>Ga0307374_10001354_pt1 | contig 45366 bp, 44 predicted proteins | sample OX3MG_FD_202532 | JGI IMG/M metagenome (GOLD analysis project Ga0307374, IMG submission 202532) | Soil microbial communities from Risofladan, Vaasa, Finland - OX-3 | ecosystem: Environmental > Terrestrial > Soil > Coastal area > Acid sulfate soil | place: Finland: Risofladan, Vaasa | collected...
ATCCTCAACCTGCTCAAGCGCCAGGGCCCGTTGGCGGCCAACGAGGTGGCGCACGCGCTCGGCCTCACGCCGGCCGCCGTGCGGATGCAACTGGTCCGGCTCGAGGACGACGGGTTGTTGGCGCGGGACGACTCGGCACGAGACGCCGCCGGTCGAGGCCGGCCGGCGCACACCTACACGCTCACCGCCGCCGCGGAGGCCCTCTACCCCAAGCGCTACGGCGATCTCACCACCGAGCTGCTCGGCTATCTCGGGGGTCCCGATGGCGAGCAGGTGGACGAGCTGTTCGAGCGCCGCCGGCAGCGGCGGGTCGACGGCGCGCTGCCCCGCCTGGCCCCCCTCGCCTTCGACGAGCAGGTGGCCGCCCTCGCCGCCATCCTCGACGAGGACGGCTACCTGGCCGATGCGGCAAAGGAGGGGGACGGGAGCTGGCTCGTCACCGAGCACAACTGCGCCATCCTCACGGTGGCCCACGGCTTCTCCCAGGCGTGCTCGAGCGAGCTCTCGTTCATTCGCGATGCGTTGCCCGGTGCCACGGTCGAGCGGGTGGCCCATCTGATGGACGGCGCGCACGTATGTGCCTACCGCATCACTCCCGCTGCGGCACCCGCCCCCGTTACGGCGTAGTCGTCATCGGCGCGATATCGAGCACGACGGCGCCGTCGACTTCGTGGATCTCGTTGCGCAGGAGCTCGACGAGGTGCGCGCCGCCGAGCTCGATCACGAACTCGTCCACTGCGTTGCCGTCCACCCGCTCGAGAATGTGAATGGCGACGATGTCCCCACCTACAGCGCCGATGCGACTGGCCACCAGTCCCAGTGCGCCCGGGCGATCGGGCAGTGCGATGCGAACGAGGTATTGGGCCATGGCGCAGAGGCTAGGCGATCAATGTAAACAGGCTGTTTCAGCGAGCCGGTACGTATTCATCGACGTACTCACGCCCCGAGAGGCGGGCGATCTCACGCATCAACGAATCGGTGAAGGCACGGCAGTCGGTGTGGTCGTGCCCCTCGAGGGGATCGTCCGGATTCACCGGAGGCGGCATTTCCATGGGGCGGCCGAAGCGGATGATCACGTGTTTGAACGGCCGCATGATCTTCGAATTGACCGGCTGCACCTCGACCGTGCCCACCACGCCGACGGGGATGACCGGCACCCCGCACTCACGCGAGAGGCGGGTCACGCCGGTGCGCCCCTTGTGCACGTAGTCGTCGAGCGTGCGCGTCCCCTCCGGGTAGAGGCAGAGCAGGCGACCCTTCCCGAGCACCTCGGTCCGCGCCGTCTCGAGCGCCCGCTCGCTGGCGCTCCCCCCACTGCGCTGGATCGGGATCTGCCCCGCGGCCCGGAAGAACCACGCCGTCTTCTTCGAGTCGAAATACTCCGCCTTGGCCAAGAACGTCACTTTGCGCGTCACGACGAGAGGGATGAAGAACGAATCACAGAACGACTGGTGGTTGGCGGCCAGGACGGCCGGCCCCTTCTTGGGGAGGTTCTCCCGCCCCTCGACCTTGATCCGCCACAGCACGAAGAAGATCGGGCTGAGGAGTCCCTTGAGCACCCAGTACGCCACCGGTCCAAACGTAGTCCCGACCCTCCCCGTCCCGCCGGGGTGCGACACGCGGCCGACCGATGTGGTGTACTGCGGGGCCGGGCCAGGGGGCCCAGGGGAGGTGGCCATCATGTCCATGCAATCGAGCGTCGCCCAGCCGTTCCTGTCGGGGCTCTTCTTCGGCGAGTGCCCCCGCTGGCACGAGGGCCGGCTGTGGTACTCGGACTTCTACGACCACGGCGTCTTCTCCGTCTCACCCGAGGGGGACCGGCGCACCGAGGTCGAGTTCGAAGGTGAGCCGGCGGGTCTGGGCTGGCTACCCGATGGACGGCTCCTCATCAACTCGCGCCTCGACCGCGCCGTCATCCGGCGCGAGGCCGACGGGACGCTGGTGCGCCACGGCGAGCTGACGCCCTGGGCGAAGGGTCACGCCAACGACATGGTCGTGGCGAGCAACGGCCAGGCCTACGCGGGGAACTTCGGCTTCGAGCTCACCCAGGAGTTCGACGGCAAGGTGCGGCGCGCCAACATCGGCCCCACCTCCCTGGTGCGGGTCGATCCCGACGGGACCAGCCACGAGGCGGCCGACGATCTCGCCTTCCCCAACGGCACCGTGATCACCGCCGACGGGGCCACGCTCGTCATCGCCGAGAGCATGGGGGGCTGCCTCACCGCCTTCGACCGCAGCCCCGACGGCACCCTGTCCGGGCGCCGCCGATGGGCCGCGCTCCCCGAGGGCTTCGCACCCGACGGGATGTGCCTCTGTGCCGACAACACCATCTGGGTGGCCAACGCGCTCGGGGCCGAGTTCGCGCGGGTGGCCGAAGGAGGCGACATCCTCGAGCGGATCAGCACGGCGACCGGTCTCGGCAGCTTCGCCTGCATGCTCGGCGACGAGGACCGCACGACGCTCTACATGGTCACGGCCGCAACCAGTGATCAGGTGAAAGCCCAGGAGAAGCGCACGGGCTGTATCGAGACGGCGCGCACGACCGTCCCGGGGGCGGGACTGCCGTAGGCCTCAGCCCAGCTTGGTCAGCGCGCCCCGCAGGTTGCGCACCGCTTGGCTGATGCGTTGCTCGTTCTCGATGAGCGCGAACCGCACGTGGCCATCCCCACCGGGGCCGAACCCCACGCCGGGCGATGTCGCCACGTCGGCCTCTTTCACCAGATATTTGGCGAACTCGAGTGAGCCCATCTCGCGATAGGGCTCGGGTATCGGAGCCCACACGAACATCGTCCCCTTCGGGGGGACCAGATGCCATCCGATGCGATTGAGGCCGTCGCACAGGGTGTCACGACGGGACTTGTAGATCTTGTTGATCACCGCCGGGTAGTCCGGTGCCTCGTTCATAGCCACGATGGCGGCGATCTGGATGGGCTGGAACGTGCCGTAGTCGAGGTACGTCTTCAGCTTGGTCAACGCCTGCACGATCTCGCTGTTGCCCACCACGAAGCCGACGCGCCAGCCCGCCATGGAGAAGGACTTGGTCATGGTGTAGAGCTCGACGGCGACGTCCTTGGCCCCGGGCACTTCCAGGATCGAGGGTGGTTCGTAGCCGTCGAATCCGATGTCGGCATAGGCGAAGTCGTGCACGAGGATCACTTCGTGCTCCCGGGCGAACGCCACCAGGCGCTCCATGAAGGAGAGGTCGACGCAGGCCGTGGTCGGATTGTGGGGGAACGAAAGCACGATGACCCGGGGCTTGGGCCACGACTCCTCCCAGGCGTGCATCAAACCGTCGAAGAACGCATCACCGGGATCGGGGGCAGCGGTCCCGTCGACATCGACGGAGGGGCCGTTGAGCGGCACCTGGCGGACGTCGGCGCCGGCGAAGAGCGGCCCCCAGATGTGGATCGGGTACGACGGGGACGGCACGAGCGCGGTGTCCCCGGGACCGACCAGCACCCACATCAGATGTGAGAACCCTTCCTTGGCCCCGATGGTGGTGACGACCTCGGTTTCGGGGTCCAGTTCCACGCCGAACTTGCGCAGGTAGAGGTCCGTGATGGCGCTGCGCAGCTTGGGAATCCCGCGCGAGGCGGAGTAGCGGTGGTTGCGCGGGTTGTGGGCCGCCTCGGCCAGCTTCTCCACCGCGACATCGGGCGAGGGCAGGTCCGGGTTGCCGAACCCGAGGTCGACGACGTCGAGACCGGCTCGCCGGGCCTCGTCCCGCAGATCGTTGATGGTGGCGAAGACGTATGGCGGTAGACCATTTATCCGGCGGAACTCCATCTTGGGAGTCTACGACCCGGTTTCAGGGTCGCCGGACGATGCCCAAACCCCGTCCGTCGGCGTGCCGGCCGCACGTGCCGCGGCCACGAGGAGGTCGGGGTCGACGGGCGAGGCGAAGACCACCCAGCTGGCTCCGGCCGCAGCCAGATCGGTGACCGTGGCCATGAGGACGGCCTCATCCTTGGGCGGCGAGCCCCCCCAGGTCACTTCCACCGCCCGTGGTCCCTGGGAGCGGCCGGCCACCAGATCCGGCTCGGCGTTCCACACGTTGAGCGCCACCGCGGCCGCCCGCGCCTCTTCGGTCCGAGCCGCCGCCCCACCGGCCACCCATACCGTCAGGCCCCGGTCACGCAGGGCCCGCGCCACGTCGACCATGTCGGCGCGTCGCTCGGCGGCCGGGGCATAGGGGATGCCATAGGCCCGGTTCTCCGCCTCGCTGAGCCGATCTCCCGTGCCCAGCCCCGCAATGACGCGTCCGGGGGCCAGGTGGGCCAACGCAGTGAACTGGCCCAGCAGCACGGCGTTGGGGACGAGACCGACGCGCGCCACCAGCGTCCCGAAGAAGGGGCCGCCGGCGGCGGTCGGAGAATCCTTCACCGTGGCCGCGAGGGTGGCCAGGAGCGGGAAGGGGGCGAGCGCCGGCCGATCCGGCTGCCCGATGGGCCACAGATGGTCGTAGCAGAACACGCCGTCCACCCCGGCCGCGAAGGCCCGGTGGGCCACGTCGAGGGCTTCGTCGGGCGTCTGCCTGAACGTCGGCAACACGACGCCGACGGCGATCACTCGAGGCCCCCCGCCCGCGCCCCCAGCGCCGCGCCCACCGCGCCGGCACGTTCCCCGAACGCCGCGGGGACGATGACGGTCCCGGGTCGGGTCGGGCCACCCTCGACGAGCTCGGCGAAGGCGCGGCGGGTGGGACCGAGGAGGAGGTCGCCCACCCCGACCAGACCGCCCCCGAGGACGATGCACTCGGGGTCGACCACGCACGCCAGGTTGGCGAGGCCAAAACCGACCCACCATCCGACCTCTTCGACCACGCGCCGTGCGTCCGGATCGCCCGACAGGGCGGCGGCCGTCACGTCCTCGCCCCGCACGCTCTCGGGATCGCCCCCGGAGCGCGCGACGACCCCGGGCAACGCGCCGGCCAGCGCCGCTTCCCGTGCCAGAAGACCCAACCCACCCCCCGAGGCGAACCGCTCCCAGCAACCCCGCCGACCGCACGGGCACGGGGGGCCGGCCGGGTCGACGACCATGTGGCCGATCTCCCCGGCGAAACCGTGCCCGCCCACCTGCACCCGTCCGTCGATGACGATCCCTCCGCCGATCCCGGTCCCCAGCGTCACCATGACCACGTGCCGGTAGCCCGTCGCCGCACCGATCCGGTGCTCGGCCAGCACGGCGAAGTTGGCGTCGTTCTCGATGACGACCTTGCGACCAGGCAGGCGTTCTCCGATCAGGACCCGCCAGTCCACGCCTTGACCCTGAGGGAGATTGGGTGAGAACCGCAACCGGCCGGCACGGTCCACCATGCCGGGGGCCCCCACACCGACGGCTCGTGTGCCCGAAGGTGCGTCGGCGGCTCCCGCGGACCCCGCCCCCACCGCGGCCTCGAGCTGGGCCACCACCTCCGCGACGGCATCGGCCACCGCTGCGCCCTGGTCGCCGATCTCGGTGGGGGAGGCCCCCTCGAGCGGCGTGCCGGACCGGGGGGTGGCCACCCGTGCCTCGGCCACCACCGCGTCGGCGGCGTCAAGGGCGATGCCGAGAACCTTCGTCCCGCCGATGTCGACTCCGAACGCCACGCCGGCGTCCGCCGACGAGCCGCCCCCGGACCTCATGCCGAAGACTCGACCCGTGCCTTCAGCTCACGCATGGCCGTCGACATGATGCGACTCTGGGCGCGCATCTTGATGAAGCCAGGGATGGGCACCCGCAGTTCGGCCTCGAGGTGGTACGTCACACGGGTGCCCGAACCGTCACCGGGGTCGAAGACGTAGCTCCCGTCCAACTTCGAGGTGATGTCGCCTTTGGTGAGCTTCCACGAGAGGACGTGCGGGGCCTCGGAGAAGTCGTAGCGCAGGGTGTAGCTCGTGCTGCGCCCGAACGCGGCGGCGCGGAACGTGACCAGCACGGGGCGACCCTGATCGTCGCGCTCGTCCACGACGATCTCTTTGATGTCGGCGGCCCATTGCGGGTACCGCTCGATGTCCGCGGCAACAGAGAAGCATCGCTCAGGCGATGCCGACACCGACATGTGTTCGGTGGCTTGATCGGCCACGATCTCGTGTTCCTCTCTTGTCAACCTGCCCTCAGGCTCGGGCAGGGAGGGTCAGCCTGCCACTTTCGCCAGGGTGCTGGCCAGCCTAGAAGCGAGAACGTCGTAGTCGTAGGATGCCTGGACGCGGGCCCGGGCGGCCCGGCCCATGCGTTTGCGGAGCTTGGGCTCGGCCAGCAGGGTGCGGAGCGCCTCGGCCACGCGGCCCGGATCTTCGGGGTCGTGCACCACCAGGCCCGTCTCGCCGTGCACGACGGCCTCGGCCGCTCCCCCGCTGTCGCCCGCCACCTGTGGCACACCGGCGGCGGCGGCCTCCAGAAAGACGATGCCGAACCCCTCTTGCTCGAGCCCCAGCCAACGGTTGCGACAGGCCATGACGAAGACGTCGGCCGCACCCAGGAGAGCGGCCCGGTCGTCATCACTGACGCGGCCCAGCAGCGAGACCGAAACCAGGCTGGAGGCGGCCTGACGGCGGAGCGCCTCCAGCTCTCGACCCACGCCTCCGATCGCCACCACCAGATCGGGGTACGAGGGGGCCAACCTGTCGGCCGCGGCAATGAGCACGTCCATCCCCTTGCGCGGGACCAGCCGGCTCACGCTCACGATCAGGGGCCCGCGGCCCGGCAGCTTCAAGCGGGCCCGTGCCGCCCGCCGTTGGGCGGCCAACAGCGGCGTGATGGCCGTGGTGTCGACACCGGGCGGTATTTCGGCCACGGTTGCCGCGATGTCGCCCGCGGCCCGACGCCCTTCCGAGGCCGGGTAGCTCCCGGCCGAGATGACCAACGACGAGCAACGCAACACGTGTGCCAGCGCGGCACGCGCCCCGGGCACCCGACCCGGCACGGTGACTTCGGCCCCGTGGAGGATGACCCCGTAGGGCACACCCAGTCGGGGGCCCAGGAGCCCGAGCGGAACGGCGGGGTCCAGCAGCACGAGGTCGATGCCGTGCTCGTCGATGCAGCGGCGCACACGCGCCAGGGCGTGCGGCGTCGGGAGGTAAAGGGTCGACTCGGGCACCCGCTCGATGACGACCCCGTGCGCTTTCTGCTCGGCATCGAAGGCGGGCGCATCGGGGTGGGACGACGCGGTGAGCACCACGAAGGATTCGGGATCGAGGCGCTTCCACAACTCCCAGAGGTAGCTCTGGATGCCACCCACCTTGGGCGGGAAGTCATTCGTCACCAACAGGTGACGACTCATAGGGGCAGCCAGCCCCGGGTGGGGCGGCACCCGATCCGCTTCGACGTCCGGGCGCTAACCGGCGCGGGTGCGAAAGCGCAGGGACGGGACCAGGCCCGCCCGCTCGAGCATGCGCATCGCACGCGCCTCGTCGGCGTCGATGACCACCGCGTCATCGGGCTCGCGGCCCAGCAGAAAGGTGACGACGCAGTCGTCGCAGGCGTTGGTCCCCTGGAGCTCGCAGCATTCGCAATCGATTGTGAGCGGTCCCGTCGTGTCCGGGCTGAACAGGTGTAGTTCGGGCATGATCGCGGCCCTCCTTCTTGTGCCCACAGCATGGCGGAGGGTTGTGACATAGCAGCCGTGAGCCGGTGCCGGGCGTTCACGGGCTCTCCCCGAGGGCGTGGCGCGTGGCCCGCACCGTTTCACCTATTCCCCAGGCCACACCCTCGGTTCGGACGACGCCGGCCGCCACCACTGCCAGGAAGGGCGGGCCACCCACGCGATAGTCGCGGAAGGCCTGCGAGCTCATCACGGTCAGAGTGTCCGCGGGTTCGAGGGCGGCGACGGCCCGCACATCTTCGAGCTCGGGGCCTTTCGTCACCAGGACGACCCGCACCCCCTCGGGGAGGGATTGGCGCAACGCCACCGTCCCTTCCCACAGATCACGGCAGCCCTGGCACGACGACGAGAGAAAGACGAGGAGGACCGGGTCCGGCGCACCGACGATGGCGACCTTCACGGTCTCGCCCGCAGGAGTGAGGCCTTCTATGTCGGAGGGTGCGGTGGCCGGGTGGTCCCGGTACGTCGGGATGGGCCGGACCCGGCGCAGGATCTCGGCCGGCGGCGGGTCGTTCACGGGGTCCGTGACGGTGCGCCCGGTTCCCCGTGCTCCAGCTCCCCGGCCTCGATCTCGACCACGCTGCGTCCGTGGCCACACCAACGACACACGACCTCGTCGACATGGTGGGAGAGAACCGTCGCCTCTTCGATCTCGAGCTCGCCTCCGACGGTGTAGTGATGGAACGCTTTCGTCGTCTGAGAGGTCGTGACGTCGAAGCGGGTCACGTTGCCGCAGCTGTCGCACCTGTATCGAGGAATGCCCACCGGCACCACGGTAGTCGCCGCCAAACGGCGACCCCGTAGGGCTAGATGCGGCTGAGGAGCTCGGCCTTCTTGGCCGCGAACTCCTCCTGCGAGATGATGCCTCTCTGGCGCAGGTCGTCGAGCTCGATGAGCCTGTCCCGAATCTCTGCGGGCCCGGCTCCATGGGGTGGCGCAGGACCCGTCGTGGAGGCGGGGGGCGGGGCGGGTGCCGGGGGCGGGTCGTCCTCGTGGTCCTGCGCCCCGACCGTGGGCACGCCGAACGGGGGTGTCGCGGGCCCTTCGTCGCGGGCCGCCTTCGCGCGCGAGGAGCGCGCGTCGATATCGCGCAGCTCGGCCGGGATGGGCTCGGCGCTGCCGCCCCCGGTGAGCTCGTTGATCTGACTGTTGATCACCCGCTGGACGATGCCCGGCTTTCGGACGAACTCGAGCACCACTGCGTCGTCCTCGCCCTGGACGTCGATGATCAGTCGCCCTGTCCCCAGCGCGCGTTCCCAGAGCTTCTGGGAGAGGTTGATCTCGGTGATCCGCTGGAGGCGGAGCTGCACGATGTCCCGGTCCAATATGCCCCGGCGCACCAGGATCCGGGTCGTGGTCAGCGCCAGCGTGTAGAGGCGCCACCGCAGAAGTCGACCGAGGAGCCAGACGATGGGGATGGCGGCCAGAGCCCACAAGACGTCGGCCAGCCAATTGGGTGTGGACGGGGCGGCGACGAGGATGGCGATCACCACGGCCACCGCTCCGACGGCGGCGGCGAGCGGGCCGGCAAAGAAGATCCAGTGCGGGCGCAGCTCGACCAGGAACTCCTCGTCGTCATTGAGGAACCTGCGTGGCAACGGCACAGCACTGAGAGTAGTTGCGACGCCCACCGGAGCGCTGACGGTGCGACGCACGGCCCAGAAATGCGGCGGTGCGGCCCCCATTAGCCTGGGCCACATGCCGTATGCCGAAGTTGCCCCAGACGAGATCCGAACCCGATTGTCGCGGGGCGAGGATGTGTTCCTGCTCGACGTGCGGGAGCCCGACGAAGTGGCGGAGTGGGCGTACCCGATCGGGGTCAACATCCCGCTCGGCCAACTCGGCGACCGGGTGGGAGAGCTCCCCCAGGGGAAGACCATCGTCGTGGCGTGCGCGGCAGGGGTTCGTTCGGCCAAGGCCGCCACGGCCCTCAGCGAAGCCGGGTGGGCGGCCGAGAACCTCACGGGTGGTGCCGCCGCCTGGGCGGCCACCGAACCCGAGACGACCTGAACCGGCGCCGGCGGCGGCGGCGGCGTCGCGTCCGTCAGGCTCCGGCTGCCGCAGCCAGGCGCAGGTAGTGCCACGCCCGGTCGGGCGCCAGCCCACCGCACAGGGGCTCGAGTGCCAGCACCTTTCCCTCCGCCACCAACTCGGCGGCCCGGGACGGGGTGTAGATGCGGTAGCTCTTGCCTTCCCGCCGCAGGTCCTCGACGGTATCGGCCTCGGAAAGCGAGGTGATGCCCGACTTTCCCGCCTTCTCGTTCCATTCCCGGTAGAGACGAATTTCCTGCAGCATCCGAGGTCCGAGCTCGTCCCAGGCCGCGTCGAGATCCTCCGCCACGAATTCCGTCGTGACCGAGTCGGCAGCTGGGATCTGACAGCCCGGCGCCGCGATTCCCGACCGTTGCGCCTCCTCCTCGTACGCCACGCGCAAATCGTCCCGGTGGGCTTCGGCCAGGAGGAGCAGGCCATGGCGTGCCGCCCGCCGCGCCGCAGCCACGCTGTGCCCGCCGTAGGCCAGCGCCGGTCCTCCCGCCGTGGCGGGACCCGGGGTGACCTGAAGCTCGCCCCGGCCACCGTAGGTGAAGGGCAGCGCGGTCCAGGCGCGTCGGAGCGTGACCAACAGCTCTTCCATCTGTTCCGCCCGGGCGCTCGGATCAACCCCGAAGAGTTGATACTCCTCGTCGCGGTATCCCATGCCGATGACACAGAACACCCGACCCGAGCTCACATGATCGAGCACCGCCAGATCTTCAGCCAGCCGTACCGGGTCATAGAGCAGGCCGAGAAGCGCGGCGATCACGATCGGGGTGGTCTTCGTGCGGGCAGCCATGGCCGACGCCAGGAGCAAGGGAGAGGGCAGGTAGCCGTCCGGCGATCCGTGGTGCTCCGACAGGACGGCAGCCACATTCCCGTGGGACTCGCCCCACTCCGTCATGTCGATCGCCGCCTGGTACGCCGCGGTCAGCGAGGCCGATCGTTCGGCCGCCCCGGTGACGTCGTCGGGGATGCGCATGGAGAACCGGAGCTGGTACATCGCCCCAGCATTGCCGATCGCTCCCCGATCACGGGCACGCATCCGGGGTGCGGCGGGAAGGAGTGGGGCTGGTGGGGATCGAACCCACGACCGAGGGATTATGAGTCCCCTGCTCTAACCACTGAGCTACAGCCCCTTGAACTGGTCTTTCTTGCTTCTATTGTCGAGCAATAGTGCCTTGCCCTCGTCATTGCCCAAGTTTGTGTCCATGGCCGGCACGATCAAGGAACATTCACCTGGGCATTTCGAGTTGCGAGCGTACAACGCTGCTACCGGGAAGCAGGTGACGAAGACCTACACGCACCCCCGCAAAGAGAAGGGCATAGGGATCGCAGAAGCCAAGCAACTCGCCAGGCTGGTTTCCCATATCGCCGAAGGCGAGTTCGGGGCCGAAGCGGACCGAGAAGGTGACCTTCACGATGCTGCTCGACGAGTGGATAGCGCATGGTGAGACCCGAGGTAGATCGCCAAACACCTTGCACGGATACAGAAGCAAGGCGGCACGCCCTGGGTCTGCCACCCACCTCGATCGCGCTCGCTAAACGACAGGCCTCGCAACCATTGGACCAAACGAAACGAGTGTTCGCCACTGCCACCGAATCAACAGCGCCGGCGGTTTCGCACTGGCACAGCGTCCCGCCGGGAGCCGGAGAGGCTCGACGGCGGTTCCTCCGAAGCGGCACCACTTCCGGCCGGTGGATGACCGACGCAGGACCCTTCGACGTGCTTGCCGGTGAAGGCCCCCGACGGCCGCCTGGTCCCCTACGAAGAGCTGGTGGTCCGAGCGACGCTGCTCTACGGCAATGGCTTCACGATCAGGGCTGCCGCTCTGGAGGACATTATTCGGGCCAAAGAGCGCGCCGATCGGGCCAAGGATCGGGAGACCCTACCCGAGCTACGCGCCTTACACGACGCCTCGGCTGGCGAAGATTCGCCTCTGTCATAGACCTCGGTCCTCTGGACCCCGAGCCTTCACGCCGCCCAAGTGACGACGCTCCGGATTGAAGCGCGTCTCGGACTAGAACGGGATCGACAGGTCAGCTGCAGAACGAGCCAGTCACACAAGTGGGGCCCAACCCCGAAGTGCGATCAGGCGACTGATTGTCCCCTGCTCTAACCACTTCCCCTTTCGGAGACCCGTCGTCGATTCTGCCAACGATGTAACTACCCGGTCGTCGTGCCAGAGGAGCCCGAACCGCTGCTCGAGTGGTTCGGACATGGCGTTGTCGTGGGAGTGGTAGTCGAGGGAGTGGTAGTACTGGAGTTTGCCGGAGTGGTGGTCGTTGTGGTGGAAGCAGCGCCAGATATCACGGTCCCAAGGCCCAGTCCAAGCCCGAGGGTGCTACCAGCGACGCCTACACCCAGTAGGAACTTCTTGAGCGACGATGCCATGTTGTGCTCCTTTGATGCCGTCCGAAACATAGGCGGGCAAACTTCCCGATACCGACACTCGAACACGCGGACATTCGGCCCCGCTGAGAGTCAGGTAAGTAAATGAACAATCCATGGCGCTCGTTCTGGGACGGGGTCGGTTTAGGCACCGGCTGCCCCAGAATCAATGTGAGCGACGTCGGCCAGCACCTCGATACGTTCACGTAGATATCGGTCATAATTCAGCGTTTACCTTGCTCCCTGAGCTGCCCTTGGCGCTGGAAGGCTCTGGACCGCTCCGCCGCTTCCCGTAGATCCTCATCGGTTTCCAACAGTCGCACCGTCCTCTCATTCCGCCGACTGCGGTGGCAGCGCGGAGAGGAGCGCTGCGGCTCATCCTCGAGGGGTCCGCCCAGCCTGACCGGAACTTCAGGGAACGCCCACCCGCCATTCGAGGTGCGAGCGTACTGCCCCGACCGCGGCTCCCGCGCGGGGGCCGATGGACTCCGACGGCTTAGCTGCGGGGAACGTCCTGCCAGGGAGCGTCGCGCCACGCATCGGGCTCCCGGGGAAGTCGGAGCACACGCTCGGCCACCACGTTCTTGTTTATTTCGGTCGTCCCGCCCTCGATGGTGTTGGCCCGGCTGCGCAGCATGCCCGCCACTTCGTACGGCAGGCTTTCGCTGTAGCGAGCGGGCGTGACCGGGCGCTCGCTCGTCTCACCCGCCTGGTCGGCCCAGGCCGTCGCCCCTGCCCCGAGCTGATCGACCGCGGCAATCTGCATCCGCTGGTTGAGATCACCTTGGTGGACCTTGCCGATGGAACTCTCCGGACCAAGAGGCCGCCCCGCCTTGAGGCCGGCCCTGACCCGCTGATTCGTCCAGTTGCGCATCCGGTCCTCGGACCACAGGCCCGCCAGGCGTTGGCGCGTCAGCGGTTCATCCCAATTGGCGCGGCCGTCACGGTCACGGGTTCGGGCCAGTGACAGCAACCGTTCCACCCCTCCCCCGCCGATCCGGTCGACCCCGCCCGAACCCGAACCGGCGACCATCTGCCGCTCGCCCGACAGCGTGGCGTTGGCAACCGACCATCCCTCGTTCTCGGCTCCGACCCGGTGCGCGTCCGGGATCCGCACGGCTTCCAGGAAGACCTCGTTGAAGTCGACATCACCCGTGATGTGACGCAGGGGGCGGACGTCGACGCCCCGAGCGTGCATGTCCACCAAGAAATAGGTGAGGCCGCGGCGCTTGGGCACGCCTGGGTCCGTCCGGGCCAGGAGCACGCCGAAATCAGCAAGATGGGCCCAGGTGCTCCACACCTTCTGCCCGGTCACCACCCATTCGTCGCCATCCCGGAGGGCCCTCGTCGAGAGCGAGGCCAGGTCGGAACCGGCGCCCGGCTCGCTGAAGAGCTGGCACCAGACCTCTTGGTTGGCGACAATCGGCGGCAGGAACCGCCGCCGTTGCGCTTCGGTGCCGTGCGCGAACAGAGCAGGCGCCGCCAGGTTGAGGCCGAGCGGGTTGAGACGACCGAGATTGAGCGGCGCCAGCTCGGCTTCGACCACGCGCGCTTCTTCGGCGCTGAGCCCGGCCCCTCCGTACTCGACCGGCCAGGTGGCGGCGACCAAACCAGTCGCCGCGAACGTCGGGTACCACTCTTCGTACGCGTCCCTCGAGCGCACCACACGGATGGCCCTCGCCCCGCCTCGTGCCGCGGCATCCCGCCACTCTCGGGGAACAGCTTCCTCGACCCATCGGCGAACCGTTGCCCGCAGCTCGTCCGGTTCGAGGCCGGTCACGAAGAGAGCGGGCGCCGTCACCTAGCGACCCTTGAAGTCAGGATTCCGGCGCTCCTTCAACGCAGCGAGCCCTTCACGAAAGTCCTCGCTGCGCGACGAGATCTCCAGAGCAAAGGCTTCGTTGCGCAGGTGCCCGTCCAACGGCAGCGCATCTCCCGAAAGGAGCAACCACTTCGTGAGCCCGAGCGAGACGGTGGGGCCGGCGGCCAGCCGGTCAACCAGCTCCACGGCAACGGTCTCGACGTCGTCGGGTGGCACCGACTGATGGACGAGGCCCCACTCGACCGCCTCCATTCCGCTCAGTCGGCGCCCGAGCAGCAAGAGCTCTCGGGCCCGGGCCAGACCGACGAGCCGCGGCAGCAGCCAGGTCGCGCCGCTGTCGGGGGTGAAGCCGCGCTCGGAAAACGGGGCCCAGAAGGTGGCATCTGCCGCCGCGACGGTGAAGTCGGCTGCCGCGGCCAGCTGGAGCCCGATGCCGACGACCCAACCCTTCACCGCGCAGACCACGGGCACCTGGACTCCGCACAGCAGAGGGATCAGCCGATGGGCCAACGAGGGAAGGCGCCGTTGTATCGACCCGGCCCTCGGCCGGCTGCCCGTGTCCACGTTGCGGGCGATGAGGTCGGCTCCACCGCAGAAGTGCTCGCCGGCGCCGGTGAGGTAAATGGCCCGGACGCTCTCGTCACGACCCGCCGCATCGATGGCTTCGACCAGACCGGCCATCATGACGTCGTCAATCGCGTTGCGCCGCTCCGGTCGCTCCAATCGCAACGTCAGGACAGCGCCGCTCTGGGCCACTCCGAGACCGGGGACCGATCGATCACTCTCGATCGTCATCGCAGCGGAGCCGCCGAGCCGTCGGCGAAGGCCTCGGCGATGGCCCCGAGCGCCTCGGTCAGATTGCGGGCACCTCCTGGTGGATCGGGAAGTACCACACCGCTGTCTCGGCTGCGACTAGGAAGGATGATCGTAGCGTGCCCGGGCGTCGTGACGTCGCCGCGCTGGTTCTCGGCCAGCAGGTCGAGGTCGACGGCGTGACCCCCGTTGGCGGTCCGGAACTTGCGGGTGATCACGCCGGAGAGCCACTGCGTGTCCCCGACGTAGTTGAACCCACGGAATTCACAATCAAGCTTCCAGAGCCAGCCGGTATCACCCATCCAATCCGTGCACAGATGGATCAGCCAGGTCTCGCGCATCCGTCCGTAGTCGAAGGTCGTCGGGTTACCGGCGCGCCGCGCGAAAGCGGGGTCCCAATGGACGCGTTGCATCACATCAGGGATGTTCAGGTCATCACGCTGGAAGAACCGCGGGATCCGCTGGCGGTTCTGATAGCCGAGCCGGAGAGGCTTGACGCCGTACAGGCCCATACCCATCCCGACGTGCCAGCAGATCATGTCGGTGACGGTCAGCGGGCCCTTGACCATGGGGCCCACGTGATCCCCCACGCTCACGTCCTCCCAATAGCGCGCCGTCGCCCCCAACGGGGCCTCCGCCGCGTAGTGGGCGTCGATCCGGTCGATCTCCTCGTCGGTGTAGGGAGCCACCTCGACCGCATCGTATTTCTTCTTTTCCTTCGCTTTCGCTCGTTCGGTCCGGACCATGAGGCGGTACTGGGCCGAGAGGATCTCGCCATGTTCATCTTGGAACACCTGGCCCGTCCACTCGTGCACCGCCCGGCCGGCGAATTCGCTTGCCTTGTCGAGCACTCCTACGAGCGCATTCCGCCGGCGCACCCGCCTGCCCGGGCGCAGTGGCCTCCACCACTCCCGGGCGCTCGCCGCATAGAAGGCGTGCACACCGCGCAAGGGGTCACCGCCCATGAGGTCACGCCACTCGGGCGCCACCTCGGTCACCTCGTCCTCGCCGATCAGTGAGTCGCCTCCGACAAGTGGCGGCGGCGCTATCACACCGCCCCAGGGGCTCGCGGCGGCGTATGACTCGTCCGACCAGAGCGGATTGTCGTCGCCATACGCTTGCGCGACGTGACGGAACGCGTCGACATCCGGGCGCACGTAGTGCGGGGCAACGGGATGCGGCTCGGGAATCCCGATGCGCTGGCGCAATCGGTCGATCGCCTCGTCGGTGATCGTCGCTTCCTCGGTCACGACAGGTCCCCCTCCCGGCGTGCCTGATACGCGGCACGCAGCTCGCCCCGCTGAAGTTTCCCCACCTCGGTGCGCGGCAGTGCGCTGATCGGGACGAAATCGACCGGCACCTTGTAGGGCACCAGGTCGGCTCGGCAGCCGGCGCGGAGCGCGTCAACGTCCAGCTCACCTTCCAGCACCACGAAGGCCACCGGAACCTCGCCGAGGCGCTCGTCGGGGATCCCGACCACCGCCGCGTCCCTCACCCCGGCACTGAGTTTCAGCACCTCTTCGACCTCTTCGGGAAAGACCTTGTTGCCGCCCCGGTTGATGAGGTCGCCGACTCGGCCTTCGATCCATACGAATCCGTCCGGATCCAGCCGGGCGAGGTCGCCGGTGGCGATGAATCCCTCGGCGTCGGTCCGGTCGTCAAAGGATCCACCGGACGCGTACCCCGCGGCCATTCTCGGCGGCCGTACGTACAGCTCGCCCACGTCTCCGGACCGGTGCGGCTCCTCGCCGACGAGCTTGATCGCGACACCGCGATGCGGCCGGCCCGCCGCGCCCAGTTTCTCAGGGTGCTCCTTGGCGTCGCTCGCGGTCCATCCGATGACCTCGCCGATTTCGGCCTGACCGTAGCTGTTGAGCACGAAGACGCCAAAGCGATCCATGAACCGCCGCGCCTGAGGTGGCGACAGTGGGGCCGTGATGCTCCGGATGAAGCGCAGCGGGGAAAGGTCTTCGATGTCGGGGTCGTCGTTGAGCATGGCCATGGCCGCGGGTGGAAGGACGGTAGAGCGAATCTGGAAGGTGTGGACCAGGCGGGCGAACTCGGCCGGGGTGAACCGGTCCATGATCACCAGCGGTGCACCAGCTCTGAGCCCGAAGAGGGCGTTGTAGATGCCTGCATTCAAGGCCAGCGAGACGGGGATCAAATTGGGGGACGGCGGGCGCCCGTCGCGCCGCTCACCCCCTCGCAGGGGCACCAGGACCCGGTCGAGAAGCTCGAGATACGCGCTGTGGGTGTGCAGGATCGCTCTGGGCGCCCCCGTCGTTCCCGAGGTCCACATCACAAAAGCCACGTCCGGATCAAAGGTACGGGACGAGCCGATTGGCCGCATGCCATCGGTTTCGAGGAGAACGAAGGGCCTCGTCGCTTCGAGGAGTGTCTGTAGGCCCGTTTCGGGGAGCCGGTCATTGATCGGGATCAAGACACCACCGGCCAGCCAGATGGCCATCATGGCGACGACGTAATCGGGACCGTTGGCCAACCGCAGGCCCACGCCGTGACCAGCGTCCACTCCGGCCGCCCGTAGTTCCGCCGCCAGCACCCGAGCTCGGGCTCGGGCGACGCCCGCGGTGAGCGCCGGGCCAGAACCGTGCAGGAGTGGCTGTTCGTCCGCGAAGGGATGGTCGAGGAGCAGATCAGCCAGATTCGTGGGTGCCGCGTCCACCGAGCCGTTCATAGGGACACCCCGGAACCGATGTGCGCACCCGGCCGCGCCCGCCCCATCGATTCGGTCCTTCGGATCAGGCCGAAAGGCCGAGGAGCTGCATCATGTTGCCACCCATGACGAGACGAAGCTCGTCCTCGGGCAGGCCATGCAGCTCCGCGGCCCACGACAAAGGATCGGCCAGCCCTTCGATGTGCGGGAAGTCCGAGCCAAAAATCACATGGTCCGCCCCTAGGAGGTGGACAAGCTCGCGAGGGTCCTCCTCGTGGAAGGGATGCATCCAGAAGTGCCGCTTGAAGGTGGCCGAGGGTTGCTCCTCGTAGCGGTGCGGCGCCTTCTCGTAGGCATGGTCCAGCTGCTCGAGGAAGTGGGGAACCCAGCCGCCGCCGTTCTCCACGAGCGCGATGCACAGCTTCGGGAACCGCCGTAGTGCCCCGTGGCAGATGAGGGAGGTGGCGGCGTCGCGGACCGCCCGGTAGTCACCCTCCACGGTCAGTGAGAAGAGACTGGGCTCCCCAAAGGCCAGGGCCTCGCCGTGGGCGCCTTCCCACTCGTTGGTGTAACGGTTGTAGCCACTGTCCGACGCGTGGAGGACGACGAGGACGCCGGACTCTTGAACTCTCTCCCAGAACGGGTCGAACTCGGCCAGCGCGAAGGAACGAGGACCCCGATAGCCCCAGGCGGGTGCGGGCCGCATCAAGATCGCCCGGGCGCCGTGCTCCACGACGTAATCCAGCTCTCGCAGGGCGCGGTCGACCAGTCCCGTTGCGATGACCGGGGTCGAGAAGATGCGGTGCTCGAACGTGTAGGGCCACGCCTCGGTCATCCACTGGTTCAGGGCGTGGATAGCGTCGGCGCACAGGTCGGGATCGTCCTTCATGCGTTCCTCGACGAGGCTGGCCAAGGTCGGGTACATCATGGCGTAGTCGACACCCTGCTCGTCCATGAGCTCGAGGCGCGGACCAGCCTCGCGGAAGGCCGGCGGGCAGTCGATGCCCCGACCGATGATCTCCCGGTATGACTTACCCTCCGGGTTGCCCACCTTGAAATATTCTTCCTGGGCGCCGGGTCGGCCGACCCGGTCGAACGTGGGATTCGGGATGTAGTTGCTGACCTGCCCGTTGACCATGATTTTGGTCCGCCCGTGGACCTCGACGAAGTCGATCGCACCGCGGCGATTCTCCGGGAGGTACCTCGTCAGGGCATCGCCGGTCTCGTAGAGATGGTTGTCGGCATCGAAGACCGGAAATCCGAGTTGCGTGCTCACGCGTCTCCCTCCCTTTCGTCAGTTGCTCGGCCGGAAGACCGCCGACGCAGCAGTGACCGAGCGATCGTGGTTCCCCTCGTCGTGCAATGTCAGACGCACCCCGATCCGGCCTGCTCCGTCAAAGGCCTCCCCTTCGACCCGGAACGGCCCCACCTTGCCTCGGGCGAGGAACATCACGTGCCAGCTTTCGATCTGCAGCCGATCGTCATCGGCACGTGCGGCCGCGAGCTCGGCGGCCGCCGTTTCGAGCAAGATGTGCTGCGGGCCGAGATGGAGTGCCGCGTCCGGCGAGGCCAATGCGACGGCCAGCTCGGGCAGGAACCAATGCCCGTCGTCGCGACGGTACGCCCCGAAGACCTTGTGCAGGGGAGGCAGGTCGGGCGAATCTTCCACCACGATCTTCTCTTCTTCCATCTTCTCGAATCCCGGCGGCACCTCACCGAGGCTGACCCCTTGGCCGGAAGTCAGCGCGATGACGCGGTCGCGATTGTCGGCGTCGATGATCAGCGACCGGCTGAAACCCATGCGCTGGCCCAGCTTCAGGACTTCGGGAACAACCTCGATGCGGCGCACGTCGCGGGCGTCGTCGAGGATCTGGAGGCTGTGGATGACCGGATTCGGCACGGCGAACTCGTCGCTGATGCCGCCGCCCTCGGGCGCGGCGATGCAGAGGGGGGCGGCCATGATCCCTCCCGACACGTTGCGCATGTCATGGCGCAGTTTCATGGTGGGGTCGGCGGGACCGCTGTTGAGATTGGTATGGCTACGGCCGAGGTAGCGGTAGCTGAGCAGGCTCGTCCACCGGCGACGGAGCTCTTCCCAATGCTCCTCGCCCGAAGTCTCCCGGATGTCTTTCAGCACAGCCTGTCCTTCCCCTCGGTGGTCACACCGGCCGGGGCGTGACGAGCGCCCGCGCATTGTCGTGCATGATCAGGCGCACCTCTTCGTCGGAGAACCCCTGCAGCTCCTTCTCGAAGGAAGTGGGCTCGGCCAGTCCTTCTGCGTGGGGATAGTCGGAGCCGAACAGCACCCGCTCGGCGCCGACCCGGTGCACGAGCGCCTGCACGTCGTCTTCGAAGAACGGTGAGACCCAGACGTGCTCCATGAACAGCTCGTACGGATCGGCGCCGAAGGCGTGCGGCAGTTGGACAGCCGTCTTGCGCAGCCCCTTGAGGAGCGGCGACACCCAGCCCGAGCCCGTCTCGATGGTCGCCACGCGCAGGTTGGGATAGCGCTCGAAAAGCCGGTCGGACATCAACGAGGCCATCATGTCGTGAATCGGGCTGGCCGAAAGCAGGCGCTTGAGCGTGGGCATCCGGAACGCCTCCACCTGGCCGGTCAAGCCCCAGATGTGTTCGTACTCGCCGTAACCGGAATCGCCACCGTGGATGGCCAAGGTGACCCCGGCCTCGTTCAGGCGCGCCCAGAATGGATCATGCGCCGGATCGCCCGGCGTCCGACGACCCAGCCGCGTGTTCACCGAACCCGGCCGCATGAGCACGACCCGCACGTCGTGGTCCAAAGCCCACTCGAGCTCGGAGACGGCCCAGTCGAGGTCGATGAGGCTCACGTACGGGGTCGCATAGATCCGGTCTTCGAAGTTCAATCCCCAGTCCTCGTCCAGCCAGCGGTTGAAGGCGGTGAAGACGGCGGTGCAGGCTTCCTGATCATGTTCGAGGGCAGCCTCCAAGCCGACCCCGATGGTCGGCAACATGATGCAGGCCTCGAGACCCTGTTGGTCCATGAGGCGCACGCGAGCTTGCCGATCGCGGTATTCGGGTCGTGACGAAATCGGCTCGAGTTCTCCGAAGGCGCTGCGCATATCCCCGACCCCGGCCTTCGCCCGAAAATATTCCGACAACGCTCCGGGACGCGACACATGCTCAAAGGTTGGATTCGGGATAAATCGGTTGACCCGTCCACCGACCAAAAGACGATCCTTGCCGTCGATGGTGGCCCACTGCACGCCGCGCTTTCGCATCGCCGGATCGATGTAACGGGTGAAGGCGTCCCGTGCCTCGTAGTAATGGTTGTCCGCGTCGAAAACCGGAAAATCGACCAAAGTACCAGCCCTTCTGGGAGCGCTCTCTGGTATCCTAGAATTAGATTCTCGTTTCTGCAAGGTGAGAGGGAGGCGGCTCCGAAAGGGGCCACACGCGAAGGGACGGTGCAGGTGGCGGAAGAGCGCGCGCAGACCAAGGCTCCTCCGGCGTTACCGCCGTCCAGGGCCGAGCGCCGGAGCCGGATCATCCGCACCGCGTTGGAGATGCTGTCCGAGTCGGACTACGACGACATCCAGATGCGTGACGTGGCCGAAGGATCCGACGTGGCGTTGGCCACCCTCTACCGGTACTTTCCTTCGAAGGAGCAGCTCTTCGCCGCGGTGCAGCTGGAGTGGGTCGAACGCCTGCACCGGCGCGTTGCCCAACGCGGCTTGCGGGGTGACTCGGACCTCGAGCGACTGCTCGACGTGCTGCGGCGATCCGTCCGCTCCTTCAAGACGAGCCCGCAGTTCTACCGCGTCCTGATGATGCTCGAGTCCACCAAGGACCCCGTGGCTCGTGACCTCTACGAGGTGATGGCCCGGGCGACGGCGGATACGTACGGGGAGGCCATTCGCAACACCGACCCGGAGACGGCCGAGCACCTGCTGCGGGCCACCCTCGACATTTTGGGAGCTGAGATGCGGGCGTGGGCGCTCGAGCGTCGCTCCATCGAAGAGGCAGCCCGCCGCATCGAAGAATCGCTGCATGTGCTGTTCACCTACCGGGAACAGAAGGCTCGGCGGACGGCGGACTTGGACGTCACCGCCAGTCGCCCCGGCTGAGAGGCGTCCGATGCCCTCACCGACCAAGAGAGTCCCTCAGAAGTTGCACAGGTTGAGCTGGACCGGCGAGGACCTCCCCGTCGAGGCGGTCGAGCAATTGTTGGGGCCCGGAGGACGCTTCGAGCTCACGGTGGAGGACCGGTCCGGGTTCGCAGTGCAGGTCTTCATGCAGAGGCCGACCTCGGTCGTCGATGTGCTCAAAGAAGGGGCCGACCGATACCTGGACCGTCCCTACCTTGTCTTTCCCGAGCGAAGGTTGACGTTCGATTCGGTCGTGGGCGCAGTCGCGCACCTCGCCATGGGCCTGCAGACCCGCTTCGACGTCGGCGCCGGTGACCGGATCGCGATCGCTGCGGCCAACTGCGTGGAGTACGCACTCTTGTTCTGGGCCGTGACGTCCCTCGGGGCCATCACGGTCGGGCTCAACGGGTGGTGGACCGGGCCGGAGCTGGCCTATGCGGTACAGCTCACCGAGCCGCGCGTCGTGTTCGCCGACCGGCCACGCCTGGAGCGGCTGGCCCCGTTCGCCCTCGGCTCGACCGTGTGTCCACTGAAGGAGACGGTGGCCGAGCTCGAAGCGGAAGGCTCGGGCGCGTCGTTGCCGGACGTCTCGTCACACGAGGACGATCCCGTGGTGATCCTTTTCACGAGCGGTACCACCGGCCGGCCCAAGGGTGTCCCGATCAGTCATCGCAACATTATCCATTTCGCGTTGGCCACCCAGCTCCGGGGGGCCGAGCTCCGGGTTCGCGCGGGCGCCGCGATACCGCCGCTCCCCTGCGCGCTGAACACCAGTCCGATGTTTCACGTCTCGGGACTCACCTGCACGATGGTCCCGGCACCGATGAACGGCCTCACTCTTGTGTACCCACCAATCGGCCGCTGGCGGGAAGACGTCCACCTTGCCCTGAGCGAGCAACACCGGGTCTCGGGCTGGTCCCTCGTGCCGACCCAACTCTGGCGGGTGCTCGACTGGCCCGATCTCGAGCGATACGACCTCACTTCGCTCAGGACAGTGGCAGGCGGTGGCGCGGTCTGGCCGCCAGAGCTCTTGCGAAAGCTCGAGGAGCGTCTCCCGTGGGTTCGTCCGGCGTTAGGGCTCGGTTACGGCATGACCGAAACGAATGGACTCGGCACCAGCCTGGGGGGCACCGCGAGCTTTCTTCACCCCGACTCGATCGGTCAGCCGTCGCCGACGGTGGAACTAGAGATCCGCGATCCAGTGACTCGGCGCCCCTTGGCCGAAGGGGTTGTGGGTGAGATCGCGTTGCGCTCAGCCAGCACGTTTGACGGGTACTGGCGGAATCCAGCCGCAACCGAGGCGGTCATCGAAGACGGCTGGTACCACACCGGTGATCTCGCTTCTCACCGTGACGGATTCGTGTACCTCGCCGGCCGGCGAGGTGACCTCATCATCCGAGGCGGCGAGAACGTCTCTCCGGTCGAGGTGGAGAACCGTCTCTATGAGCACCCCGCCGTGACCGAAGCGGCGGTCATCGGGGTGCCGCACGCAACACTGGGTCAGCAGGTCACGGCGTTCCTCGTCCTCCGGGAGGGCCATACGACCACCGAGGCAGAGATCCGCTCTTTTACGGGGACAGCGTTGGCCGCCTTCAAGGTTCCCGAGCGCGTGGAATTCGTCGCCGCGCTGCCGCACAACGCGTCGGGCAAGGTACTCAAGCACCTCCTCCTTCCCGGGGACGTCGGAAGTGATTTCGTCGAAGAATGATGAGCACCGAACGCGACGATCCCCTCCTGATCGAGCACCACGGGCCGGTGGGATGGCTCATCTTCAACCGGCCGGACGTCGGCAATGCCATGGACGCATCAATGCTCGGCGCCCTCGAGGAGGCCTGGAGCGAGCTTGACCGAGACCCCGCGGTCCGGGTCATCGTCAACACCGGTGCCGGCGCCCACTTTCAGACGGGACTGGACATGATGGCGCTGGCGCAGGATCCGGACAGCCTGCGCGAGCAATCCAGACGGACCAAGCGGGCCGAGTTGCGATTGACGGCAAGGCACAACGAGGTGACGAAGCCCGTCATCGCGGCGATCAACGGCACGTGCGCCGGCGGCGGACTCCACTTCGTGGCTGACGCCGACATCGTGATCGCCGCCAGCGACGCCACGTTCCTCGATCCGCACGTGAGCGTCGGACAGGTGAGCGCCTACGAACCGATCGGCTTGCTGTTCAAAATGCCGGCCGAGCCGGTCATCCGCATGGCGCTCCTGGGCCGGGCTGAGCGAATCTCGGCCCTTCGGGCTCACACGCTGGGCATGGTGAGCCAGGTGGTCGATCCTCCCGAACACCTGAGGGCGCAGGCGCAGGAACTGGCCGAGCAGATCGCGCAGAACCCCGCGGCCGCGCTCGTCGCGACCAAGGCAGCCTTGTGGCGGGCCCTCGAAGCCCGCAGGCACCCAATAGCTCCCTTGCAAGAATGAGAATCCAGTTCTAGGGTACCGGCATGACATCCGGGGGGCCTGTCGATCTTCCGCTCGACCATGTGCCGTTGTCCGGCCTCGGGTCGGGTGCACCTGCACCACCGCGCACCTGACAATCGCATTCCCGGCGCCCGGACCGACGCAACAGAAGGAGAGTCACGATGGACGCAATCAAAATTGGCTGGCTCGGATCCGCCCTTGACGGGCCGGGCGGGGGTTACGACAAGATCCACCGGATGGCCTTCGACGAGGCTACCGAGAAGGGCTTGTTGGATCGGCCGGTGGAGTTTGTCCTCCATCCGGAGAACGGGCTGCCCCAGGGATCCGCCAAGAACGCGACGGATGGGTTCCGATGGCTGGTCGAAGAAGGGTGCATCGGTGTGGCGGGCGCCTACAGCTCGGACAACGCCATCACCGTCGGTCCCCTGGCCAACGAGCTCCACGTACCGCTCATCAGCTGGTGCGGCACCGAGCAGTTCCATGGCGACTACAACTTTCGGCTGGGCAACGGAGACTGCGGCGGTGATGCGACGCTGATCGTGGCCTGGCTGAAGCGGCATGGGCACGAGCGAGTGGCCGTGCTCAGTGAGATCTCACCCAACGGCGAAGAGTATTTCCGTTACTTCCGCCAAGAGTGCCGCCGGCGCGGCATCGCTGTCGCCGCGGTCGAGACCGTCTCTCAAACGCCGGCCGATTTAACGGCCAACCTTCGTAATCTGCGCCAGATCGAGCCCGATGCACTCGTCTACATGGGCTACGGGATGTTGGCGGCCAAGGGGCTGCTCCGAGCCTCGCTGGACGAGCTGGACTGGGATCCGCCGCGGATCATGACGACGGCATTCATGTTCTACCTCATGGGCTTCGAGAAGTTCGAGGGGTGGGTGGGGATTGACCAACTGGACCCGCAGAATCCCCTCGTCCAGAACTTCCATCAACGATTCGTAGAGCGCTACGGACAGGATCCGCCACTGTGGCCCAACGCCGTTCCGGTTCTGGCCTACGACACGGCGAGGGTGCTCGTCGAGGGCCTGCTCCGCGCACCGATCCTGAGCGGCGAGGGCCTCAAGGCCGGATTGGAGCGCATCCGGTTCATGCCGAGCACGACCGGCAGTGCCCACACACACATCGCATGCTCCCCTCACGAACATGGCATGTTTCGCGGCGACTGGCTCCTCTACGGGCGGGTGCAGAACAATGCGTTGGAATTCGAGGGGCTCTTCGAGCCCTGGGAATAGCAATAACGTCATCGCAGGGCGTCGGAATCGCATCCTCCACCCGTCGGCGACGGCATAGGCAACTGGCGAGAGGGGACCATGGATTACCAGCACCTGAAGGTCGAGCGGCACGGACCGGTCGGCTGGCTTATCAACAACAGGCCGGGACAGCTCAACGCGATGAACGCAGCCATGCGGGACGAGTTTGCCCTGGCCTGGGTCGAGCTGCGTGACGATCCCGAGGTCCGGGTGATCGTCCATACGGGCGAAGGTCGGGACTTCCAGACCGGGGTGGATGTGACGGAGATCGCCAGCGACGGTCTCGGTATGCAGCGCTATCGGGATGGTCTCGAAGATCTCGACATTCATTTCACCGCATGGCATCAGAAGGTCTGGAAGCCGGTCATCACCGCGGTGAACGGCATCTGCGCCGGTGGCGGGCTGCACTGGGTGGCCGATGCGGACATCGTCATCGCCGCCTCCGACGCCACGTTCTTCGATCCACACGTCTCGGTCGGACAGGTCGTTGCCATCGAAGCAATTGGCCTTCTCCGCAAGATGCCGGCCGAAGCGGTGATGCGGATGGCCCTCGTCGGTCGGCACGAACGGATGAGCGCCCAGAGGGCGTTCGAGCTCGGAATGATCAGCCAGATTGTCGATCCCCCCGAACAACTGCGGGAGGCGGCGCAGGAACTGGCCGAGAAGATCGCCCGCAACTCGCCAGCCGCAATGGCAGCAACCAAACGTGCGCTGTGGGGCGCCTTCGAGCTTGGCCTGACCGACGCCTGCAAGGCCGGGGCGAGGGAACTGGTCTCCATGTGGGGTCATCCCGACCAGAGTGAGGGTCCCCTCGCCTTTGCCGAGAAGCGAGCACCGAACTGGCTCGCGCCCGAACCCGGGTGAACGAGTGGCTGCTCAGACCATCCCGGCGGTGATGCGAGAAGCGGCCGATCGCTTCGGTGACCTCGAAGCGATCGTCGACGGCGAGCGGAGGATGACCTTCGCTGGAATGCTCGAGGCGGTGCGCGAAATGGAGCGCGCCCTCATCGGCTCGGGAGTGGGCCCCGGCGACCGGGTGGCCCTGTGGGCCCCGAATGGCCTCGAATGGGTGATCATCTCGTTCGCCGTCTACGGGGTTGGTGCTGTGTTGGTGCCGATCAACACCCGGTACAAGGGGCACGAGGCGGCGCACCTCATCGAGACCGCCGGTGCCAGGCTGCTCTTCACGGTCACAGATTTCCTCGGCGTCGACTATCTGGAGCTCCTGGAGGGGGCCCTCCCGGAGGGGAGGCGCCCACAGACCATCGTGGTGAGTGGCCCCGCCGGCCACGGCTCCGTTCCGTGGTCGACCTTTGTCCAACGGGGGAACGACGTCGGCGCCGAGGAAGCGGCGGACCGGACGAACGGCGTCCAGGCCGACGACCCGAGCGACATCATCTTCACCTCAGGAACCACCGGCCTTCCGAAGGGGGCCGTGCTCCGCCAGGGCGCCAGCGTAGAGACCTACCGTCAATGGTCTCGTGGGGTTGGCCTGACCCGGGGGGACCGCATGCTTGTCGTCTACCCCTTCTTCCACACCGCAGGCCTCAAGTCCTGCATCCTCGCTTCCTTTCTCGTGGGCTGCACGCTCGTGACACACCCGGTATTCGACGTGACCTCCGTGGTGGCACGGGTCGAAGAAGAGCGGATCACCGTCCTCCCCGGTCCGCCCTCGGTGTTCCAGTCGATCCTGGCCCATCCGGACTTCGCGTCCTTTCCCCTCGACACCCTTCGGCTGTCAGTGACAGGAGCGGCCGTGGTCCCCGTCCAGCTCATCGCCCAGATGCGCACGCGGCTGGGCTTCGAGTCCGTCGTGACCGCGTACGGACTGACGGAAACCCATGGCACCGCGACGATCTGCGAACAGAGCGACCCGATCGAGCTGATTGCGGCAACGGTCGGGCATCCACTGGAGGGTCTGGAACTACGCATAGTGGACGACGGCGGCGCCGAGCAGCCGGCGGAGTCGGCTGGTGAGGTCCTCGTCCGTGGCTTCAACGTGATGACCGAGTATTTCGCCGACCCCGAAGGAACCCGACAGGCCATCGATCCAGAGGGCTGGCTGCATACCGGTGACGTCGGATTCCTGGGTACGGACGGCTACCTGCGCATCATCGATCGCAAGAAGGACATCGTCATCGTCGGCGGCTTCAACGTCTCGTCGGCTGAGGTCGAGGCCATGCTCTTGCAGCACGAAGACATCGCTCAAGCAGCCGTGGTGGCCATGCCGGACACGCGGCTCGGGGAGGTGACGGCCGCGTTCGTCGTTGCCCGGGCCGACCGCCGGCCCGACCCGTCGGAGGTGATGCGGTGGTGCCGGGATCGAATGGCCAACTTCAAGGTTCCTCGTCACGTTGAGATCGTTACCGCCCTCCCACTCAACGCCAGCGGCAAGGTGCTCAAACGGGAGCTCCGTCAACGACTCACGGCGCCGTCGAAGGAAGGGAGTTGACGTTCGGGGGCGACGGCGTCAGGAAACGACGAGATCCTCGCCGAAATAGGGCCGGATGGATTCACGTGGGCCATCGCCGGCTGCTCGAGGAGTACGTGGGTCGCGAAGCCACTTCCACGTCTCTCGAACATCGAAGGGCATATTCGCCGAGGAACGTCCGAACTCATTCGTGAAGTAGTTGTGCGCGCGCGTGTCCCGCCAGACCTTCGTGACCTCGACCTGGTCGAGTTCGTCGTTGTAGCGCCAGTAGGCGTCCTCGGTGACGTCGACGGAGCTCTTGTTCTCGGTTATCAGATGACCGATACATCCCAGCGCGAAACGCGTCACCACCTCTTCCATGTCCACGACCTGGAGCCCTCCGTACGGATTGGTGTTGGGCCCGTAGATCATGAAGAAATTCGGGAAGCCCGGGAGCAGGGTGCCGAGGTACGCACGGGCGCCATCCTTGCTCCAGAGTTCTGCGACTCCCTGCCCACCGCGACCACGTATTTCCATCGGGAAGAGAAAATCGTTGGACTTGAAACCGGTGGCGAAGACAATGACGTCAACGTCGTAGGTGGAGCCATCGGATGTCACTATCCCGTCCGGGGTTATCCGGAGAATGCCGTCCGTGACAAGTGACACATTCTCCTTCAGCAAGGCGTCATAGACGCTCCGTTTCGGATCCACCAGGATGGGACGGGCCGACATGGGCGGCGCATCGGGAATCATCTTCTCCAGCAGGTCCGGACGGGTGGCGAATTTTGATCGCATGAACTCGATCCTCTGGTCGCGGATCTTCTTGTTCATCGGGCTCAGGGTGTGCGGGTCCTGAAAGTCAGGATCGATCGTGAAGGTGGCCTGAAGGTTCGTCGGGCCATACATCCAGCTCGTCCGGAAGCGCACGAAATTCGTGAAAAAGGGAAGGTTGCGATCCAACCAGGTCACTTGTTGGGGAAACGGGTCAAGGTAGCCCAGCGTGTCGAAGACCCAATTCGGCGTGCGTTGAAAGGCGTACGTGTGGCCGGCCACCTTCGCCACTTCCGGGATCATTTGATAGCCCGTGCACCCGCTGCCGATGACGGCCACGCGCTTGCCCTCGAGGTCGAGATCCGCTGGCCAGCGAGCAGAGTGAAACAGCTGGCCCGCGAATTCCTCCATACCGGCGATGTGCGGAATGTTCGGGCGAGCCAGAAAGCCCACGCAGCTGATCACCGCGTTCACCCTCCACACCCGAGGGCCTTCGGGATGTTCTGCTCGGATCTCCCAGGTGCTGGTCTCCTCATCCCAGAGAACCGACGTGACCTCGGTGTCGAATTGGATCTCCTTACGGATGTCGAAGGTGTCCGCCACCCAGTTGAAGTACTTCTCGTTCTCGCTCTGTGGGCAAAAAGGGTTCGGGAACGGAAAGTCCACTCCATAGGTGTGCGTATACGTGCGGCTCGGGGAGTCGACCCTCGCTCCGGGGTAGCGATTCTCGTACCACGTTCCCCCGACGCCGGAGTTCTTTTCGAGCACCGTGAACGGAATTCCTGAATGCCGTAGCTGCACGGCTGCGTTCAGGCCTCCCATTCCTGCACCGATCACGGCCACGGAGAACCCTTCGCGCTGCGGCGCGGGGGGATCCGCCGACCATGTGAAACCCCGGGCCCATGGGTCCACCGCCAACGTTTCCAGCCACATTTCAAATTCGCCATCGCATAGGTCTTCGCCCGCGCAAAGGCCAAGGCTGCGTTGCAGACGATCCGCCGGCCCAATGCCGATGTCGCCGGCGCCCCCGTCTCGGTAGCTCTTGAGGAACTCGGCAGCCTTTGCCTGTAGCAGCGCCACCTCGGTGGCGTCGGTGAGCGTCTTGAACTCGAAGTACCCCGCCACCGCCGCTCCGACTGCGGTCGATCCGATACTCTCGTCGCCGGTCAGTTGATACAGCAGACCCCGAAGGACCATTGGATCCGCATATTTCACAGCGTCATCAATCGTTTCGTCAGAGGCGCTGAGCAGTTCGAATCGTTCGTTCATGTCGCTTGATCTCCTCCAGACGAGGGGGGCATGTGACCCTCCGATCGGACCATCTAGCAACGAGCCTCCTCCTCGTGGAGACTGAGACCCTTCATTGCCATCGAGACTGAGAGCATCTGAGACCCTTAAATTGCTTAATTTACTAAACATTGCAACAGGTCGTCAATCGAACGGCTCTCCTCACGCGTCAGGGTTGGGAGCGGCACTTTGCGTCGCCGTGGGCCTTGTCTTGGCGTCCTGCGTCGGCGGGTCCGTGTCAACTCTCTCCACCCCTCCCACCACCAACCCCTCGTTCAGCTTGACCATTCAGCGTTCACCGGTCGGGCCCATTCTCGCGACGGGCACGGGCGCCACGCTCTATGACTTCGCCCCGGACACGCCGACCCACAGCGCATGTCTGAACATCGGTTGTGTCTACCAGTGGCCGCCCCTCCTCGTCTCAGGTGCTTCCCAGGTCGGGCCAGGCGTCACTCGTTCCCTCATGGGCGCCCTGACGAGGCCTGACGGGTCAACCCAGCTCTCCTACAACGGTCACCCGCTCTACCTCTACGTCCGCGACGTGAAGCCGGGCGAAGTGACGGGTCAGGCCATCGACCAAGACGGCGGGCTGTGGTACGTGCTCCGCCCATCGGGCAAGGAGATCCACACGCCCTTCACCGTGAACGGCTGAGCGATCTCGATCGGGTGATCGCACCCCCGAAAGGCCGCATCCGAGCGACACACCGGTTGACCAGCTATCCTCCCGTCGCAGAACCCCTACGAACTGCTCGAGGTGTGCTCATGGCTTCGATAGCGTGCCCCAATTGCCAGACGGTCGCACCCGAGGGAACGGCGAGTTGTCCGGGTTGTGGAACCCCTCTCTCCGGTGCCACACATGCTGCGTCGTCGACTCCGCCCCCAGCAGCTCCGCCGCCATCGGCACCGACCTTTTCGGCAGGTTCACCCAAGCCGCAGGTGAAGTTCGACCTGGCGTCGCTTGGGCATGTGGATCGACTGGTGGGCGGTGGCACCTTGGTCCTCTTCATCTCGCTATTCCTCACATGGTTCAGCTACGCCGGATTTGGTATCAGTGGTCTCAGCGCGCACGGATACCTCTATGTCGTCTTCATCGTGGCCATCGCCCTGCTGGGACTTCTGGCCGCGGAAGCCTCCGGCGTGTGGAAGGTACCTGCGTCATCAGCGCTCGGTCGCGATCAGATTCTCTTGATCGGGACCACGATCAACTTCGTCCTCGTTCTCATCGCCTTCCTGTTGAAGCCAGGCGGTTACGGGTTCCAAGGCGTCGGCTGGTCCTATGGCGCGTTCGTGGCGCTGGCGGGCGCCGTCGTGGCGGTGTTCCCGCTGGGCTGGCCCATCATTCAGGCCCGACGGGGCAAGTAGCGCCGCCCCTTCGCTCCTACTGGAGGTAGCGCTCCACAACTCCCGCCGGGCGCGCCTGCGCATCTTCAGGATCACGACCCGCATTGCGCTTTGCCCTGCGCTGCCGCAGCACGTCCCATAGCTGGTCGAGCGTCACCTCGATCGCGTGGAGACGTTCGTGCTCTTCATCGGAGAGCCCGTCGCCGACGTGCCCCTCTTCCAGACGCTGCTCTTCTTCGGCCAACTTGTTGATCTGGGCCAGGATCTCTTTGTCGTCCATATGACTCTCCGTTCACTCATCGACGCACCCTTGTCCGCCTCCGGAGCGACCCCGGGGGCGGACAAGCGATGGGACCTACGCTCAGGCTACGGCCGCCAGGTTGGTCTCGTCGTCCACTCCCGCCGCGTCCCCTCCGGACAGGGCCGGAGCAAGGACGTCGGCGATCGTGGTGGCCAGATGGAACGTCATGACGTCTCGGACCTCTTCTGGCACATCTTCGAGGTCCGGTCCGTTGCGCACAGGAAGGACGACTTCCTTGAGCCCGGCCCGGTGTGCGGCCAGCACCTTCTGCTTGACCCCACCGATGGGGAGCACCCGACCCTGCAGCGTGACCTCTCCGGTCATCCCCACAATGGAGCGAACCGGAACGTCACGGAGCAGGCTGACCAGCGCCGTCGTCATGGTGACGCCGGCCGATGGCCCGTCCTTGGGCACCGCGCCTGCGGGGACATGCACGTGGAACCGCTTGCCCGAGAAGATCTTCGGATCGATGCCGAGCTCCTCGGCGTGTGAGCGCACGTAGGACAACGCGATCTCAGCCGATTCCTTCATCACGTCCCCGAGTTGACCAGTCAGCGTCAACCCTTCCGGACCATCGGACATGCTCGCCTCGACGAAGAGGACATCGCCTCCGGCACCGGTGACAGCCAGGCCGGTGACCACACCGGGCACGCTGGTCCGTTCGGCCGCCTCGAAGTAGAAGTGAGGCCGACCCAACCACCCGCGCACATCCGGCGCGTCCACGACGACGGGAGCCTCGCGCTCGCCTGCGGCCAGCTTGGTCGCCACCTTGCGGAGAAGCCGTCCCAGCTCACGCTCGAGCGAACGCACTCCCGCTTCACGGGTGTAGTCGGCCACGATGCTCCGGAGAGCGTCGTCGCTGATCTCCACCTCGTCGTCACGCAGTGCGGCCCGGCCGAGCTGACGGCCCACCAGGTGGTGGCGGGCGATCGACACCTTCTCGGACTCCGTGTACCCGTCCAGACGGATGATTTCCATCCGGTCGAGGAGCGGTCCGGGGATCGTGTCGATCACGTTGGCCGTGGCGATGAACAGGACCCGAGACAGGTCGAGGTCCACCTCGAGGTAGTGATCACGGAACGTGTGGTTCTGCGCCGGGTCCAGTACCTCGAGCAGGGCGGACGACGGATCGCCGCGGAAATCGGCGCCGATCTTGTCCACCTCGTCGAGCACGATAACCGGGTTCATCGTCCCGGCCTCCCGCAGGGCACGTACCAGACGTCCCGGCTGGGCCCCGACATAGGTGCGACGGTGACCGCGGATCTCTGCCTCGTCACGCACGCCACCCAGGGCAACCCGGACGAACTTGCGCCCCATGGCACGAGCCACCGATTCGCCGAGCGACGTCTTGCCGACGCCCGGAGGACCGACGAGGGCCAGAATGGCGCCCGAGCCGCGCCCGTCCACCGGCACCAGGCCGCGTTCGGCTTGCAGCTTGCGCACCGCGAGGTGCTCGAGGATCCGCTCTTTGACGTCAGTCAGCCCGTCGTGGTCGGCGTCCAGGATGCGGGCCGCTTCGACCACCTCGAGGCTGTCCTCGGACTCCACGCCCCAGGGGAGCTCGAAGACCGTGTCCAGCCAGGTGCGGATCCACCCCGTCTCGGGGCTCTGGTCACTGGTGCGCTCGAGCTTGTCGATCTCGCGTTGGACCGCCACCCGGACATGTTCGGGCAGGTCACGCTCGGCCAACTTGGCTTGATAGTCATCGGGGTCGGCCGCATCGCCGTCGCCGAGCTGCCCGAGCTCCTTGCGGATGGCCTCGAGCTGACGGCGGAGCAGGAACTCGCGCTGCGTCTTTTCCATCCCCTCCTCGACGTCCGTCTTGATCCGCTCGCGCAGCGTCAGGTCGGCCAAGGTGTCCCGGGCCCAGCCGAGGACCAGGCGCAAGCGCTCCTCGACCTCGATCGTCTCGAGCACCTGGACCTTCTGGGACAGCGACAGGTCGGGCGAGTAGCCCGCCACGTCGGCCAGCCGGCCCGGCTCTGTGATGTCGCGCAATTGGGTGGCGATCCGGCCAGCACCTCGGCTGAGGAGGATGTTCTCCAACACCGCCCGGTACTCCCTGGCCAATTCTCCGGCGGCCGGCGTCGGCTCGCCCTCTTCGAGAGGCTCGGCCTCGACCCACAGCGCGGCGCCCGTACCGGGCACACCGGTGCCGATGGTGGCCCGCTGATCACCCCGCACGGCGACAGCCTGCAGGCCCCCCGGAAGGGCGCCTTCCTCCATGATCTCGGCGATCACACCGACGCTGGCGTAGCGCCCCTCGATGTGGGGCACCAGCAGCAGCTTTCCGCCGGCCGACCGCGCAGCCTCGACCGCGGCACGAGCCTCGTCGGACTCGAGCGCCATGGTGAAGACCATTCCGGGCAGCACAACGCCCGACTTCAAGGGCAGCAATGGCAATGTCACGTTCTCATTCGGCATGGGTGTCCCCTCTGGGTCCGCTTTACTTGTCTGACTAGTCAACAATCACTGTAGGGATCTGATTCCCAGGTCCACGCGCCCAGGGGGCGCCAACCCCGTCCCCGCAGGGATAGAGCGGCATACGCTGAGGAAATGGGAACGAACATGAACCGAGCCCGGAACGGCGCCTTTGGGTCCCTGTCCCCCGAGCACGAGGGCGGGACGACGTTGGCCCCGGCCCGTCCGGACCCCGAGCTGGACGAAGGCGACCACGACCGGATGGCGCACATCGTCCTGGAGGGCTACACCCCCGAGGAGGGCGGCGACTTCGTCTCGACCGGCCCCAGCGTCGTCGAGGGGATCGTCAACCGCACCGCGGTCCGTGCCCTCTGCGGCAAGGAATGGGTGCCGGGCCGCAACCCGCAGCGCTACGGGCTCTGCCCGACGTGCAAGGAGATCGCCCTGTCCATGGGCTGGAAGCTCCCGGCGAACTAGCGCCGTCCACAGGCACGCGACAGGGGGAGCGTTGGCACAGGTCAGCTTCGAGGGCGTTACCAAGCGATTCGGCGACACAGTCGCGGTCGATGCCCTGACCCTGGTCATTTCCGACGGTGAGCTCTTGGTGCTGCTGGGCTCCTCGGGGTGCGGCAAGACCACGGCGTTGCGCCTGGTCGCCGGGTTCGAAGAGGCCAGCGAAGGCCGGATCTCCATCGGCGACCGCCTGGTCAACGACGTCGACCCCAAGGACCGGGACGTGGCCATGGTCTTTCAGAGCTACGCCCTGTACCCCCACCTCAGCGTGGCCCGCAACATCGAGTTCCCCCTGCGCCAGCGCGGCCTGGCCAAGGATGCGCGTGCGGTCAAGGTGAAGGAGGCCGCCGTCACGCTCGGCCTCGACACGTTGCTCGACCGCAAGCCCTCGCAGCTCTCGGGTGGCCAGCGTCAACGGGTGGCTCTGGCCCGGGCCATCGTCCGCGAACCGAAGGTCTTCTTGATGGATGAGCCGCTCTCGAACCTCGACGCCGCCCTGCGCGTCCAGACCCGGGCCGACATCGTGGCACTGCAAGATCGATTGGGCACCACGACGCTGTACGTCACCCACGATCAAGTCGAGGCGATGACGATGGGGCACCGCATCGCGGTCATGAGCCATGGGATGCTGCAGCAGGTGGCCGCACCCGAGGACCTCTACGGCCGGCCGGCCAACACCTTCGTGGCCGGCTTCCTCGGCAGCCCCGGGATGAACCTGCTCCCGGGTCATCTCGTCCACGGCGAGGGTGACGCCGTGAGCGTCGACGTCTCGGCCGGCTCACTTCCCCTGCCGCGAGTCCTGCGCCCGGTCGCCGGTGCGGTCGCCGGGCCGGTCATCCTCGGGCTCCGACCCGAATCGCTGCGCATCGACCCCGCCGGGCCGCTCCGCGCCGACGTCACCATCGTGGAACTGCTCGGGGCAGAGACGCACGTCATCTGCAAGGCACCCGACGGGTCGCAGGTGATCGTGCGCCAGTCGGCGCAGGCGGCGCGGCCGGCACCACATGATCAGGTCCGCATCAGCGTCGATCCCGATCCGGCCTCGACCCACCTCTTCGACTCCACCACGACCGAGCGGCTGGTGGCCGGGTGACCGTCGCCCCGGCTGTCACGGCGGGCGGTGGTGGGCCCAAGGAGACGGGCCTGCGCACCCGTCGCCGCCGCGAAGCCGGCTTGGCCTATCTCCTGCTCCTGCCCGCGCTGGCCGTGTTCGGGGCATTCACGTTCTATCCCTTCCTCCGCAATTTCAAGCTCATGCTCTACGAGACACCACCGGTGCCCGGGTTGCCCGCCCACTACGTCGGGCTGCACCAAATAGGCCCCGTCCTGACCTCGACCCAGTTCACGCAGAGCCTGGTGACCACCCTTCTCTTCGTCGTCCTCGTGGTGCCCACCAGCCTGATCCTCGGATTGGCCCTCGCCGTGGCGGCGCACCGAAAGCTCCGGGGCATGGCCATCTACCGCATGATCTTCTCTTCCACCGTGGTCAGCTCGGTCGCCGTGGCCTCGGTCGTCTTCGGCACCCTCATGAACCCGGTCGTCGGCCTGCTGCCGTGGTTGGGGATCAACCCGACGCCGCCCGCCCTGGAGAGCACGACGTGGGCCCTCCCCGCAGTGGCGCTCATCACCATCTGGCAGTTCCTCGGGCTTTCCTTCATCATCATGTCGGCGGGGCTGCAGTCGGTCCCCGACGAGCTCCTGGAGGCAGCCCGTATCGACGGGGCGGGCGCCTGGACGCGTTTTTGGCGCATGACCGTGCCGCTGCTCTCCCCCACCATCTTCTTCGCCGTGATCGTCAGCACCATCTACGCCTTCCAGTCCTTCGGCGCCGTTGACATCCTGATCGGCTATCAGAACGCGGCGCAGCTGCACACCAATGTCCTGATCTACGAGATCGTCAATACCCTCCAGGTGCAGAACAATCCGGGAGCGGCCGCCATCATGGCCACCGTCCTCTTCCTCATCACACTGGGGCTGACCGTGTTGCAGATGCGGTTCCTCGAGCGCCGGGTGCACTATGCCGGTTGAGGTCGCCGCGGAACGGCGGTCGAGGTGGCTGCGCAAGGCAGGGAGCTACCTGCTGTTGACCATCGGGGCGATCATCGTGCTCGTCCCGATCTACTTCACGATCGTGAACTCGCTGTTGCGACCGGATCAGCTGGCGCACCAGCCCCCGCCGTTCTACCCGAGCACGCCCAAATGGCACAACTATGTGACGGCGTGGAATTCGGGCCAGCTCTCCCGATACCTGACCAACTCGGCTGTCATGACCGCCTTCATCGTGGCCGGCCAACTCGTCACCTCCGTGCTGGCCGCCTACGCGTTCGCGTTCCTGCGCTTCCCCTTCAAGCGCACCCTTTTCCTGCTGTGCCTGGCGACGCTCATGATCCCGCTCGAAGTCACCTTCATCACGAACTTGGACACGGTGTCCTCTCTCGGGTGGTTCAACACCTATGAGGGGCTCGCCGTGCCGTTCCTGGCGACCGGCTTCGGCATCTTCCTCCTCCGGCAGGCCTTCCTCCAGATACCGAAGGACCTCCAGGAGGCGGCGCGGCTCGACGGGTACGGGCACTGGCGCTTCATGACGAGGGTGGCAGTCCCCCTGGCGCGGCCCTCTCTGGCCGCATTGGGTGTCTTCTCCTTCCTGGGTGCCTGGAATCAATACCTCTGGCCCCTACTGTCGACCGGGGGCACCAAACCCCTCGACACCGTCCAGATCGGGCTGAAGCAACTCGTCGGCACCCAGGCCGACTCGATCCCCGTCGCTCTGGCCGGGGCCGTGATCGCCTTCGTCCCCCTCGTCATCTTGCTGCTGGTGTTCCAGAAGCAACTCGTCCGAAGCCTGACTGCAGGTGCCGTCAAGTAAGCGGTCCCGTGGTGTAGGCAATGCCCTATGAGAATCGTCCGCATGTTCACCCAGGTCAGCGCCGCACTGGCCGTCGTCGTGAGTTCCACGGTTGCCGCAGCAGCCTTCAGCACAGCCCAGGGGAGCGCTGCCGCTGCGGCCACCAAGCTGCCGGCGTGCAACCTCTCGGCCCTGGCGAAACACAAAGGTGTCGTCAACATCACCTTTTGGAATTCGGCGACCAACGCCAACGCCACCACGCTGACCACCATCACCAATGCCTTCAATGCGTCGCAGTCCAAGGTCCACGTGACGCTGGTCGACCAGGCGAGCTACGACGACACCTGGCAGAAATACGAAGCCGGCCTCAGCAACGGGCAGCTCCCCGACGCCGTGCAACTCGAGGATCAACGGACGCAGGCGGCGATCGACACCCAGTCATTCCTGCCGGTGCAGTCGTGCATGAACGCGGCCCACTACTCCACCTCGGACTACCTCCCCCGGCCGCTCGCCTACTGGAAGGTCGACGGCGTCCAGGAGGCCCTTCCCTTCGCCGTGTCGGCCCCCATCCTCTTCTACAACCAGCTCGCCTTCACCAAGGCGGGGCTGAACCCGAATGCCCCTCCCACGACGCTGCCCCAGTACGTGGCCGACGCCAAGGCGCTCAAGGCCTCGGGCAGCGGCACGGGCCTGAAACTCGATCCGTGGCATCTCGAGACCTGGTTGAGCACGGCCAACCAGACCTTCGTGGACAACAGCAACGGGAGGAAAGGGCGAGCCACCAAGGTCACCGTCCAGACCAAGACAGCCCTGCAGATCTTCACCGACCTCGCCACCCTGGTGAAGTCCGGTGACGCCTTGACCAACCCCTCGAGCGGCCCGAGCGCATTCGACAACTTGCTGGGCATCGGAAGCGGCAAGTACGGGATGACGATCGACACATCGGCCGCGCTCGGGACCGTCACGCAGGTCTTGGGCGGGGGCCAGTACCCGAATGTGAAACTGGGCATCAGCGCCTTCCCGGCCCTCAGCGCATCGATCAAGGGTGGGATCGAACCCGGCGGGTCCGGCGTGTACATCTCCTCCAAGGTCCCCGCCCTCGATCAGGCGGCATCGTGGGTGTTCCTGTCCTATCTCTGCAGCCCCCAGACACAGGCGACGTGGGCGGCCGGCACGGGCTACATCCCGGTCCGCAAATCCTCGACGACCATGGCTACGGTCAAGCAACTCTGGGCGACGAATCCCGGCTACAAAGTGGCCTATGACGAGATCAACAAGGGCGTCAACGATGCCGCCACCTCGGGGTCGGTCATCGGCCCCTACGGCGACGTCCGCATCGATGTCCTGAACGCCGAGGAGTCGATGTTCACGGCGGGCGTCACACCGGCCAAGGCATTGGCGAACGCCCTCAAGGCCGCCAACGCCACCATCTCCAATTACAACCAGCGCTTGGGCGTTTCGTAGAGGGAGCTACTCGACCTTGTCGTGATGTGCGCCGATGAGCGTGATGGCCATCACGGCCGGCACGTCGCCGGTGTTGGACCACCGATGGCGTGTCCCATTCTGGATGTAGGCGTCGCCCGCATTCAGGGTGACCTTCACACCGTCGTCGAGCTCGAGGATGGCCTGCCCCGAGACGACCACCCCGTAGTCGACGGTTGCCGTCGTGTGCATGCCCGGCTCTTCGGTGTCCAGGTACCTCCCCATCCCCGGCAACTGCTCCTCGAATTCCGCCAGCGCCGCCTCGATATCGAGACCAGCCGGTGCCCCGGCCCCGCCATCGGGTGGAATGGTGAAGAACCCGAAGCGGAAGCCGCCCAGGGGTGGAAAGTACTCCCGGGCCTCGGGCTTCGACCCGTCGTCGGGAAACGAACGAACCGAGTCGGCGCCCCACAGGCGATGGAACTCGTTCCCGGGGACCAGCGTCAGCACCACCGGTGCCACCATCTGGTCGTCAACGACGATCGCCTTCCCGTCCTTGTCATGCCCGGTCACAACCCGCCGAATGTCCATCCGCCCGCTCCTTGCATTGCTCTCGTCTGGGACTACGGCGGGGACGCTACCTCGCCATTGCTCGCTACGCCCGGACCGGGGGAGGCGGATTCATCCGGCCCGCCTACAGTGCGGTGCAACACTCACATGAGGAGGAGTCACCGTGTTGCTCAAAGGCCTCAACCACGTCGCCACGATCACGAATGACGCGGCGCGCCTGATCGCGTTCTACGAAGAGGTCTTCGAGGCCGAGGTCCTCCGGGACGGTTCGGAGTTTCCGGAGGGCAAGGGCCCACGCCTCGCGATCATCAAGATCGGTGCCTGGTCCGAGCTCAATGTCTTCCAGATTGAGGGCAACACGCAGGCCGACCGTCAAACACCGATGTTCGAGCGAGGGCGTATCGATCACCTCGCCGTGCAAGCCGCGTCGATCGATGCCTTCGAGACCATCCGTGACCGGCTCATGGCGCGCGGGGCGGCCGACGATTTCGTCACCGACTTCGGGCCGATGCTCAGCATCTTCTTCCGGGATCCCGATGGCCTCGAATGCGAAGTCTGTGTCGAGAACCCCGACCTCGTCCCGGGTGTGCACAACCCACCCGGGACACGCGCCCCGCGTTACGCATAGACGGGGACTACGGGACTGGCCCCGGAGCCGACTAGACCAGGACTGTCAGCGTCGACCGACTGAAGTACTGCTCGATCTCTTCAGGGGCCACGGGACGGGCGAAAAGGTAACCCTGCCCCACGTCACACTTCTCGCTCCGCAGCTGCGCCAGCTGCCCGTCCTCTTCGATCCCTTCGGCCAGGGTCTCCAGATTGAGGGCCTTGCCCAGCTGAATGAGGGTATGGATGAGAGAGTCGCCCTCCGGCGACTTGCCCATCCCCGAAATGAAGGACCGGTCAATTTTCAGTGAGTCGACGGGAAACTGCTGAAGGTAGGCCAGCGAGGAGTACCCGGTCCCGAAGTCGTCGATGGCAATCCGCACGCCAAGAGACTTCAGCGCGTTCAACTGATGGAGCGCACTCTGGGCGTCGCGCATCAGACAGGTCTCCGTGATCTCGACGATGAGCAAGCCGGGGGGGAAGCCCGTCGATTCGAGACCGAAACAGACATCGTCGAGCAAGGTCTCGGCATTGAGCTGGCGGGCCGACGCATTGATCGACATCTTGACGTCATGACCCATCGCCCTCCACGCCATTCCCTGTTGACACGCTTCGGTGATCACCCAGCGACCAACCGGAAGGATGAGCCCCGACGCTTCGAGAGCCGGGATGAAGTCGTCGGGCTGGAGCACACCCTTCTTCGGGTGATTCCACCGCAACAGCGCCTCGACACCGATCAGCGTCATGTCGGACAGATTGAAGATGGGCTGGTAGCGCAGGAAGAACTGGTCCGCGCCCACCGCAGCCTGCAGGTCCATTTCGAGCTCGTGACGGCTCTGCATCGCCTTGTACATCTGGGACTCGAAGAGCACGAAGCAGTTCTTTCCAGCCTCCTTCGCCCGGTAGAGGGCGACATCGGCATCGCGGAACAGCTCTTCGCTCGAATCACGCAGCCCCGCGGCAATGCCGATCGAGGCCGACACGGACACCGTCACCTGGGTTTCGTTCTCCTCACCCAGGTTGAACGGCTCGGCCAACACGCTCAACAGGCGTTCGGCCACCAGTTCGGGCCCCGCGGCCAGCGAGATCCCCTCGACCAGGACGACGAACTCGTCCCCGCCCAATCGGGCCACGGTGTCAGATTCTCGCAACGTGCCGGTGAACCGGGATGCGACCGACCGGAGAAGGTCGTCCCCGACGGTGTGGCCCATGTTGTCGTTGACGTCCTTGAATCCGTCGAGGTCGATGAACAACAGGGCAATGTCAACGTAATCCCGACGGGCCCGCGCCATTGCCTGGTCCACCCGGTCCATGATGAGCACCCGGTTGGGCAGTCCCGTCAGACTGTCGTGCAATGCCTGATAGCGGATCTCCTCTACGAGCCGCGCATTATGGATGGCAATGGCCGCTTGACCAGCCATGCCCCGAAGTCGCTCCGCTATATCCACGTCGTCGTCCAACCGCTCGGGATGTGCGGTGACATCGATAGTGATCCACCCGAAGAGCTCACCGTTCAACGTGATGCCCAAGGAACGGGCGGCCAATGAACCAGACCGCGCCAGGGCGGCACTGATGCCGCCCGCAGGAGCCGCCACCGGGTGTCGGTAGAGCCAAGAGTCCACTCGCCCGTCGAACTTGGCCGGCGCGATCGAGGTCAGTTCTGCTGCGGTCTCCTCGTCAAAGCCATGGGTGGCGTATACCCACTTGGCTACATCTCCGGTCGAAGCCAACGCCACGATCACCCGGTCACAGTCGAGGACCGACGGAACTGTTCGAGACAGATGCTCCGCCATCTCCTCGCTGGTCGACAGGTCGGCCAACGTGCCGGAAAGTGCGAGGAGGGCCTGCGCCGTTGTCGCCTGCCGGCGGGCTTCCACAACGGCGGCTTCGGAATCGAGAGCTGCCGCGGCCAGGCGGGCGTACGAATCGAGCACCGAGCGGTCACGCGGTTCGAATGAGGAGCTCTCGGGGCGCATGGCGACCAGGTGTCCGTAGTGTGAGCGGTCGGAGACCACTTCGCACGCCAGGATGTTTGCCGGAGTCTCTGCTTCTGGCGATTCGAGGAGACCCAGGGTCACAAGGCCACCCTCGGTCTCCCCGATTCCAACGGTCTGTATGAAGTGGTTGGAGGTCGCGCTTTCTTTGATGTCGAGGATGTACGACGGCGCCTGCACGGCCCGCATGGCTCCGGCCATCACCCGTGTGAGCACCGGCCGGAGGCCGTCACCAGAGCCAAGGTCGGCCAACGTGCGCTGCAGTTCGTCCAGCCTGGCTTCCAAGAGGCGCACGCGCATCTCGGCGCGGCTCTGGTTGGCTGCGTCGAGGTCGACCGGATCCCATCGCAGCAGGGCGGCGCAACAGGGGGCACCGTCACACTGGCACGATTCATGGTTGATCTCAGCCACCGAGAAGCCAAAGAGCTGCGGCACGGTGGAAGCGAGGGAGAGCCCGAATGCACACATCTCAGGGAACGGCTCGTTGGGTTCCCGCATCCGCATCTCGATCCGGCACTCGTAAGGACCCTTCATTTCCGTCTTCATGCGGAACGATGGCCCGAAGGCGTCGATGAAGTCCGGCAGAGCCTCGTACACGCCAGCTGGAGAGCCGAGCGCCTGAAATATCTCCATCCTCTCGGGCCGTCGAATGGAGTTGAACACGCAGCGACCGACCACCTCTAACGCTGCAGGCCCGCCCCCCAACACAACACCTGCCGCTTCGAGCAGGCTGCGGCGCCGCGCGTAGGGTGTCCATGCGCCCTGACCACCGTGTGTCGCCGCCTTCCACGACTCTCCCGCCACGCGGTAGACCTCTTCGAGCGTCCCTTCGGGCGTGTTCTGCTGCAGATACTCGATCATGAACTGCGAAATCACATCGTCGGAGTCCGCCTCGAAGGGCTCTGAGACCACGTCCTCCTTTGTCGTCATGACCATTGGTCGGTGCCTCCTGCACGCAGGAGTAGGGCGTCGCCTCGCCGACCTCGGCGCGCCCAAGGCGTCGCCGTGGCAAGATTCCTCTCCATCGACGTGTGATCCCGCGGCGCGCCATGACCACCGGTCAGTACCGAGTGCATGCGCCGAGTATCGACCCCTCAGGTTGCAACGAGATCGCTCTGCGGTTGCGAAACTGGTATTTAGGGCGCCGTTGCGGCCATTGCCGCCGAACCCTCCGGTAGGGTCAAGGCGTCGTCACACTGACAGGTGGTCGGCCCCCGCGAGCAGTCGCAGGAGTTCCTGGTCGCGGGGTGAGACCGAGGTCACAGCGCCGGGAGGCCCAATGCACAATCCAAGGCGCTCACTGTGCTCACTCGGAGTCCTTCTGTTGCTGGCCGGCGCATCGATCACCGTGGCCCAGAGCGCACAAGGTGCGACGTCGAGCCCCGCACCGCTCTCTCCGGCGGCCCTCCAAGGGCCTCCGCCCGGTCTCGCCCAGTCGGAGCCCGCGCACTGGGTGACGGGCCCCCAGCCTCACGTTCCTGGCACCACGGAGACGACAGCCGAGTCCCATAACTGGTCCGGCTATGTCGACTTCGGGTCGCAATTCACCGGCACGAGTGCGCAATGGGTGGTCCCTGCCGTCCAGCCGTCGCAGGCAGCCGAGTTCTCAGCCACCTGGCTCGGCGTGGACGGGGCTACGAACACCTCGCTGATCCAGACCGGTACCGCCCAGGAGACGTACGGCGGCAGCACCGACTACTACGCCTGGTACGAAATCCTGCCGGCGAACTCCGTTCCCCTCTGGTCCGTCTCCCCCGGTGATCACATGACGGCCTCCGTCCAACAGGACTCCCCGGCGAGCACGACCTGGACGATCAGCATCACCGATCAGACATCCGGGCAGATAACGACCCAACAGGTGCAATACTCCGGCCCCGGGAGCTCCGCCGAGTGGATCGAAGAAGCGCCAACGGTGAACAACCAGCAGGCGGTCTTGGCCAACTTCGGCACCGCCCAGTTCACGAGCATCAGCGAGGGCTCCACAAACCCATCCGCGGTGACCCACACGCCGATCGACATGGTCAACAGCTCCAACAGCGTCATCGCGTCGCCCGGGCTTCTCTCCAACGGCTCTTTCACGATCACCGACGACTCGTCGGGCGCGCCTCCCGCCAGTCCCGCCGGCACCGCAACCACGGTTTCCGTCAATCCCACATCGACGTCGGCGGGAAGCCAGGTCACCTATTCGGCCACGGTGAGCTCGAGCAGCGGCACTCCGACGGGTTCGGTCGCGTTCGCTGACGGCACGACGGCGCTGTGCTCCGCCAACCTCGTCAACGGGTCCGGGTCGTGCGCCGCGTCGACGGCGCCCGTCGGTAATGACACGATCGTCGCCACGTATTCGGGCAGCTCGCTCTTTGCCACATCGAGCGGCAGCGCGACGTTGCAGGTCAGCCAGGCACCGACCCCCAATTCACACGGCTACTGGCTCGTCGGCTCCGACGGGGGGATCTTCACCTTTGGGTCTGCCCCCTTCTACGGCTCGACGGGATCGCTCAGCTTGCAACGCCCCGTCGTAGGAATGACCCTCACGGCTGACCGAGGGGGCTACTGGCTTGTCGCATCGGACGGTGGTGTCTTTTCCTTCGGCGACGCGGGATTCTTCGGTTCGATCCCAGGCCTGGGCTACGCCCCGGCCCAAACTGCGGGAAGCGGGAAGAAGTTGAATGCGCCGATCGTCGGCATGGTGCCCTCCTCCGATGGAGGGGGCTACTTCATGGTCGGCGCCGATGGTGGCGTCTTTGCCTTTGGCGACGCCAAGTTCGAAGGGTCCTGCCCGGGCATCGGGGGATGCTCAGGGGCGGCCGTGACCGTCATGCCAGATGCCAGCGGGAATGGCTACTGGCTGGTCACGGCGACCGGGCACGTCTATGCCTTCGGGGACGCCCCGGCGCTCGGGGCACCCGGGGCACAGGGCTCACCCGTCACCTCGGCCACGCGCACCCCCGACGGCCAGGGCTACTGGATCCTCCTGGCGAACGGAGGAGTCGACGCCTTCGGCGACGCGCCGATGCTGGGGAGTCCGGTCAATCAGACCGGGGGGTTGGACCCGGCGACAGCCATTTTCGCCACCGCAGACGGCCAGGGCTACTGGGTGGCATCTGCGCAGGGCGCAGTCTTCGTCTTTGGCGACGCACCGAACAACGGCGGACTGGTGGGCAAGCATCTCAATGGCTCGATAATCGCCGGCACGGGGTTCTGATCAACCCGCACGTCGGCCTGACTCGCGGCTAGCTGGCCGCTGGACCATCGACCATTCGAGCTCCACGTGGACGTGGCAGCGAGCGTGCCGCAACAAGGAAGGACCTGCGGGACTAGCCGTTCGCTCCGAGTCGATTGCGACGAACAGCTATGTCGACGTTGCCCCATCGTTGCCAACTGGTGGGGGTCATTCTCATGTCGCCACTTTGCTTGACTTGCCAGCCCGATGAGTCCATTGTCACGCATAGATACCGCAGTCGAAAAAGGCAAACCCTTCGTAAGGGGGGGACGCAAAGCCACGGGACTCTCTGAGTTGGCCGGGCCGCCGAAGTAGCGATCTCACGCAGAAACGTTCACACGCGTTGCTATCTTCCCCGGTCCCCTATTCGGACTTTTTGAAAAGGGAAGATGATGACCGCCAGCCCGCAATCTCGCACGCAAGCGCCTTCCCGGACTCGGAGGCGCATTCTCCTTGGCGCCACCGCCGGTGTGCTCGCCGGACTCGTCGGACTCGGTTCTTTCGCCGCCGCCGCATCCAACCCCACTGCACCCGTCGCCCCCACCACGAG
>Ga0307374_10001355_pt1 | contig 45359 bp, 42 predicted proteins | sample OX3MG_FD_202532 | JGI IMG/M metagenome (GOLD analysis project Ga0307374, IMG submission 202532) | Soil microbial communities from Risofladan, Vaasa, Finland - OX-3 | ecosystem: Environmental > Terrestrial > Soil > Coastal area > Acid sulfate soil | place: Finland: Risofladan, Vaasa | collected...
CGGGCGACAATGTGGCGGTGGAAGTGAAACTGATCACGCCGGTGGCGCTGGAGAAGGGCTTACGCTTCGCGATACGCGAAGGCGGCCACACCGTCGGCGCCGGCGCCGTCACCGAGATACTCGAGTAGAGGACCATGCGCGAAATCATCACGTTGCAGTGCGGCGAATGTAAAAACCGAAACTACACGACCATGAAGAACCGCAAGAAGCATCAGGAGCGGCTCGAGACGTCGAAGTTTTGCAATACGTGCCGGAAGCACACACCGCACAAGGAAACAAAGTAAATTCGGACTCTAGTCCTCGGCGGGCGTCACTGATTGGTTGCGTTACATCGTGTTGAATTTCGAACCGGAGGTTCGGAATTCAGGGGAGTAGGTTCAACGGTAGACCGCCGGTCTCCAAAACCGGATGTGGGGGTTCAAATCCCTCCTCCCCTGCCAGTTTTCAAGGTATGGCGGCGCAGGTCAGAAACGATGCGAGGGTAAGGGTTCGCGGGGCGGAACGACACTCATGGCAGAGGCGGTAAAGTTGAAAGAGGAACGCGAAAGCGGCGGCGGGTCTTCGCTGTCAGTACCAGGACCGCTTCAGAAAATCGCCTCGTATCCGCGACGGTGGAGTTTGTTTTTCCACGATGTCCGCACGGAAATGTCCAAGGTCGTGTGGCCGTCGAGGCAGGAAGTAATCTCGATGACAGGCGTGGTAATCGTGACCGTGGCATTCTTCGGTCTGTTTTTCCTTTTGACGGACACGACGTTCAGCTATTTAGAGACTCTGGTTCTGAATTACTTCAAACATTGAACGACACAGAACAACAAGGAAGCAGCATGGCGAAGCAGTGGTTCATCGTCCACACATACTCGGGCTTTGAGAAAAAGGTGAAGGAAAGCCTGGAAGGACGCGTGGCCGCCTTCGGCCTGCAGGACAAAATCGGCCGGATGGTCATTCCGACGGAATCGGTGGTTGAGGTGCGCGGCGGCAAAAAAATCGTTTCGCCGCGAATGTGCTATCCCGGCTATTTGCTGGTCGAGATGGATATGGACGACTACACATGGCACGTCGTGCGTTCGACGCCGCGGGTGACGGGCTTTGTCGGCTCCGGGCAAACGCCCACGCCGCTCAGCGAAGAGGAAGTCGAAAACATTCTGAATCGCGCAACGACCACGGCGGAAAAGCCGCGGCCGAAACTGACATTTGACCGCAACGAGTCGGTGCGCATCGTGGATGGCCCGTTTGCGAATTTCACAGGGGTGGTGGAGGAAGTGAATTCCGACCGCAGCACGCTGAAAGTCAGCGTGACGATTTTCGGGCGCTCGACGCCGGTAGAACTGGATTTCGCGCAGGTTGAAAAAGTCGCGTAGCGGAGGCGCTGCGGCGGCTCATTTCTCTCGCGCCTAGGGAGTCAAGATGGCAAAGAAGGTCCAAGCAACGGTGAAATTGCAATTGCCTGCGTCGAAAGCTACGCCTGCGCCGCCCGTGGGCACGGCGCTCGGTCCGCAGGGCGTCAACATCATGGATTTTTGCAAGCAGTTCAACGCCAAGACCAATAAAGAGCCGGAAGGAATGATTATTCCGGTGCTGGTGACGATTTATAGCGATCGCACGTTCACGTTCATCACCAAGACTCCGCCGGCGTCAGAACTTCTGAAGCGCGCCGCGGGAATCGTGAAAGGTTCGCCCGAGCCGAACCGCACCAAAGTCGCGAAGATCACGCGCAAGCAGGTGGAAGAAATCGCGAAGACCAAGCTGGTCGATCTGAACACCACGAGTCTCGATTCCGCGGTCCGCACCGTGATGGGCACGGCGCGCAATATGGGCATCGAAGTAGAAGGGTAGAAACACGCACCGTACGAAAGCGAACCGTACAGAACGAAAGCCGGGAGAGCGCAATGAGTAAGGCGGGCGGTAAAAACATCGAAAAGGCGCGGAAGCTGGTCGAAGCGCGCGCCTACAAACTGGGCGAGGCTGCGGAGCTTTTGAAGAAAGCGCATTTCGTTAAATTCGACGAGACAGTCGAGCTATCAATCAATCTGGGCGTGGACCCGAAGCAGTCGGACCAGATGGTGCGCGGCACCGTGGTGCTGCCGAACGGGCTGGGCAAATCGAAGCGCGTGCTGGTGATCGCCACGGGCGAAAAAGTTCGCGAAGCGCAAGAGGCGGGCGCCGATTTCGTTGGCGGCGAAGACATGGTCACCAAGATTCAGGGCGGCTGGACGGATTATGATGCGGTGATCGCCACTCCGGACATGATGAAGTCCGCTGGCCGGCTGGGGAAAGTGCTTGGCCCGCGCGGACTGATGCCTAATCCGAAAACGGGCACCGTGACATTTGACATTGCGAAAGCCGTACAGGAAATCAAGGCTGGAAAAGTGGAGTTCCGATTGGACAAGACGGGAATCATTCACTCGCCCGTGGGAAAAATCAGCTTCAGCGCGGAGAAACTCGCGGAAAACGCGCTGGCGCTGCTTGGCGCCGTGTCGAAAGCGAAGCCGGCCACGGCCAAGGGCAAATACATCCGGCGCGTCACTCTCACTTCCACCATGGGGCCGGGGATTTTGATCGACCACGCGGAAGTGGAAGCCGCAGCCGCAGCGTAACGGAATTCGAGGGAGCCTGGCATGGGGATGAAGAAGGCGGAGAAGGTGGTGAAGGCCGATTCGCTTCGCGCGGAGCTGGCGAACGTGTCGAGCGTGATTCTCTCGACGTTCCAGGGCATCACCGTCGAGCAGGACACGCAACTGCGGCGCTCGGTGGAAAAGGTTGGCGGGCATTACGAAGTGGTGAAGAACACGATCGCGGAGCGCGCGGGCGCGGGCACACCAGCGGAGCAGTTGTTGAAGAATCTGTCAGGCACGAATTCGATTGCGTATACCACCGCGGATCCGGTTGCGCTTGCAAAAGTGCTGACGAAAGTCGCGAAAGACGTTCCGGCATTCAAGTTCCGGGCTGGCTGGGTGGAAGGGCGCGTTGTTTCGATCGAAGAAATCCAGCATCTGGCGCAATTGCCGAGCAAGGAAGAGCTGATCAGCAAAGTCATGTTCCTGCTCAATGCTCCGGCGCAGCGAGTGGCCTCGGTGATGGCGGCAGTGTCGCGCAACCTGGCGGTGGTGACTAACGAGGCAGTGAAGGCCAACAAGTTCGGTTCGGGCGGCGGCGCGGAAGCGCCTGTCCCCGCAGCGCAACCGGAATAATTCGCAATAGAGTTTCTTAATTTCTTTACGGAGGATAGGAAAACGCGATGGCGAGCAAAGTGGAATCGATACTGGACGAGATCAAGGGCCTGACGCTTCTCGAAGCGTCGGACTTGGTCAAGAAGATGGAAGAAACGTTCGGCGTTTCGGCGGCTGCGGCGGCTCCCGTAATGATGGCGGGCGGCGGCGGAGCAGCGGGCGCGGCACCGGCGGAGGAGAAGACGGAATTCGCCGTCGTTCTCACCGAAGTCGGCGCGAACAAAATCAACGTGATTAAGGCGGTCCGCGAAGTCACCAGCCTCGGCCTGAAGGAAGCGAAGGATTTGGTGGACGGCGCGCCAAAGACGGTGAAAGAGGGCATCAACAAGGATGAAGCGGCCACCATCAAGAAGAAGTTCGAAGACGCCGGAGCCAAGGTCGAAGTCAAGTAGTGCGGCCGGCGCGTAGGATTCGCCCGGCGAAAAAGGATTCCGTTAACGCGCGTGCTTCTTCGAGATGCTCGATCTCGTCACGCGTCCTGCCCGGACTCGAGGCCGTGGTGTCACTACGGTTTTTGTCCGGTTTAGCCCCGGAAGGGATGAGGTAAACCAGCATGCGGAACGGTAATCGTTCAACAAGGGAACGGGAACGCCTGGACTTCGCTAAAATTCGCGCGGCGGTGCAGATTCCCAACCTGATCGACGTACAGAAGAAGTCCTACGAGCGCTTTCTGCAGATGGACAAGCTGCCGAGCGAGCGCGAAGACGGAGGCTTGCAATCCGTATTCACCTCCGTGTTTCCCATTCAGGATTTCCGCGGGCTATCGCAGCTCGATTTCGTCGACTACGCCATCGGCGACTGGGAATGCAAATGCGGGCATCTGCGCGGATTGCATCATTTGCGCGCCACTTGCCGCAATTGCGGCGCCTCGGTGGTCACGAATCCGTATAAAACCGGCGACGTCGTCTGCACGAAGTGCGGGACGTTCAATCGCAACACGCCCACGTTCTGCAATAAGTGCGGCGATCCAGTGACGCTGCAGCTCAAGTATGACGTGAACGAATGCCAGGAGCGCGGCATGACGTATTCCGCGCCGCTCAAGGTCACCATCCGCCTCACGATTTATGACAAGGATCCGGAGACGGGCGCGAAGTCCATTCGCGATATCAAGGAGCAGGAAGTTTTCTACGGCGACATTCCGCTGATGACCGAGAACGGCACGTTCATCATCAACGGCACCGAGCGCGTCATTGTCAGCCAGTTGCATCGCTCGCCGGGCGTTTTCTACGAATCGGCGAACAACCGCAGCTACTTCCTCGGCAAGATCATTCCCTATCGCGGGTCGTGGGTGGAATTCGAGTACGACACGAAAAATATTCTGTACGTGCGCATCGACCGCAAGCGCAAATTCCTGGGTTCGATTTTTCTGCGCGCGTTGGGCATGAAATCGAACGAAGATATTCTGCGTACTTTCTATCAGGTGGAGCGCATCTCGCTGCGCGACCGCGAGCTTTTCTGGAACGTTTCGGACGGTCTCGTCGACCGCAAGCTGTCGCGTGAAATCAAGCATCCGCACTCTAGCGACGTGCTCGTCGCCGCGCACAAGCGCATCACCGAAGCCATTCACAAGGAGCTGGTGAAGGCCAAGGTCAATCAGGTGGAAGTGACGCCGGCGGACCTGGAAGGCGCAGTGACGGTCGGAGAACTTGTCAACCGGCAGACGGGCGAAGTGCTGCTCGAAGCCAATAAGCCGCTCAATCCGGAAACGTGGGCTGCGCTGATCGAGGCGGGCATCACGGAAGTGGACGTTGCCTTCCCGGAGCGCGACGATGCGGGCGTAATCATCAGCCGCACGCTCGAAAAAGATGCGGTCCGCAACACGCGCGAAGCGTTGATCGAGATTTACCGCAAGCTGCGTCCGGGCGATCCGCCGACGCTCGAAACAGCCACGGCGCTTTTCAACGGCATGTTTTTCGACGCGCGCAAATACGATTTCAGCCGCGTGGGCCGCTTGAAATTCAATATCAAGATGGGTCTCGAGACGCCGCTCGACAAGCGCACGCTCGATCCGGCCGACTTTGTCTCCGCGATCAAGTACCTGCTCAAGCTGCGCAAGAATATCGGCTCGGTGGACGACATCGATCACCTGGGCAATCGCCGCGTTCGTGCGGTGGGCGAGCTGCTCGAAAATCAGTTCCGCATCGGCCTGGTGCGCATGGAGCGCGCCATCAAGGAAAAGATGTCCGTGTACCAGGAAATGTCGACGGCGATGCCGCACGACTTGGTGAACGCCAAGCCCGTGATGGCCGCTATACGCGAGTTTTTTGGCAGTTCGCAATTGAGCCAGTTCATGGATCAGACGAATCCGTTGAGCGAGATCACGCACAAGCGGCGTCTTTCGGCCCTTGGGCCGGGCGGATTGTCGCGCGAGCGCGCGGGATTCGAAGTCCGCGACGTCCATCCCACGCACTATGGCCGTATTTGCCCGATTGAGACGCCGGAAGGCCCGAACATCGGATTGATCAGCTCGCTTTCCTGCTATGCGCGCATCAACGAGTTCGGCTTCATCGAATCGCCGTACCGCAAAGTGAGGAATGGGCGCGTGATCGATTACGTCCAGATCGTCAACGCGGGCGGCAGCGAATTCAAAGCCGGCGAAATCGCCGAACGGGAAAAGGTCGATTCCGCCAACGAAGAGCTTAGCCGCGGCAAAGTGACGGCCGAGGCGTATTGCTTCTATCTTTCTGCGTGGGAAGAGGACCGCTACGTGGTCGCGCAGGCCAATGCTTCGCTCGACGATCGCGGGAAAATCACCACGGAGCTCGTCAACTGTCGTCAGGCGGGTAACTTCGTGTTGAAGTCGCGCGAAGAAGTGGATTACATCGATGTTTCACCGAAGCAACTCGTCTCTGTCGCGGCGAGCTTGATTCCGTTCCTCGAAAACGACGACGCGAACCGCGCGTTGATGGGCTCGAACATGCAGCGCCAGGCCGTGCCGCTGATCAAGGGCGAGGCTCCGCTGGTCGGTACAGGCATGGAGCGCGTCACCGCGCACGACTCAGGCGCTGTGGTCAGTTGCAAGCGGGATGGCATCGTCGACCAAGTCGATTCCGAGCGCATCATCGTGCGCGTTGAATCCGACCAGTCCGGCGTGCTCAGCCGCGAAGTCGGTTCCGACATTTATTTGCTCACGAAATTCAAGCGCTCGAACCAGAACACCTGCATCAGCCAGAAACCGCTGGTGCGCGCGGGCGACCGCGTTCGCCAGGGACAAGTGCTCGCCGACGGTCCTTGCACGGATCGCGGCGAATTGGCGCTTGGCCGCAACGTGCTTGTCGCGTTCCTGCCGTGGCGCGGATACAACTTTGAAGACGCCATCCTGGTCAGCGAAAAGCTCGTTCAGGACGATTACTACACTTCGATTCACATCGAGGAGTACGAAATTGAGGCGCGCGACACGAAACTCGGTCCCGAGGAAATCACGCGCGACATTCCCAACATCAACGAAAGCTTCCTGCGCAATCTCGACGAAAGCGGCGTAATCCGCATCGGCGCCACGGTGAAGCCGGGAGACATTCTCGTCGGCAAAGTGACGCCCAAGGGCGAAACCACGCTGACACCGGAGGAGAAATTGTTGCGCGCGATTTTCGGCGAAAAGGCCGGAGACGTTCGCGACGCTTCGCTCTACTGTCCGCCGGGAATCGAAGGCACCATCGTCGATGTGAAGATTTTCTGCCGCAAGGGCGCCGAGAAGGACGAACGCCACAAGGCCATTGAGGCCACGCAAGTCTTCAAGCTCGAAAAGAACCTCGCCGACGAAATCCGCATTCTCACCGACGAGCGCCTGAAGCGCTTGAGCACTTTGCTGGGCGCCCAAACTCTCGTCGCCGATTTGCACGACGAGCGCACCAACAAGCGTTTGCTGACCAAGGGCACGGATCTGACGCGCGACATTCTCGAAAAAATCTCGACGCGCAATTTGAAGCGCCTGCGCTTGTCGGACAAAGACCCGCTGCTCATCGAGAAGATCGACGAAGTCGAGGAAATGACCTCGCGGCAAATCGATGTGCTCCGCAAAATCACCGAGGAGCGCAAGGAAAAGCTGAAGAAGGGCGACGAGTTGCCGCCGGGCGTTATTAAGCTCGTCAAAGTCTATATCGCCATGAAGCGCAAGCTTTCCGTCGGCGACAAAATGGCCGGACGCCACGGCAACAAGGGTGTCATCGCGCGTATCGTTCCCGCGGAAGACATGCCGTATCTGCCGGATGGCACGCCCGTTGAAATCGTGCTCAACCCGCTCGGCGTCCCTTCGCGTATGAACGTGGGCCAGATTCTCGAAACGCACCTCGGCTGGGCCGCCAAGGAACTCGGCGGACAGATTTCGAAGCTGCTCGACGAAGGATCGCGCGCCGAAGTGGTGCGCAAATGGTTCAAGGACGCTTTCGGAGCGACTTCCGTATGGGAGTCGATCAAGGAGCTTGACGACGAGGAAATTCTTGCCCTCGGGAACAATTACAAAGACGGCATTCCGATGGCGACGCCGGTATTCGACGGCGCGCGCGAAAAAGATATTCGCCATTTGCTGCAAGCGTCGGGCTTGCCGGAAACGGGCAAGATCACGCTGTACGACGGCATGACCGGCGACGCGTTCGCGCAGCAGATCACCGTCGGCTACATTTACATGCTGAAACTATCGCATTTGGTTGACGACAAAATCCACGCGCGTTCCATCGGGCCGTACTCGCTGATCACGCAGCAGCCGCTCGGGGGCAAGGCGCAGTTCGGCGGACAGCGTTTCGGAGAGATGGAAGTGTGGGCGCTCGAAGCCTACGGCGCCGCGCACATTCTCCAGGAATTGCTCACGGCCAAATCCGACGATGTGTACGGCCGCGCCAAAATTTACGAGGCCATTGTGAAGGGCGAGCCCGGAATCGAACCGGGCGTGCCTGAATCGTTCAACGTGCTCGTCCGCGAGCTGCAGTCGCTCTGCCTGGACGTCGAATTGATGAAGCGGCAAAAGCCCCAGATCGAAGCAGCCGCAGCCGATTAACTGCTCTCGGTTTTTTTTCGGGAGCCTAGCAACGAATTTTTGTCCCGGTCTTCCGGGACGGGAGGTTCGCCCTTGTATCGTTCTAGCCCGTACGACCGCGCCAGCCAGATTGCCGATTTCGATTCCATCCGCATCAGCCTGGCAAGTCCTGAGAAAATCCGTTCGTGGTCCCATGGCGAAGTCACCAAGCCCGAGACCATCAATTACCGCACGTTCAAGCCGGAACGCGACGGCTTGTTCTGCGCGAAAATTTTCGGTCCGGTGACGGACTGGGAATGCTTGTGCGGCAAATACAAGCGCATGAAGCATCGCGGCGTCATCTGCGACAAGTGCGGCGTCGAAGTCACGCTCAGCAAAGTGCGCCGCGAGCGGCTGGGCCACATCGAGCTCGCTTCACCGTGCTCGCACGTGTGGTTCTTCAAGGGGCTGCCGAGCCGCATAGGCTACCTGCTCGACATTTCCATGCGCGACCTCGAGCGCGTCCTCTATTTCGAGGCGTTCGTTGTCGTCGATCCGGGAGAAGTCCCGGGCATAAAGGAAAAAGAACTGTTGCTCGACGACAAGTATCGCGAGCTGCAGAAGGAATTTGCCGGTAAGTACCGCGCCATCATGGGCGCGGAGGCCATCAAAGAATTGCTGCGCCGCGTGGACATCGAGAAGCTTTCCGAAGAGCTGCGCGAAAAAATGAAGACCGACCCCAGCCTGCAGAAGCGAATCAAATTCGCCAAGCGGCTGAAAGTGGTCGAGTCTTTCCGCAAGAGCGGTAATCGCCCGGAGTGGATGATCCTCGACGTGATTCCCGTGCTTCCGCCGGAGTTGCGCCCGCTTGTGCCTCTCGATGGCGGCCGTTTTGCCACATCCGATTTGAATGATTTGTACCGCCGCGTCATCAACCGCAACAACCGGCTGAAGAAGCTGATGGAGCTTCACGCTCCGGACGTGATCGTCCGCAACGAAAAGCGCATGCTGCAGGAAGCCGTCGACGCACTATTCGACAACGGTCGCCGCGGCCGCGTGCTTCGCGGAACGAACAATCGCCCGCTCAAATCGCTTTCCGACACGCTCAAGGGCAAGCAGGGCCGCTTCCGCCAGAACTTGCTCGGCAAGCGCGTTGACTATTCCGGGCGCTCGGTCATCGTCGTGGGCCCCGAACTCAAGCTTCATCAGTGTGGCTTGCCGAAGAAGATGGCGCTTGAGCTTTTCAAGCCGTTCATCTACCACCGCCTGGAAGCCGCGGGCCACTGCACCACAATCAAGCAGGCCAAGGAATTGGTGGAGGCGCAGGACGCGATTGTCTGGGACATTCTCGAAGAAGTGATTCACCAGCATCCCGTGCTGCTCAACCGCGCTCCCACGCTGCACCGTTTGGGCATTCAGGCGTTTGAGCCGGTGCTCGTCGAAGGCAAAGCGATCCGCATTCATCCGCTGGTCTGCACCGCGTTCAACGCGGACTTTGATGGCGACCAGATGGCCGTGCACATTCCGCTTTCGCCCGAAGCGCAGGTGGAAGCGTCCGTGCTGATGCTCAGCTCGCACAACATTCTTTCGCCCGCGAATGGCGGTCCGCTGGCCGTGCCGACGCAGGACATGGTTCTCGGAATTTATTACCTCACGAAGCCCAAGCCTGGCGCGAAGGGCGAAGGCCGCGCGTTCGGCTCGACCGAAGAGGTCATCCTGGCGCTCGAAACGGGAGAGGTAGAGCTTCTAACGCCTATCCGCCTCCGTTACAGCGGCGAAGTGATCGACATGACCACCGCCTACGACGATCAGGACGTGACGCACACGGAACTGGTCACGCTCAACAAGCAATTCATGCAGACCACAGTTGGGCGCGCCATCTTCAATGACGAACTGCCCGCGGAGATGCCGTACGTCAACGGCCTGCTGAAGAAAAAGGGCACGCAGCAACTTTGCCAATACTGCTACTTGCGTTTCGGCCTCGAGAAGACCGTGCAGATGCTCGACAAGCTGAAGGAACTTGGCTTCTTCTATGCGACCAAGGCCGGGCTTTCCATCGGCATCAGCGACATGGTCATCCCGGGCGACAAGGCAAAGCTTGTGGACAACGCCGAGCGCGAAGTCGTCAAGGTGCAGCAGCAATACCTCGATGGCGCGATCACCAACGGCGAACGCTACAACAAAGTCATCGCCATCTGGAGCGACGTAACCGAAAAGGTCGCCGACGAGATGTTCAAGGCGCTCGAGTCTCAGGACAAAGAGGGCACGATGAATCCGGTCTATGTGATGGCCGATTCCGGCGCGCGTGGCTCCAAGCAGCAGATCCGGCAGCTTTCCGGCATGCGCGGATTGATGGCCAAGCCTTCGGGCGAAGTCATCGAGACGCCGATCACATCGAACTTCCGCGAAGGCCTCACCGTGCTGCAATACTTCATTTCCACGCACGGTGCCCGCAAGGGCTTGGCCGATACGGCGCTCAAAACGGCCGATTCGGGCTATCTGACGCGGCGACTGGTCGACGTGGCGCAGGACGTCATCATCAACGAATTCGATTGCGGCACCGCGGACGGGATTTACGTCGAGCCCATCCTCGAAGCCGGAGTTGAAGTCGAGCCGCTGCGCGACCGCGTAATTGGCCGCGTCTCGCTTGAGAAAATCAAAGACTACGAAGGCAACGTCATCGTCGAGATCAATCAGGAAATCACCGAGGAACTTGCCAACGCCATCCAGGCGGCAGGCATCGAGCGCGTGAAGATTCGTTCCGTGCTCACATGCGAATCCCGTCGCGGTGTGTGCGGACGCTGCTACGGCCGCAACCTGGCCACCGGGCGGTTTGTGGAGATGGGCGAAGCGGTGGGCGTCATCGCCGCGCAGTCCATCGGCGAACCCGGCACGCAGCTCACCATGCGTACGTTCCACATTGGCGGCACGGCCACACGCGTGACGGAACAGTCCAAAGTAGAGGCGAAGAACAACGGCTTCGTTAAGTTCATCGACCTGAAAGTGGTCGAGGGCCGCGGCAAGATACTCATCTCCATGAACCGCTCCGGCTTGATCGCCGTGGTCGACGAAAAGGGCCGCGAGAAGGAGCGCTACCACGTCGTTTATGGCGCGCGCCTCAAGGTCGAGGATGGCCAATCCGTCACGCTCGGCCAGACCATGGTCGAATGGGATCCGTACACCTTCTCGATTCTCACGGAGACGGGCGGCACGATTCAGTTCAAGGATCTGCAGCCGGGCATCACCATCGAAGAGCAGGTGGACGAAGTCACCGGATTGTCACAGTTGGTAGTCACGCTGCCGCCGGGCGATGAAAAGCACCAGCCGATGATTTTGGTCCGCGATCCGCATGGCCACGTTCGCAAGAAATATCTCATGCCATCGCGCGCCCACTTGATGGTGGCCGATGGCGACGACGTACAGCCGGGCGACGTCCTCGCGAAGATTCCGCGCGAGACCACCAAGACGAAGGACATCACCGGAGGTCTGCCGCGCGTCGTGGAATTATTCGAGACGCGCAAGCCGAAAGATCCCGCCGTCATCAGCGAAATCGATGGCGTGGTCAAATACGGCGAAATCGTCAAGGGCATGCGGCGAATTTTCGTTGAGAGCGAAGATGGCGGCAAGGTGGCCAAGACCATCAAGGAATACTCCATCCCGCGCGGCGTGCACATCAATGTGCAGGAGGGCGAGCGTGTCCGCGCTGGCGAGCCGTTGATTGACGGCCCGCTGAACCCGCACGATTTGCTCGCGGTGCTGGGCGAAAAGTTCACGCAGGCCTACCTGGTGAACTCGGTGCAGGAGGTTTACCGCCTGCAGGGCGTGAACATCAATGACAAGCACATTGAGACCATCGTCCGGCAAATGATGCGCTGGGTGAAGGTGGAAGATGTTGGCGACACGATGTTCCTCCTCGAAGAGCAGGTGGACAAGTTCCGCTTTCGCGAGGAGAACGACCACGTGATCCACGACGGCAACCGTCCCGCAACCGGGCGGCCGCTGCTTCTTGGAATCACCAAGGCGTCGCTCTCAACCGATTCATTCATCTCGGCGGCCAGCTTCCAGGAGACGACGCGCGTGCTCACCGAGGCGGCGATTTCCGGCAAGGTGGATTATCTGCGCGGCCTGAAGGAGAACGTCATCATGGGCCGCCTGATTCCCGCTGGCACGGGTCTCGACCGTTATCGCAGCGTGCAACTTCTTACCGAGGTGCCCAGAGAAGAGCCGGAAGCCGAAGAGCCGCAACTCACTGCGGAAGAAGCGGCGGCGCTGGACTTCTTGCGAAAAGAAACTGACACAATCGTCGAACCCTAGACGAAACGTCACATCAACAAAGAGGGCGGCGCGCCATGCAAGGTGCACCGCCCTTTTTTTGAAGCGTTCAGATTGGGCGTCTGGATATAGGCTCTCCGCACTCATTCCTCATTGAATCTTCGTCGGTAAACCTGTGGAAACTCGTTTCTATTTACGGTTTGTTGCACTGCACCCTGCCTCTACAATTGTTTTACGCGTTCTGTGGGCGCCGTAACGCCGCGTGGCGACCAACGAGCCTCATTTTCTATGGCAAACGTGGAAGAACATCCGGAACGTGATGCGCGCTCCAAATGGAAAGAGTTGGAGCGCCGCGAGTCGTCTTTGTGGCGCACCAGCCTGCTACTTTTGGTGCTTCTCGCCGCCACGATTGCCTTGGTCGCCACCGAAGCGGCTCGTCCACAGCCGGGCCATTTCAAAGCTCTCTCCCTTGGCCTGGTCATCTTGGTCGTACTCTTCGGCGCTTATGCCTGGATGCAGAGGCGCAAGGTCGCGCAGCTTCGCGGCTTTGTACAGGGCTATGCCGAAGGACATGCCGGACCCCCCAGCGATGAACAGCTGGAAAAGTTATTTGAGATTGTCGCTCGCTCACAGCACAGCTTCCGCGAACTAATTGACAGTTTCGACCGCGTCGCTTTCAACATTTCTTTCGACGGCCAAATCCGTGTCATCAACCGCGAATTTGCCGACCTCCTCGGCCTGCCCTTTGCTGAGATCGTCAATCATCCGCTGGAGGATTTTGTCGCCGAGCCTACCCGCGCGCAAATCGAAAAGGCATTGCCGCGGTTCATCGAAAAGCGTTCCTGGAGCGGCATTGTAAAAGTGCGCTGGAAGGCGACCGCTGAAATCCGCTTCTATGAATGCACGCTTTACGCCGTTGTAAAGAATGGGGAGGTTACGGGAGCCAGCGGTCTGGCGCGCGATGTTTCCGCGCAGCGAGAAACAGAATCGCGTTTCACCGACCTTTTCGAAACGCTCCACGAAGGTGTTTACTTCAGCGCGCCGGACGGCAAGCTCCTCGACGTGAATCCGGCACTGGTCCAGATGCTCGGCTACGGCAGCAAGGCGGATCTGCTGGATAAGAATCTCGGCGATCATTTTGCCGATATGTCACAGCGCACTCCTCTGCTCAACGAACTGCGCGAAGCCGGCTTTCTGCGTGACCGCGAAATCGTCCTGCGACGCAAGGACGGCTCGACCATTCGCGCGCTTAATTCCTGCGTCGCGATTCGCGACGCTTCCGGCCACTTCACGCGTTTTCAGGGCTCTTTAGTGGACATCACGGAACGCCGCAACATCGAACGCGCGCTGCGCGAGGAGCAGGAATTCGTGCGGCGCCTCGTCGCGTGCTTTCCCGACATCATCGTCGTCCTCGACAAAAATGGCCGCTACACATTCGTCAGTCCGCGCGTCGAGGAATTTCTCGGCTTCACACCGGAGGAATACGTCGGCATGGATCTCGGCGCGCGCCCGCACCCTGATGACCGCGATGCCGTCATGGAATTTTTTAACGATCTCGTCACCGGCAAGGTCAGTTTCGGAACAGTGGAATACCGCACCGCGCATAAGAACGGCGGCTGGCGGATATTTCGCGCCAATGCGAGTCCGCTTACCGACATGGAAGGGAAAATCATTGGCATTGTGGCCTCCGCGCGCGATGTCAGCGAATCGAAACGTCTCGAGCAGCAGTTGCTCCAATCGGAGAAACTTGCGGCCATCGGCCAGATGGTTTCGGGAGTCGCGCACGAGTTGAACAATCCGCTCACGGCAATCTTGGGGATGAGCGATCTGGTGCGCGAGCGCGCCACGGACGATGCTTCGCGTCGCCAAATTGAGCTTGTGCAGAAGCAGGCGCGCAAAGCTGCGGAACTCGTTCAGGGCCTGCTGAACTTTTCGCGCCCGTCGCCGCCAAAAAGCCAGCACGTTCGCCTTACTGAATTGATAAACCGGGCCATTGAGCTCCAGCAGTTCGTGCTCGCCAGCCGCGACATCACGGTTGAAATCGACGCGGCGTCGCAATGGCCGGAGATTGAGGCGGACCCCAATCAAATCGTCCAAGTGTTTGTAAACTTGCTCGCAAATGCGGAACAGGCTATTACCTCCGTCCGTGACCACGGCCAGATCCGCATTCTTGTTCGCTCCGTGGGAGAGAATGCGGAAATCCTGATCGACGACGACGGGCCTGGCGTTCCGGCTGATCTCTGCTTGAAAATCTTCGATCCCTTTTTCACCACGCGCCGCACGAGCGGAGGATCCGGATTGGGGCTGACGATCTGCCTCGTCATTATCAAAGAACATCGCGGCACCATCGAAGCACAATCGTCTCCGCAGGGCGGTGCGCGTTTTCGTATTCTTTTGCCCGCTTCGCGCGCCTCAATATCGTCTTCCACGCAGCCGCCAACGATTTCGCGCCGCGCCGGAATCGAGGGCTGCTCGCTCCTCGTTGTGGAAGATGAAGACGGAATCCGCGAGTTGGTAGGGGAGGGCCTGACGGCGCGCGGTGCCTCGGTCGAAACTGTCCGCACGGGTGAGGACGCGTGGAGCAAACTTGCCGCACGCTCTTATGACCTTGTCGTGTGCGATTTCAATCTGGGCGGCCTGAGCGGCTTGGAATTATTTGAGCGCGTTCGCAGCCAGCCGACCGCGAGTTACACGAAATTTGTCTTCATCACCGGAGAGCTTCTCGATCCGCCGCAGATTGCCGCGTTGGAGGAGAGGGGAGCGGTCGCTTTGCAAAAACCATTTCAGCTTGCGGAACTGATTTCAGCGATTGAGAAATCCATTGCGCCCGCGGCCCCGGATCAAAAATAACTCCCACGTCCAAATTTGTTATTTCGGATGCGCCGCTTTCTTTCCATGCGTGGGATCGACGCCAAAATCCCAGAGGAGCAGGTCCATTCCTTTTTTTGCGGAGATTTCAGCCAGCGCGTATTCTCCCGGCTTCAGCGGCTGGCCCAGCGTAAAGCGGTAAACCCCTTTCGCCACTTCCCACTCCTGCAACGAAACTGTCTTTCGCTTTTCGTCTTGTTGCATGAAAAGGCTGTCGACATCTTCGATGTGCCTCTTGTCGCCGTGTACGTGCGCTTCGATCAATTCCACTTCTGGCTGGCCCGGATCGGTGGTGCGTAAATAAAATTCCGGCGAAGAATTCGTGATTCGAAACGACGCGTGCGCTCCCGGGAGATCGACGGCACGTCGCGAAGGCACGATCGGTATCGGCGCGACCACCTGCTCGACGAATCGCTTTTTACTCAATTTGCTGGACGCGGCGGATGGGTGCAGCGGCAGAATCGTCCGTCCATCCAAGATAAAAATTCCCTCGCCTGGCGGCAGGAAAACGCCCGGCACAATTTCGAGGCTCGCGTCCACGTCGAGCGGCATAACCTTGGCGGCCTCGTCTTCGGCTTTCACTTTTTCATCGAGCGCCGCTGCTTGCTTCGCATCCTCAGCCTGCGCTTTTTTTGTGGCGTCCCAGTCCACCATCGCGGCGGGAATTTCTTCCCATTCCCCGCGCTCGACGCTGAAATAACGCACGCGATCGCCTTGCACTTGATAGCTGCTGGCAATCTGCGAAGTCCCGTCCTTCATCACCAGTTTCTTGCCCTTTGGCACAGACGAGTCAGCCGGTTGCTCTTGGCTGGAACTGGCTGGCTTCTGTTGCGCGACTGCGCAATTCGGCCATATGACGAGCACGCCAACCAGGAAAACGATCGTCGCAAAAATGGCGCTTCGGATTTTGTGTCTGATTGACATTAGTTCTCTGAGAGGTCGGCTCAGGCCCCATTGTTCTGGGATGCTGGCGCGCAGAAGCGCGTTTTCTGACATCTCGCTGAGTCTAACTCTGCGCGCAGTGCGGGGCAATTCAAACGCGCGTGCTTGCGTCAAGCTTTAGGCAGCGTGAAAAGAGGGGGAGCGCTTTCCAGGGAGGGCGTATGAAGACAAAAGTACTGCGTAGATCGCGGATGGAAGTCCAAACGGCGCGCGCTAGTGTTCGCAGCGCGGACAGAGGACGTTCACAATCATGAGTTCCGAGTCCGAAAACAGCCACTTTCCGGCTTCGGCGCTGGCAGCCTCGGCGGCGCGAATCAGCGAACCGAGCTGCCTGCTTCGTGCCCAACTGCGGAGGTGATCTAGGCAAATCCCCGTCAAGCGGGATACTTCGTCGTCGGTAAACTGCTTTTGGCCTGATCGAATCGTAACCACTTTTTCTTTCCTTCTCGACAGCCTAACTAGCTATCGACCCATCCCCAGTAACTCGTGAGCACGACGCATGCCAAATATAGATTGCCAGAATTACAATCGGGATTCATCCCCTAAGCACTTCTTAAACCATTAGTTACTGAAAATGTCTGGATGTCACGCTGGGCCGCGAGGTTTGGACGAATCCCGAAACGTAGGAATTTTTTTGCCAATCATTTGGATACTTCTACTGTTTTCTGTAGGCTTCGCGGACGGGCGATCGAAGTCAAATTGAGAAGCCGGCCGCCTTCTCATACGCTTGCGCCAACTGCAGCACGCGCGACTCGGCGAAGCGCGGGCCGAAGATTTGCAAGCCCACCGGCAGTCGATTCGAGGTCACGCCACAAGGAACAGAAATCCCGGGAATGCCTGCCAGCGATCCAGTAACTGTATATATATCAGCCAGATACATTGCCAACGGATCTGTTGTCCGCTCTCCCAGACGGAACGCCGTCGTGGGCGATGTGGGGGTCACGATGGCGTCGACTTTTTCAAACGCAAACGTGAAATCGCGCGCAATCAGCGTGCGAACCTTCTGGGCCCGCAAATAATATGCATCGTAATAACCGGACGACAGAGCGTACGTGCCGAGCATGATCCGCCGTTTCACCTCTGGGCCAAATCCTCTGCCGCGCGTTTTTTTATACATTTCGCGAAGTGAATCTCCGGGCACGCGAAGGCCGTAGCGCACGCCGTCGAAGCGCGCCAGATTCGAGCTCGCTTCGGCTGTCGCGACAATATAATAGGTGGCAATCGCATACTCTGTGTGCGGCATTCGCAACTCAACCGGCTGGCAGCCGATTCGCTTCATCAGCTCAATGCCCGCTTCTATTTTCGCGCGTACTTCCGGATCCATGCCGTCGCCGAAATATTCGGCGGGGATCCCGATGCGCATTCCGCGAATCGGCTTTTCCATTTCCTCGAAATAATCAGATTGCGGTACGGCGGCCGACGTCGAATCGTTCGCGTCATGGCCCTCGATCACGGAAAGCACCGCGGCGGCGTCGCGCACGGTCGTTGCAAACGGCCCGATGCGGTCAAGCGAAGAGGCGAACGCGATCAATCCATATCGCGATACGCGTCCGTACGTCGGCATCATTGCGGGAATTCCGCAGAAGGCTCCCGGCTGGCGAATCGATCCGCCCGTGTCTGTCCCAAGCGCGGCCACGGCCAATCCTGCCGCTACGGCCGCAGCCGAACCGCCGCTCGAACCTCCGGGCACACGATCCGTAGCCACTGGATTCCGCACCGGGCCGTAGGCCGAGTTTTCGTTCGAACTACCCATCGCGAATTCGTCGCAGTTCGTCTTTCCCAAAATAACCGCGCCCGCCAATTCAAGTTTTTCGACTGTGGTCGCGTCAAACGGCGGGATGTAATTTCCCAGGATGCGTGATCCGCAGGTAGTGCGAACGCCGCGCGTGCTGATGACATCCTTGATCGCAATGGGGACGCCGGCGAGGGGCGGGAGTTTTTCGTTGCGGGCGCGCAGTTTGTCCATGCGGGCTGCTTGCGTGTACGCGCGCTCCGGCGAAAGCGCGAGGAACGCATTCAATTCCAGATTCTTCTTTTCGATGCGCGAATAAAACTCCGCCGTAAGCTCGCGCGCGGAAATCTTTTTCGCTTCGAGCGCCTCGCGAACCGCCGGAATCGTCCAGGCATTCGCGGCTCTCATCGTTCGATCACCCTGGGAACGCGGAAGTAGGGTTTCTTCGCTTCGGGCGCTTGCTCGAGAATCGCGTCCGCAACATCGCATTTCCGGACCACATCGTCGCGCAGCGCTCCACCTGGGCTCGCCGCGGACTGGAGCACTTGCGCCATCGGCTCGACTGCGGAAACGTCGAGCTGTTTGAGTTTGTCGATATAGGTGAGGATTGCGTCGAGCTGCCCGCGAAATGTTTCCACTTCAGATTCGTTCAGCTCGAGATTCGCCAACTCGGCGACGTACAACACATCATCGCGGCTAATCTTCATGGTTTATGCGTGGACACGCGCCCGCGAATGAAGGGAATGTGGTTGTTGTCGACTTCGTAGGCGAGGCGCCGGCCAGCGCACTGCGCAGGCTCGACGCGAATTTCGTGCACCAGTTGGGTGCCCCACGAACGATTCACCCGCTCGCAAATCTCCTGCGTCATCAACTCGGCCTGCTTTTGCCATTCGCGCGAGTCGACTTCGATGCGCAAAACGCCTTTCGCATAAGCCGATGGGTGAATGTGCGCGGCCATGGCATTGCCGACGAGCTTCGGCCACGTTGCCTTCAGCCACGTCCGCGCCGCTTCAGGATCTTTCATCCGGCGCAGCGCCGTGCTCAGAAATTCTCCCGCTCTCTCCATGGAATTTATGATTCTAACACACCGCTATGTCTGGCGGCTGCGCCCGGAAATAATCTTCTGCGGCGGGAATTCAGGCGAGGCCGAGCTGATCCGCGATACCGCGCATTGCCTCGACGCAGAACGCGATGTGCTCTTCGAGGGGAACGCCCAATTCCTCGGCGCCCACGCGCACGTCATCGCGATTCACGCCGCGCGCAAAGGCTTTGTCTTTCAACTTCTTTTTCACCGAGGCCGCTTCGACTTCTGCAATTTTCTTGCTCGGTTTCACCAGCGCGCAAGCGGTGAGAAATCCAGAGAGCTCGTCGCAGGCAAACAGCGTGCGGTCGAGTGGCGATTCGCGCTTCACTCCGGTGTAATCCGCATGCGCGAGAATCGCATGGATCATCTCTTCCGGATAGCCACGCTCGCGGAGAATCCGCGATCCTTCCGCGGGATGTTCCTGGCCGGCGTGGTGCTCCGCATTTGGCCATCGTTCGTAGTCAAAGTCGTGCAGCAGCGCCGCCTGTCCCCACAATTCCTCATCCGCGCCCTGTTTGCGGGCATAGGCGCGCACGCAAGCCTCGACGGCCAGCGCGTGTTTGCGCAAATTCTCGTTTTGCGTGTATTCGCATAGCAATTTCCAAGCCTGTTCGCGATTCGGCAAGTTCGACACTTTAATTCCTCCATCTTGGAAAGTTCATAAGCCTATCAAAAAACTCCCAGGTTCGGTGACCCGCGTGCTCAGTATTCAATCGATTGATTTACACGAACGCCAAGGCTAGAATTGAGCGCGATCTGAGAATTGTAAAAAAAGGCTTGACTCCAGAAGGGTCGGCAGAGAGAATGTCGCTCGCGCCGGTTTCTGCCTTCCCCTTTGTGACCCGTTCCTTCCGTTCGCACAGCCAGAATAGTCTGCGAGGACCGTTGGGTGAAAAGAAAGTAGAGGAAGCCGGTTCAGATATGGACCGGGAAGTAGTCCGTTGCACTGTTTGCGGGCTTGTGCAGTACCGTACCCGCACGGACAATTGCCGGCGTTGCGTCCGCCTGTTGCCTTCGAAGGTCACGTTTGTGATTCCGACGCCTTCCGCACAGGACTTGCCAGGCGACGACCGTCAGTTGCTCGAAGACTGGCCGAACCGCGAAACCGTTGAAAACATTGGACAGCGGATTCGCCAGTTGCGCGAGTCCCGCGGCATGACGCAGAGCCAGCTTCAGGCCCGTTCCCGCGTGTCTCGTTCCTATCTTTCGCGTATCGAGAGCGGGCAAATGACGCCCAGCCTTGGAACGCTCGAGAAGATCGCCGAAGCGCTCGGAGTTGGGCTGAATCGCTTTTTCGTGCCCGAATCGACGGGACAAACGCTGCTCGAGGATCCGTTTATCCAGGGATTGCGTCCATTTCTGCGCCAGCTCGACTGGGCGCAATGGCAATCCATCCTCAAGCGATTGCAGGCCATCAGCGATCATGTCAGCAACAGCCCAGTGATGCGGCCGCCCGTCCAGCCGATGCAGCAGCAAATGCAGCAATCGAAGGTGTCGCAACTGTCGTCGCGGCGGCATGGACCTCCGATGGCGTCTGCTCACCGGTAAGGGATATCGCAGAAGTTTATTTCCAAGAGGGCGCCGGGCACGCAGCCCGGCGCTAGAGGCTTTGATTTCCCTTTTCCGTGATGAATTTCCCTAATTGAAACTTGGGCCCGCCAAATCGTACCGATCCGAACGCGCGTTCCCATTTTAGCGTCCGAAACAAAATGCGGAGGCGCGAGCCAGACGACGAAGATCGCAACGAGGATGACGCCCAGGATGATGAGCCGCTTGCGGGGCCAGTCGCCGCGCGGTTGAACTGGTTCCAAATGAGGCCGGAAAGATACGGTGCCTTCTTGCGGCACTGAATTCAAGCGAGCATGGCCCGAGTCGATTATCCCGAGTACATCGCGAGAGTCTCAAATAAAGCGAACCTTTGCGTCTGGACGCTTATTCAGATGCACACTATCAATGAAGCGCACCTGGCGGTCGTCGTAGGTGAGGACGAGCGAGTGAGTACGCACGCCTTCGCCGAAGAAACGGACGCCGCGCAAGAGATTTCCTTCCGTCACTCCCGTACAGGCGAAAATCATTTTCTTGCCCGGGGCGAGTTCATCCGTTTTGTAAATTTTCTTCGCATCCGTCACGCCCATTTTTGCCAGCCGCTCGTGCTGCTCGGGACTTGAGACTACGAGGCGCGCAGTGATCTCGCCGTTCAGGCATTTGAGCGCTGCGGCCGTGAGCACGCCTTCCGGCGCGCCACCGGTGCCCATCACCGCGTGCACGCCAGAGCCGAGAACGGCCGAAGCAATTCCGGCGGAAAGATCGCCGTCACTGATCAACCGGATGCGCGCGCCTGCGTTACGAATTTCGGCGATCAGCGATTCATGCCGCGGCCGATCGAGGACGATCACAACCAAATCTTCGACCAGGCGGTCGAGCCGCCGGGCGATCGCTTTCAAATTGTCCTTTACCGGGGCATCCAATTCGACTGCGCCCCGGCACGTGGGACCCACAACGATCTTCTCCATGTACAAATCGGGCGCGTGAAGCAATCCGCCCTTTTCGCTCGCGGCGAGAACTGTGATGGCGTTGGGTTCGCCGGTGGCGCACAGATTGGTTCCTTCCAGCGGATCGACGGCGATATCCACCGCCGGATAGCTGTCTTTGTGTTTGGTGGCCAAGCCGACTTTTTCGCCGATGTACAGCATGGGAGCTTTGTCGCGCTCGCCTTCGCCAATGACGATAGTGCCGTCCATGCCGACCGTGTCCATTTCGCGGCGCATGGCTTCGACGGCGGCGTCGTCGGCTTTATGACCGTCGCCCAAACCCATGGTATGCGCGCAAGCGATAGCCGCCTGTTCGACGACGCGCAGAAATTCGAGGCTGAGTTTATCTTCCATTGTAGACCCCCGTATATTTGCGAAAATGCTCATCGAACCGGCTCTATCGTTGCATTCACAAGGAATGGGTCTTGGAATTCCGTTTGTTCGCCCGCTTTTTTCCCTTTCACGGGCAACAGACGGGCGGCGAGGGGCTTGTGCCATTTGTACGCCAGGGTCGCGACGTCTTCGAGAATGGGCTTAATTTGAGCTTCAGTCGTCTCGCCGGGCATGGGAATTACGTCGAGGCCTGTGCCGCAAACGGCGGAATCGAGAAGCAGGGAATTGAGCGAGAGGCGGCCCTCGCTCCATCGACGGGCAATCACGGAATCCTCGAGCACGGGCAGCATCAACCCGGAATAACCTGTGCGCGTGACTCGAATATCTTTTAGCGCGCGCGTGATGATCGCCACGGCGGTGAGCGTGCCGTTCGAGCCGAGCGGTTCGTGTGTGAAATTCTCGATGGCCCCGCCGATGGAAATTTCCTTGAGCGGCGCGGGCGAGAGGTCGATTCCTGTGTACTTCCAGCCGGTTCCTTGAGCGGCGCGTTTCCCGATGGCTTCGATTTCCTGCGCCCATTTGCCGAGCGAGTCTTCAATGGCTTTTTGGGCTTTTTGTGGATCGCTCGTGGAGGCGAGCGCGGCGGCGACTACGTTCGCGGATTCGAGCCCGACAGCAAATGTATGGTTCCCGTTCATTTGATACGAGGCGGGATAAAAGGGCGTGTTCGGCGGGACCATGGCGATGGCGGCGAAACGAAAATTGCCGAGGCTGTTCGGGCTGTTTGCGCCGAGGTAGTGAATCACACTTGCAGCGGGGGCGATGGCGTCCCAGTGAATGCCGTCATCGGAAGCGATGACGACGCTGCCTTCGAGTATCTTTGTCGACGCGATGATTCTGGCAAGCAGATGCGCTTCGCGTGGGTTGTCACCCGTGCGTTGCATGGCGGGACCGATGGCGGCGTCGAAACCGTCCTTTCGCGCGAGGTCGTCGTACTGTTTGAAGAAAGCCAGCGCCTGCTCATCGGAAAGATGGCGCGTATATTCGGGAAAAGGCTGCGTTGTGATGCGCAGAGTCTGTACTTCGAAGCCGGCCTTTTCGTACGTGGCTTTGATTTGTTGTAGAGCAGCCAAAGTTTCGGCGATTTGAATTTGGTAATGTGCCCGATCGAGTGCGATGAAGGCCGTGATTGCGCGGACTTTGGGACGATTGTCCGCAGGGGAGGCGGCGCGTGCCGGTTGCCAAGCGCCGCAGACCAACGCGGCGGCGAGTACAAACAGAAAAGCATTCTGGCGAGGGAAGCTTTGTTGATGCATGGGGATAATTCTCATTCGAACGCCGCGATTCCGGTGATGCGCTCGCCGATGATTAATTTGTGGACGTCGTGTGTGCCCTCGTAGGTAGAAACGGATTCGAGGTTCATCATGTGGCGCATGATGCAGTAATCGTCGACGATGCCGTTGGCGCCAAGAATTCCGCGGGCCATGCGAGCGGTCTCGAGGGCCATCCAGACGTTGTTCATTTTCATCATGGATATATGCGAGGGATGCACGCGCTCTTTGTCCTTTAAGCGGCCCACTTGAAGCGCGAGAAATTGAGCCTTGGTGATTTCGGTGATCATCCAGACGAGTTTTTCCTGCACGAGCTGGTGCGACGCGATGGGCTTGTTGCCGAATTGCTTGCGTTCCTTTGCGTAACGCAGAGCCGTGTCATAGCAAGCCATGGCTGCGCCGATTGCTCCCCAGCCGATTCCATAGCGAGCCTGATTGAGGCACGAGAGCGGGCCGCGCAGACCTTCGACACTGGGGAGCACATTTTCCGCGGGGATTTTGCAGTCACTCATGGCAAGACCGGAAGTGACCGATGCGCGCAACGACCATTTGCCGTGCACATCCCAGGCCTTGAATCCTGGCGTGCCTTTCTCGACCAGGAAGCCACGGATTTTTTCGTCTTCGCATTTGGCCCAAATGACAGCAATGTCGGCCGACGAGCCATTGGTGATCCACATTTTCTCGCCGTTCAAAATGTAGCTGTCGCCTTTGCGCACCCCGCGCGTCAGCATGCCGCCGGGATTGGAGCCAAATTGCGGCTCGGTCAATCCAAAACAGCCGATGGCTTTGCCGGAAGCGAGTTGCGGAAGCCATTTTTCTTTTTGCGCATCGGAGCCGAATGCATAAATCGGATACATCACCAGCGCTGACTGCACAGACGCGAAGCTGCGCAACCCTGAATCGCCGCGCTCGAGTTCCTGCATCACCAGGCCATATTCCACGTTCGACATGCCCGCGCAGCCGTAGCCTTTCAGGTTCGCACCAAAAAAGCCGAGCTCGGCGATTTGCGGCAGCAATTGCATCGGGAATTTTGCTTCGCGATTGTATTGCTCGATGATGGGCAGCAATTGCTCGTCGACAAATTTGCGCGCGGTCTGGCGCGCGAGTTTTTCTTCGTCGCTCAGCAGGGAATCGAAGTCGAGGTAATCGACCCCAGAAAACGCAGGCATACGAACTCTCCTTTAATAACGAAACGGATAAGCGAGAAGGCGGACAAGAATAGCATCCCTGACGCTCGCGCGAAACGCCTGCCGCAGGGCGAAATGGCTGTGATTGCGAAGCCATTATTTGTACCGATTAGAATGCGACGCCTTCCCTTGTTTTCAATAAGTTACAGCTAATCCGAATATAGTTTAGGGCACCGATTGGAATTGCCCGCAAATAATAGTTCCGTTCCGCTGATGCTGTGTTGCTCCTGTTTGTCGTGGCGTAAATTTGGTCCTGCCTTCCCGAAGATAAACTAACACGACGGGTAGAATCTGTGCAGGGGCTGCGGCTGTGGTACGAAGGCCTCGCAAATGGTTTTCGCGAGCCAGTATTGCTGCTAGAAACGAGAAATTTCTGTTCGGGTTGGGCTTGTTGACGACCTACAAAAGGGGTGCGATAATTGCTGGCTCTGCGATGCGTTAACCGTGTGTCTTGGGGCGGCGACGAGCCGCTGAACTAAAGAAAATCCAGGGAGGCGAGTCAGACAGTTGCGATAGTGTGCGATGGCGATCCTGCGACAGCTCGGCTGGTTGTTCCTCAAGTCTGTACCGACGATCACTGCTTTTCTTTTATTTTACTGGTTTTTGCGCGCCAATTTTTTTAAACCGCTGGAACGCACTCTGGCCGAACGAAATGCGCGGATCGTTAAGGCGCGCGCGGAAGCCGAAGCCGTCCAGGCCGCGGCGAAAGAAAAAGTACATACCTATGAGGATGCGCTGAACAAGGCGCGCGCGGGTGTGTTTGCCGAGCAGGAAACGGCGCGGCAGGCGGCGCTCGATGAGCGCGCCAAACTACTGAACAGTGTGCGCAGGTTGGAGCAGGAAGCAGTGCGCAAGGAAAAGGAGCGCATTGCGAACGAATTCGAGGCGGCCCGCGCGCAACTCGAAGGCGAAAGCGCAAACTTGGCGGGGCGAATCGCGCAGATGATTTTGGAACGTCCCAGCGCGCCGCAGCGGGGGGCCCGGTAATGCGAGCGATGTGGCGCCGATTTGTGCGCGTGGCAGGTTTGGCGGCAGCAATGATGTTCACGTGCGCGCTATACACCGCACCCGCGCTGGCCGCAACCAATCCGGAAGAAGCCGCTGGGACAACCACCGGATGGATTTATCGCTGGATTAATTTCGGGATTTTCGTTGCGGTGTTAGTGTGGGTATTCGTCAAGAAGACGCCGCCGTATTTTCGCGGCCGGCAGGAAGCGATTGCGGCTGCGATCGCGGAGAGCGCGCGAGCGCGCGAAGCGGCGGAGCGCCAGCAGCGCGAAGCGGAAGCGAAAATGGCGACGCTCGAAGCGACCGTGGCGGAATTGCGCGCGCGGGCGAAACGCGAGAGCGCCGCGGAAGCGGAACGCATTCGTGCTCTGGCTCGGGAAGATGCGAAGCGGATCGAGTTGGCCGGTCAAGCAGAGATTCGCGCCGCCGAGCGCGCGGCTCAAATGGAGCTTAAAACAATCGCCGCGCGCGTGGCGATCGACCGCGCAAAAACGCTTCTCGAACAGCAAATGACTCCTCAAACAGATGCGGCGCTCTTTCGCGGATTCGTCGCGGAGCTTGCGGGGAGCGCGAATTGAGCGCGCTTGCGCAACGGTACGCGGCGGCGTTGGCGGATGCGGCGTTTGCGCGCAAAGAAGTGGATGCGATCAGGCGCGATTTGGGTGAGTTTGTCGGGATGCTAGAGAATTCACCCGAGCTGCGGAATGTGCTGACGACGCCGGCGATTGGGCCGGGTGCTAAGAAGGCGGTGATTGGCGAGCTGGCGCAGAAAATGGCGTTGGATGTTGAGGTGAGGAATTTTCTGTTTGTGCTGGTGGATCACGGGCGGACAGGAATTCTCAGCGAGATTCGGCAAGCGTTTGAAACGGAGAGCAATGCGCGAATGGGAATCGTGGACGCGGCGGTGACTTCAGCGCGCGAGCTTTCAGCGGAAGAGAAATCGCAACTGACAAAGACACTCGAACACGTCACGGGGAAAAAAGTGCAGATGCAATATCAACTCGACGCCAGCTTGATCGGCGGCACTACGGTGCGCATCGGATCGACAATCTACGACGGATCGGTGCGCGAGCAGCTCGAGCGGCTGGGCACGCGGCTCGAAACTCAATAGGAGCAGTGAATGGCGACAATCAAGGCTGACGAGATCACAAAAATTATTCGCGAGCAAATCGAGAATTACCAGCAGGTGATGGCCGTCGAGGAAGTGGGCTCGGTGATCTCGGTGGGTGACGGCATCGCGCGGGTTCATGGACTGGACAAGTGCATGGCGGGCGAAATGCTTGAGTTTCCGCACGACGTTTTCGGCATCGCGCTGAACCTGGAAGAAGACCAAGTCGGAACCGTGCTTCTTGGCGATTACACGGAAATCAAAGAAGGCGACACGGTGCGGCGGACGAAGAAAATTATGTCCGTGCCGGTAGGAAACGCGCTGATTGGGCGCGTGGTGAATCCGCTGGGGCAGCCGCTCGACGACAAAGGGCCGATTGCGACGGAGAAACGCAACCCGATCGAGCGTCTGGCGCCGGGCGTGATTGACCGCCAGCCCGTGCGCGAGCCTTTGCAGACTGGCATCAAAGCCATCGACGCGATGATTCCGATTGGCCGCGGGCAGCGCGAGTTGATCATTGGCGACCGGCAGACGGGCAAGACCGCAATTATTCTGGATACGATTATCAACCAGCGCGGCGGCGACATGATTTCCATTTATTGCGCGATTGGGCAGAAGCGCTCGACCGTGGCCCAGGTGGTGAAAACGCTCACCGACAGCGGCGCCATGGAGCACAGCATCGTGGTGGCAGCCACGGCTTCCGAACCTGCGACGATGCAGTACATTGCACCGTTTGCGGCATGCGCCATTGGCGAATTCTTCCGCGATGCCGGCAAGCATGCGGTTTGTTTTTACGACGATCTTTCAAAACACGCGCAGGCATATCGCGAGATTTCGCTGCTGTTGCGGCGTCCACCAGGACGCGAAGCGTATCCCGGCGACGTTTTCTTCCTGCACTCACGATTACTTGAACGCGCCGCGAAAATGAGCCAGGAACTGGGCGGCGGATCGCTTTCGGCGCTCCCGGTGATTGAAACGCAAGCGGGCGACGTCTCGGCTTATATTCCGACGAACGTGATTTCGATCACGGACGGGCAAATTTATCTGGAATCGGATTTGTTCAACGCGGGCATCCGGCCCGCGATTAATGCGGGAATTTCGGTGAGCCGCGTGGGCGGCAACGCGCAAATCAAGGCCATGAAGCAGGTGGCGGGCACGTTGCGGCTCGACATGGCGCAATTCCGAGAGCTTGCCGCATTCGCGCAGTTTGGCTCCGAGCTGGACAAAGCGACGCAGGCGCAGCTTGGTCGCGGGCAACGGCTTACCGAGATTCTGAAACAGGACCAATACCAGCCGCTCCCCGTCGAAAAGCAAATCTTGATTATTTACGCTGGAACGAACCGGTATCTCGACGACTTGCCAGTGGAAGATGTGCGGCGATTCGAAAAGGAAATGTATAACTTCGTCGAAACGAACTACAACGGCGTGTTGAAGACGATTGCGGAGAAGAAAGCCTTTGACGACGCTTTGCGCGCCGACGTGAAAAAAGCCCTCGACGATTTCAAGGAGCGGTTCGTCCCGAGCAATAAAACCGCGGAGGCTGCCACCGCCGCGAGCTGAGCGGCGCGCGAAACTGTTCCATGCCCACCCTGCTTGATTATCGCCGGCGCATCCGGTCTGTAAAGAACACGCAGCAGATCACGCGCGCGATGAAGTTCGTGTCGGCGGCGAAACTGCGGCGCGCGCAAGAGGGCGTATACCGCGCGCGTCCGTATGCGAAAGAGATTCGGCGGGTGCTGCAATCGGCGATGCAGCGCGCGACTGAAACGCAGCATCCGCTGCTCGAACGGCGGCCGGAACAGCGCATTCTGTTGCTGGTGCTGACTTCGGACAAGGGTCTCGCGGGAGCATTCAATACCAACGTTCTTCGCAAAGCGGCGGAATATCTGCGGCAGTTGCAGGGCAAGGACGTGCAATCGATCGCCATTGGGCGCAAGGGCGTCGAGGCGCTGCGGCGGCGTAAATGGAAACTGGGTGGCGAGTACGTAAACATCTCCGCGCACGTGGAGTTTCATCACGCGCAGGAAATCTCACGGTGCATCACCGATCTTTACATCAAGCACGAAGTGGACGCTGTCTACGGCGTCTACAACGAATTCAAGAGTGTGATGGTGCAGCAGCTTCGACTGGAGAAGTTGCTGCCGCTTGATCCGGAATCCTTTGCACCCACGGCAGCGGACAAGAAGACCGACGACTCCGCCGCGAAAGCGTCCGCGAAACTGCTCGAGACGGTGGATTACATTTACGAAGAACCGCCTGACGAGATCTTCGCGCATCTGGTGCCACGTTATCTGGAGACGGAAATTTTCCGCATCCTGCTTGAATCCGCCGCCGCGGAGCATGCGGCGCGCATGACGGCGATGGACGCGGCCACGACCAACGCTGGCGAGCTGATCACGGAATTGACGCTGGACATGAACCGAATTCGCCAGGCGAGCATCACCAAGGAAATTATTGAAATCGTAAGCGGCGCAGCTTTCGCGGCGTCGTCATAGGCAAGGGAGCTTTCCGATGGCAGAAGATTCAGAGAAGATGACACAAACGGCGGAGAAAAAGGGCGGAGGCATTGGCCACGTGGTGCAGGTGATCGGCCCCGTGGTGGACGTGCAATTCGAGGAGGGCCACCTGCCGCAGATTTACAATGCCGTGCACATCACGAGCGAAGGCTTCGAAGTTCCGGAGCCGATCGATATCGTCGCCGAGGTGCAGCAGCATTTGGGCGAAGGGCGGGTGCGCGCAGTTGCATTGAAACCGACCGAGGGACTGGTTCGCGGAATGAAGGCGGTCGACACGGGGGCAGGAATTTCGGTTCCCGTGGGACGCGGAACGCTGGGGCGGATACTAAACGTGCTTGGGGAGCCGGTAGACAATCTGGGTCCGGTTGAGGTGAAGGAACACTGGGCGATTCATCGTCCTGCTCCTGCGCTTGACCAGCAATCCACGTCGCTCGAGATGTTCGAGACGGGGATTAAGGTTGTCGACTTGATTGAGCCGTACCTGAAGGGCGGGAAAATCGGATTGTTCGGCGGCGCGGGAGTCGGGAAGACCGTGCTGATCATGGAGCTGATTCACAACGTGGCGATGAAGCACGGCGGCGTGTCGGTGTTTGCGGGAGTGGGCGAGCGCACGCGCGAAGGCAATGACTTGTGGCTGGAAATGAGCGAGGGCGGCGTTATCGTGCCGGGAAATTCTGAGAAGTCCCGCGCTGCGCTGATTTACGGGCAGATGACGGAGCCGCCCGGCGCGCGGCTGCGCGTGGGTCTGACCGGATTAACGGTGGCGGAATACTTTCGCGATGCGGAGGGGCTCGACGTCCTGCTTTTCATCGACAATATTTTCCGCTTCGTGCAGGCGGGATCGGAAGTATCGGCGCTGCTGGGCCGCATGCCTTCGGCGGTCGGCTACCAGCCGAACTTGAATACGGAAATCGGCGAACTGCAGGAGCGCATCACGTCGACGAAGAAAGGCTCGATCACTTCGGTGCAGGCGATTTACGTGCCCGCGGACGATTACACGGATCCCGCTCCGGCCGCGACGTTCGCGCACCTTGACGCGACAACGAACTTGAGCCGGCAGGTTTCCGAGTTGGGCATTTATCCAGCTGTCGATCCGCTGGCCAGCTTCTCGCGCATTCTCGACGCGCGCATCGTGGGCCAGGAACATTACGACGTGGCGCGCTTGGTGAAATCGACGCTGCAACGCTATAAGGATTTGCAGGATATCATCGCGATTCTCGGCATCGAGGAATTGCCCGAGGAAGACAAGCTGGTCGTGGCGCGCGCGCGCAAGATTCAGAAATTCATGTCGCAGCCCATGTTCGTGGCCGCGCAGTTCACAGGACTGGAAGGGAAGTACGTGAAAGTGGAAGACACGATCCGCGGATTCAAGGAAATCGTTGAAGGGAAGCACGACGATTTGTCCGAGCAGGCGTTCTACATGGTGGGGACGATCGAAGAGGCGCGAGAAAAGGCCGAAAAGATGGCGGCCAGCGCGTAAATCGGGAAGCGGAAGGGAAGAAGCAATCAAGAAGCGATGCTGCCGGAAAACATTGAGCTCGAGATCGTGACGCCTGAGCGGTTCCTGCTGCACGAAACCGTGCAGTCGGTCGAATTGCCCGGCAAGGAAGGCTATATGGGCATCCTGCCCGGGCACGCCCCGCTCCTTTCCGAGCTTGGCATTGGGACGCTTTCGTACCGCAAAGGCAGTGATGTGGAAGTCATGGCCGTGATCAATGGATTCGTGGAGGTTTTGCCGGGACGCGTGATTGTGCTGGCGGATGCTTGCGAGCGTGCCAGCGAGATTGACGTGGCGCGCGCGCGTACGGCGCTGGAGCGAGCAAAGGCCGAGATGGCGAAGAAATCCTCCGCGGATGCGGATTGGGATGCTGCCAGTTTCGCGCTGAATCGGGCAGTGGCTCGTTTGCAGGCCGCGGCGAAGGGCGGCGTCGCGGGCGCGCCCGAGGAAGTCTCCCGCCGTTGAAAAGCTCCAGGGTTGTCACGAAGTTGCCGTCTTACCCACAAAGTTGTCGTTTGATCCCCATAGTGAAGCGCGCCGATTGAATCTGCGCCGCGTGTAGAGCATCTTTAACAGTGGGTCCAGCGGGAGACTATTTGATGGCTGTGATTACCATGTACAGCACGCCGTGGTGCGGCGATTGCCGACGGACGAAGCTCTTCTTGAAAGAGCGCGGAATCGAATTTCGTGAAGTGGATATCGATAAGTCGCCCGAGGCTGAAGCTCTGGTCCTGCGCGTCAATAACGGCCGGCGCAAAGTGCCTACGCTGGAAGTGGATGGCCGGTATTTTGCGAACAGCCCGTTTGATCCTTACCTGCTCGCCGAAGAACTAAAAATTCCCCTGAATTCGTGATCAGTTAACGAAGCGCGCGGGAAGAACGCAAGACGCAGAGCTCTGGATATGGGCTTTTGTGTTGCTGGCTATTGCGCCGCGACGCCGCGGGTGTAAACGCTGGCGACCTTTAGCTCGGGTGTGAGGAGGACGAGATCGGCGTCGGCACCCGCGGTGAGGACACCTTTTTTTTTCTCCAAACCCACTCGGCGCGCGGGATTGAGAGTGCCCATGCGCACAGCCTCAATCAATGGAACACCCAAGCGCACCATATGCTGCAACGCTCGGTCGAGCGTGAGCGTGCTGCCGGCGAGCTTTCCTTCGCGGTTGCGGCAGACGCCACCGGAAACCGTCACGTCGAACGTCCCCAGGCGGTAGGTGCCGTCGCGCATGCCTGTCGCGGCGGTGCCGTCGCTGACCAGGATGACAAGCTCAGGGCCCTTGGCGGCGAGCAGCAAGCGGATCGCGGGATCATCCACGTGGACACCGTCCGCGATAATTTCGGCGGTGACGGAGTCGTCAGTGAGCACCGCGCCGAGCACTCCTGTTTCGCGATGCGAAAAGGGGCGCATGGCGTTAAAGACGTGAACCGCGTGGCGCGCGCCACGAAAAATCGCCGTATGCGCCTGTTCGTAGGTGGCGTCGGTGTGGCCCAATGCCACGACGATGCCGCGGGCGTAGCCGTGCTCGACCAGTTCCAGCGCGCCGGGAATCTCCGGGGCGAGCGTGAGAATCCGCACGTTGCCGCCGGCAGCTTCGAGGTAACGATCGAGCAATGGAATGGAGGGCTTGGCGATGGCGCCGGGCGGGTGAACGCCGCGGCGCTGCAAGCTGATGAATGGGCCTTCGAGGTGAATGCCGACGATTTCGGCGGTAGGGGTTGCAGGCGCTTCGGTATTGGCGGGGCTTGCGATGAAACGCGCGATGTCTTCGAGGCAGCGGCGCGTTTCGTCGGGAGGTGCGGTGACTGTAGTCGCCACAAGAGAAGTGGTTCCGTGACGCGCGACTGTTTTCGCGACAGCGCTAAGGGCTTCCTCGGTGGAAGACATCACGTCGTGGCCGCCCGCGCCGTGGATGTGAATGTCGACGAAGCCCGGAATTAGGGTCATGTCGCGCGCGAGGATTTCCTTCGCGTCCGATGGGACCTCGATTTGATCGCGGCAGCCTATCCGGGCAACTTTGCCGTCTTCCACGACGATAGCGGCATCGTTGATTTCTTCATGCGGCGTGAACGCGCGCCCAGCGTGAATGATCGTCGAAGGCATAGCGCACCATCCTACTTGAACTCGTTACTATGCGCGGAAAATCATAATGCGGGGTTGCAAGAATGTTACGCTCCGCTACAATCGATAGGCTCGCAATGTGATCCGGAGGAGACGCATGGCAAACGATAAACGGTTCATGGCCTGGAAGCGCCACCACAAAAAGCGGAAGTCGGCGAAGGCCAAGATGAAGCTCTACGAGCAAGGAAAGCTCGCACACGACAAACTTCCCGCGCTGGCCAAGACATTCCTGAAACGCAAGCAGCGTTCGCTGGCGAAAGCCGAATAAGCTCGCGCAAACACAAAAAAGGGAGGCATCCCTCAGGGGTGCCTCCCTTTTTGTGGCTTGCCGCCTCTCGTCGTAAATCGGGGAACGCGAGGCTTTTGTTCGGGTAAACTCGGTTCTACTCGCCTGTGCCGGTCGTCGCCGCCTGAGTCGTGGTTCCAGCGGCCTTGGGCACGCTTAGATAACCAGTGATTTTATTCTTCCCCACTTGATTGATGACGAGTTCAAGCGGCGTCTGGTAATCGTGCGTGTAGAAGTAAATCGGCTCGTCGGCGGAACGGTTCTTCTTTTCGAACCGCTTGTCGTCGACGAAGAGGTACATCGTGAAGAGCTGCTGCTTCACATTTGTGCCGCGCAACTCAACGGTCAGGGCACCAACGTGCTTCCGCTCGCCCTTTTTGTCCACGCTGAATTCGTAGATGTTGCGCTCGTTCATCCGGCGCAATTGTGCGATTTCATCGTGATTCCGCGCGATGAGATTGCCGAACTGGTCGCGCGCCATTTGAAGGGTCTGCTTGGTCGAGTCCAGGTCCGTCTTGACGCCATTGACGTCGCCACTGAGCTTGTTAACGTCGTCCGAGTTCGCCTTGGTGGCCAGTTGCGTGTTCACCTGCGCCTGTTGCTGTTGGAACGCAGCAAACTGCTTGGCGTCCATGTCCTTGATCTTCTTGGCTTGATAGCGGGCACTGGCGAGCTCGCTTTGCGTCAGCTTCAGGCGGCTCGTAATAACGCTCACCTCGCCCTGCACTTGCGCCTGGGCTTCTGCGGACTGTTGCAGACGCTGTTCGAGGACGGTTTGCGCCTGCTTGTCAGCCTGCACCTGCGCGGTAAGGGCTTGCTGATTGCTTTTTGAGGCATTCTCGGCAGTCCAGCCAACACCGAGAGCCACCAGCGAAACGATCGCCAGCAGCACTACACCGATTCCTACCCACCGGGGAGTCGCCGTTTCCTGCGGCACAATAACTTCACGCTCTTCGATCATCGAATGCTCCTTGAAACTTGAATTCCCCCTGCCGGGAGCATAATGAGCACGGGCATCGCCAATCTCCTTCTCGCGGGTAACGTTATGCTTATATCACTCAATACAAGCATGTTAGACGACACTGGCCATCGGGACAGGGGTACAGGAATTCCGGTATGCCCTGCAAATTTTACATGTATCTGTTTGTTTCTGCACTGAGGTCGCAGTGCGCACCAGAACGGGCCGTGTTTTTTGAGAAATGCGGCAGTGAGCCGTCAGCGGGTGATTTGCATGTGCTTGAGGACTTCGATGCGGTCATCGAGGGGAGGATGAGTGCTGAACAAGCCTGCAAGCATTTGGCGAGCCTGAAGCGGCGCAACAATGCAAAGCGCTGCCGTTGAAGGCGAGATGTTCATGGGAATTTTCTTATTGTAGCCCTCCAGTTTTTGCAACGCACTGATTAGCCCATAGGGGTGCCCGACCATTTTCACGCCCGATGCATCCGCCTGATATTCGCGCTGGCGCGAAATGCCGAGTTGCAGAAGAAGGGCGGCGATTGGCGCAACGATCAGCATCAAGATTGCGGTGATTGCATTACCCTCTCCTTCGCCGTCGCGTGAACCTCCAAAACCGCCGAAAATCATTCCCCAGCGGCCCATTTGCGCAACCCACGTAATTGCTCCAGCCAGGGTGGCCGCGATTGAGGACGTAAGAATGTCGTAGTTCCGCACGTGCGATAACTCATGTGCGATCACGCCTTCGAGCTCGTCGTCATTCATGATTTGCATCAGTCCGGCGGTGACGCAAACAGCGGCGTGGTGCGGATTGCGGCCAGTTGCAAAAGCATTCGGCGCCGCTTGTTGGCTGATGTAGAGCTTGGGCATAGGCAGGCCGGCTTTGCCAGCGAGCCGTTCCATTACGGCATACAGACGAGGTGCCTGTTCGCGCGTCACAGGCTGAGCGCCGGCGGAGCGCAGCGCAATCTTGTCGGAGAAAAAATACGACACTCCATTCATTACGACCGCGATAATCAGGCCGATCGTCATTCCGCGCGGACCGGCGATGGCCCTCCCGCCGAGAATCAGCAGCAGCGTGAGTCCGGTGAGCAACAAGGTGGTCTTGATGGTTTTCATTTATTCTCCGAGAAATTATCCATAGTTCAGTTTAGGTGCCGCTCTTTTTGACGTCAAATGGCGCGCCGGTTATTTGGATGCTCAATCCGCGGCGCTCGCCTTTGATTTTTCGCGCTTGAAACGCATCTCGCTTGTTTTGGCGTCCGCGTCGACAAGCACTTCATCACCGGGAAGTATCTTGCCATCCAGGATTTCAAGTGCGAGCGGGTCCTGAATCATCCGCTGGATCGCGCGCCGCAAGGGCCGCGCGCCATAGGCTGGATCGTAACCTTCGCGCAGCAGGAGTTCGCGCGCCGCGGGCGTCATCTTGAGCGTGACATGCTTGCCTTCGAGCAATTTCGACAGGTGCGCCAGTTGCATGTCCACGATGTGCTGAAGCTGCTGTTTGCCAAGAGGCAGGAACAGCACGATGTCGTCGACGCGGTTCAAAAATTCCGGCCGGAACGTTTGCCGCAAAGCCTCCATGGCCTCCGTGCGCGCGCGCTTGGGATCGGTTGCCGCGAGCTCGAAAATCGCATGCGAGCCAACGTTCGAGGTCATCACGATCACCGTGTTGCGGAAATCGACCGTGCGGCCTTTACCGTCGGTGAGGCGGCCGTCTTCGAGAATCTGCAGCAGCACGTTGAAAGCATCCGGATGCGCCTTTTCAATTTCGTCGAGAAGTACAACGGAATAAGGATGCCGCCGCACCTGCTCAGTGAGTTGGCCGCCCTCTTCATAACCCACGTAGCCCGGTGGCGCGCCAATCATCCGCGCGACGGAATGCTTCTCCATGTATTCCGACATATCGAGGCGGATCATGGAACGCTCGTCGTCGAAGAGAAATTCGGCGAGCGCCCGCGCCAGTTCCGTCTTTCCTACTCCCGTGGGTCCAAGAAACAGGAAGGAGCCAATCGGGCGGTGCGGATCGGACAGACCGGAACGACTGCGCCGCACTGCATTCGCGACTCTTGAAAGGGCGTCATCCTGCCCAACGACGCGCTGCCGCAGACGCTCTTCCATGTGCACGAGCTTTTGCACTTCGCCTTCGAGAAGCCGCCCGACGGGAATGCCGGTCCATTTGGCGACAATGCGAGCGATGTCTTCCTCGCCCACATCTTCCTTGAGCATGGCGCGGCCGCTTTTTTGCCGCTGGGTCAGAGCGTCCTGCGCTTTTTGCAACTCGCGCTCCGCTGCGGCCATTTTGCCATAGCGAATCTCCGCGACTTTCGCAAGTTCGCCGGCGCGCTCCATTCGCTGCTCTTCGGTTTTAAGCTGGTCAATCTCGCTCTTGATTTTCCGGATGCGGCCAATGGCGTCTTTCTCGACTTGCCACTGAGCCTTGAGCCCGTTGGATTTTTCGCGCAGCGTCGACAGCTCTTTTTCAATTTCCTTTAACCGCTCGCGCGAGTGCGCGTCCGATTCCTTCGCCAGCGCCTGACGCTCGATTTCAAGCTGCATAACGCGCCGCTCGATCTCGTCAATTTCCGCGGGCATGGAATCGAGTTCCATGCGCAAGCCCGCTGCGGCTTCATCGATAAGGTCAATCGCCTTGTCGGGGAGGAAACGGTCGGAAATGTAACGTTGCGAGAGTAGGGCGGCGGCGACAATGGCGGCATCCTGAATGCGTACGCCGTGATGGACTTCGTAGCGCTCCTTCAAGCCGCGCAGAATGGCAATCGTATCCTCGACGGAAGGCTCGGGAATCATCACGGGCTGGAAGCGCCGTTCGAGCGCGGGATCCTTTTCGATGTACTTGCGATATTCGTTCAGCGTGGTCGCGCCAATGGCGCGCAGTTCGCCCCGCGCCAGCGCCGGTTTCAGCATGTTCGAGGCGTCCATCGAGCCTTCCGCCGCGCCCGCGCCGACCACGGTGTGCAATTCGTCGATGAAGAGAATCACCCGGCCGTCCGATTCGGTCACTTCTTTCAGTACAGCCTTCAGACGGTCTTCGAATTCGCCGCGATATTTCGCGCCAGCGACCAGCGCCGCCAAATCGAGCGCGACAATTCGCTTCGGCTTTAAGACTTCCGGCACGTCTCCGGCGATAATCCGCTGCGCTAGGCCCTCGACAACGGCGGTTTTGCCGACGCCGGGCTCGCCGATCAGCACGGGGTTGTTCTTCGTGCGCCGAGCGAGGATCTGCATGACGCGGCGAATTTCTTCATCGCGGCCAATGACCGGATCGAGTTTGCCGCGACGAGCGAGTTCCGTAAGGTCGCGGCCGTATTGTTCCAGCGCGCGATACGTGGTTTCGGGATTTTGGCTTGTGACGCGATGGCTTCCGCGCACGCTGACGAGCGCTTGAAGAATTGCGTCGTGGCTTGCGCCGTTGCGCGCGAGCAGCATGCCCGCTGGATCGCGATCGAGTTGTGCGATGGCGAGGAGGATATGTTCCGTGGAGACGTATTCGTCTTTGAAGCGCGCTGCTTCGTCGAATGCACGGCTCAAGACATCGTTCGACGCCGGGCTCATAAATTGCTGCGCGGTGCCGGATATTTTGGGCAGACGTTCGATTTCGCGGCGCACTTCGCCCGTTAGGGCTTCGGGCGCAGCGCCCAACTTGGCCAACAGCGGTGCCACAACGCCTTCGTTTTGCGCGAGCAGCGCGGCCAGCAGATGCAGCGGTTCGATCTGCTGTTGATTTGCTGACGCAGCAATTTCCTGCGCGGTTTGCAGCGCCTCTTGGGCTTTCACCGTTAATTTGTCGTACCGCAGCATAACTCGTGCTTCTCCTAAACATCCAAGCTCTGGATCTATTTTAATCCCGTCCGGCGACAGAAAGGGGGCCGAAATGCCGCGGCCCCCAGCCCCACGAAGAATCTAATTCTTACTGTTCGTGACGTTGATCTTCACTTGCTTCGGCTTCGATTCCGCCCGCTTCGGCAAAGTGACGGTCAGAACGCCATTTTTGTAATCCGCCTGAATCGCTTCGGTGTTGACGGTATTCGGCAGCGAGAAGCTCCGACTGAAGGAACCGTAAGCGCGCTCCATCCGAAGGTAGCTGTCTTCCTTCACTTGCTGCTCGAACTTCCGTTCACCGCGGACCGTGAGCATGTTGTTCTCGACGCGCACGTCCAGTTCCTTCTCGCTGATATCCGGCAAATCCGCCTTGATCACCAGCTCGTTTTCAGTTTCGTAGACGTCCACTGCCGGCGCCCAGGCCGTCAATGTGGAGTCATCGCCCTTGCGCGAGAAAGTGCCTTCGAAAAGCCGATTTACCTGCTCCTGTAGAGAAGAAACGTTTCGGAAAGGTTCCCAACGATTGATACTGTGCATGTTATGACCTCCTCGTAATATCACTTCACTGAACTTATATAATCTTAGTCACTCATTGTCAAGTATTTTCTTGCGCAGCTCACGGATTTATATCCTTCGGCTGCATTGGACTATATAACCCTAATAATGAAGCACTTGAGGTAGTGCGTTTCGGGCATCGTCAGCAGGATTGGATGATCCCTTGATTGCGTTCTGCGCTCGACAATCTGTACGGCTCGCCGGACGTCATTAGCGGCTTCGGCTATTACTTGGAGAAAAAGGGGTTCGGGTATGTGATAAGAGCAAGATGAAGTCATCAGGAATCCCCCCGTTTTTAGGAGTTTGAGCGCTCTCAAATTGATTTCTTTGTATCCGCGCAAAGCCGCCGCAACACTGTCACGATTTTTCGCGAAGGCCGGCGGGTCGAGGATAATTGCATCGAATCGACGCCCTGCATCGTCGCAGGCCTTGAGAACGTCGAAGGAATTGGCTTCGCGAAAAGTGACGTTCGTGATGCGATTCAATTCCTGATTGCGGCGGGCGATTTCAATGGCGGGTGGGGAGAGATCGATGGCTTCGACTTGCGCCGCGCGCGCGGCAACCGTCAAAGCAAAGCCGCCGTGGTATGTGAAGCAATCCAGCACTTCGCCGGAGGCATAATCGGCCGCCGCTCGCTGGTTTTCGCGTTGATCGAGGAAACCTCCCGTTTTTTGACCCTTGTACAAATCGTGGAGGAAGCGCATTCCATTGCGTGAGGCGATCACTTCTTCCGGAACTTCCCCATGCAATAGCGAAACCTTGCGTTCGAGGCCTTCGAGTTCGCGAATTCGAGGATCGTTGCGTTCGAGAATGCCGCGCGGCGAAAACAGTTCTACGAGGATGGAAACGAATTCTTCTTTGCAGCGCTCCGTCCCCTGGCTAAGCGTTTGCAGAACGAGCCAATCAGCGTAGCGGTCAACGATGAGCGATGGCAACAGATCCGCTTCGCTGTAAACGAGGCGGTAGGCCTCCGTATCCTGCACCACGCGTTTGCGATATTCGGCGGCAGCCTGGATGCGCGTCTTGAAAAATTCGCGATCTACGGGCGCGTCCTCGCGCGTCAACAAGCGGATAGTGATTTGCGAGCGGCTACTGAAGAACGCGCGTCCAACAAAATTGGCTCGTTCGTCTTTGACGCGAACGACGTGGCCGCCTTCGGCCTCCGCGTTACGAACATCGCTGCGGTAAACCCAAAGATGGCCAGAGCGCAGGCGCTCAGCGCCTCGCTGGCTGATGGTGACTTGACCCTCGGCCATGGCCTCCTCGCGGTAAATTTGCAAGCGATTTATTCGTTACAATGGATTCGCGCGGCCGTTTACGGATGCAATCTGCCAAAGGAAAGACCGGTGCGGCCGATTGAACTTGGGTGCTGTCATAGCATAGTTTCTCTCTGCACGCCAATGGCTTGATGGCGCAGAGCGCGAGCGAAAAGGGGGGTCTTCTGAATCTGAGCGAATTCGATTACGATCTGCCCCAGGAGCGCATTGCGCAATGGCCACTGGAGGAGCGCGACGCTTCGCGTATGTTGTTTCTGCATCGGTCCTCGGGCGCATGGGAGGATCGGCAGTTCCGCGAATTCCCGGAACTGCTGCGCGGGGACGAGCTTATTGTTATCAATAACGCTCGAGTACTTCCGGCGCGGCTTTGGGGACATCGCAAAGGCGTGCACGCGCAGCCGGTCGGCAAGAACAGCCCCATTCGCCACGAGCATTTGAGCGGGCCGGTCGAAGTCTTATTACTACGCGCCCACGGCGCGGACGAGTGGGAAGCGCTGGTGCGTCCTGGGCGGAAAATTCCCGTCGGCGAAACGATTCTTTTCGGCGACGGCGAATTGCAAGCGGAAGTTGTGGGCCGGGCCGGTTACGGATTACGCCGGCTGAAATTCGCGGGTTCAAGCAATCCCACGGGACTAATTGAGCGGCTGGGGCATATTCCTCTGCCGCCCTATATTAAACGCGAGGACTCGGCAATCGATCGCGAACGGTATCAAACGGTTTTTGCGCGGCGTGGGTCCGCTGTGGCAGCTCCAACGGCAGGTCTGCATTTCACTGCGGAGATACTGTCGCGGGTGCGCAAACGCGGAGTCGAAGTTATGGAAATCGCGCTCGATGTGGGTCTGGGAACATTTGAGCCTGTGCGGACGGAGCGTCTCGAGGATCATCACATTCACAGTGAATCGTACGAAATTTCCGTGGGCACGGCCGAAGCCGTTGCGCGGGCGCGTGCCGAGTGCAGACCGGTGCTCGCGGTGGGCACGACGGTTGTTCGCGCGCTAGAAGATGCGGCGCAGAAATTTGTTGCCACCAAGCCGGGCGGGCGCAGCAGCGCGGGCGCAGACCAAAATACGGCGATTGCAGCAGCGGGCCGCGCGGAAGCGGATATTTTTCTTTTTCCCGGCAAGCCATTTAGGGTTGTCGATCAATTGCTCACAAATTTTCATTTGCCGCGCTCGACTCTGCTTGCATTGGTGGCTGGTTTTGCGGGACGAGAAAATGTGCTGCGAGCCTACCGGCACGCTGTCGATTCCGGGTACCGATTCTACAGTTACGGCGACTGTATGTGGATCCGCTAGCGAACGGAATTGTATTGGCAGTTCTTATGCCGACTCGGGTGTGGGCTGGGCTTGTGTTGGGCTGCGGCTGATCCGATTGGTGCAAGGCGAAGGGCCATCGTCTATAATCCCAGCGTGTTTCAGGGGTACGCGAGCGGATGCGATTTCTGATCCTTAGCGACATTCACGCGAACCTGACGGCGCTTGATGCCTCGCTGGCCGCGTCGAAAGGCCGCTGGGACAAAGCCGTGTGCCTCGGCGACATCGTAGGTTACGGTCCAGACCCCAATGAAGTGGTTGACCGCATCCGCGCCCTTGACGCGGTTACCATTCGCGGCAACCATGACAAAGTCGCCTGCGGTTTGACCAGCGCGGATGATTTCAACCCCATCGCACGCGCCGCCGTTCTGTGGACGCGCGAGCAACTTCGCCCGGAAAATCGCGAGTACATTGAAAAACTGCCCGTGGGTCCCGTTTCGATCGATGGATTTTCGCTGGTTCACGGAGCGCTGCGCGACGAAGATGAATACGTGGTCGCGCCAGCACAGGCGCTCGATTCCTTGCTGGAAGCTCCCATGCCGCTCACTTTTTTTGGCCACACGCATTTGCAGGGCGGATTTTCACTTGCGGAAGACAACGCAATCCATGCGCTGCGGTTCAAGCCTGCGGATGGGGAGCCATTTGCGAAATTGGAGCTGAAACAAGGAACGAGCTACCTATTGAATCCAGGCTCGGTGGGGCAGCCGCGCGATGGCGATCCGCGCGCGAGTTTTGCGATTGCGGATATGGAGCGCCACGAAGTCGAATTCTGGCGCGTGCCCTACGAAGTAGAATCCGTGCAGCAACGTATGGAGAAAGCCGGACTGCCCGAGCAACTAATTTTGAGGCTTTCGTTCGGCCGCTAGAACATTTTTTTGCCGCGGACCAGAGTCGTTTGACGGAGAAGACTCGTTGGAGCAGAACGACAAAAGTCGGCTCGGCGTTTCTTTTGCAGTGGGGCTTATTGTTGTCCTTCTGATCTTCGGCGGCTTCTATTTTGCCATGCGTTTCTCCGGCCAGTCGAAGCCCACGGCGGACAAGCCACTCGCGTTTGGCGCCACCGAACAGACGTACGCAGGGAGCGTTGAGTTTGAAAATCTGGAAATGTCGGCATTCGAGAACATGCTGCACCAGAAAGTTACATACTTGAACGGTGACATATCGAACAAAGGGACGCGGGCGATTCGCGCGGCCGACGTCACGATCGAGTTTTACGATCCCGAGCATAAATTACTACTGCGCGAAGTGCGTCGGATTGTCGGAAATGGGACGCGCAAGCTGGAAAGCGGAGAAACGCGCGATTTCCAGATTGGATTCGAGACGCTTCCCGCTGGCTGGGATCACAAGTTTCCGGCGATACATCTCACGGGCCTCGACCTTGAATAATTGAGCGCGCGTGCGTAAAGAATCCGTTTTTGCCTCTTTCATGGACGAATGGAGCAATCTCGAGCAGGCTATCGAGCAACTCGCGGCCACCGGAGCCGTCGAAGTGCACGAAGACGGCCAATGGCTGGCGGGTCTCGACAGGTTCCGCAGCGAAGTTCGCCGCAAGGGCAAAGCAGGCGCTGATTCACCTGTGGTCTTCAGAAAGCAACCTGGTGCGCACCATCACGCGCATTTCTGCGTGTGAGTCCGCGCGCATTCAGCTGGAAGTGCAGCGCTTCGGCCGCGCGAAACCGGGCCGTCTGGAGTTTTTGAGCGCGGAAGCGCGGCGTCCCGCGGCGCCGTTGGCCGCGAACAATTCCGCGCACGCTTTGGCCGTATGCTCGCCGAGCAGTTTCCTGATGCAACCGTTGATTCGCTGACTACAGCCGCTGATTGGAAGCACTCGTTCTCGCCGCTATATACGCGCGGTGTGATGACAAAGGGCCGGTCTTGCTGGGAAGTCACGGGGCTTGGTCCTGCCGCGAGTGCGGCTGCGTTCGAAGGAATTTTGAGATTCGGGTTGTGGAAAGTTGGCTCACGCCGCGCAAAGACGTCGAGCTGACTCTCGCGGGCGGCCCGCGACGCGACACTTTTATTCGCAAGTCCCGGCACTCGCGGGTGGTGAACGCGGCGTGATTGATTTGCTGGGCGGGACGCGCCAGGGACGGCTGGTGGTCATCGAGCTGAAGGCGTCTGAAGACCTGCATCTGCCGTTGCAAGCTGTCGATTACTCGCTGCGCGTCCGCCGTCATCTGATCGAAGGCGATTTCCGCAATTACGGCCATTTCCCGGGAGTCGAGTTCCTCTCGATCCGCCTCTGATATGGCTGGTCGCCCCCAGCCTGCGTTTTCATTCAGCCAATGAAATCCTGGCGCGATATCTTTCGCCGGATTTGCAGGTGAGCCGCATTGGTCTGAATGAAAATTGGCGGCGCGGCGTTCGCGTTGTTTTCCGCCAGTAATATTTTCCAAAGAGTGAGAACAAAAGAATAAGGGAAGCAGCCTTAGGTTGCCCTAAGCCACTTCCCGGGGTGTGTCCTAGAAGTGAATTACTTAAATAGATGCCGATGTACCCAAAAGGTTGCTTGAAATACGCGAAGACCCTACACGTGTCATCCAGAGAAAACTGTAGGTGGGAGTGCCGTAATTACGAGAATTCTCAGTAAAATAGATACTTCCGCCACTTTTCATCTTTATGCCCGATGAGGCGCATGAGCTGACGGGAAGTGTGCAAGGTGAATGGACGCGGCCGGCGCGCCAGAGTCAACCCAGCTTCCTCCGGCGTGCGATCTCCTTTGCGGTTGTTGCACTGGTAGCAGCAGGCTACTAAGTTTTCCCAGGACGAGCGCCCACCGCGCGAACGCGGCATCACGTGATCCAGCGTCAAATCGGAAGCGGACAGCATCTGGCCGCAGAATTGGCAAGTATTACGGTCGCGCAGGAGAATGTTTTTTCGCGAGAGGGCGCGGCTCTGTTGGGGAATATGCCGATAGCTGAGCAGTCGGATGACAGAAGGCACGGAAACGGATTTGCTGGTGGAATGAACTTCCGTAGTTTGCGTTTCCTCGGCTTGGGCAACACCTTTGAGCATGAGCACCAGCGCGCGGCGCACAGCAGTCACATTAATGGGCTCGAAAGTGGCGTTCAGGACCAATACAGGGGCCTGCATAACCGCAGGTCGGCGTGGGGCTGCGTCGGATTTGGCCAGCGCGGCCGCTGAATGGCCCGCTGAAATTGAAATCTTCGGCCGAGGCCGAAGCACGTTCTTCGATTTGGAGCGGTAGTCCATATCCTTCGTTCGAACCGTGTCTCGCTTCCGGTACTTTTGATGCTCTAGACCGGCGGTTGGTTTGCGTTTAATTCACCCACCCGTCCGGAAAACGCACTTCCCCGCGAAAGCACCCTGGCGACCGTGATTCCAGCCACGCTTTTCGCGCCCGCCTGATTCAAGGCCCGTGCACAAGCGTCGAGTGTCGCGCCCGTCGTAAATACATCATCTATCAGCAAGACGCGGAGGTTGTCAACTCGCGTGCCTTTTCGAATTTCGTAAGCGCCACGCACGGTTTGCCAGCGCTCGCGACGTGAAAGCAGCAGTCGCGGCGGGCGCGGTTTCGTTCTCACCAGCAAGTACGCGCCGAGGGGGCAATTTCAGTTTTCGGGATAGCGGGCGCGCGATCAATTCAGCTTGGTTATGGCTGCGTTCGCGTTGGCGCGCCGGATGCAGCGGAACGGGCACGGCGACATCCGCGGCGAACAATTCCGGCTGGGCGTGAATCTTCTCCTCCAGCCGGGTAAAACGTATACCAATTTGGCGGGCGTGGAAAGGAGGCATGCATCATGTCGTAATGTTGTCACAGGGGCAGTGGCGGCGGTGCGCAATTTCGGTTTGCGCAGGCAGGAGCACGTCTCTAGCGGTTGTGGTTCTGGAAACCCAGCCGTTACAAAAGCCCTTGTTCCTGTTTTTCCTGACAGACGATGCAGTAGCGGGTCCACGGTACGGCTTCCAGCCGCTTCTGCTGAAGCTCTGTCTGGCATTGCGTGCACATCCCAAAAGTTCCGGTGCGAATGCGCGCCATGGCGTCATCGACCAGTTGGAGTAGCGCACGGTCATTGTGCGTCTGGCCGAACAGGAACTCCTTGGTATAGGAATTTGCGGCCTTGTCGGCGAGGTCCACTGTGGGATCCTCGTCAGCCTCGCGGCCTTCCTGCCCGGTCCGCGCGATTGTATTGAGCAATTCTTCGCGGCGCGTCTGCAGCTTCTTCTTGTAATAATCCAAACGCTTCTTATCCACAGTTCAGGCCCTCAGAGAGCTATTTGCCCTCGAATAAAACAACCGATTGTACCGGCGAACGTCCGTTGTGTCAATTCGACGCCTTCGGCCGGGTGTGCGACATAAGAGTGAGAGGTTGAGGAATTTTGTTCTCTGAGCCTCCGTGCCTAGCGTAGTATTACGCTAGGCGATACACTGGAGGCTATATGGCACCTTCGTTGGCCGATTTAGAGCAACA
>Ga0307374_10001356_pt1 | contig 45347 bp, 37 predicted proteins | sample OX3MG_FD_202532 | JGI IMG/M metagenome (GOLD analysis project Ga0307374, IMG submission 202532) | Soil microbial communities from Risofladan, Vaasa, Finland - OX-3 | ecosystem: Environmental > Terrestrial > Soil > Coastal area > Acid sulfate soil | place: Finland: Risofladan, Vaasa | collected...
CCCAAGCTGCGAACACAAACAGCCCCCAAAAAAGGTAAACGCAATGGGATCCAACCAGCCTCAGGCTAAACCAAAGTGCGAAAGATTCTGGACACTACCGCCCGCAATCGCGGCAGTCGCCCACATGGACCCGGAACTCGATGTGGGTGGCCTTCGGCTCCGGAATCTCGGTCTGATACTGCCATACCACGCCGGTCTCCCGCACCCCGCCCCCGCAGTGCGGGCAGGCCTCCGGCAGCGGCGCCTCCAGCCGCTCGTCGATTTTCTTTGGAATCTCCCGCCGGCAGCAGGCGCCATAGCCGGCTCCCGCCTTCCGCCCCGGCACTACACTAGGCTCTACCCGTGGCCACCCAGTAGAGCAATAAGCCGTTCAGGCCCACAATGGTGGCGGTCGCAATCCAACCAAGCATGGCGGTAACGCGTTGCACAGCCAAGTTGCCCATGACCGAAACGTTCTGGACGAGCAAAATCAAGGGCACGATGGCAAAGGGCAGGGCGAAGCTCAGCACCACCTGAGAAAACACCAAAACACGCAAGGGATCCATGCCCAGGGCGATGACCACAATCGCAGGGATGACTGTCAACGCCCGCCTGTAGAAGATATTGAAATTGACCTGAAGGAAGCCTTCAAGCACGACTTGGCCGGCCATCGTGCCCACCACCGAAGACGAAAGACCGGAGCACAAAAGCGCGAGGGCGAAGGCGAGGGCCGCCACCGGCCCCAGAATGGGCACCAAGGTACGGTGGGCCTGCTCGATGCCGACTTGGTGAATGCCTGCGTGGAAAAACACGGCAGCAGCCATGATCAGCATCGCGGAATTGACAAGCCAGGATGCATTCATGGCGACCAGGACGTCCCACAATTCGTACCGCGCATGGCGCAGACTATGGCTGGGATCGTCGGCGCGATAGCGGTGCTGGACCAAAGCCGAATGCAGGTAAACGACGTGGGGCATGACGGTGGCGCCCAGCATGCCTACCGCGATATAGGCGCTTGACTGGCCAATCCGTGGAAATACGGTCGACAGGGCAACCGCGCTCCAGTCAGGCTTAGCCAGAACAATCTCGTAAAAATAGGCAGCGGCGATCACGCCGACGAATAGCATGATCACATGCTCCAGCCGGCGGAATCCATAGACCTCAATGGCCAAAATCAAAAACACAGCGCCCGTTGTAATCAACGCGCAGGTCAGAAGCGGGAGGTGCAGCAGGAGGAAAAAACCCAAAGCGGCACCCAAGAACTCGGCGACATCGGTCGCCATGGCCGCGATTTCGGCGATTATCCAAAGCGCGATGACCACGGGCCCGGAGAAGCGCTCGCGGCAAAGTTGCGGCAAGGTTTTGCCGGTGGCGATGCCTAGCTTGGCCGACAAAAACTGCACCAGCATGGCCATCAGGTTCGACCAGAGCAGAACCCAAAGCAATTGATAGCCGAATTCGGCCCCGCCCTGAATGTTGGTGGCAAAATTGCCCGGATCGATGTAGGCCACGCTGGCCACAAACGCGGGGCCAAAATAGATCCAGATCTCGTGGCTGCGCCATCCTGTTTTCTGTTTCCGGAGCGGCGAGGCATCGGCGGTGGGAAGTGGTTCCAAGCTCACAGCCCAGTCTACTCCTCCACTGCTGCATCGGCTAGGATGCGGCGCCGCAGCATGTCGAGAGCGCACTGGGCGCTGGCACGACGGATTTGGTCGCGGTCGCCAAAAAGCAGGAGTTGCTGAACCTGCGGGGCACCATCGGCGCACTCGAGGGCAATGAAAACCGTCCCGACAGGCTTAGCCGCGCTACCTCCCGCTGGGCCCGCGATTCCGGTTATGGCAAGTCCCCAATCCGCCGCGAGGAGAAGACGGACGCCCTGAGCCAACTCCTGCACGGCATGCGAACTTACGGCACCCTGGTTGGCCAGAGTCGCAGCGCGCACTCCCAGCACCGCCTGCTTGACCGAGTTGCTGTAGCAGACCACCCCCCCGACGAAGAAGTCGGAAGCCCCGTGAGCATCGGTCAGGCGCTCGCTGAGCAACCCACCGGTGCAACTCTCCGCCACCGCGAGGCGCTGCCGACGAGCCCGAAGGAGGCGCCCGACGACCGCCGCCATCGTTTCTCCGTCGCGACTGAAGACAGCCGTTTTGAAATGCCGCTCGACTTCGGCCGCCAATCGGTCGGCCATGTCTTGTGCCTCTGCAGCCGTGGGGGCGCTGGCCTGGAAATGGAGTTCAACGCTGGGGGCTGTGGTGGAGAGAATGGTAGTGATGGGATTGGCATGTCGCCTGTAAATGGGCGCCGCCAATGCATCCACAGCCGACTCGGATACGCCGACAATACTGAGCGCACGCGTAAACAGCGCGCGTTTGGGCAAGAGAACGCAGAGCCGCGGCCGCACCTGGTTGGCAAACATCAACTGCAATTCTCGCGGTGGGCCCGGCAAGAGAGCCAGAATACCAGTCGGCGTGGGAACCCATTGCCCGGCGGCAGTTCCCACCGCGTTCGCCAGCCACTCGGCCTTGGGCAAGCGAAAGGCCTGCCGCAGGATATTTTCAGGCATGGGGCGCTGGCGCCGAGCGAACCGGTCTTGCAGAAGCGCGGCAGCAGAGGAATCGAGGACCAGCTCTGCATCCAGAGCCTGGGCGGCAGCAAATCGAGTACGGTCGTCCTCAGTGGGTCCGAGTCCGCCGGTGCAGACTACCAGAGGCGACCGTTGGCAACATTCCCGCAAGGTAGCGGCGAGAACCGCCAGATCATCGGGCACAACAAGTTTGCGAATCACCCGAATCCCGATCGCCGTCAACTCCCTTGTCAAGAACACCGAGTTCGTATCGGCGACTGGACCGAACAGTTCGCTGCCGACAGCAATGACCTCCGCATCCATGCCGGTTCGTTTCCTTTAGAATAGCGACAAGCCGGAGGTGGACCATGGCAGGTAGTACAAGGCGGTGTGGGTGGCCAGCACCAGTCCCGGACGCCCGGGGCCGCCGTGGCGTCCGGCAGCAAACGCCAAACCTACCAGATTATTGCCGCTCACGACGCACTCCGCTTGGCCACCTGGAGAAAGGCGGACAACGCCGCGGCGGCCGCGATAGGATGCAGCAATATAGAGGCAGCCATTCTGGTCAAAGGCGAGACCTTGCGGACGACCCAACCCGCGAAAGAAGGGCTCGACCCTGCCATCCGGGCTGACGCGCCAGACGGTATCGAAGCTGGAGGTACTTGGCCCGGTGACGTACAGATACCGGTCCGGGCCAAAAGCGAGGTGGTAGGCAGCCACACTCGGCTCCAGGGTGGCAAACACAAATGTAATCCGGTCGGCATTAATCTTAAAGATGGTGCCGCTACGGTCGCCCACGTAGAGATCGCCGGCGCGGTCAAAGGCCATGCCGGTGGCAACGCCCAGGCCCTCGGCCACGAGGGTGGCGGCGCCGTTGGCGGCCATTCGATAGATCGCACCCTCCTGGCGGCTGGAGACGTACAGAACTCCGGCACGGTCAAAGGCCAGTCCGCTGGGATTGATCACGGCACTGCTCCAAGCCTTCAAAGCGTAGTTGGCATCCAGCTTGAAGAGGCTGACAGGGGTCTTTTGTCCCCGGGCACCGCTCAAGGTCACATAGATGTTGCCCTCGGGGTCGAGAGCCGGGTTGCAGACGGGGTGCAGATTCTCGGCGATGAGCATGGCGACTTCGAGAATTTGGGGCGCTTGGCATAGGCCACCCTCGCCTCCGGCACGGCCGACCTCCACCGGCCCGGTAACGCTGGCCTCCGGCACCCGCGCCACCACCAGGTGATCCAAAGCCACCAGGACGGGGGCTGCGAGTCCACCTATGCGAACCTCCGGGACTCGATTTGCCGAGGCGAGGTGGGCACCGTGGATGCGAATCTCTGCGCTAGGCAAGGCCGCCGCCGGATCCAGGTTCGTGATGCATAGAGGGTGGGGCATAAACGGCCATCCGCGCGTACGCTGCTCAGGCAGGCCCAATCGCCTGCCCTACTAGGATAACAAAGGCTGACGCAGGTCCGCTTGCGCGCTGGTTGCAGGGCGCAAGCGCTCCGCGCCCAGGCGAACAGCCGCTCCGATGCATTGGTTCGCCAGTGCTGACGCTGGGCTGTCGGGCATGGGAAGCGCCAGGGCAGCGGCGCTGGCGGTACCACTGAGTGGCCTCGACTGCCAGGTAGTCATCGTTTTGTCGCAGAGAAGTGTCTAGTCACACCGCCAACCAAGTTTGTGCATTCCGCCTCTATACCTTCATCAGACACACAAGCCGGAGCGATGTGAGCAGCCGGCGATCTTCAATTTCGGACGGAGTCAGCCACACGACTCCTTCCCCGGGCAGCCCGCCGGCAACGAGGGTGCGGAGAGACGCTTAGGCAGGATTGGCGCGCCTTGGCGCAATGCAGGATGGCCGATGGCAATGGGAAGAGTGGAACTTGATCAATCGCCTGGAACCTTCGTCTCCGGATCGCGCGCTCGATGGCTTCTCCAGGCTCGCAGGGCGCGACTGACCTCGAGCGGAACCATCTTGATTTTCGAAGCCGAGAGAGCGGCTCGACATGATGGTCCGCCCACGCTCGTGATGTGGACAGGCTATTCGGGCGGGCGGGGATTTGCCAAGCGCTACGGTCGAGTGTTGGCGGGTTACCACATGAACGGCGATTTGGTGAATCGCGGATAGGAGCAGCATCGCTTGCAGCAGTTAGGAGCTGACACACATTCGCGCTTTCGATTGCTCGGGGCATCGCTTGCAGGGTGCTTGGCTTTGGGAAGCGCAGCAGCGGCGCAGGCGCGGCTGCAGGGGAAGTTTGTGACGCCGACGGGGGGGGCGGTGGCGGGCGGGACGCTCTTGCTGGCCCTGAGCCAGGCGGCGGTGCTGCCGGGCTCGGGGGCGATTGTGCCGCAGACGGTGGCCTGCGCCACCTCGAGCGATGGCAGCGTGGTGGGGGTGCCCAACCCGGTGGCGACGCCGGTGGGCGCGGCCATCACCGGCATCGGGACGCTGGCGGCGGGAACCTACTTCGTCAAGTTGACTTACACGGCGCCGGGCTCGGTGACCAGCTTGGCGTCGCCGGAGCTGGAGTTGACGCTGCCCGCGGCGGGCGAGCTGCAGATCCAGCCGCCGGCGCTGCAGCCGGCCGCGGCCACGGGCTACGCCGTCTATATCGGGGCCGCGAGCGGGGCGGAGACACTGCAGGGCACGGCGGCGTTGGGGGCGGTTTACGTGCAGGCGGCGCCGCTGGCGGCGGGCAGCGCCCTGCCGCCCTTCAACACCACCTTCTGCAGCTTCTACTTCAACGACAACACCATCCCCAGCTTTACCTACTACACCGCCACGCTGGAGGATGCGGCCGGGAACGTGCTGCCCGGCTACCCGCAGAACTGGTATCTGGCGGGCTCGGCGGTGGACGTGAGCCAGATCGCGCCGCTGGCCAGCAACCCGGGGCTGCGCTTTCCCATGCCCGTGCTGCAGAATCCGTCCAGCGTATCGGCGCAGAGTGTGTTTTCGGCCCTGAACCTGAACAACTTCTATGTCAGCAACGTGGGCAATGTGGGGCCGGGGTTCTACTCGGCCTTTTGGGCGGGCGCGGCGCCCGCGGCCAACACCACGCTGGCCACCTGGACGCCGAACGTGCCGGTGCAACTGCGGCGGCTGGACATCAATGCCCAGGCCGCCGGCAGCGGCGGCACGGTGGGCGCGACCATCTCGGTGACGGATGGCACCACCACGTGCAGCTTTGGCGGGCTGCTGATCGGCGCGGCGGTCGCCACCTCGCAAGGCATTCCGCTGGGGGTGTGCCAGTTCAACGCCGGGCTGCCGCTGACCGTCAAGCTGGCGGGGGATGACCACGGGGTCGAGCCGCAGAACCTGAGCTGGGCGATCGAGATGACGGCGCACTAGGAGAACCATGAAGATTTTCAACAGCATTGGACACTTTTTCGCGTGGATTCTGGGCAAGGCGGTGCCGGTGGCGGCGGCGGTGGTCGCCGCCGACCAGTCGCCGCTGGCACAGGCGATTGTCGGGCTGCTGGGCAGCAGGGGGCAGGCGGTGCAGGACGGCATCCAGGCGATCGCCGGGGACGTGCTGAAGGCCTTCGGCGACGCCGGGGCGGCGGTGGGGGCCGGCGGCCTCAACGTGCAGTTCGACCAGGCCACCATCGCGGCTATCGAGGCGCTGTACCGCGACCTGGGGGGCCTTTTCGGCAAATCCAAAAACACGGCGCCAGCTACGAGCGCGGCGAAGGCGGCCGCGGGCAAGTAGCCATGGCCATGATGGCACAGGGGCGGCTGGCCGAGTTGCGGTCCGAGCTGCTGGCCATGGTGGACGAGCTCGACCGCCTGCGGCGGTTGGCGCGCGCAGCCGCCACGTGCGGTTCGACGGTGCACGGGGTAGTGGAGTTTGACGGGGCCGCACTGGACACGGAAGAGCTGGTGCTGCGGCTGGAGGGCGTCCCCACGCAGTTGACGCCGGGCTGGGCCCGGATCGCGGGCGCGCTGCTCGCGGCCCAGGGCCGGGCGGTGCCGCGGGCGGCGCTGGCGCAGGCCATATTCGGGGACAACGCCACCGCGGCGCAGGGGCGCGACGTGGACGCCCAGGTCGGGCGGATGCGGCAGCGAATTCCGATGGTGGCGACCCATATTGAGACGGTGCGGAGCGTGGGGTATCGCTGGACCGGCGCCCGCTGTGGCGGCGCGGCGCCGGGGAAGGAGACGGGGCAATGCCAGTGACGCGCATCATCAACCTGAACAACAATGCCGGGGCCTATACCCAGGTCGCGGCCACGATTCCGGCGCGCTCGGTGCAGATCGTCGAGGACAGCGCGGCGCCCTCGCAGGGGCTGGAGGTGCAGTACCCCCAGGACGGCTTCGCCGGCACCTACACCTACGACGGCGGGACGCCGATCGCGATCACCGGGGCGGGCGAAAACGGCAACTGCGGCTTGCCGCAGCAGAACAGCGACGCCAGCGCCTTCAACCACCGGGCGGCGGACGTGTACCTGCAGGCGCGCTCCGCCACGGCCACGGCGACCACGGTGCGCGTGGTGGAAAGCGAGACGGCATGAGGAAGCTCGCAGCTTGCAGCCTGCCGCTGGCAGCTCTGACGTGCCTTGCGCTTCTGCCCGCCACGGCGCAGCAAGTGGGCGGCGGCGGGGGCGGCAGTTCGAACGCCAAGAAGCTGCAGGGAGTGGCGATCGCGGTGACGGCGCCGTCGAGCGGCAACTGCCTGGTGTTCACCACCACCTGGGGGCCGGGGTCGTGCGCGGGCGTGGCCTCGACCAATTGGTCGGCGCTGGTAAGCGGCACCAACACCACCGGCGCCTTCCTGGTGGGGACGGGCGCAAGCCTGGCGGCCACGGGAACGGGCACCATCGCGGCCACCAGCGCGTCCACCGCGACCGCCTGCGCCTCGACCGATGGCTGCTGGCCCAAGAATGGGGCGTACGGGACGCCAGCTTCGCTGGTGCTGACGAACGCGGCGGGGCTGCCCTGCGGCGCGCTGCCTGCGCTGACCGGGGACGTGACCACCAGCGCCGGGAGCTGCGCGGCCACCGTGGCCAAGGTGAACGGCGCGAGCGTGCCGGCGTCGGCGCTGGCGGTGGGCACGAATGCCAGCGGGCAACTGGTCAGCGTCGCGCCCGCCTGGGTATGCAACGGCGCCGGCCTCGGCGACGGGCTGAACTCCATTCCCGCCGGCACCTACCTGCAGACCAACTGCTACAACGGCACCGGCCACACCGTCACCATCACCGGCATCCTCTGCTACACCGACAATGGCGGGACCAGCAGCATGAACGCGGCCAACGGGGCCGGGACGGACCTGCTGACGGGCGCGGTGACCTGCACGGCGAGCTTTGCGGCTGGCACACAAAGCGGGACCACCACCCTTGCCGCGGGCGACTATGCGAAGTTCACCTTCGTCGCCGACGGCGCCTCCAAACAGACAAGTTGGGTGATTGAGGGGACGTACTAATGCGGCGTCTGCTTATCTGCCTCGCCCTAACCGCCTGCGCGGCGCGGGCGACACCGGCGGCCTGCTACGCCGTCGCCAGCGGGACCTGGAACACGGCGTCGATCTGGGCGAGCACAAGCGGCGGGGCCGGGGGATCCTGCACTGCGGCCGGGGGCGCTGGACTCCCCATCATGGGTACCACCACCACCCTGGCAGTCGGGGTTCCTGGGGCTACTGGCCTTTTTGATCGGGCGATCATCAACACCGGAATCACGGTCCATATCCCGGTTGGGGTCGGCATTGACCTTGGAGAGCTGAATTACGGCGCTAGCGGCCTAACCGAAGATTCGTTGACGATCAACGCGACGAGTTCCACCGTGTACGGCGCGCTGATCGTGGACGATGGCGGCCTGATCCGCCTTCACGGGGGGTCCTCCGCCAACGATAACCTCGCCATCGTGGCACAGTATGCGGTGCTCCAGGTGGCTCCCGGAGGCTCGCTCTGGCTGGGCGCGTTCTCGAACGGCCCAGAGGTGGCCGTTTCAGGCCGGATGTATGTAGGGTGCGGGGACCAGTCGGCCTATCCGTCGCCGGAATGCAGTGGCAACGACGGGGCGTGGGTGACGGCTGCGGTTGCCTCTACGCTCAACTTTACTGCCGCCTCAGGCCTTCCCTACGGGCTGGCGGCTGGCAACCTGGTGGAACTGTCCCCCATTCCGCAGCCGCTGTCGTTCGCCTACCCCTACGCGATTGACGGGGTGACGCCGCCTCCCGCCCCGCCGATCATGCCGCAGACGACCGACACCGGCACGTCGCCCATGCGAACCTGCGGCTCCGCCGGAACCTGCATGGTGCCAAACGATGCGCTGCTGTGTGTGGTGGCGGTCAGCGGCAGTTCGGCAAGCCTGGGGTGGCCGCAGGGCGGGACGCCCGCTGCGCCCTACTGCACCGGGGCGGAAACCGCGATGGCGGTGAGCAATGCGGGGTCGGGGAAATTGTGGCTGAAGAAACCGGCTTTCTTTTGGGGCGATCCCACGGGCTATACCTGGTCGAACGCCGCCACCTTCGCGCCTTCGGGTGCCACATCGCAGATGGATGCGACCCGCAGCGGGATTTGGTCGCTCGGAGCCAACAATTATCCCGGCCCGATCAGCAACGCCGCCGGGACCGGGCCAGGTCGGCTTGGCGACACGAGCGTCAGCGTGACGAGCAGCAATTGGGGCGCGCCCTGCGCCTTCCTCTCCATCCAGGCGGTCACCTCCTCCGGCTGCTTCCAGGACTTCAGCGACGGCTCCATCGTCGCCTATGGCCACCTGCTCTCCTTCACCGGCTCGATCTCCTACAAGCAGCCATCCCCGCTGGCCAACGTGGGCGCGGGCGGCGTCGTCATCCCGGCGGGTGCCCGCTCGTACAACGAACTGGTCTTCGCCAACGCCGACCTGCGCTACGTCTACGACACCAGCGCGACTCCGGTGATCCAGTTCTCGACGCTGCCCAACACCTCGAACAACCACCTTGCCTTCGTCTACTCGACGGCGTTCATGTCGCGCGGCGAGGTGGGCGTCAGCGGGGTTTCGCTCACCTCCGCGACGCCACTTCAAATTGACAACAATTCCTTCCTCTCGGCGGAGGTTCCCCTCAGCGAATATGGCGACGTTCACGTTTTGTTCACCGCCTCCTCCAGCTATGTGGACCTCAGCAACAACTACATGGATGATTTCACCGGCCTTTTCCGCTGCAACCTGAGCAGCTCGACCGGCTCGGCCACCGAGACCTTCGACCACGTGACGGCGGTGAACAACCAGGTGGTCGGGACATACTTCGACGGCACCGACAACTACAACACCTGCAACTGGACCCACGTGTTCGCTGCCGACAACAGGGTCACCGCGAACGGCGATGGCAACGGCGTGGGGCCGGGCTACGCGGGAGCCTTCCAGACGCTCAATTCCACCACGGCCAACGCCTCGAACCTATTCCAGGACAACTACGTCTACGGCGATCACCGCGGTTTTTTCTCGTCCAGTTGGCAGCGCTGGACCCAAAACTACTTCGCCTACCCCTGGCACCACGTCGGAACGGTGACCTCGTGGGATAGCACCGTCGGGCAAGTTGGAGGGTACATCCCCGGGCTGGCAGTAGACCACAACCTCATGGTCGCCGCGAGCAACCAGTCGTTGCCGTGCTTCAACTCCGGCTACGACCAGTTCGAGTTCATTGACGGGCTGACGTTCAGCAACAACACGTGCCTGATCTCCGGTGCAGTAGGCAACGGCGGCGGCGGCTTTGAGATTGGCGACAGTGATAGCCAATCCTCGTCTGCCATAGCTGGGCTCAAGGTCACTGACAACATTGTTGGCTTGCCGGTGGGCTTGTTGAAGACCCTGCAGGGCTCTCCCAACTTTGAGCAGAACCAGATCACCGATGCGGGCTGGAACTCCGCGCAGTCTACAAATGCGATGTACTCGGGGTTTGCCACGAATCCGGACAACGTGCCGAACCCAGAGGTTTTTGGCACTGCCTATGCCTCATTGGGTGGTGTCAACTACAACACCAGCACGACCCGGAATATCACGGGAGTCGCGATCCAGAACCCCACCTATGCGGCGGCGGTGACGGGCTGCCTCAAGTACACCTACACCAGCCAGTCGAGCATCACCATGGCATGGTCGGTGGACCCCAGTTGTGCGACGGGCACTGGCTTTGGGACGCCGGTGCAACTGAACTGGGGCGGCGCGGGCACAACCTATTCCATCGCATCATCCGCTGCCGGACCCGGCGGAGTCGGTGCAACGAGCATGGTCCTCACTGCCAGCGGCACGCCGTTCATCGGAATGCCAACCACCACCGCGACTGGCGTTTACGTCCCGACTGGTTGCCCCCTGGCCCGGTGGGCATGGGCCACGACCGGCGCAGATGCAGGACACGCCTATGCGGTGACCAGTTGCCCAGGAACCTACAATACGGCCACGGCGACGGTGGCGGTGGTCCCGAACGATGCGGCGACAATCGGAACTCCGACTGTCGCTGTGATGAACTGGGAGATTCGCCTGGTTGACGGGGGCGGGACGAACTCGATTGACATTGGTATTGACCCGCGCAGCCTGCCGAATCCCGGGACCACGACTACGCTGACGGACAACGGCATCGCATTGACGCCGGAAGACTACTGTGGCTCGGCCCAAGGCTGTGCCCGTTTGCCGGTGGTGGCGGGCATGTCGCCGATCTTCCCTGTCCCGATGCCTATTCTGGGCGGCTCCGCCGAGGAAGCCTTGTGCAATGGGCAGGCCGCCTGCGGCGGAACGTCGTACTACGCCCCGTCCGGCACGGCGTGGACCACAGCTTCTAGCGCCGGATCGTATATCGGGGCAGTGCCGTTCTTTGGGACGCCCGCCATCATGGTTCCGCGCCATCACGGCGGTACCATCTGCTGTGATCTAGGGCAGCCCCTGGTGGGCGGCGGCAGCGGCGGGGCGCTAGTGGTCGCAGCGCCACGAACCCAACCGGCGTTCCAGGGCAGCGCCTACCGCGATGGCGACCTCACCGATGGCGGCGCCGCGACGGGCGGTGCCGTGGTGGCCATCGCTGGTGGCGCCGCCCCCTATACCTGCACGCTCGCCAGCGGCTCGCTGCCGGCCGGCATGAGCCTGGCCGAAGTCGCGCCGGCCAGCTATCCGCCCGGGCTGTGCGAGGTGAGCGGCACGCCCAGCGCGGCAGGATCGTACCCGATGACGGTGAAGGTGCAGGATGCGGCCTCGAACTCCGCCAGCCAGGCGGTGATGTTCACCGTGCTGAGCTCCAGCCTGCCTGTCTTCACCAACGTGCTGGCCACCTCGGTCTCGCCCACCCAGGAAGCCATTACCTGGACCACCAGCATGGCCGCCAGCAGCAAGGTCTGCTCCTCCATCGGCAACGACGTGGCGACTTGTACGCCAGAGACCGACGCTACCGGCGCCACCGCGCACTCGGTCACGCTGAGCAACCTGTGGCCGTCACAGTCCTATCAGTATTTCGTGGAGTCGCGCGGCGTGGCGGGCGGCGTGCCCCAGGACTCGCTCGCTGCCACTGATGGGCTTGGTTGCTGCACCGACACATTTGTTGCAGCCGCTGCTCTGACCACCGGCACCTCGACCATGTTCGCCGTGCCGGTGGGGCCGCACAACGTGGCACCAGGATCGCCGCTTTACGTGGGCGTTTACTACGGCCCCACGCTGGGCAAGACCAGCAGCGCCAATGCCCAGTTCATCGTCACCGGGCTGCCGCCGTTCACCAAGGTGCATTGGCCGGACCGCCAGGACAATGGCAGCATGCAGGGCACCGTCTCCACCACCTCGACCACGGATGACACCATCACCTTTTCCGGACTGGGCAGCAGCGGCACCACCATGTTCGAGATCCTGACCAACGTCGGCGGCTCGACGCCGGCCGGCAATTACACCCTGAACGTCAGCGGCAACGTTATTGTCGGCGGCTCGACCGTCTCGACCGCGAACAGCACCTGGGCCATGGGGGTCGAGCCCCAGGCGTTTCCAGGCAGCCTGGCCACCGCCTTTCCCGCCATCCCAGACTTGGCGCTTTGGCAAACCAACATGACCTATCCTTGGCCCTCAGGCTCCGGAACTCCAGGGTACTGGTACAACCAGCAGCAGAATGGCGGGGCCTGCGAGTGGGACAACGACGACCAGGGAGTAATCTACTACGACGGCGCCTGGGTGTATGACCAGATTGGCGCCTACACCAACAACACGGCGTTCTGGATCACCGGCTCGAATGCCGCGCCCTGCCCCAGCGCCGGCAGCCCGCAGGGCGCCGCCGGGGCGCTGGCCATGTACCACCAGAAATTGGTGGCCGACAGCTACAGCCCTCCCGGCTACTGGGTCTTTCCCCACGGCCTCTACTATGCCTGCGTGACGGGCGGAAACGCGCAGGCCTGCACCGACCTGCACAGCATGGCAAGCGGCGGCAACGGCGTGCTGGTGTCCAACAACACCGGCTACTTTGACGCCGTCAACGTGCGCGAGGGCAGCTACGCGCTGGGGCTGCGGCGGCTGGACTATGACGCCGGCGGGGGCTCGAGCACGCTGGCCCAGGTGCAGCAATTGGTGAACCACGCGCTGGGGTACGTGGACAACATCGTCAACGGCACGACCGGCGCCGAGCAGCCCTTCATGGATGGCCTGCTGGCGCAGGCGCTTTTGGAGTACTACCTGGATCCCAAGACCGGCAACCAGGCCGACCCGCGCATCCCGCCGGCAATCAAGGCCCTGGCCGACCACCTGTGGGCGGTGGACTGGATTCCCCGCGCTGGCGGCAACGGCTTTTTCATCTACAACCTGCTGCAGCAGAACAATGGCATCCTCACGACCGGAGGGGGATCGGACCTGCGCAATTTGAACCTGCTGGTGGCGCCGCTCTACGCCTGGCTGTACCAGCAGACCGGAAACCCGGTCTACCTGGGCGAGGGGGATGCGATCTGGGACTCGGGCGTCACCGATGACACCGGCAACGGCATCGGCTGGAGCGGCAAGAACTTCAGCCAGCAGTACCGCTGGAGTTTCGATTACGTGCTTTGGCGCAGCCAGTAGCGCCGGGCGCGGACAAGAACGGGAGGCGCGGCGGAGCCGCGCCGGGGCCCGCGCCAATTAACGCCCGGCGCCGGCGGCCAGGCCGGGCAGCGGCAGGGCCTCCAGCACCATCGAGGCCGGCTGGGGCACCTCCAGCAGCGCCAGCAGCGTCGGCGCCACGCAGCGTAGCGACATCGGCTCCTCCACAATCTGATGGCTGCGGGCGGGGGTGCGGATCCACAGCATGCCGTCGGGATGGTGCATGCCCGACTTGGTGCCTTCGACCAGGTAAAACAGGTCGTAGAAGCGCATGTCGAGCTGGTTGGCGGCCGAGTGCAGGCGCGCCTCCGGCGGCAGCTCGGTGTAGATGCAGCAGCCGGCGAATATCTCGGCGCCATCGCGGCGCACCGCCAGCGCCGGCAGCTCGCCCACGCGCCACGCCCCCAGCTTCAATTCGGCGTCAGCGGCATCCTCGGGACGGTCGAAATAGATGTGGAATTGCTCCGACATCACCGGCGACAGGCGGGCAGCGGCGGTGACACCGGCAAGCTTCAACATGCGGCGGTAATCCACCGGGCGATAGAACTTTTTGCCGCCCTTGGATTCGTAGGACAGGCAGGGCTGCTGCGACAGCGCCGTCGCCATCACCACCGTGGTGTCGCGGCCCGCCAGCCGCAGGCACTCGCCCACGATCTCGTCCATTCTTTGGTAGCCGTAGAGGATGGCGTCGCCGTACTCGGCCTGCTCGCTCTCGCTGGGCTTCACCGTGAACGGTTCCGGATCCATATTGCGCCAGTAAAAATGCTGGAAATGGGCGGTGCTGTTCAGGAAGAAGGTGGCGAACTCGGGCTGGTATTTTTCCTGGTACCAGCGGAAAACATCCCACTGCAGCCGGTCCAGGATAGTGGCCCGCTTCCAGCGCCCGCTGCCGCCGCGCTCGAGGGCCAACTGCCGAAGCGTTTGCGACAGGGTGCGCGCCGACAACCCGCGGGTGGCCAGGAACTTCAGGAATCTCAGGTAATCGCCGCGCGCCAGGGGAACCTTGTCGCGGGTATATTCCTGCACATAGTTGCGGACGAAATGGAAGAATGGCTCGAATTCACCGGTGGGCTGCGGTGCGATGCCAGTGGACCAGGGATCAGGCAGCACGAAGCCGTTCACCGGCCCGGCAGTGGCGGCATTCATGCTGCCACAGACCCAGACCTTGCGTCCCGCCTGCGACACCAAGTCCCAAGTGCGCGGCGAGGCGAGCTTGTGGCCGTCGCCGAGGTCGTGGATGCCGTGCTGGGCCAGAGCCAGGCCGGTATGCACCGTCACCCACTGAATCCAGGGATCGAGGTGCGGGGCATGCTCCTCGGCGTCGGTCACATACACCGCGGCTTCGCGGTAAAGGCGGGAGAAGGCCGGCAGATGGTCCTCGGCCATGAACCGTTCCATCAGCGCGGGGCACAGCTCGTTCAATTCCAGCAGGATTACGCGTGGGTTCATCGAGCGCCTCCGAAAATCGCCGCGCGGTGCCTTGGGACACTATAACACAGCGGCAAGCTGTTCGCTGTTCACTGTCCATTGTTCCCTGTTCACACCGCCCCGCCGGCCACCCGCGTAAAATGCGCCTGCACCTTGCCGGCCCAGACCGCTTCGCGCTCCATGCCGGCGGTGGCCGGCACCCCGGCCAGCCAGGCAGCCGCCTGGCCCAGGCCGCGGCCCTGCCCCAGCGCGGTGTACAGCACCGCCGGCTGCCGCTGGCGCAGCAGTCGCCACAGGGCCGCCAGCGTCGCCAGCCGCGGCGTGCCGCCGCCGGCGGCGACAAAGCAGGGCCAGCGTGGCGGCCGCGGCAGCCCGCCGGCCGGCGAGCGGGCAAAATAGAGCTCGGGCTCGAAATATTGCGGGTCCAGCGCTTCCATCAGGTCCCGCACCTGCGGGGGCGGCACCAGCGTTGCCGCGCCCGCCGCGGCATCGCCGCGCCCCTCCTCCCGCGCCGCCGCAGACTCCACCAGGAAGCCAATCCGCATCCGCTCGCGGCTTTGGGGCTGCGATCGCTCGCCGCGCCGGCGGCGCGCCAAGTGCACCGCCAGGGCTTCGGCCTGAAACACCGGCGCCGGTCGCTGCCCGCCGGGGGGCGGCTGAGGCGCCGCCACCCGCGCGCCCACGCACCCGTTGCTGATCGGCACCCGCGGCAGCAGCAGGGCGTCGCTCCGCGCGGTGGCGAAGCCCGCCGCCGTGGTCACCGCCCAGTGGTAGCCGGCCTGCTCCACTTGGCGGCGCGAAAACGGACTGCGTCCGCCCCACGGGAACGAGAACCCCGCCACCTCGGTCCCCAGCCGTTCGCCGAGCTCGCGCCGGGAGGCCTGCAACTCCGCCGCGGCGGCGGCCGGCGCTTCACAGCTCAACAGCGTGTGATCCAGCGTGTGCGAGCCAAACTCGATGCCTGCCGCCTGCATGGACCGCACTTCGTCCCAACCCATGAACGCGCGCCCCGCCAATTCCGGCGCGGCGGCAGCGTGCTCGCCCAGGCGGGCCACGAAGGCCTCGGCTTCGCTGCTGGCGCGGCGCATCAAGCGCTGGCGCAGCTGGGCAAAACCCAGGTCCTGGGCCTCCAGCCGTGGGCACCAGGGCAGGGTGGCGGCCACCTGCTGCAGGGTTGGCAGCGCATCGCTCCGCTCCCGCAGCCCGCGCAGATGGTAAAAAAGGCGTTCCTGCCAGAAGCGCCGCTCGCTGCCCATGAAGCGCACCGGGAGGAAGATGGTGGCCGGCAGTCCGCGGCGCCGCAGCACCGGAAAGGCGTGGCGATAGTTGTCGTGCCAGCCATCGTCAAAGGTCAGGGCGCACAGCGGCCGCGGCCGCTCCCGCGCCGGCCGCCGCAGCCGCGGCAGCAGATCGCCCAGCGGCACCACCGTGTAATGCCGTTCCAGCCAATCCAGGAAGGCTTCGAAAGCGGCGAGCGAGATGGCCATCTCGGCCTCGTAACACGGGTCGCCCTCGGGCAGCACCCGGTGCAGCATGAAGATCGGGGCCACGCCCGGCGCCGCGAGCCCGGCAGCGCGGTGCAGGGCACCGCGGCCGCCCGGCAGCCGCGCCGCCCAGCGGCCAACGAACTGTGAGGTGGATGGCATGGCGTCGCAACCTGCCTGCATGTTATAGCACATTCGGCTGGGGCGGCCCACGGCCGCGTGCCCGCCGAAAACCCGGCCGTTGGCCGCGACCGTGGACAGGGTATATTGGGGCATGCCCTCGGACCCTACGCTCTGCGCCCCGGCCGCCGGCGCGGGACCCGCGCTCCCCGGGGACGGGCTAGCCGTCCAGGTAGTAAGCCGGGGCGACCAACTCCAGGCCCTCGCCCGCGAATGGGATGCGCTGCTGGCCACCATGCCGCGGGCCTGTCCGTTCTTGTGCTCGGACTTTGTTTTCACTTGGTGGGCGCATTTCGGGCAGCGGTCGCGCCTGCACGTGGTCATCGTCCGCGACGGCGAGGGCCGCCTGCTGGGGGTGGCGCCACTGCACGTGGTCGAGCGCCGTCTCGCCGCCGGGCTGCGCTTTCGCTCGCTCGAGTTCCTGGGCTACCGTGGCTCGGCGGTTTGCACCGACCATTTGGATTTTTATCGTGGGTGCCGAGCGCAGCGCCGAATTCCACACCCGGCTGGCCGAGGAGCTTCTCCGCCCCGGCGGCGACTGGCACCAGGTGGTTCTCGGCGACGTTGTCGAAGGCTCTCCGCTGCTGGCCCTGTGGTCCGGGCGCTGTGCCGCGGCCGGCTGGCGCCAGGCCGCGGCCGCCGCCGAGGTCTGCTATTACCTGCCGCTGCCCAGCGATGAAGCCGCGCTCTGGCGGCAGCTCAGGGCCGAGCACCCGCAGTTGGCCAGAAACCAGCGCCGCTACCGCCGCCGCCTGGAACAGAACCATCAAGCCCAGTTTTTCGGTGCCATCGCCGCCGCTGATGTCGCTGCGGCGATGGGCGACTTGGCCCGCCTGCATGCCCTGGCGCGCCACCGCAAGAACGAAGCCGGGAATTTCGACAGGAGCGATTACCGCGCCTTCCACCTGGAGCTGGCCCAGCGGCTGGCGGCCGCCGGCGGGCTGTACATGGCGCGGCTGGCCTGCCAGGGGGCCACGGTGGCGGTGCTGTATGGCTTCAGCTGCGGCGGCGTGCTCTATTATTACCAGTCTGGGTTCGACACTGCCATGACCGCCCAGGGCGCGGGCAAGGTGCTGATGGGCTGGGTGATTGAGGACGCAGTCACGCGCCTGGGCGCGCGCGAGTTTGATTTTCTGCGCGGCGCCGAGGAGTACAAGACGCGCTGGACCGCGCAGGCGCGGCATACCACCACGCTGCTGGGCTGGCGCGGCGGCCGGGGCCTGCTGGTGCGGCAGGCGTGGGCGTGGCGGCGGCGCGCCGCCACTTGGCGGGCCCGCGCCGGCGGCCTGCTGCGCGCCGCGCGGGCGCGCCGCCGCGCGCGGCCCAGCTGATGGCGGCGGCCGCCGCGCGGCGAATGCTAGAATACGGCGTGGCACCGGAGACGCGGTTGGACGCTGACAAGAAACTGCTGGTCGTCACCTACTTGTTTCCCCCCAGCCCGGAGGTAGGCGCGCAGCGCGTGGCGCGACTGTGCCGCTATCTGCCCCTTTATGGCATCCGTCCGGTGGTGCTGGCCGCCGCCCGCGCCGCAGCCGGCGGGGACGAACGTTTGGTGCCGCCGGGCGTGGAGGTGGTGCGCACCGCGGCGCGCCCCACCCTGCTCGATGGCTATGGCTGGCTGATCCGGCGTTTTTTCCCCCGGCGCCTGCAGGCGGCCGCCCTCGCTCCCCCCGCGGCGCCGTCCTCGGGCCCGTCGCGGCATGGACTGCGGCAGCAGATCCTGCTGCGCCTGCTCACCCCGGATGCGCAAAAGGGTTGGCGCGTGCCCGCCCTGCGCGCCGCCCGCCGGCTGCGGCGGCAGATCGGCTTTGACGCCCTGCTCTCTTCCGGCCCGCCTTGGACCAACCACGAGGTGGCACGGCAACTGAAGCGGGAATTCCGCCTGCCCTGGATCGCTGATTTCCGCGATCCCTGGGCCCACGCCGCCAGCCCCGCCGCGCCCGCCTGGAAGCAGCGCTTGGACGCCCGTCTGGAGGCCCACTGCGTGCAGCAGGCGGACTTGGTCCTCTGCAACACCGACGCCCTGCACCAGGACTTCGTGGCGCGCTATCCGCGCGTGCCGCCGCAGCGCTTTGTCACCCTCACCAATGGTTTTGACGGCGAGCCCGGCGCTGAGCTCGCACCCGCCGCCGGGCGTCCCCGCCTCTGCCTGCACCTTGGCAGCCTCTACGGCAAGCGCCGCATTGACACCTTTTGCCAGGCGACCGAGCGCCTGCTGGAGCGCGGCCAACTCCAACCGGGCCAGATCCAAATCGCGCTGGTGGGGGAGGCGGACGCGGTGTTTCCCTTAATCGCTGCCCAGCACGCACCACGGGCGCTGGCCAGCGGCCTGATCGAGTTCCGCACGGTGGTGGGCAAGGCGGCGGCGGAGGATCTGCTGGCGCAGGCCGGGCTATTGCTCCTGTTTCAAGGCAGCTACCGCCTGCAGGTGCCGGCGAAATTCTACGAATATCTGGCTACCGGCCGGCCCATGTTCGCGGTGACCGAGGCCGGCGCCCTCAGCCAGATCCTGGCCGCCACCGGCGCCGGCCTCTGGGCCACGCCCGACGATCCCGAGGCCATTGCCAGCCAGTTCCTGAAGGCTCTGGCCCTGCCCGCCATTACCCCCGCCGCCGCCGCCCACCGCTGGGAGGCCACCTACCATTTCCGCGGCCTGGCCGGACAACTGGCCGCCCACCTCCGCGGCCTTACCGGCTGAGTCTGAACGAATTGTGGCGAGCCACCTCACTGCGGTGGAATGCATTCCTGCCGGCCGGCTTGGCGCGACGTGCGCAGCTCCCGCAGCAAGGCCAGAATGCGATCCTGTTGCAGTAGGAACAGCACGCCCGCGTACGCCAGTGCGCCCACCGTAATCATCAGCCCCAACCGCAGCCAGGCCGGTGCGCCGGCCGCCAGCCGCCCTCCCGCCAGTACCACCAGCGCCATGGCGGCGGAGGCGGTCACCGCCGGCTGGATGCTGCGCCAGTAGGTGCCGGGTGCAATCCCGATGCGGCGGAAGGTCTTCACGAAATTCGGCAGGATCACCAGCGGGTAGGCCACGATCCAGGCCGCGGCAATGCCCGCCGTGCCCCAGTGGCTGCCCAGGTAGAAGGCGCACGGCATGACCGCCGCCGCGGCCAGCGTCGCCCACATGACAAAGGCGGCCTCGCCGATGGCGATCAGCAGGTTGGGCACCACCACCGCAATCGAGCGCGCCGCCACGAATGCCCCCAGGATCCGCAAGGGCAGGATGGCGCCCAGCCACTTCGGCCCCAACAGCACCCGCACCAGCGGATCCGCCACCAGCGCCAGCCCCAGGCTGGCGGGAATGGTGGCACAGGAAATGATTTCGGTCAGGCGCAGCAGATAACGCCGCAGCTCCGCCGGTTCCCGCTGCACTGCCGAGAAGTAGGCGGGCGTGACTCCGGTGATGAGGTTGGCGATCTTCTCCACCGGCGCGCAGGCGATGGTCCAGGCCATGGTGTAATTGCCCAGCGGGACGCTGCCCAGCACCCGCCCGGCCACCAGGAAGTCGGCATTGTCATAGCAATACCAGGCGATGCCGGTGGCCAGCACATTGCCGCCATAGCGCAGCTCCCGCCGCAGCTCGCGCAGCCGCGGCCAGGCGAAGGAGTGGCCGCGCCAGCGCCACAGCAGCAGCGTGGCCGCCGCCGCCCCGGCGATGTAGCCCCACACCAGGCTCCAATAGCGGAACCCCGCCCAGGCCAGCACCACGCTAATGGCCGCCTGCACCAGATAACGCGTGGTCTCGGCCGAGGCCAGCTCCTTGAAACGCATTTCCTTTTGCAGCAGCGCCCGCGGCACCACCTGCAGCGAGGTGATCAAATAGGTGCTGCTGACCACCCACACCACCGCGCGCAGCGGCGGGGCGGAAAAGAATCGCGCCAGCGGCGCCGCCACCACGAAAGAGACGCCCACCAGCCCCACCCCGATGGCCAGCGCCACACAGTTGAGCTGGGCAATGCGCTGCCGCGACATATCGCGCAATGTCACGATGGCCTGGCCGATGCCCATCTGGCTGACCAGCGTGGCAAGCGCCAAATACAGCCCGGCCATGCCCATGATGCCGAAATCGTAGGGCGTCAGCAGGCGGGCAATGACGATGGTGGAAATCCAGGTGAGGCCCTGGGAGATCCACTTGGCGGTGGCGTTCCAGGCCACCGCGCCCAGCAGCGAGCGGTCCATGGCCCGGCGCGGGCCCCCCGCCTCCCACCCCCCCCCCCCGCGCCCCTGCCGCCCCCCGCGGGCGGGCGGCCGGCGCCGCCCAGGGTCAACTCCAGCATGCGCTGGAACGCGGCCACATAGGCGCGCTCGTCGTACTGGACGCGCACGCGCTCCTGCGCCCGGTCCGCCAGACGTTGCCGCAGTTCTGCGTCGCCCAGCACCGCCGCCAGCCGGGCGGACAAATCACGGGCGCTGTCCGCAGGATACAGCAAGCCATTCTCCTGATCGGTGATGTAAAAGGGCACGCCGCCGACGGCGGCGGCGACGATGGGCTTGTGCGCCGCCATGGCTTCCAGCAGCACCCGCCCCATGGCCTCGGTGCGGGAAGCCAGCACGTAGACGCTGCAGGCGCCCATCACCTCCAGCGCGGCCTGGTTGGGGCGCGCCTCCAGGAACTCGATTTGCCCACATCCCGCCGCCAGCGCCTCCAGCGCTTGGCGGTCCGGAAAGTAACCGAGCAGCTTCAGCCGGCAGGCGGGAAATTGCGGCGTCACTGCCCGAAAAGCCTGGATTAGGATGTCCATGCCCTTGGTGTACCACGGGTGGCCCACCGACAGCACAAAGTGCTCTTCCGCCGCCACCTCCCGGATCAGGCTGACCGCCACGAAATCGTGGAATACCGCCGCCGGCCTGGCGCTCAGCTTGCGATAGCGCTGCAATTGGGTGGGATACAGCAGCTTCATGCAATCGGCGCGGCCACCCACCAGGTTGAGCAGCCCGTCGGCCAGCGCCCGCTTGAGCGCCGCGCCGCGGCCGGCATGGGGGCGGTCAAAATAGAAGGCGTCTTCCGGCACCCCCGGCACCTCGACCATCAGCTTGGCGCCGGTCAGCCATTTCAACACCATGGCGGCGACGCCGACCGTGTTGGTGCCATAGGCCACGATCCCGTCGAAGGCTTGGCCGCGGTGCAGGCGCCAGCCCTGGCTGAGGTAAAAGCAGAAGCGCGCCAGGCCGCGCAGCCGCTTGGGCCAGCGGTAGGAAAGGTGCAGATGATAGCAAAACCGGCCCACCCGGTGGCGGGGAAAGTCGCGCCGCAGAAACGCCGGTGCGTCGGAGGCGGCCGCCCACCACACCGGCAGCAGCACCTCGCCGCCGGCTATTTCGGAAAGAAAATGGAATCGGTCGCGGCCGGGATCCTGCAACGGCGGCACCAGGCCGTTCAATAAAAACAGCAACCGCATCAACCCTCTCGCCCCGCCGTCCGCCCGGTGAGGGTCTGGCGCGCTTGCAATACCTCGCCGAAGAGCTGCTCGTACTGCTCCGCCACCTGGTCCACCGTGTAGCGCGCCACGATGAGCGCCCGTGCGGCAAGGCCCAGCCGCGCGCGCAGCCCGGGGCCGGTGACCAGGGCGCCGAAGGCGGCGGCGACCGCCGTGGCGTCGCCGGCAGGCACCAGCAGGCCGTTGACGCCGCTGTGGATGAGCTGGCGGTTGGCCGGAATATCGCAGGCGAGACACGCCAAGCCCGACGCCATGGCCTCGGCCAAGGCGCAGGAAAAACCCTCCGCTGGCGAGGTCAGCGCGAAGATGTCGGCGAGCTGCAGCCACTCGGGGACTACTTCGGGCGCCACCCGGCCGACGAAGCGGACTTGAGCCCGGCCGAGGCCCAGCGCCGCCGCCTGCCGTTCCAGATCGGCCTGCAGGGGGCCAGCGCCCAGCAGCACCAGCGCCGCCTGCGGATGCAGCCGCGCGGCCGCGGCAAAGCCTTCCAACAGGCAGGGCAGCCCTTTTTCCGCCGCCAGCCGGCCACTGTAGAGCACCACCGCGGCGCCTTCCGCGAAACCCTGCTGCCGCCGCCGGCGCTGCCGCTCGGCCGCGTCGCCGCAGGGGGCGAAGGCGGCGGTGTCCACCGGGTTGGGCATCCAACTGACGATTTCGGAGCGGAAGCCGCGGGCCGCGGCCTCCTCCCGCATGCCGTCATTCAGAACGAGCAGCCGCGCCGCCCAACGCCGCAGCCAGCGCAGCTCCCGCCGGCCGGTGGCGCTGCGCTCCAGCAGCGGCAGCACGCCGCTGCCCGACACCTTCATGATGATGGGCTTGCCCAAGCCGCGCGCCACCGGCAGGCACACCGCCAACTGCATGCCCTGCATCAGGAAATAGACCAGTTGATAACGGCGCCGCTCGCGCAGCAGCATGAGCGCGGTCCGCAGGGCGAAGACCGCGTCCCGCGCCCGGCCGGGCCAGCGCCCGCCGTACAGGCGTACCGGCACTCCCTGCGGATCCACCCAATCCCGCAAGGGCGGCATGGGCGGGCCGCCGGCGCACACCACCTGCACCCGGTGGCCGCGGGCGATCAGCGCGGCGCTCACCCGCTGCGCTTCCATCTCGGAGCCGCCCAGCACCGGCGGATAGGTCTGGCTGATCAGCACCACCGAATAGGGGCCGGCGCCGGAGCTCATGCCCTACCGTGCCCGCCCGCGCCCACGCTCAGCATCAGCGCCTCCGCTTCAACGCCCCTGCCCAGGCGCTCCAGCACCGTCCACCCCGCCGCCGCTCTCTCGAACAGCGTGGCGTGATTGCTGTGGTCCGATTCTAGCGTGCTGCCCACGATCCAAAGGGCGCCGGGCTTCAAACTCGCCCAGACCGCCCCCACACCGGCGGCGAGTCGCGCTTCGGGAAAATAATCGAGGTTGAAAATGTTCATGGTGCGCACCACATCCACCGGCGGCGTGGGCTCGAACACCGAGCGTAGCACGACGCGGAAGCGCGGGTCGCGGGCGCGCAGGCGCCGCGCCTGGGGATGCAGGCACGAGATCTCGCTGACGCCGCCGCCGGCGGCGCGGGCCGCCCCCCACGCTTGGGCGAAACGCCGCCACGCTCGGCTGGCCACGACCCGGTTCACCACATAGCGCCGCGGCTCGCGCCCGCAAAGGCTCACCACGAATGGCGCCCGGATGTACTGGATCGGCTTGCCTCCGGGCTCGGCAATATAGGCCGCACCGTTGGCCAGCCGGGCGCGGAGCACGTGCAGTAGCACATCCGACGCCTCCAGCTCCGCTTGCGGGAAGGCTCGGAAGAGCTCGCCCGCCCATTCGCAGGAGGTGAGCGCATGCGACACCGCCCGGTCCTGCACCTGCAGGCGCGCGCTCGCGGCGTGCTGCCGCTGCAGCAGCCGCAGCACGGCGGCGTCCAGGTCGCGGAAGCGGCGAGCGAAGCTGGTGCGGTAGGTGCCGTTGGAGGTCTGCAAGTAGATTTGCGCCGCCTCGAACATGCGTTCCTCCGCCGGGCTGGCGTGCTCGCCCACATCCAGCAACTCGCACGAGACCTGCGGCGGCAGCGCGGATGGGCGCGCCTGGGCCCGCTCGTACTGGGCCCGCGTGATGATGCCGCGCCGCATCACGGCAGCCCCCCCGCGAAAACTCCGCCCACGCCCGCCACCCCCCGTGCCGCCCCCTCCTCCTCCTCCGCCGCCGCCGGCGCGGCCGCCGCCCGCCGAAGGATGGTGGCGAATGCCACCAACAGATAGGGCGTCAGCCAATAGGCGGTGCTCAGGAAGACGGCGCCCACGAGGTAGCCGATCAGCGCGCACTGCACCCCCCCGGCCAGCAGCAGCACCTCCGCCTCCGCCCCTTCCGTAATCGCCCACACGTTGCGAAAGCCGCACCCAATGATGGCCAGGTACAGCAGCAGCGCCGGAATCCCGGCCTCGGCGCTAAGCTCGGTGTAGGTGTTGTGAGTGGTGTGCCACACCCCCGAGACGATCTCGAAATTGCCCGGACCCACGCCCAGCAGCGGGTGCTCCAGGGTGACCACCAGGCTGCGCATGAACAGCGCCTGGCGCTCCTGCGCCGAGTCCGTCTTGTCGGTGGCCGGATGCAGGATCGTGCTCAGTCGGTTCATGTAGGAGGATCCGCTCAGCGTCAGGGCAGCGACGACGCCGGCCACCACCGCCGTCACCACCACGCGCCGGACCGGCCCGCGGAACCGCCAGGCCAGCGCCAGCAGCGTGGCCACCAGCGCCAGAAACCCACCCCGCGAAAACGTCGAGATGACGCCCAGCACCGCCAGGCCGCAGCCCCCCAGCCAAAAAAGCCGCCGCAGGCGGGAGCGCGCGGTGAGCGCGAACACCGCCACGAACGGCAGGATCATGCACAGGTTCAGCGCGAAATCGTTGGGGTCGGAGAACATCTGGCCGATGCCGTACATGCGGTTCAGTTCCCGCGGCTGGCCCAGGGCGAAGGCCGCCATGAGTAGCATGGCCAGCGTCAGGATGGCCATGACGCGGCGGCAGCGGGCAGGCGTGTCGGCCATGCAGATGGTGGCCAGCACCACCAGCACACATTTGGCGAAGCTGTTCACCACCAGCGCGAAGCTGCCCCCCGGCCACACTGCGGTGGGAATACAGAGGCAAAGATCCGCCAGGAAAAGGGCCATGAGGATGACTTCGCGGCTGGACTGGAAGCGCTGTCCCAGCACCGCGCCGGCGAAGGCCAGCAGCGCCAGCCCCCCCACCAGTTTCTCGATCGGCACCAGGCTCAAGCCCGGGATGTAATCCTCCGGCCGGAAGAAATAGATCACATAGAACACCACCACGGCGGCGTAGCCCGTCTGGCTGGCCCGGCCGCTCAAGCCGCGCCCACCGCCGGCGGCGGGCCCCGCCGCCACCGGCGTCAGCGGCGGCAGCACAGCCAGCGGGCGGCCGCTCACGCCCATGTGCCCCGCCTTGGCCCGGTGGCCGGTTCGCGGCGGAGCTCGCGCCAGCCGGCCAGCGCCGCCTGCAGGCTGGCGCGCAGCGCCGCATGGCTATAGCGCTGGCTGACCGCCGCCCGGCCGGCGGCGGCCATTGCCTCCCGCCGCCGGCGATCGCGCAGCAGCAGGATGACCTGGCGGGCGAAATCGGTGGGCCCGTCGGCGAGCGCGATCTCCCCGCCGTTCCTCAGTTCCAGCCCTTCCGCCCCCATCGTGGTGGAAACCACCGCCCTGCCGGCCGCGCAGGCCTCCAGGATCTTGATCCGAGTGCCGCTGCCCAGCCGCAGCGGCACCACCGCCAGCGTTGCCGCCTGCAGATAGGGCTCCATCGCTGCCACCGCTCCGGTGAACTCGATCTCCGTCCGCCCGGCCAGCCCTTCCACCAGCGCGCGCGGCGGGTTCCGCCCCGCCACCACGAACTTCACCGCTGGCTGCTCCGCCCGGATCAACGGCAGAATCTCGTGGGCAAAGTACTCTACCGCATCGCGGTTCGGATACCAGTCCATGCTGCCCTGGAACAGCACCACGGCGGCCGGCCCACCCGCCGGCGCGCTGGCCGCCTCGGCCGCCACCTCCACCACGTTGGGCACCACCGCCAGCTCCAGCTGCGGATGCAGCCGCGCCAGCAGGGCGCGGTCCGTCTCCGAACAGGCCAGGGCCAACTGGGCGCGGCCCAGGGCCCGACCCTCGGCCCGGCGGACAGCGCCGCCTTCCAGCCGCGCATACCAGCGCTTGGCCCAGCCCGGCTCCAACTCCGCGAAGCGCTCGAAAATCAGGTGTTCCACGTTGTGGCAGTTGAGCACCACCGGCGTGGCGACGGCGGGCAGGTTGGTCAGCGCGTAGAGCGAATCGCAAAAGGCCAGGTCGAACCCGCCCGCCTGCCATTGTCGCGCCAGCGCCGCCCGCGCCGCCGCCGACCGGAAGCGGCGCACCGAATAGGATTGTCCCCTCAGCGCGCACGTCGCGCGGGACAGCGCATCGCTGCCGGAGGTCACGTTGCGCACCGGTCGGCGCGCGGGCACCAGCTCCACCGTCTGGCAATGTGCTGCCAGGCCGCCGCTGCCGACCGCCTCCGCGGTTTCCGCGGCAAACCCGACGTAGGCGACCTCGTGGCCCAACCCGGCCAGGCCTTGCACCAGCGCCAGGGTGCGCATCGCCTGCCCGTTGGTGGGCGGCAGCGGGCATTTGGTGGCGGCATAAAGAATGCGCATGGACGTTTCCCGCGGTCCGCTCACTGTGGGCCAAGCAGGGACTGGTAAAGCTCGACCAGGGCGTAGCCATGCGCCTGGGGCGAATGCTCGGCGGCGCGCGCTTGTGCGCGCGCCCCCAGTTGCTGCCGCAGTTCGCCGTCCGCCAACAGCCGCAGCAGCGCCTGTGCCATCTCCCGCGGCGCCTGGCTCGGAACCAGAAGCGCCTCCCGGCCGTCGGTGACGATTTCGGGAATGCCGCCCACCGCGGTGGCGGCGATCGGCAGGCCCGCGGCCATGGCTTCCAGCAGCACGTTGGGCGAGCCTTCGCTGTGCGAGGGGATCACCACCGCCTCCGCCAGCCCGTAAAAGGGCTGGACCTGCGGCTGCTGGCCGGCGAAGCGCACCTGCGCGGCGATGCCGGCCTGGCGCGCGGCGGCTTGCAGGCGCTCCTTCTCCGGGCCGTCGCCCACCAGCACCAGATGCAGCTCCGGCCGGGGCTGGTGGGCGTGGATCCAGGCCATCGCCTGCAGCAAGTCGGCGTGGCCCTTTTCGCGCGACAGCCGGCCCACCGCCAGCAACACCCGCGCCGCGGGGGGCAGTTCCATTGCGGCGCGGAGCCGGGCCACCTCCTCCGCCGCCACCGGCGCCCAGGCCCGCACCGAGTTGTGGCGCACCACCAGCCGTTCGCGCGCCACGCCCGCGCGCTCCAGCTCGCGCGCGAAGGCGGCGCACACCGTCACCACCCGCTCGGCGGCGGGCAGGGAAAAGCGGTCCAGCCGGTTGTAGAGCGCCATCCTCCGGTTGGTGCTGGTGTAGCCGTGGTGAAAGGCAATCCAGCGATGGCGCCCCGCCAGGCCCGACCACCGCACCAGAAAGTGGGACTTGACGCTGTGCGTCTGCACCAGGTCCGGGGTGCGGGCCCGCGCCAGCCGCCGCATTTGCGCCAGCACCCCGAAATCGCCGGCGCGCCGCTCGCGAATGGCATGCACCGTCATGCCCGCCTGCGCGCAGGCTTCCAGGAAGGGGTTGCGGGCCGGCCCGCCGCCGCGCACAAACGTCGCCACCTCGAAGCGGACCTGACTGCCGGCCACGCCGGCGACTTCGAGTAGGTTCTTGGCCGGCCCGGTAAGGCGGTGTGCTTCCATGAACACCAGCACCCGGGGCGCCGGGCTCGCGCCCACCGCGGTTGCCGCCGCCGCGCTCACGGCGCCCCCGCCGCCGTCGGCAGCGGCCGCGCCGGATTGCCCACCACGGTCGCGCCGGCGGGCACCGCGCGCGTCACCACCGCCCCGGCGCCCACCGTGGCGCCCATCCCTACATCCGCCATCACGATGGCCCCGGCACCAATCCAGCAGTCCGCGCCAACGTAGACCCGGGTGAAGCGGCTGGGGTCCGCGCCCAGCACCCGCCCGTCGGCGCCGTGTCCGTGTTGGTGGCGCCCGCTCAGCACCTGGACGTGGTCGGCCAGGTGGGTGCGCTCGCCGATCTCGCAATCGCCCAGCACGCAGTGCGAGCCGATGTAGATGCCCCGGTCCAGGCTGGTGGAACTTTGCGCCACCAGCGAGCCGAAGGCGATGCGCACCGCCGCCGGACACCGCCTTAGGGTGAGCGAATAATACCCCGCCCGCAGATAATCGCCCGGCAACCCGGGCGCCAACGCGACCAATTCCGCAAACAATCGGAAACCCAGCTCGAAGCGGCCGAACCCGGCCGCCGCCGCCCCAGGCGCCACCAGCAGCCAAGCCACGCCGCGGGCGGCGGCCTTGCAGGCGCGCCGCGCCGCCCCCGCCGGGGCCGAGGGAAGCGGCTGGGCGGGCGCCAGCGCCGAGTTGGATTTCGGGTTCATCAGGGTGGGATGGCGCCGCCTAGTTCTTCAGCATCTGCTCGATGTCGCTGCGCCGCGCCAGGTTCTGGTCGAGCTTGATCGCCGCTTCCAACTGTGTCCGAGCCGCGCTTTTTTGCCCGTCGCGGTACAGCGCGGTGGCGAGGTGGACGCGGAAGTCGGTGGTGTTGGGCTGAGCCTGCACCGCCTGTTGCAGCAAGGGAATGGCCAACTGGTAGACGGTCTGGTTGACGTAGATCCAGCCCAGGGTGTCGTTCACGTTGGCCACCGTGGGCAGCGCCCGCTTGGCCCGCTGCGCCAGCGTCAGCGCTTGGTTCAGGTCCTGCGGGTTGTTGCTCAGCAGCGAGGCCAGGTTGTTGTTGGCCACGCCGTTGTTGGGATCAAGCACCAAGGCCTTATTGTAGGCCACTTCGGCGTCGGCCGCCTTGCCGGTCTGCTCGTCCAGGCTGCCCAGCAGCGTCCATAGCCCGGCGCTGTTGGGGTCCGCCGCCGCCGCCTGCGTGAATTGTTGCTGCGCATGGGCAAAATCCTGCTGCTGGGCGTAAAGGTCGCCCAGCAGCACATAGGTGTTGAAGTTGTGCGGATCCTGCTTCAAGGCCAATTGCAGCGTCGCCTCCGCTTGCGATGTCTGGTGCGATTGCGCCTGCGACCGCGCCAACTGGTCGTTGATCACCGCCAGCGTGGCCGGTGTAGCATGGGCGGCGTCCGCCGCCGCCAACTGCTGTTGCAACCGCGGCAGGATCCTGGCCGCTTGCCCGTTGGCTTGGTACAGCCCCACCAGCCCCGCCAGCGCGTCCGTGTCCACCGGATTCAGCGCCAGTGCCTGCTCGAAGGCCCGGTTGGCGTCGGGGAAGCGCTTCTCCAGCACATAGAGGTAACCCAGGCGGCTCGGCCCCAGCGACGATTTCGGTGCCAGCGCCACGTCGCGCTGGAACGCGGCCTCCGCCTCCGGCAGCCGGTGGAGGTTGGCCAGCGCATTCCCCGCGAAGAAATACCCCGCCGCCTGGTTGGGCGCCAGCGCCTGCATCTTCTGCGCGTAGGTCAGCGCGGACGCGAAATCACCCCGTTCCAGCATTATCCCCGCCAGCGCCGATTGCGCCCCGTATAGCGTCGGATCCAGCGACACCGCCTGCAGAAAACTGTCCTGCGCCCGGTTCGCGTGGTTCTGCTGCAGGTAGGCTTGCCCTTGCTCCAATGCGATCTGGCCGACGTTGGGGCTCAGCCGCTGCGCTGCCGCCAGCGTCCCCAGCGCCTTGTCCGGCTGGCGCTGGCCCAGCTGCACACTCGCCTGCAGCAGCAGTGCCGCGACGTCGTTGGGCTGGTCCTTGAGCAACGCTGCCAGCACGCCGCCGGCTTGGGCGTAGTTCTGGTTCTGCACCTCGATCTCGGCCCACTGCTCGCGTGCCTGCGCGAAGGTGGGCGCCTGTTGCGCCAGGCCCTGGTCAATCGCCTCCGCCGCGCTGCGCTTGCCTTGCGCCAGGTAAAACGACGCCAAGGTGAACTGCGCTTGGGTGGAGTCGTTCTGCAGCGCCACCAGTTGCTTGTAGATGGGTTCGGCCTCCGCAAAACGCCGGTGCGCGAACAGGAAATCCGCCAGAGCCTTCTGCGCCGGCACCGATTTCGGGTTTTCTTGTGCGTCGGCGCGGTAAACCGCCTCCGCTCCGGCCACATCCCCTTGGGCCGCCTTCAGCGTGGCCATGTTGTTGCGCGCTTGCACCGAATGCGGATCCAGTTCCTCCGCCCGCTGGAACTGCTGCTCCGCCTGGTCGAAGCTCTTGCTGGCGGCGTAGAGGATGCCTAGGCTGAGATGCGCCGGCACGCTGTCGTCCCGCCGCTGCAGCAGCGCCTGCAGCCGCTGGATCGCCGCCGGCGCCTTGCCTTGGGCCGCATCCACGTTGGCCAGCAGGATGGTGGCGCTGGGATCGTCCGGATGCGCCTGCAGAACGGCCTCGGCGGTCGCCGTGGCCTTGGCGTACTGCCGCGCCACCAGGTAGAACTCGCCCACCGCCAACTGCGCATCCTGGTAGTTGGGCCTCAGGCTCATTGCCTTGGCAAAGGCCTGGAACGCCGGCTGCAATTGCTGGTTCTTGACGTACGCCTGCCCCAGCCTGTACTCCAGCTTGGCCGAGCTCGGCGCCAGTTGCAGCGCGTTGCGGTACTGGATGATGGCTTCGCTGAAGCGCTGTTGATCCATGTACGCCTTGGCGCTGGCCTCGAACTTGGCCTCGCGCTGCGCCTTGCTGGCGCAACCGGCGGCCAGCAAAGCCATCGTCGCGATCAACCCCAGGGAAAGAAAGCTCTGGATGCGGGTTTTCATGAACGGCTCCTTGATTCTGATTCTTGCCGGCCAGCGCCGCATTGGCGCGGCGGCTGCAATGTCCCTCCGCGCTTTAAAGCCCATGGATCTTCCCGTTGCGGAACTCGCGCAGTGCGTTGCGGGTGTCCACGATCAGCTTGGCGTCGCGCACGATCTGCTTGTAGTCGAAGTTGCTGTGGTCGGTGATGATGACGGCGCAGTCGGCTTGCTTCAGCGCCGACAGGGGCTGTGACTCCATCTCCAGCCCGGGCTCGCGCAACTGCGGGACGTAGGGGTCGGAGTAGCTGACCTGCGCGCCGTGGCGCAGCAGGTGGTGCATCACGTCCAGCGCCGGCGACTCGCGCATGTCGGTGACGTCGCGCTTGTAGGCCACGCCCAGCACCTGGATGCGGGCGTTGCGCAGCGGTTTGCCGTTGTCGTTGAGGGCGGAGGCGATGCGCGCCACCACGTGCTCGGGCATCTTGGCGTTGATCTGCTGGGCCACCTCGATCAGCCGCGGCTCGAAGCCCTGCGCCCGGGCCTTCCAGGAGAGGTAGACCGGATCGATCGGGATGCAGTGTCCGCCCAGGCCGGGGCCGGGCTGGAAGCGCATGAAGCCGAAGGGCTTGCTGGCCGCCGCCTCGATCACCTCCCAGACGTTGACCTTGAGTTCGCGGCACAGCAGCGCCATCTCGTTCACCAGGCCGATGTTGACGTTGCGGAAGGTGTTTTCCAGCAGCTTGGCCATCTCCGCCGTCTGGGCGTTGGAGACCACCATGACCCGGTCCACGCTGGCGCCGTAGAGGGCGGCGGCGGCGCGGCCGCACTCGGCGGTGACCCCGCCCACGATCTTGGGGATGTTGTGGGTCTGGAACTCGGCGTTGCCCGGGTCCACGCGCTCGGGCGAGAAGGCGAGGAAGAAGTCCTGGCCGGCGACCAGACCGCCCTCGGCGAGCAGAGGCAGCACCACCTCGTCGGTGGTGCCGGGGTAGGTGGTGCTCTCCAGCACGATCAACTGGCCGCGCCGCAGGGTGGCGCGCACCCGCTCGGAGGCCTGCAGGATGAAGGAGAGATCGGGGTCCTTGGTCTTGCGCAGCGGCGTGGGCACGCAGATGGAGATGGTGTCCATGGCGCCCAGCTCGCTCCAGTCGGTGGTGGCGCTGAGCCGCCCCTTCTGGATCTGCTCGGCCAGCTCGGCGGAGGCGACGTCGGGGATGTAGCTGTCGCCGCGGTTGAGCTGGGCGACGCGCGCGGCGTCCACCTCAAAGCCGGTGACGCGGAAGCCGGCGCGGGCAAACTCCACCGCCAGCGGCAGGCCGACATAGCCCAGGCCGATGATGCCGACGCGGGCTTCGCGGGCGCGGATCTTGCGCAGCAACGGCTGCAGGGAGGAGGAGGCCACGGGGGCGGTTGCGGAAGCGGTGACCGAGCTCATAAAAGGGATTCTCCTAGGCGCCAGCGGACGGCGGGGCGGGTCTCATCGGGCGCCGCGCCCCAACGCGATGATCTTGGTGGTTTGAAAGAGAATGAACAGGTCCAGCCAGATGGACAGGTTCTTGATATAGAAGAGGTCGTACTCCAGTTTTTCGCGGGCATCGTCCAGGCTGGCGCCGTAGTCGCGGCTGACTTGCGCCCAGCCGGTGATGCCGGGGCGGACGGTGTGGCGCATGTCGTAGTAGGGAATGGATTGGCGGAACTCGTCCACAAAGGCGGGGCGCTCCGGGCGCGGGCCCACGATGCTCATGCTGCCCTGCAGCACGTTGAACAGTTGCGGCACCTCGTCCAGGCGCAGCTTGCGCAGCCAGCCGCCGATGCGGGTGATGCGGGGGTCGCGCGCCTGCGCCCACACCGGCCCGGTGGCGCTCTCGGCGTCTACGCGCATGGAGCGGAACTTGAAGATGTCGAAGTAGCGGCCGTTCAGGCCCACGCGCTGCTGGCGGTAGATGATGGGGCCGGGCGCATCCAGCTTGATGGCCACCGCCACCAGGGCCAGCACCGGGCTGAGCAGCACCAGCCCCACTAGGGCGCCGACGACGCTGGTGGCGCGCTGGCAGAAGCGCAGCCAGCCGGATTGGTGGAAGCCCTCGGAGAGGATGAGCCAGCTCGGGCGGATGCTGTCCAGCGCCACCCGCCCGGTGATGCGCTCGAACAGGGTGGGCGCCTCCTCGATCAGCACCCCGGCGGCGCGGGCGGCGATGAGGGGTTGGCTGGGCAATTGGCGGCGGCGCTCCTGCATGGCCAGCACGATGCGGTGGGGGCGCTGCGCCGCAATCACCGCGGCGACGTCGTCCAGGCCGCCCAGGATGGGCACCTGGGGCCCGGCCATCAGGCAGGCGCCATCGCCGCCGGCGGTCGCCTCGTCGGCGATCACCCCCACCAGGACCAGCCCCAACTGCGGACGCTGGCGCAGCTCGCGCACCAGCGCCAGGGCGCGCTCGCCCGCGCCCAGCACCAGCAGGCGCTCGCCGGAGGGATAGGCGCGGTGGGCCCAGCGCATGCCCCAATCCATCGCCCGCCGCCAGCCCAGCAGCATCAGCAGGATGGCCAGCACCGAGCCGATCACCAGCCCGGTGCTCAGCCGCGCCTCCGGCAGCAGCCAGTACACCAGCGCCAGCACCAGCGAGGCGATGCCCAGCGCCTGCAGCAGCCGCGCCAGCACCTCGGCGCCGGTGGGATGGGAGTTGGGGGTGTAGAGGTCGCTGTAGTGCAGGCAGATCTGGCAGACCAGGGTGATGAGCACCGCCTTGAGCAGCAGGCCCAGCGGCGGGGCATTGGTGGGCCAGCCCCCCGACTCCAGCGCCACCGCAGCCGCCAGCGCCAGCAGGATCAGCAGGCTTTCACCGACCAGCAGCACCGCCCAGCGCCGCGGGAAATACTGATTGAGGACCTTGATCATCGCTGCGCTTCCCCCCTGCCGGCCGCCTCGTCGGCGCCATAGGGGTAATAGCCGTAGCGGCCGCGCTGGCGCACCGGCGCGCCGTTGAGCACGCTGCCCAGCAGGCCGGGCCGCAGCAGCGCCGCCGCCCGCTCGATCTCTTCGGTGGGGGTCGTGCCCGCCCGCACCACCAACAGCGAGGCGCTCACCAGCCGCGCCAGCACCCGGCTGTCGGCCACCGGGCCCACCGGCGCGCCATCCACCAGCACCAGATCGAAGCGCTCGCAGGCCAGCGCCATCAACTCCACCATGCGCTGGCTGGCCAGCAATTCGGCGCCCTCCTCGTGCAAACGCAGCGTGGGCAGCACCGTCAGCCAGGGGTCCACCTCCAGCAGCGCCGCCTCCAGTTCGGCCTCGCCCCGCAGATATTGGCTGAGGCCCACCACGGGGGCGGGAGTGAGGGTTTCGCTCAAGCCGGCGCGGCGCAAGTCGGCGTCAATCAGCAGCACCCGGCCCTCGCGCAGCGAGCTGAATTGGATCGCCAAATTGGCCGCCACCATGGTCTTGCCCTCGCCCGGGCCGGCGGAGGTGATGAGCAGGCTGTGCCGCCCCAGGGGCCGCAGCGCCTCCAAGATGCGGGTGCGCAGAATGCGGTACTGCTCCTTGGCGAAGCCTTCGCCGGCTGCGACCACGCCCAGGTGGACGGCGGGCGGCCGTTCCGTTCCTGCTTCGGCCCGGGCGAGACCGGCGGCGGGCGCAAGGGCACCGTCCCCGACCAGGGGAAAGCCCGCCAGATCGCGCTGCTCGGCCTCTTCCCAAGTGGTTACCATCGCGGTGGGGGCTGCGGGTTGGGCGGCGGGCGGCTCGGGTGGCGCCGCCGCCGCGCCCTCATCGGGGGTGGCCTTGTCGGCCCGCTCCAGCGCTGTGTAGAACAATCCCATGATTGCTTACTTCCCCTCCGCCAAGCCCGCCCATCGCGCCCAGCCATTGGCAAAGCGCTGCAGCGCCGGCGGCCGCTGCGTGGAGGCGGGGGCCGCCGGCCCCGCCTGCGCCGCCGCCGGCGTGCTCGTCGGTGGCAAGCTCAACTCCAACTGCCGCGCCACCCGGTCCACCAGCGCCGGGCTGATGCGCGGCGCCTGCGCCGCGAACCCGGCCAGCAGGCAGTGGTCGGCGATCAGATTGATCACCCGCGGCACCCCCTGCGAATACTGGTGGATGCGCTCCACCGCCGCTTCCTCGAACAGTCCGCGCTTGGAGCCCGCCTGCTCCAGCCGCGCCCGCAGGTAGGCCTGCGTCTCCAGACGGTTCAGCGGCGCCAATTGGCAGCGCACCGCCACGCGCTGGTGCAGCGCCCGGCCGTTGGCGGTGCGCAGGTGTGCCGCCAGCTCGGGCTGGCCGGAGAGGATGATCTGCAGCAGCTTGTGTCCGCCCAACTCCAGATTGGTCAGCAAGCGGATCTGCTCCAGCACTAGCGGGTTCAGGTCCTGGGCCTCGTCAATCAGCAGCAGCACGCATTCCCCGGCGCGGTGGCGCCCCGCCAAGTAGGTCCGCAGCTCCGCCAGCATGGCGCTCTGCCCGCCCGCCTCCGCCTCCAGGTGGAAGCCGCGCAGAATGGCCGCCAGCGCCTCCGCCGGGGTGGCGTGCAGGGGCGTGTCCAGCGACTGCGCCACCACCCCGCCGGGCAGCATCTCGCCCACCGCCGCCAGCAGGGTGGTCTTGCCGGTGCCGGGCTCGCCCAGCAGCAGGGCCACGCCCTTGCGCTCGCGCAGGCAATAGAGCATGCCCGCCATGGCCTCCTTGTGGCCGGCGCTGAAGTAGAGAAAGCGCGGGTCGCAGGCCAGGCTGAAGGGATATTCGCGAAGCTGGTAAAAATCCAGGTACATAGCAGCGCCTAGCGGCCTCCTCCTGCGGGTTCCTCGGCCAGCGCCGCCGCTGCGGCGGCGGCCGGCAAGGCCAGCGCCGCCTTGGGCAACAGCGGCAGCACCGCCAGCATCGGCATTTGCGTGTAGTAAGCCACGTCCGCTTCGTTGCGCACCACCGCGTCCCGCATCTCCAGCACGCCCGCCAGCCCCAACCCGACCAGCAAGCCCGCCAGGCAGCCCATCATGTCGATGCGCGCCAAATCCGGGCTCATCGGCTTCTGCGGTAGGTTGGCCGGATCCACAATCCGGAACTCTTCCCCTTCGGCCTGCTGTTCCATCGCCGCACCCATCGCCGCCCGTTCTTTCAACTCCAACAGGCTGGTGTAGTTGGCCTTGGCCACGTCGTAGGCGTTTTGCAGGTTCGATAGCTTCTCCTCTACCTCCGGCAGCCGCTCGATGCGTGCTTGCAGCGCCGCGATCTTGGCCTGTGTGCCCTTCTGGTCCTGGGTGCGCTGTTGGATCTCTTGGTCGATCGCGGCGATTTGGCCGGCCTCCTGCGGCGGCAGCCCGCCCAGCGCCGAATCCGATTTCTTCTTCGTCGGATTCTTCGTCCCTGCCTGGTTGCTCGCCATCGCGGACGCGGTCGCGGCGCTGGCGGGAGCCTTTTTCTCCTTCTGCTCCTCCGCCGCCCGCGCGGTCAGCGCCCTCACTTGCGCTTGCAACCGAATCACGTCCGGGTAGTCGGGCTTATAAATCTGTTCCGCGACCGCCAAGTTCGACTTCGCCTTGCGCAGATCCAGCTCGGCTTGGCTGGACGGCGGCGCCGCCGTGCCGTTCGCCGCTTGCGGGCCGATCTGCGCCACCGCCTGGCCCAGGGAGATCAAATAGGTCTTCTGTTGCTGCGCCCGCGCCAGGTCGTCCGAGTCGGCCTGCATAACTGTCTGCAACTGCCCCAGCACCTGCAGGTTGGCGCTCTGCTGTTCTGGCAGGCTGCCCATGTAGGTGCTCTTGAGCTGCTTCAGCTGGGCCTCCAGCGACTGCAGGTTCTGCGTGGCCTGGGACAACTGGCTGTCAATGAAGCCTTCGGTGCCCTGTGCCTGCTGCGCCCGCGACTTGAGGTTCTCCGAGATGAACAGGTTCGAAAGATCCCCCGCCACCTGCTGCACCAGTACCGGGTCGCGGCCCTGGTACGCGATCCGGAAGGCGGTCACGTGCGCCGCCTCCGGGTTTCCCGAGGCGATCGGCACCACCGTGATGTCGGCCACCATCTGGGTGACCTGCTGGTCCTCGGTCAGACCCTGCCCCCGGTACAGGCCGTACTTCTTGATAATCTGGCTCAATTGCGTGCGGCTCAGGATCTGCTGCTCGATGCTTTCCAGCCGCTGCGCCACGTTCGAACTGACCGTGGGCTTGACGAAGTCGGTGGGCACCTTCTGCTCCTCCACCAGGATCAAAGCCGACGAGCTGAACACCTTGGGCAGCTTGCGGGCGATCAACACCGTCGCCGCGCTGATGGCGATGGTGGGCACCACGATCCAGATCCAGCGCCTGCCCGCGGCCTGGAGGTATTCAAGCGGGTTGGTGATGGGACGACGTGCCATGGAATTCCGCTATTGCGCGCCTCCGGAGGTGTAGGACAGGCCAATGCTGGCCTGCAGGCGCCGGAAGGGCTGCGTGGCGCCGCGGGCGGTCGGCTCTGCCTGGGTGAAGTAGCTGGCGTTGGCCTGGAGCGACCAGCGCGAGGCAACGCGGCAGAGAAGTTGGGCCGAGGCAAACCCACTGTCTTGAGTGGGGCCGCCGGCGGCGGTGGTGCTCGCCGCCGCGTTGCGGCTTTGGCCCACGCTCAAGCCGGCGGACCAACTCGGCGACCACTGCAGGCTGTACTGCAGCGCCAAGACGTCGGTGGTGAGCCCGCCCGGGGTGAAGCCCGCCTGGGTGCCGTGCTGCCAGCTCAGGCCGTATTGGCTGCGTCCACTGTGCGCCGCCAGAATGGCGTTGGCGGCATAGCTGGTCCCGGGCAGATGGAAGGCGGCCGCCGCCGCGGCGCGGGTCAGCGTATGGTTCCAGGCCGGCCCAGCGCCGAGCTGCAAGCTCAGCACCGAGCCGATCTTCTGCTGCACCGATGCCTGCACGTTGCTGTATCGCACCTGCTGGCCGAGGCCGCTGTACGTCATGAAGCTTTGTTCCGCACCTACTTGGACGCTGGTCGCGCTGCCAACCCGGTACGACCAGCCCAGGTTGGCGGCCACGGTATGGGTGTGGCCGAGCAGGGCGGTCGGGCTGAAGCCGGACGCGCCCGCGGTGCCAAGGCTGGTGTCGGCAGAAAACGCTTGCAGACCGCCGCTGACGCTCGCCGACCAGTTCGAGCGCAGGCTGTACTGGTGGTTGAGCGCGAAGTTGGTGTTGGCGCCGGTGAGCACCGAACCCAAAGCCATGGCCTGGCTGGCGTTGGCGGTTGCGGCCAGCGGCGCGAGCCCGCCGGTCGGAGCTCCGCCACGCTCGGGATAGCGCTCGGCGTCCGACCTCCAGATGATTTGGGTGTGCGGACCCAAGGCGTAGCTCCACACCTGTTGGTAGGCGTTTGACAGATAGTCCAGCTTGGGATGGCGAGCGTAGGCGACGGCCGTGGGGTCGTAGCTTGCGCGGAAGCTCCAGTGCGGACCGCTCCAACTCCGCTCCAAGCCCAGTTGCAACTGGGTGGTGGTATCCGCCTGGGGGTGGTCGAGGGCCAGTTCGATGTTGCTGTCCACCCCTTGCGCCAACTCGCCGGACACCCGCCAGCCGCCCGGCCCTGCCGCCGGGGCCTGCGCCCGCAGCCCCGTCCCCAGCGCCGCCGCCAGCACGCCACAGGCCAGCGGCCTCACCATCCATAATGGCAGCAGGTGGCTCATGGCACCACGATCGTGTCGTTGGCCCGCAACCGTACGTTTTCCACCAGGTGCAGGCCGCGGCTCACCCAGTCGTAGTTGAACGGGTAGCGCATCTCCACCCCGTCGCTCGCCCGCTTGCGGATCAAATAGATATGCGTGCTGTTGGCAAAATCCCGCAGTCCGCCCGCCAGCGCGATCGCGTCAAGGATGGTCAGGGGGTGATCCAGCGGGTAGCTGCCGGGCTTGGTCACCATGCCCAGGATGTTGTAGCGCTGGCTCTCGGCCTGCTTCAGCATCACCGTCACCGCCGGATGGTCAATGTATTTCTGCAGGCGGGTGGCGATCGCCGCCGCCAACTGCAGGGTGGTCAGCCCCTGGGCGTGAATCTCGCCCGTCAGCGGCAGGCTCAGCCAGCCGTCCGGCCGCACCGGCAGGGTCTGGCTGATCTCGGGCTCGTGGAAGACATCAATCGCCAGCACGTCGCCCGGCCCGATCTTGTAGTCCCCTTCGGCCGCCGGCTCTGGGTCGCCCTTGGTCGTGGCCGGCGCCGCGGCGCGGCTGGCCGCCACCGCCGGTGGGTGGGCCGGCGCCTGCGCCGACGGGAGGGCCGCCTGCCCCCACAGGGGCAGCGCCAGCAGCAGAGCCAGCGGGAACAGGCGCGTTAGTAGTTGAGTCCGTGTCATCGCCAATCTCCCCGCCTACTCCGCTTCGCCCGCGGCGGCCGTGGTGCGCTTCGACGGCAACTCGAACTTTTTGATCTTGTAGAGCAGCGCCCGGTAGCTGATCTTCAGCGACCGTGACACCCGCCGCCGGTTCCAGTTGTGCTGCCGCAGCGCCCGCGCGATCACGATCTTTTCCAGCTTGTCCACCGCGTTGCGGGTAATCTCCTTCAGCGACAGGTCGGCATCGCGGTCCAGGTCGAAAGCCAGCTCGTCGTCGCTGCGGCTGGCCAGCTCGTGCGCGATCACGTCCTCGGTTCCCAGAATCACCAGGCGCTTCACCACGTTCTGCAATTGCCGGATATTGCCTGGCCAAGCGTAGCCGCGCAGTGCCTGCTGCGCCGCCGCTGACAGCACCGGCGCCGGGCGCTGGTACTTCTGCGCATACACGCCGAGGAAATACTCGGTCAGCGCCGGGATGTCGTCGGCGCGCTCGCGCAGCGCCGGCAGCTCGATGGTCACGGCGTTGATGCGGTAATAAAGGTCGCCGCGAAAGAGCCCGCGCTCCACGTCGCGCGAGAGGTCGCGGTTGGTGGCGCACACCACCCGCGCCTGGATGTGCTGGTCGCCGTGGCCGCCGATGCGGGCGAAGTGCCCGTCCTGCAGCAGTTGCAGCAGCTTGGACTGCAGGTCGAGCGCGAAGTCGCCGATCTCGTCCAAGAACAGCGTGCCGCCGTCGGCCATCTCCACCCGCCCCTGCTTGGTGGCGCCGGCGCCGGTGAACGCTCCGCGCTCGTAGCCGAACAGCTCGCTCTCCACCAGGTTGGCCGGCAGCGAAGGGCAGTTCACCTGAATGAACGGCCCCTCCTTCCAGGGCGAATCGGCGTGCAGCAGCCGCGCGATGAGTTCCTTGCCGGTGCCGCTCTCTCCGTGGATCAGCACCGGGATGGTGGTGGCGGCCACCCGGCTTACCATATGCCGCACCCGGGCCATCGCCACGCCTGCCCCGAAGATCAGCTCCGCGGGGGGGAGCTTGCCGTCGCCGGCCGGGAGGGGAGCGTCGAGAACGATCTGTGCTTGGTTTGCCAGGGTGATTGTCCTTTCCACTCCTGTTCTACGCATGTTCCTTGCCAACTCGGCGCCTGCGACCGGAATGAGCATCAAGTTGCAGTAAATGCAATCACTTGCAGACTTCGGCCCACCTCTGCCGGCGCGCACTCTCACCCGGTTGGAGGCGGCCAGGGCCGATTCCACCGCCCAATGCCTTCCCTTAGCGAGGGAACTAAAGTTCTCACGGTCTTACCGACCGCACGGTTGTGTGCAATCGCTTGCGCATTTCCGTCCCTCTTGCATCGGCAAGACGACCGCGGAGCATTAATTAATGAAGCGGGTGCCGCAACCCTCGCCCTTCAGTGGAAAACTCTCGCCCCCAGCCCTTCCCAAGACGCCCAGCGCATAATGGAAGGAAGGGTAGCCATGTCCTTGCGACCGGTCAAGCGGATGATCGTAGCCAAGCCCACCCTGGAGGGTGCCGGAGTCCATCTGCGCCGCGCTTTCGGGTTCGGCAACACCCAGGAGTTCGACCCCTTCCTGCTGCTGGACGACTTCCGCAACGACGTGCCCGAGGACTATCTCGCCGGCTTCCCCTGGCACCCCCACCGCGGCATCGAGACCATCACCTACGTGCTGGCGGGTAGCGTCGAGCACGGCGACAGCATGGGCAACCACGGCGCCATCGCCCCCGGCGACGTGCAGTGGATGACCGCCGGCAGCGGCATCATCCACCAGGAGATGCCCAAGGGCGATAATTTGGGCCGCATGCATGGCTTCCAACTCTGGGCCAACCTCCCAGCGTCGCTCAAGATGACCCGGCCGCGCTACCAGGAGGTCAAGGCGCCGGAGATCCCCGACATCACCGACGACGACGGCACCCAAGTGCGCATCGTCAGCGGCAGCTTCTGGGGGCGCAAGGGACCGGTCGAGGGCGTCGCCGCCGACCCCATCTATCTCGACGTCACCGTGCCGCCCGGCCGGCGCAAGACGCTGCCGGTCGAGGTCACCCGCCACGCGTTTGCCTATGTGTTTTCCGGCGGCGGCAAGTTCTGCCACGCCTCCGGGCCGCTGGCGGTGCCCACCGAGCCGGTGGGCTGGGCCGACACTGCGCCCCCCACCGAGGCCGACAACCGCTCGCTGGTGCTGTTCGACCGCGGCGACGAGCTCATGGTCGAGGCCGGCGAAGACGGCATCCGCTTCCTGCTGGTCTCGGGCAAGCCGTTGGAGGAGCCGGTGGCCTGGTACGGCCCCATCGTCATGAACACCCAGCAGCAGCTCCGCCAGGCCTACGAGGAGCTGGAGCGCGGCACCTTCCTCAAGCCCCCGCCCGGCTGAACTCGCCCGCAGTCCAGTTGACCAGTTCCTCCTGTGCGGCGGTCTCGGGCCCGGAGCCGGCCCGGCGCACCAATTTGTCTGCCTCCGCCAAGCTCAGTCCCAGCGCCAACAGTACCGCCACCGCCATCGTCCCGGTGCGGCCTCGCCCGTAGGCACAATGCAGCAGCACCCGCCCGCCGGCGCGCAGCGCGGCGGCGATCTCGCGCGCCTTGGCCAGAAACACAGCCCGGTCTTCCGGCACGCCAAAGTCGGAGATGGGAAACATCTCCGGCGTCACATCGCCGACCTCGATCGCATAGGCGTACTGCGGCGATCCTTCCCGCAGTTCCTGCACGCCGGTCAAGCACACCAGCCTCCCGATGCGCTCGGCCTGGCAGTCCGCCAGGAACGCGGCCATGGATTGCTTTCGCCCCGGCATCGCGTGGAGGAACAGTCCCCCGGCGATCCCGGCTGGCAGCGCGACCCTTCGCATCTGCCAAGGCTAGCAGCGAACCAGCTAGACTGGAGGAAATTGGGAGGTGCGCGCCATGAAGTTGCCGAATTTGCTGCTGGGAGCCCTGTTGGGCGCGGCGCTGTCCGCCGCCCCGCCGCCGCCTGGCATTGTCGTGGCCAACATGGACCCGTCCGTCGCCCCCGGCAACGATTTTTTCTCCTACGCCAACGGCGGCTGGGTGGCGCGCGCGGTGATTCCGGCCGACCGCGCCTCGGTCAGCGCTTTCAGCCGGCTCTCGGATATCTCCGACCGGCGCAGCGCGGCGCTGATCGAGGGGGTGACGAAGTCCCAGCCCGCGCCGGGCAGCGATGCCCGCAAGATTGCCGATCTGTACAACGCCTATATGGAAACGGCGGCGATCGATCGCCGCGGGCTGGCGCCGCTGCGCGCGCGCCTGGCCGCGATCGCCGCCATTCGCACCCGCACCGACCTGGCGCACGTGCTGGGCGAGTCGTTGCGCGCCGACGTGGACGCGCTCAACAACACCAACTTCCATACCCCCAATCTGTTCGGCATGTGGGTGGCGCCAGGCTTCCACGATCCCGCCCACTACGACGCCTTCCTGCTGCAGGGCGGCCTGGAGCTGCCCAACCGCGAGTACTACCTCGCGAACAGCGCCGCGATGCGGGCGCTGCGCGCCCAGTACCCGCGCCAGATCGCCGCCCTGCTGGGGCTGGAGGGACTGTCGGAGCCGGCGGCGCGCGCCGCCCGCGTGCTGGCGCTGGAGCAGGCCATCGCCGCGACCCATTGGAGCCTGGCCGAGGATGAAGACATGCAGCGCGCCGACAATCCTTGGTCCGCCGCCGACTTCGCCGCCAAGGCGCCGGGCCTGGATTGGCCGGCCTTCTTCCGCGCCGCCGGGCTCGGCCACGTGGCCCGCTTCATCGTCTGGCAGCCCAGCGCCTTCACCGGCGAGGCGGCGCTGGTCGGCTCGCAACCGCTCCAGGCCTGGAAGGATTGGCTCGACTACCACCTCATCGAGGACTACGCCGACGTGCTCCCGCGGGCGGTGCGCCAGCAGGACTTCGCCTTCTTCGGCCAGCAGGTGCAGACCACGCCGCAGCAGCGCCCGCGCTGGCAGTTGGCGGTGGCCGAGGTCAACTCCGACTTGGGCGATGCGGTCGGCAAGCTCTATGCCCAGCGCTACTTTCCGCCCGCCGCCCAGGCGGCCGCCCAAGCCATGGTGGCCAATATCATCACTGCCTTCCACCGCCGCCTCACCTCGCTCACCTGGATGGACCCGGCCACCAAGGCCGAGGCGCAGGCCAAGCTCAATGCCCTCTACGTCGGCATCGGCTATCCCGAAACCTGGCGCGACTACTCGAAGCTTGCGATCCGTCCCGGCGACGCCTTCGGCAACGCCTGGCGCGCCGCCGCGTTCGAATACGACTACCAGCGCAGTCTGCTCGGCAGCGCGGTGGACCGCAAGCAGTGGCACATGGAGCCGCAGACGGTCAACGCTCTCAACCTGCCGCTGCAGGTCGCCCTCAATTTTCCCGCGGCCATTCTGCAGCCGCCTTTCTTCGATCCCCAGGCCCCGGCGGCGGTGAACTACGGCGGCATCGGGGCCGTCATCGGCCACGAGGTCAGCCACACCTTCGACACCGAGGGCAGCGCCTTCGATGCCACCGGCCGGCTGCGCAATTGGTGGAAGCCCGCCGATCTGGCCCACTTTAAGGCCTCGACCGCCCGCTTGGCGGCGCAGATGAGCGCCTACCGCCCCTTCCCCGACCTCGCCGTCAACGGCCCGCAGACCCTGGGGGAAGACATCGCCGACGTGGCCGGCCTGGCCGCCGCCTACGCCGCCTACCACGCCTCGCTGCACGGCCAGCCCGGCCCCAGCCAGCAGGGCTTCACCGCCGACCAGCAGTTCTTCATCGCCTTTGGCCAGGACTGGGCGCAGAAGATCCGCCCCGCGGCGCTGCGCCGCCAGATCCTCACCGACGAGCACGCCCCGGCGCGCTACCGCGCCGACAGCGTGCGCAACGCCGACGCCTGGTACGCCGCCTTCCCCGTGCGCCCCGGCCAGGCGCTTTACCTCGCCCCGGCGGACCGCATCCGCATCTGGTGAGGGCTAGAATGGTGCCACGATTGTGGTAGCCGCTTCGAGTCGCTTTTCTGCGGCTATTCCCCAAGGCGCTGGAACTGCCCACCGCTATCGTGGTACCGCTCTAAAACAATCTCAATAGATTCCCCCGTCGTCGTCGTACATCCCGCGCAGGAGCCGGTGCAGGTTCTGAAAGCGGTCTGTCAATGTCCGCTCCGACGGTGGGGGTTCGCCCGCGCAGCTTCAAGGCACGTTCCACCTCGCCCACGTTCACCCGCACCCGTGGCTCACGCCGCTGGCGCGGAGGCCGGATCAGGGCCTTGATGATCGATCATCCCATGGGCCTACACCGCGCTTGACCTCCCTCCCATGCAGCAAGCATAGCCTGGCAAGCAGCAATCAGCCCGGTGACATTACACGGATTGAAAGCCGGGCAGCCGGAGCGCCCGCCGATCGAAGGTCAGCGTGTGGGCGCAGCCAGCCTCGGCGGCGACCGCCGCGATCAGGGCGTCTGCGAACCCGCCGCGCCCCTGCTGGAGCCACATCAAGGCGGTGAACACCGCCTGCTCGCTCTCGACGACCAGCACCTCTGCTTGCAAAAGACGCTCGATGGCGGCGGCGAGCTCGCGGGCCTTGAGCCGGTAGCTGCGTTGGAGCACCCAGGCAATCTCGGCGATCACCACCAGACTGAGGAATCCCGGGCGGGCCCTGCTCAGTTGCCCGAGAATGTCGGCGGCGCGCGGCGGTGGCTCGCCACTTCTTGCTTGGGTCGCTCCCGATGGTCGCTTGGAGTGCGGGCTTCGATTCCCGGCAAGGGACGCCCGCTGGCGCTCAGGGCGTCTCCAAGTTGCCGCCAATTGCACCGGGTCATCCTGCGTCAGGTAGCGAAGGACGACGTTGCTGTCAAGGCCGATCATCGGCGCCAGCGCGGCGAGGCGAGCCCAGCGCTCGCCACCGCGCCCGCCGCTACCGACTTGCCCATAGCCTGCGTCGAAACCGCGCCGCCCTTGGCCTTGACGATGCCCCGCAGCGCGGTGATCGGCAGCTTGGGCAACAGCACCACGCTGCCGTCGGGATGGAGAAAGAACTTGATCCGATCACCCGGCTGCAGCCCGAGACGCTCCCGGATGGCCTTGGGGATGGTGGCCTGCCCTTGACTCGTGATCGCCGATTCCATGTATTAAATTGGGCTCTGGACGAGAATCTGACAAGAGGCGCATTTTAAGCGGCTTTTAGGAAGGGGACGAATTCGGTCCTGGTAGCGGCCATGCGCTGGGCCTTGAGC
>Ga0307374_10001360_pt1 | contig 45281 bp, 46 predicted proteins | sample OX3MG_FD_202532 | JGI IMG/M metagenome (GOLD analysis project Ga0307374, IMG submission 202532) | Soil microbial communities from Risofladan, Vaasa, Finland - OX-3 | ecosystem: Environmental > Terrestrial > Soil > Coastal area > Acid sulfate soil | place: Finland: Risofladan, Vaasa | collected...
CGGTGCCAAAGAAGCTCATGTAGCCAGAACGGTGCACCACTCTCCAACAAATCTCCTGGTCAGCAGGCACAAGCCTGTTCAAGCAGGGGTAAGTTCGGACTAGCATCTGAGCCAAGTCCACCGTGTCGTCAGCAACTAGTCGTGAAAGCAGGACACCCTCCTCTTTCATCGCGAGCACTGCGAATAGCGAAAACCAATTCGGCCACCTGCGCCTCGTCACGACCCCTACTACTCGGGCACCGCGACGACCCTCCACCGACGCTAACGAAGCGAGGACTCGACTGATCGATCATGGAGCTCGCACCGCGACCACAACCGCGCCATGCCCGAGATGGATTGCCGCGGTGGGATTCATCGTTGTGACAAAGACCGGCTCGCTGTGGAACACCTCGCGTAGTGTGGCGACAATGCCGTCGATGTCCGGGGAGCTCGCGTGCGCGACAGCCCATGCGGTCGGTGGTCGCCCGAGGGTTTCGCGCAAGTGGTGGATCAGCCAGGCAATTGCCCGTTTGCGAGACCGCGTCTGACGCAAGAGACGGGCTCGGTCCCGGATTCCAAGCACCGGATGGCAAAAGAGATGACTCAGCCTCACCTTTCCAAGTAGCCCGTGTCCAACAAGCACCTGCGGTCGATCCACGATCGCGTAGGTGTGGGTCGCCTCGACGATCTGCCCGCAGAGCTTGCCAAGTTCGGAGACCGCGATCCCATCGGCGATCGCTTCGCGAAGCGCGTTGACCACGAGACCGCTTCCGGCGCTAAAGGTACGCGAATCAACGATACGCACATCCGCCAAAGCGCGTCTCGCACTGAAGGTTGCAGCTTCTACCGCAGCGCTCAAATAGGTCGAGGCGGTCACGACAAGGATGTCCCGATGGTCACCAAAAGCAGCGGTGAACAATTCGTCACCTGGCGGCGCACTGCTCAGCTTGGCACCTGAGCAGAGCAGCGCGTCGAATTCGTCGTCTTTGCCGACGAACGGCGAACCCGCGAGAAGGACGTGAAACGGTACGACGACGACCTCCTCACAATCACGCAGAGCCGGCGGGAGATCGCATGCTCCATCGACAACGATGAGCATTCCGCCTGCCTAGCGGTCCGCGCGAGCGGGAGCGACGAGCACCGGGCACTTCGAACGTCGCAGCAGCCGCTCGACGACTCGACCGAGACCGCCGTGGGCGACGCGATATTGCCCGTGACTTCCGATGACCACAAGGTCGAATCCATGCTCGGTCGCGTACCGAGTGATCTCCTCGCCAGGATCGCCACCGATGACATTCACTTCGCGAAATTGCACACCGGAGTCCGCGGCGCAGCGCAGAATACCGGTGAGCTGCGCACCGAGATGTTCACGCGCGGTGTGCTCTGCGGCATGTTGCACTTCAGTGGACTCAAGGTGTGCAGCTCCGGCGAGGACACTGAAGATCGTCAGTTGGGCACCGAGCGCCTTGCCGAGATCGAGCAAGAGCTCGATCGCCTTCATGGATTCTGGCAACCCGCCGAAACAGACGAGGAGGCGCCGCAATCGACCTCCGAGCAGCAGATCGTGTCTCGTCGTCATGTCGGACCTCCCTCCCTCATCGAAGTCCCGCGGTGACCGCGAGCGCGACTACAAGCGCGAAGAGCATGTAGGCAACGTATGCTTCGAGACGTCCAGACTGGAGAGATTTTACAAGCCGCGCGAGTGCCAGCGCTCCGATCCGGATCGGTCGATAGAGGTAGGCCTCGACTGGCTCGACGATGCTCGTCGTGTACTCGACGCGTCCCCGACCTCTCGTATTGTCCGCAACGGTTTCGAGGAGTATCGCCTCTCGCCGCGTGCCAAGAATGTTCGCGAGCACATGACGGAGCGGATTCGCGAAACCGAACGCGGTGTAGTTCGACGGACCGTGCACTCCAGAGGTCGCAGAGTGCCAGGCCGGGGCACGACGAATCTTGAAATAGCGTCCGCGAGAGACCGCGACGGCCGCGACCGTTACCACTGCGAAGAGGATTGGCATCACGACGGAGAGCCATGAGGGCGAAAGGATCGAGAATCCGGCATAGGTCGGCTGGAGAACCCACGGCGACTTGAGTGCATGCTCGACCAGAGTCTTTGAGACCACTGGCGATAGTCCGCGAGCAAGGAAACGGATCTCAAGTGGGGAGATCGCGGCGAGCGCGAAACAGCTCGTGCCGAGGGAGACGAGGCCAGCACGACCGAAGAATCCTCTCTCCGAACGACGGTCGACCTCGGGCATCGGAGGTCCAAGAAAGACGAGGCCAAGGATCCGCACAAAGGCGAGTGCCGCGAGTCCGGAGGTGAGTGCGATGAGCGCGCCTGCACCAGCCATCGCGAGACGAAGTGCGAGGCCCGGCAGGCGAAACTGTTGCATCAGGGCTTCGAGGACGAACCACTCGGAGACGAATCCGACCGTCGGGGGCAGACCGGCGAGCGTCAATGCACCCGCGCCAAAGGTCCATCCCGATAGGGGAAGGGAGCGCCCGATCCCGCGAAGTCGTTCAAGATCGTCGCTCCCGACCGCCTGCGCGACGTTCGCCGAAGCGGCAAACAGCACGGACTTCGAGATCGCGTGCGCGACAGCGTGGAGACTCGCCGCGAGCAGTCCCGCCGCCTCGAGCGTCGCGTTCGAAGTGACCGCGCCGGCGAGCGCGACACCGAAGGCGGTAATGATGATGCCGGCGTTCTCGATGCTCGAGTAGGCGATAACGCGCGATAGGCGCTGTTGCACTCCCGCGAACGCAATGCCCAACAGCGCGGTGATGCCACCGGTCAACAGCACGGCGATGGCGAGCCAGACCGGAGGGCGTCCAAGGATCGACAGGATGCGCCACAGGCCATAGACGCCGACGTTCGCCGCGATGCCCGCCATCGCGGCACGTGTCGGTCCAGGCGCTGCCGAGTAGCCGACCGGCATCCACGCCTGCAACGGCACAACGCCGAGCTTGGTCGATAAGCCAACGACGATCAGCGCGTAGGCGATGTCATGCACCGTCCCGGGCGCCACACCGTGCCAGGCGCTGAGCAGAAAGCTCCCACTTCGACCGACGAGGAGCAGAAAGCCAAAGAGGAGGCACGCGCCGCTCACCTTGCCGGTGACGAGCGTCAGCCATGCCGCGTGTGCCTCGCGCCGGTTGGCCCGGTTCACTCCGGCAAGCACGTAGAACGAGAGGGTGAGCATCTCCCAGGAAAACAGGAACGTGAACGCGTCCGCGGCGAGAAGGATCGCCGCGACCGAAGCAAGCAGCGTGCAATAAGCCGCCCCGAGACCACGCCGACGCGGACTCTCTTCCCGTCGGATCCAAGTAATCGAACATGCCGACACCGCGACCCCGATCGCGAATAACAGGGTGAGGAACAGTCCCGCCAGATCGTCGAGGCGGACCGTCGTCGTCCCAATGCCGAGCAGGGATCCGAGCGAGTACATCTGCGCTCCATCCGCGATGACGTGAATGCCAACCGCAAGACACAGTCCCGATCCGACGAACGCGAGTCCGTACGGCAGCGGACGAAGGGCGCGATTGGCACTCACAAGGACGATGTCCGCGAGCGCACCCGCGCAAAAACAGCCAAAAGCCGCGACGAGGAGCGCCGCGTTCACGATGACCTCTCAGCTTGGGTCGCATCGCTGCCACGGACGGGCATAAGACCGATCGCGAGCAAAATTCCGTGCAAAATCGCGAAGGGACTCGGCGGCGAACCCGGAACGAAGACATCGACGGAGATATCATCGGCAATACCACCTCGCGTGGCGTAGCTCCGCGCAAGCAGACCGCCGCTCGCCGTCTCGCTCCCGATGGCGATGATCAGTTTCGGCGTCGGCATCGCGTCAAAGGTGCGATGGAGTGCGCCGAGCATCCCGGTCGCTCCGGCCCCCGTGACGAGAAGGAGATCAGCATGACGAGGGCTCGCGGTGAAGAAGATCCCAAGGCGCTGCACGTCGTAGAAGGGATTGGTGAGCGCCGCGATCTCCCACTCCTCAGATCCATCGGAACCGCAGTCGATGTGTCGGATATGGATCGAACGGCGAAGCGCGCGGACGCGTCTCGCGAGTCCCTCGCGCAGTTCAGCGAGATCGTTTTGCCCCTCCTCGTGACGCGAGACGACAAGCAGATCCCGACGGAGTGCGGCAACCTCGAAATCGGCATCAAAGGAAAACATCTCCGGTCGAGCCGCGACACAACGACCGCAGGCGACGCAAAGGCCGCGGTCCACCCGGATCCCTCCCTCTGTTTTGATTGCGCCGGTCGGGCACAGCTGCGCGACGGCTACTGCCTCAGGTGCGTCGAGCCGCGCGACGTCTTCGCCGCCAGACACCGACACGGTGGCTCGAAAGAGCGGTCCGTATCCGTCTGGCCGATGTGGATATCGGCTCGTGACGATTCCCTCGCGGATACCCCGCGTCATCCACGGCATCAGCCGGCCGCTCCCGCAATCGAAAGTCCGAAGCTCGCTTCGATGAAGGCAAAGTCGGTGGTGATGTCCTTCGGGAAGGCCGCGGTGAACAGCGCCAGGTTGTGAAACGAGGCGGAACGTTGTTTCACCCGGGTGAGCACTCCGTCCTCGACGCGTACAAGATAGAGAACCTCCCCCTGCGGCGCCTCCGCCCACCCGAACGCCTCTCCGCTCAATGTCCCCGTTGCCACTGTCCTCATGGGAGCAGACCACGCGACCCCTGCCAGGTGGTCCAGCTCGTCAAGTGCCTGGCGAATGAGGTGGAAACTCCCCCAGATCTCGTCATTGCGGACGAGTTGGCGGGCAAGCGCGTCACCCTCCACGCCGCTTGCCGAGCTAAAGCCGAGATTCCGGTAACCGCCGTAGGGTCGTGAGCGTCGCACGTCCTCTTCGATGCCAGAGCCACGCGCGAGCGGACCGAGGGCCCCGCGAACCGCGAGGATCGAAGGTGGCAGTATCCCGGTGTCGCGCAAACGGTCGAGGAATGACGGCGTTGCCATCAACAGCTTCAGATCGGCACGGATATCTCGCTCGAGGTGGTCGACCGAGGCGAGGATCTCGACCCCTTCGATCAACGGTGCTCCGCAGACGCCGCCGGGAACGACGACGCAACGACCGAAACGATTGCCGCACAGCTTTGCCCGGAGTCGCATGAGGCGCTCCTTGTGGAGCGTGAGCCGCGCGAAGGCGACTGCCTGCCCAGCCGCCTCCGTGTGGCGGATCGTCGAATCGAGGTGATTGGCGATGCGCTCGAGTTCCGCGTGGAGAACCCGGACGAATTGACCAGCGGGTGGAGGTTCGGCTCCCGAGATGCGTTCGATCGCCTCGCAATACGCGGTGGCATGCGCGATCGTCGCGACGCCCTCGACCCTCTCGGCGAGCAAGACACCATCCTCGACGCTTCGGCCGACAAAGCCGAACTCGACCCCGCGGTGCTTGTAGTGCGGACGCGTCTGGATACGGGGGAAGTCCTCCCCCGGAGTCTCGATGACGTACTCGATCGCCTCGAAGACCCCCGACCTCACGGGTCCATAGGAAATCGTGAACATGCCCTCGCCGCTCACAAGTGCTGGCAGCGGTGCACTGTCGGGCACGAGTCGATCGACCTGGTCACCCGATCCCGGTCGCGGCCGGATCGAGCCGGGTGAGAGAGGGAGAACGAGCGGATCGAGGTCCGGATGGCCGATCGCCTCGATCCCATAGAGATCGTGGATCTCCCGTTCATACCAGTCGGCACCGGGCACGAGCGCGGTGACCGACGGATACGAGGTCGTCCCCTCGGCAAGTGTTGCCGCAATCACCATAAGCCGCCCCTGTCCGGCGAGGACGGCAACGAGACGGACGCAACGCGCCTGTGGCATCGCGAACAGCGCGGCGAGTCGGTGTGTGCTGCCCAGTATGCCTGCCACCTCGGTCGCGAACAGCTCGGGCCTCACCTCGACCGCGGCCCCATCCATAGTCATCGCGCCACCTCGAGCTGGCTCGCGGCGTGCTGGAGGAGTTCGTTCAGCTGTCCGGGCACGTGAACGCCGAGAATGACGAGTCCGACGAGTCCGACCGCCATCGCGACGACGATGAGCCAGCTCGTCTCGCCGCGTCCGAGTCGCAGCCTCTCCCGCTCGGGCACGGGAGAGAGCATCGTCTTCGTCGTGAACCACGACAGGCCAAAAAACGCAACGGTGACGAACACGACGAGCACTGCGGCGATGGCATCGCGTGGATCCGAGAGCCCGCCGGCGACGATGAGGAATTCGCTCCGGAAGATCCCAAACGGCGGCATCGCGGAGAGGGCGAGCACCGCGAGGACGAGCATTGGGCCGCTCCAGGGCAACAGTCCCACACCGCCGCGTATTCGAGCCATGTCCTTCGACTTGAACTTGCGGGCGACCGAGCCCGCCCCGAAGAACGCCGTGCCCTTCGCCGCGCCGTGCGCGATGACGTGCAGCAGCACGCCGACGATCGCAAGCGGAGCGGAAAAGCTCATCCCGATCGCGAGGATCCCCATGTGCTCGACGCTCGAATAGGCAAGCAATCGCTTCAGGTCGCGTTGGCTGAGCAGGTAAAACGCAGCTAGAACGAGTGAAGCGAGTCCGAAGATCAACAGCACGTTCCTCGGAAAGGCCGGCCCGAGGCAACGCACACTCACCTGGAAGAAACGAAGGATGGCATAAAAGCTTGTCGCGAGCAGCGCCCCCGATAGCAGTGCTGAGATCGGTGTCGGCGCCTCGGAATGTGCATCGGGTAGCCACGTGTGGACCGGGACGAGCCCCATCTTCGTTCCAAAGCCAAGTACCGCGAGCACGTCCGCGAGCCGGACGACGTCCTTCGGGAAGGCGTGTGCGCCCGAGAGGAGCTTGTTGTAGGAGGGGTCGTAAGAGGAACCGAAGAAGCGGGTTCCCGCGTAGTACATGATGATCGTCGCGAAGAGCGCGATGCCAAGCCCGAGCGACGCGAGGATGACGTACTTCCAAGCCGCCTCGGTCGCACCGTCGGTATCGTCAATCGCGACTAACAGCGCAGAGATGACGGTCGTCACCTCGATCATCACCCACAACAGCGCCAACCCATTCACGAGCGGTGCGACGGCCATCGACCAGCAGAAGACGTTAAGTCCCACGAAAAAACGTCGCGCATAGCGCCGTCCAGCCTCGCCCTCTGGAAGGTGGAGGTAGCCCGCCGCGAAAATCGATGTCGTCGCGTAGAGAAACGTTGTCGGCACCAGGAAGACGACTGAGAGCGCATCGACCCGAAGCACCGACCCAACAGCGAGGTAGCTGTGAGCGGTCGCACTCGGAATGAGGGCCAGCGCGAGGAGGAACAGTGCGATCCCCGAACCGATCGTGACTACCTTCGAGATCGCTGGAGGGGTCCACCAGGTGGCGATCGACGTGACGACGGGAACAATCACGATGGCAAGCAGCACGTGGTTCATCGCGCTAGCCCTTCAGCCGATCGAGCGAGTCAGTGGACAGTGTTTTCGTGCGGCCGTGGTGGATCCGCATCAACACGCCGAAGACGACGACCGCGACGAGGAGATCGAACAGGAACGCGACATCGACGATAAGGGGGAGCCCGGAGGCCACGACAAGGCTTGCGACTGAGACACCGTTCTCGAGCGAGAAGAATCCGATCGCCTGGGAGACGACGTCGGAACGCAAGATGATGAGCACGAACGCGACGAGCACCACCGCGACGGAGATCGCGAGAGCCGCCGATGGGAGCGCTGTGGACTGCAGGTGCAGTGCGCCGACCGAGAAGAACGCGAAGACCGACATCACGATCGCGATCAATGTCATCGTGGCGACGCTGAAGGCCGAGCTGCCGGCGAGACTGACCTCGGCGCGCGAAAGCAGACGGAGCACGATTCGCGGCACGATGATGACCTTCAAGATGAACGACAGCGCCGCGAGGACATAGATCTCGTCGATGTGACGGGTCGCCGCGACGACGATTGCGAGCGCGGTAACAACGAGTGACTGGAACGCGTAGAGGCGTACCTGTGAACGCAGCATCGGGGCGCGCAGCATCGCGAACTCCGTCAGCAAGACGAGCACGGCGATGACGTCTACGGCACCCGTGAAGGTGGAAGGTGCGGCGTGCGGCATCAGCCACCCCCCAGGTAGAAGACGAGTACGGCGAGTACGGCAAGAAGGAACGCCGCGGCGAGGAACTCGGTGATCTTGAACAGACGCAACTTCGAGAAGGAGTTGTCGATAATCGCGAATATGCAGCCGACAACCATGGCCTTCCCGAGAAGAGATGGAATGGCAAGGACGACTGAAGCTGGTCGCCGATCTGTGGCAAGGCCCCACGGCGCGACGAAGACATCGATGAGGATCGTGTAGAGGATCAGCTGCTTCATCGTCGATCCCCACCTGAGCAATGCGAACGGCGCGCCCGAGTGCTCGAGGGTCCGACCCTCATCGATCATTCCGAACTCCAAGGTTCCCGAGTGCGTCTCGACCGGGATCCTGCCGGTATCGGCGAGTACCACAAGAAAGAAAGCGATCGCCGCGAGAATGTGCGCCGGGCGGACAATCTCGCCCGTCGAGGAACGCACGGTCGCAGCGAGCGCATAGGGAAGGTCGGTTGCTGTGATGATCCCAACGGCAAAGACGACGAAGAGGATCGTCGGCTCGATGAGCGCGCCGAAGGTCATCGCCCGGCTGGCCCCAAGCTGTGCGTACGGAGCACCTGACTCCGTGCCGGCGATCGCGACCGAGAACCCGGCGAGGGCGAGGATGAAGCCACCTCCCAAGATGTCGCCCATGTAGCCGAGGGGCAGTCCATAGGTTGTGAGCACCGGGATGAGAAGCGGGACGATGAGATAGCAGGAGAACGCGATGATAGGTCCGACGAGGAAGACCCAACTCGATCCTTCGGGGACGACAGTCTCTTTGCGAAAGAGTTTTGCTAGGTCGTAGTAGGGTTGAAAGACTCGCGGACCACGACGGCCTTGAATGCGACCTTCGACATGCGCGATGACACCGCTCACCAACGGGGCACCGAACAGGATCGTGAGATCCTGCAAAGCCTGGATGACAGGCGCTGCCAGCTGTGTCTGACTCAAGACGCGACCTCCACGCATGTCGACATTCGCGTAGAGGCCATCAACCCAACTCGCTGGGCAGTTCGGGCTTTGTGGCCCGCCGGGGCATCATCCGGCTTTCGCAGATACTAGCGGGAAGTGTTGGGGGGCGGTTGCAATCCGGTGGACGGCCACGAAGGCTACCCGGTTATCGCCATTCGCAAGCCGTATTATCGCCCATCGCTCAACGCGCGACGCAATGAGCGCCGACACGTCAGTGAAGATCGGGGCGGCGACCTCTCATCACGACTCAAGAGATCGGAATCGTGCGTTTCCCAGGCGCGAGAAACGAGAAAGGGGTCTCCCGGAACCTGGTACTCCAGTACTCAAAATCAGCACCTGGGAGCGGCATCTCCGAGAAGGTCGTCAGGCGTGCGCAGTGATGAGCGCGCGGATTCCGATGCCCATCAAAAACAAACCGCCGTATCCATAGAGCAGGTAGCGACGCGCGAACAGCTGCCGTCGGTAGGCAAAGAGGAACCCGACGACGACGACGGCGAAGAACCCGTAGAACGGATGGAACGCGAGCGGCCTCGCGTGTTCGCCCTCGACAAGACCAAGTCCGGAGCCAATCTGGACAAATATCGCCGCCTCGACGAAGAAGGTAAACCACCAGAGTGCTCTCGTACGAAGTTTCTCGCGATAGTTGGCAACGAGGGCCCAGAGCCCGGCGAGACCGTTCCCGGTGATGACGAGATAGCCCCACACCTGATGGAAGCTGAGCAGCGTGCCAAGGTGCGCGTTCGGATCCGGCGCTAAGAGATGCATCATCACCCCGAGAGATTAGGGCCGAAAAGGACTATGGGAAGATGAAATCGGAGACCGGCTCATCCTCGGTGTAGGCAGCGTAACCATCGCGTTCAAGTTCATCTGCGAGCTCAAGACCGCCCGACTTGACGATCCTGCCGTTCACATAGACATGCACCCCATCAGGATGGAGCTCGTCGAGCAGGCGGCGATAGTGCGTGATCGCGAGGACCCCGATGGCAATCGTTCCGGGTTCAGGTGCGTGTGCCTGTCGTTCGATGCGACGCGCGACATCGCGCAGTGCATCGACATCGAGGCCCGAGTCGAGTTCGTCCAAGAGCGCGATCCGTGGCTGGAGGATCGCGAGCTGGAGGGTCTCGAGTCGCTTCTTCTCACCACCTGAGGCATCGACATTGACCGCGCGCCCGAGCATCGCCTCGGGTACACCGATCGAGAGCGCCTCTTTGTCAAGGCGCGCGAGCAATGACTCCTCCTCGGCCTCGTCGGCGCGTCCCTGGGCGAGCAGCGCCTCTCGCAACAGCGAAAGGAGGGGGACACCGGGAATCTCCATCGGACTCTGCGAGGCAAGGAACAGCCCGGCACCGGCGCGCTCATAGGTGCTCAGCGAAAGCAGATCGACCCCGTCGAGGGTGACGGATCCCTCCGTCACCAGATAGGCGCGATTGCCCATCAGGACATTGGCGAGCGAGGACTTGCCAGCGCCGTTTGGCCCCATGATCGCGTGGATCTCACCCGAGCAGATCTCGAGGTCGATTCCCCTGAGGACCTCTTTCGAACCGATTGCGGCACGAAGTCCAGCGATACGAAGCGTACTCACTGGGCCTTCACCAACACCCGTCCGTTTTCGATCAGGACCGCATAGACCGGAACGGGCTGTGTGGCAGGGAACGACATCGGCTCACCGGTATCGAGCGAGAACATACTGCCGTGCTTCCAGCATTCAATCAGGCACTCTTCGAGTTCGACCTCTCCTTCGGAGAGCGGAAAGTCCTCATGGCTACAGACATCGAGGATCGCGCGGAACCCCCCGTTGCACCGGACCAGACAGACCGGCCCAACCTCGAGCATGAACCTTCTCGCCTCCCCGAGTGCCATCTCTTCGGCACCACACAGATCCACGAATCCAACCTCACTCATGATGCGAGCTGCGCATAGATCGAATCCGCGAGCCGGAGCTCGACATCTTTACGGATATAGGTTGCGCATCCCGCATTGTTCGCCCTGGACAACAGATCATCGAAAAAGCCAAGCAGGATGAGTCGTTCCGCGACCTCCGGGGGAATTCCGCGCGATTCGAGATAGAAGAGCTGATCTGGATCGATTGGTCCCACCGCTGAGGCGTGGCTGCAGTGCACGTCGTTCTCGTCGATATCGAGATTGGGAACCGAATCGGCATGTGCGCCCTCGCTCAGTACGAGATTCCGGTTCGTCTGGGAGGCATCCGCGCGCCGAGCTCCCTTTCGCATGTGGATCATGCCCGAATACACCGAACGTGCGTGGTCCGCGACCGCTCCTTTGAAGATCAGTTCGCTCTTGGTCCGACCGACGAGATGATCCTGGAAGGTGCGGAACTCTTGAACCTGGGTTGCAATTCCAAGGTAGGCGGCAAAGAGACGGCTCTCGCCGCCCTCACCGGCAAGCGCGGCCCTGGAGTAGAGACGCGAGTAGTCCGCACCGAGCGATGCCGAGAACGCGCTCAGCGTTGCATCGCGCCCGATCTCTGCAAGCTGGTAACCGAGCAGCCACGATCGCTCGGCGAGTTGCTGGACGAGGTCGAGGCGCAGATGGGCCGACTCTCCGACAAAGGTCTCAACCACCGGAACATGAAGGAGTCTTCCATCGAGAGAGGTCTGAAAGACCACAACGGAGGCCTGTGCGAAGACACCAAGACGGATGAACAGACGCGCGTAGGAGAGTCCCTCGACCGCGGCCTCCGAAAGCTCTGATATCACCACGATCGGAGGCTCGAATGCCGAGTTCGCGGGGACATCGATCACCGTCGCCGCTGGCGCAAAGGCGTCATTGAGTACTCCGAACGGCTCGTCGACAAGACTGAGCAGCGAACCGAACTCCTCGATCGGCAGGTCAAAGTCCGCGATCGAACCGATCGTGATACCGGAGTGCTTGATCTCATCGCGAAGTTCGACCGAGACGAGCACCCCGTCGATCACATGCACGAGCGCCCCATGGTCTCCAAAGTCATCGAGAAACGCGCGCGACGCCGAGCTAATCGGAATTGCCTCATGGATACGTGGCAAGACCACGCCATAACTCGAGAGATCGAGCTCGTCGATACGGCCATAACGCCAGTCCTCGGCCGTCGACGTCGCCTCATGGACTTCGCTCAGTCGGGCGAGTGCCGATGCTCGATAGCGCGCGACCCATTCTGAACCTCCGAGTGCCTCGAGGGACTCGGCGGAAAATCTTCGGTCCGAAAGGTTCATTGATCTCTCTTTGGATTGTTCTTGCGAAATAATCGACGCAGACCGCGGCCGAATGAGTCGCCCTCTCGTTCATCGCGGGCGGCGAGTACCTCTTCGCGCGTTGACGCGACGACCGCGTTCACGATGTCCTCTGCATTGTCGAGCAGTTCAGCGACATTTGCTCCCTCGGGTTCGTCTTCAATCGGTGGTTCGATCAGGCTTCCATGCGTCCAGCCCGCGTCCGCCAGACGACGGACATAGGACGGACAGTTCTCAGGACAGCGCCAGGGTGCCTCGGGAGCGAGACCAAGGATGCAGAGACGGGCTACTTCGCCGTTCGCATACGTCCTCGATTGATAGTTCTTGCATTCCTCGCGCATCGGCATGTGAGCCGGACCTCCTCGGTGCTGCTGACGTAACGTCAAAGGCAGGTTCTCAGCCTACCGACCCTTCCATCTGCAGCTCGATCAGTCGGCTCCACTCGACCGCATATTCCATCGGCAGTGTCCTTGTGATCGGCTCGATGAAGCCGTTCACGATCATCGAGGTCGCCTGCGTCTCGGAGAGCCCACGGCTCATCAGATAGAAGAGCTGATCGTCCCCGACCTTTGACACCGTCGCCTCATGCCCGATCTGCGCGTCCCGCTCTTCGACCTCCATGTAGGGCTTGGTCTCTGAGGTCGATTCCTCATCGAGAATGAGCGCATCACAGCGCACGAAGGACTTCGCACCCTTGGCGCCCTCATCCACATGGACCTTGCCGCGATAGGTGGTGATTCCGCCATCTTTGGAGATCGACTTCGAGATGATCGTCGATGTCGTCTCCGGTGCAAAGTGCACCATCTTCGCTCCGGTGTCTTGGATCTGACCGGCGCCCGCATAGGCAACCGAGAGCACCTCGCCGGAGGCCTTTGGTCCCATCAGGTAGACCGAGGGATACTTCATCGTGAGACGCGACCCGATGTTGCCGTCGATCCATTCGACGTGTGCCTCTGTCTCTGCACGTGCACGCTTGGTCACGAGGTTATAGACGTTGTTCGACCAGTTCTGGATCGTCGTATAGGTGATCCTGCTGCCCGGCAGAGCGACGAGCTCGACGACTGCGGAGTGCAGCGAGTCGGTCGAATAGACCGGAGCCGAGCAACCCTCGACATAGTGCACCTGCGAGCCCTCATCGGCAATGATCAGCGTGCGCTCGAACTGTCCCATGTTCTCTGCATTGATCCGGAAATACGCCTGCAGGGGCATGTCGACCTTGACGCCAGGCGGGATGTAGATGAACGAGCCGCCCGACCACACGGCCGAGTTGAGTGCTGCGAACTTGTTGTCGTTCGGCGGAATGATCTTGCCGAACCACTTGCGGACGATCTCCGGGTACTCGCGCACCGCAGTGTCCATGTCACTGAACAACACACCGAGTTTTTCGAGATCCTCGCGGTTGCGGTGATAGACCACCTCTGACTCGTACTGCGCGGTCACACCGGCCAGGTACTTCCGTTCGGCTTCGGGAATGCCGAGCTTCTCGTAGGTGTTCTTCACGGACTCGGGGAGTTCCTCCCACGCGTCGACAAGACCGGCGGTTGGCTTGATGTAGTAGTAGATGTCCTCGAAATCAAGTCCAGGCATCTTTGTCGCGAACCAGTCAAGCATCGGCTTCTCGCGAAAACGCCGGTAGGCGCTGAGACGGAACTTCAGCATCCATTCTGGCTCGCCTTTGATCCTTGACATCTCCCGGACGATCTCCTCGTTGAGGCCCTTGCGGGGCTTGAAGACATAGTCCTCTTCGTCGCTCCAACCGAGCGAGTACTTTCCGAGATCAAGTTCTTTCGTCACGTGGGGCACTCCCTAGAGTCGAGGAGGCGTCGGAAGATATCCGAATTACTCCTATCCCCATAGTATCAATTCCACCTCCGCTCCGACCCCTCAATGTCCCAGCCGAACATAAGGGGCACCAAGGAAGGCCCGTATGGGACAAAAGGAGGGGCCCCCAGGAAAGGTTCATCTATCCTTTCGCGCGTCACGAGAGAATTGGGGCGAAAGGCGCACAGGATTCGTCGTTTCAGGCGAGATGTTCCAAAATGGTCGAGGAGAGGTCATGAGTTTTAGTGAGTCATTTATCGATGAATCGATCAAGATCTTGCAGGCGCTGGACACCGGTTCGATTGAGCGATGCATTCAAGGACTCGCCGCCGTGCGCAACCGGGGCGGTCGACTGTTCATCCTCGGTGTCGGTGGTTCTGCGGGTCACGCCTCGCACGCGGTGAACGACTTTCGCAAGATCTGTGGATTCGAGGCCTATACCCCGACGGACAACGTCTCCGAACTGACCGCGCGCGCCAACGACGAGGGCTGGGAGACCACCTTTTCGGAGTGGCTGACCGGCTCGCGGCTGCGCCCCGATGATGGCCTGCTGGTCTTCTCGGTCGGTGGAGGCGACGAGGAGAGGAACGTATCGACCAACATCGTGCGGGCGATCCAGCTCGCTCGGAAACGCGGCGTCCCGGTCTATGGCGTGATTGGTCGTGAGGGTGGCTACACGTTGAAAAACGCAGATGCCTGCGTGGTCATTCCCCCGCTCTATCGCGAACATGTCACGCCACACACCGAGGGTCTTGCGGCGGTGATCTGGCACCTTTTTGTCACTCACCCATTGCTCGCCAAGACTGCGACGCGATGGGAATCGATCGGCGACTGAGGCGCGTTATTTGAAGATCACGTCGAAGCCAGCGGCTTGCAGCTTTGGCAGGCCAAGCACCGCGCCGTTCACCGTTATCTCCTTCAGGTTCGGTGGATTTCCGATCACGATCACAAGGTGTCCACTCGTCGACAAATCAACGGAGTTGACACCGGATTCACCGATCGTGGACATGGCCAACCACCTGCTCTGCGTTGCCCGGTGCTTGAATCCGACCCAGCAGGGACCGGTTGCGTCGACCTTGATCAGGTAGCTCCCCGCAGGTGCGCTATAGGTTGCGCTCGAGACCGTCGAGGCTACGAGTCGTGTCGCGGTCGACGATGGCTTCGAAGCAGTGTTGGCCGTCGCGCGAGGAGGGGTTCGTATCGTGGTCGAGGTCGTCGGAACCGTCAGCGCGCCCGATTTTGAACGGGAGTGGAGGTAATACGCAACGCCGCCTGCAAAGACGACAAGAACCAACAAGACAGCCGCGGCGCGCGGAGGCTTCCCCTTGGCGCTTGCACCGGGAACCTTGAAATGCTCACCACTGCCTGGCTTTGCTGGACGCTTCGGGCGTCTCCCGTAGATCGGTGGCACCGGTGGTTTTACGGGCGTAATGGAGAGATCGCCAAAGACGAGACGTCCCTCATTGCTGACCCTTCGATCGTCGGTGATCTCGATCTCCGCACGCGCATTGATTGCCTTTCGTTCAATCGCGAGCGCAGAGGTCGGGAGGCTTTCCCCTCGATCGACCTCGTGGAGTCCACTGTCGCGAGTATTGCGCTCGGCCGTGCGTTCCACGATCTCATGGATCGAGCCAAGTCGTCGGTGGTGTCCAGAGATCGAACGCTCAATGGAACTCTCCCGGCGGAACCGGAGCGCGAGGAGTCCGATGATGACCATCACTAACGCGATGAGCACCAACTTCACCAACATCTTGCACCTACCTCAGTTTGTTCCAGCACCAGTTCCCACGAACCCACATCATTTGTCGAACAGCGAGCGTCAGGTACGAAGTCCATATCTCGGACGGAGATGATCAGCGAGTTGTGCGCGTCGCGGGTTCTCGCGATCTCTTCCAGAGATCACCGGATCGCTGATCCGCCAGTCCGCGTTGATCTCGGAATCATCCCAGGCGACACCAAGTTCATCGTTCGGGTTGTAGTAACTGTCAACGAGATAGGTCAGTGTCAGATCGGTCAGTGACGAAAAGCCATGTGCTACACCCGGGGGAATAAACAGACCCTTCTCGTTCCCGTCACCAATCTCGATCATCTGGGTCTTCCCCTCGGTTGGGGATCCGACGCGAAGATCGTGGAGGACCACCTGGGCGCTCCCTCTCGTCATAAACCAGTAGTCGGCTTGATGAAGGTGATAGTGCAAACCCACCACCGCTCCCGCGTCACGATCCGAGCGGTTTGACTGCACCATCTCGCGTCCGAGTGGGAACCACGATCTGCGATACGACTCAATGAAGCGTCCTCTCGCATCCGCGTGAATTGCCGGCTCGACAACGACGACGTCAACAATCTCGTCCGAAATCGAGATCTTTGCCACCTGCCACTCCCTCTATTGCGTCCTCTTGATCCACAACACTAGTCAGGCAAGCTGGTAATTCCCTGTTCGCGTCCGCGCCAGCACCCCCTCTGAAATGAGTTTCTCGGCGATTCGCGCCGCGCGATCTGGCTCTTCTGGCCATCCGGCTGCCTCTGCCAGGCTGTCGCGCTCGATCGGTCCAAGACACGCGCGTCTCACCAAACGCCCACGTCCCTGACGGTCCGAGCCAGAAAATGTCGATTGGCGCGCCCCCTTTACTGATACGGGCGATGCAGGATCAGCCAAAATAGATCCTCCACTGATTTCGTCATGACGCCATTTACACTTCGCGCCAAACAGCGGGCATCTCGCGCATTGAGGTGATCGCAACCGACAGACAAGGCTGCCAAAATCCATCAGCGCGAGATTCCAGTCACGAGAAGGTTGTCGCGCGACCAGTTCATCCGCGAGCTCCTGGACCTGTTTCGCTGAGGCCTTCACGCCAGTCAACGCCCTTACGATCACTCGTCTGATATTGGTGTCAACAACGCCGGCGGGCTCATCAAATGCAAAGGCACGAATAGCGCGCGAAGTATAAGGACCCACTCCCGGAAGTTCGAGAAGCAGGCCTAGATCTGACGGCACCTCGCCGGCATATGTATCACAGATAATCCGCGCACACCTATGCAACGCAATCGCACGTCGGTTGTATCCAAGACCTATCCAGAGCGCGATGACCTCCGCCTGGGTCGCGTCGGCACACGCCTGTGGCGTTGGAAACCGCTTTGCCATCTCGACAAAGCGCGGCACGACGCGCACCACCTGAGTCTGGGAGAGCATGAACTCCGCGATCAACGTGAGCCAGGGGTCTCTCGTCTGTCGCCATGGAAACAGATCGCGTTCGACGCGCAACTCGGACCACGCGCCAAAGATGTATTCGATGAACTCAGACCTTTGGTCGCCTCCGACTCTGGTGGCCATGATGATCACTCAGCGCGACGAGTCAGGCCTCATGGGGAGGTCGTGTCGAGAACGCGAGGATCCAGCTGTCATTCGTCTCGCCGTCGATCACCAATCGCCAGGTGTATCGGGTGCCGGGCGAGAGCGGGAGTGGTCCGAAATTCAGCGCAAGCGAGACATCGATGGGACTCCCCGGAGGAATCGAATCTGGACGCGACACCGTGAAGTCTCCGCGCACCTCGATCGGCTGAAGACCCTCGGGCGTCTCGGCCATCACCGGCTGTCCATCGGTATCAACCAGAAACAGCTCCCAGTGATGCGGGCGCTCCGCGTCGTTCCAATCGACGTCGATCTTCATCGCAACTGCGGAAGGTGTCGGATCTGGACCGATCAGGCTCCAGCCACCTCCCAGTACATACAGCTTCCCGTCTGCCACCTGGGCAGAGTCACACAGCAACATGGTCACGCGCATACCCTGCACGCTAATAGGAATCGACGGGTCCAATTGTGCCAAGGCGGCCCACCGGCAAGAATAAGGTGGAACCGTGATCGAACTCGGTCTGCGAAATGACGTCTATCGGCGACCACTCTCGACCGCGCTCGAACGGCTGGGGCTCGAGGAGGGTTGGCGGTGCGTCGACGTCGGTGCCGGAGCTGGCGATGTTTCCGTCGCCCTTGCCGCGATGGTCGGTATCACGGGACGCGTCTACGCGGTCGACTCCGACCCACGCGCGTGTGACGAGGTGGCGCGTGCCGCTGCGGAGGCTGGCGAGGCACAGGTCTTCGCGCTCACCCAGTCCGGCGAAGATCTCCAGCTCCCGGAGACCGTTGACCTAGCGTTCTGCCGGTTCTTGCTGATGCACGTCATCGAACCGCTCGAGGTCTTGAAAAAGATGTCCGAGGCAGTCCGACCGGGAGGTTTCCTCGTCGCACAAGAACCAATCACCTCAGCTGGACGGATCGCCGGCGCCGCGATGTCGATGCCAGGAGCGAGGCATCCCGACATCGGTTCGATGCTTCCGGGGCTCGTCGTCGCACTCGGACTCGAACTTACCGATGCATGGGCCGAGGCGCCTGCGGGTGCAGGTCGAGGCGCGGTCGCGGACTATCTCGAGGAGCTCACCGATGTCCATCCAGGAAACGATTCCATCGTCCTCCCGCCGCTCGTCACGGTGATCGGACGAAAGCGCAGCGCGCGCGCTTGATGGAGTTGTTGCAATGACCCTGTCTCGCGCGGTCTTTCTCGATCGCGACGGCATCATCAATGTGCTCTGGACTGATCCCCGCACCGGCCAACCGGGGAGTCCACTCGATGTCGAGAGTGTCAGACTCCAAGGCGAAATAGCCCGAGAGATCATCAGATTTCGCGAGGCGGGATATCTGCTTGTCGGAGTGACCAATCAACCTTCCGCGGCGAAGGGCCGCATCTCTATGGTTCAACAAGATGCGATCCATGAACGCGTGCTCGATTTACTCTCAGCTGAAGGCGTCGCTCTTGACGCGTGGAAGATCTGTCCACATCACCCTGACGGTATCGTCAAAGAACTTGCCCTCTCGTGCTCGTGTCGTAAACCAAAACCCGGCATGCTCATCGACGCGGCAAGGGAATTCAACATCAATATTGCATCGTCATGGATGATCGGTGATAGCGACTCCGACGTCGAGGCGGGACGTGCCGCAGGAACGCGCACCATACTGATCGGAGCGCCGACCTCCCTGAAGCGATCACACGCCGTATTCGCGACGAGCTACTGCGCGACCTTCAAAGAGGCTGTCGACATCATCCTCGAGCAAGGTTGCTCCTAAATATCTGCTTGGCATCGGTGAGGCGTGTTGGACACCGAATGCGTTGTCGAGGTGCACAAACCTGCGAGTCGCAAGCCCATCTGGGAAGAGCAGATCTTAACCCGGAGACTATGCTTTCGCCAATGTCGAGCTCTCCCTTGAAGACCAAGATCTTTGCCGATGGCGCAGCTATCAAGGAAATACTCGAATTCGCGGCGGACAAGAGAATCAGGGGCTTCACTACCAATCCCACCTTGATGCGCGAGGCTGGCGTCCTCGATTACGCAGAGTTCGCATCAGAACTTCTGCTCCACGTCGGTGATCGGCCGATTTCGTTCGAAGTCTTCGCTGATGAGCCGAAGGAGATGCATCGACAGGCCCGAATCATCTCCTCATGGGCGGACAATGTCTTTGTCAAGATTCCCATCACCACGACCAAAGGCGAGACACTGATCCCCCTCGTTCATGACCTTTCATCAAGCGGTGTGATGGTGAACGTCACCGCAGTTTTCACGCTCGACCAGGTTGAGCGAGCGACAGAGGCATTGAGCGGCGGGGCGGCCTCGTACATCTCGATCTTTGCCGGGCGCATTGCCGACACGGGGAGAGATCCGCTTCCGATCGTTGCCGAGGCGGTCGAAATCATGAAGGCATCACCGGACACGGAATGCATCTGGTCATCACCGCGCGAGGTTCTCAATCTGATCCAGGCAAACAGCGTGGGGTGTCACATCATCACCATGACACGCGGTCTTCTCGACAAACTTGGCACGATTGGGAAAGACCTCGACCAATACTCACTCGAGACCGTCGAGATGTTCAATCGGGACGCGACCTTGGCGAAGTACTCGCTCTGACAATGGGCGTCATTGTCGCGAAGGCGCCACTTCGCATCTCCCTTGGTGGAGGCGGAACGGATCTGCCCTCGTACTTTCGCGAGCACGAAGGTTTCCTTGTCGCTGGCGCAATCGACAGATACGTCTACATCTTGGTTCACGCCGCATTCAACCGGATCTTCCAGCTCAAATACTCAAAGCTCGAAGAGACCCGAACGCCATCGTCGATCCGTCATCCGATCTTTCGCGAGGCGCTGATGCGATACTGGGACGGAGACCCCCTTGAGATCACCTCGATCGCCGACGTTCCGGCAGGAACAGGCTTGGGATCATCAGGGTCGTTCACCGTCGCCCTGCTCAAAGCGCTCGCTCAGTGTCGTCGCACATCGACGACGCCCGCCCAGCTCGCACAACAGGCGAGCGAGATCGAGATCGACTTCTTACAAGAGCCTGTTGGAAAACAGGACCCCTATGTCGCCGCCCACGGCGGAATCTGTGCCTATACCTTTCACCGCGACGACACCGTAACGGTCGAGCCGCTCAGTCTGAGCGGCGCCACGCATGAAAGACTTCGCAATCAGATGTTGCTTTTTTACACGGGGGAGACCCGCTCGGCTTCGAGTGTGCTCATGGACCAGCACAAAAGGTCCCTCGCGGGGGACCAAGAGATGATCGAGAATCTTCACCGGACGAAAGAGATGGGCTTCAAGAGTCGCCAGTTGCTCGAATGCGGAGATCTCGAGGGTTACGCAAAACTCATGAACGAGCACTGGCAGAACAAACGCAGCCGTTCAGATGACGTCACGAATGCCCACATCGATCGCCTCTATGAAATTGCGATGGCCAATGGCGCGATCGGGGGCAAACTGATCGGTGCCGGAGGGGGCGGATTTCTCCTTGTCTACTCCGCGATTCCCTCGCTCACGCGAGAGGCGATGGCCGGGTTGGGGGCAACCGAGCAACCATTCGACTTCGAGTTCGGCGGTGCCTCGGCACAGGGACTCGTCTAAGTGCCCGACTACTGTTCTGTAAATAGCTCCACGCGTTAGCGAGATTCGGTGCTTCCACCTGTCTGCATCCTTGCCGGAGGACTCGGCACTCGCCTTGGCGAGATCGGGAGATCGACTCCCAAGGCACTCATCGAAGTCGCCAACGAGCCATTTCTCGTGCACCAGATCCGCCTGCTCGCGACCTACGGCGTCGAGAGGGTCGTGCTGTGTGTCGGACATCTCGGGGAACAGATCGAGGAGCGAATCGGTCGTTCCCGAGAGGGCGTCGCCATCAGCTACAGCTACGATTCGGCTGACCTCGACGGGACACTCGGCGCAATTCGAAGGGCGCGTGTCCATCTCGGAGAACAATTTCTCGTCATGTACGGCGATACCTACCTGGAAATCAACTACGCCGACTTCGCAAGATCCTGGCTGGCAAGCAACAAGCGGGCCGGGATGTGCATCCTATTCAATGACAACCAGTGGGATCGTTCCAACGTCAATTTCCAAGACGACAAGATCATCGCATATGACAAATTCGCTCCGACAGAGGAGATGTCCTGGATTGACTTTGGGCTCGGGGCTTTGAAGGCAACGGCGCTCGACGTCGTCAGCCCAGCTATAACCGATCTCGCCGAGCTCTATCACCGACTCTCGCGTTCGGGAGAGCTGTATGGCTACGAGGCGACTGAGCGCTTCCATGAGATCGGAACTCCCGAATCGCTCGCGGAGACCGATCGATACCTTCGCGCGAAGCTGTCCCAATAATCGATCAATGCGGCTGTTGCGCCTCACTCAATATCCGAACTGCCGACTCGCGCAGGGCGTCGCGGCTCGACCAGGAGTTGTTCCAGCCAAGGCCGCGGATCTTCTTTGAGGAGAAGCGGACAATCGGAACATCACCCTTCCAGCCTCTCGGTTCGCTTCCATAATTGATCTCGACCCCTCCGAGACCCATCACCTCGATGACGAGTTCAGCAATATCTCTGACGGTGACGTATTCATCGGTACCGACGTTGTAGACATCGAACGGTTTCTGGCGTCTTGACTTCATGAGAAAGACCGCGTCGAGAACATCGGCGACGTGCACATAGGACTTGCTCTGTGAACCATCGCCCATGACGACCAGCCTTGTCGGATCCGCAAGGAGTTTACGGACGAAGTCATAGACGATTCCGTGCGTCTGGCGGGGACCGATCACGTTCGCGAAGCGAAACGCGACGCCCTCGATGTCGAACATGTGGCAATACGCGCTCACCAGGGACTCTCCAGCGAGCTTGCTCGCGCCGTAGGTGGAGACTGGTTGAAGCGGCCCATAGGTTTCGTCGATCTCCGTGCTGCCCAGATCTCCGTAGACACCGCTGCCCGATGTGTAGGTGACCCTCGAAACTCCGGTCAATCTCGCCGCCTCGAGCACCTGGTGAACGAGAAAGGTACCGAGGCGAAAGTCAACCGAGGGGTCATTTACTGCTGCGGCAATGTCGGCGTTCGCGGCAAGCTGGAAGAGGTGATCAGAGCCGTACACTGCCTCGTTGAGACGCTGCGTATCTGCAATGTCGCCTTCAACAATTGCCAGACGATCATCATCTGCGAATGCCTCAAGATGCCAGCGATGTCCAGAGAGGAAGTTGTCATAGACCACGACCCTTGCATCGGGCTCCTCGTCGAGCAGGCGTGCAACGAGGTTGCTGCCGATAAATCCGGCGCCGCCGGCAATGAAATACCTGCTCATACGGGTTGACTTTCTTGGAATCGGAGACCCTTGTGAAATCTCAAGAAAAATTCAGGAGGAAAACATTCTCTGCACAAAAACACTACTCAAGCATTCACAGACCGACACGGACTCAGCTCTTCCGTCTTCTCAGGCCCGCGATGCGCGAGATTGAAGAGACCTTGCTGTCCGTCGCTTGAGATTCTTGTGGCGCGGAACTCCGAAGCTCGGCGATGATCGCTTCGAGGTTGCGGATGTGGAGATCCTTTGGGGCGACCACCTCCTCCTCGATCCGTTCGAGCCGCTCGATGTATGCCGCCTTCAGCGCGACCTCGTGCTCAAGCGATTGCATCTCCACCTCGCGAATCTCGTCGATGGCGCGCAACTGACCAATCTGTGTCTCGAGTTCGCCGACGCGTGCCCGTAGCCTGACAAGCTCATCATCGTTCAGCGGAATCACCCTCTCCCTGGCCAACACCAGAACCGCGCCCCGCCTCGATTGAGGCGACAAAATCCACAAACTGTCTTGGCAATACATTCCCTCTCGATCCACCCGTCGTGACATTCAATACGTTGCCGTCGGATGAACTTGGCACCAAGAGCACCGTCTCGGGGATGCAGTCAGTGTCGATGACGTCAAATTCGCGCGACTCCCGCTCGCGAAGATCAACCACGAGGTCATATCTCACTGCGCTGGTCGCAAGGTATTCCCCGACACAGAGACGCTCGCCCGACTCGATCGGACCGATCCCGAGAGCGCAGAGTTGTCCATTGTCCTTGACGCGCTCTTCAGAAAAGACCGCAACCTGACAACGACCACCCGCCTGGAGCAGCAGCATCAAGTCAACGGGGATTTTCGAGGATTCAATCACCGCGAGGACCCGCACCGGAGATCCCATCGCCCGCCATCGCGCCTCATCGATAACGCGATCATCATCGGGAACAAAGGCAACGTGAGAGTGGAGCAGCTCATGCCAACGCCGGACGAAGACCGCCTGGTTCTTCTCGAACAGGAAACGACGATAGGAAAAGTTGGTACTTGCGGACTCGATATGTCGAAGATACGACCGGGGCTGGTACCAGACCTCTCCACCGGCCTCGATCAGGCGCAGGCAGAGATCGGTGTCCTCGTAATAGGCAGGGTAATAGGCCTTGGCATCCATCCCGCCAATGGCCATCCAGGCGGATCTTCGCACGAGGAGCGAGGTTCCCGAGCAGTGCTCCACTCGGCGCTCATAGTCATACCGTCGACTGTCACGGGGAAGGCCACGTCCCACCTTTACGGTCGAACCGTCGGCCCAGATGGCACTTCCCGCCTCCTGGATTGAACCATCGGGAAACAATGTGGTCGATCCAACCGCAACTGCGCGTGGCCGACGTCGTGCGAGATCGACGAGCGGCTCCAGCCAGTTTTCCATCACCTCGGCATCGTCATTCAACAAGACGACGAATTCGCCTCGCGCGCGGTTCACGCCGAGGTTGACCGCTCCCCCGTAGCCGACATTGACCCGAGTGGTGATCGTACGGATACCGGTCGTCTGCATATCGACAAATTCGCGCAGCTGGTCATCGGGCTCATTGAGGATCAATACCACCTCATAGGCGATGCCGTGGATATGGGTGACGACCGATTCGAGACAGGCCCGGATGTGCGGCGCGGATCGCCAGGCGATGATGATCACAGAGACGAGCGGTGATTCATGTTCGACAAAGACAATAGGCGCATTCACCGAAATCGCACTTGATTCAGCTCGTGCTCTTCGGAGGTGAGCTCATCTGTCGTATCGAACGGCGCAGTGTCTGGCCCTTGAAAAACGCAACGGTTTTGACGAGCAGCCGATAGCTCCGCTGGCTCTGGACGCGCACCAGCTCGGCTCCCGTGCGGTCAAGATCAGCTTTGATCGACTCGTACTCGCGGGCGAGACCGTTCCATCGACGATCCAGGTCATCTGCCCTTCGTCGTTCATGCCAGAGCGCAACATCGAGCTCGGTAATCCGTCTGTCTTTCGTTCGATGAATCTCGTCGACCTCGTCGCCAAAATTCGCTATTTCGAGATTGCGCATCTTCACGATCTCGAGAAGCTCCCTCGTCACGAGATCTGGCTCGCCGACTTCACCATTCCGGTCAGCCATGATGAAGGTCCCCGAGTGTGGCGTCGGCTGGAGCATCCACGAGCAGCCGGTGGATGATCTCCGACCACACCTGGTGCTCACGAACGCGATCGAACTCCTCACACTGAATCTTGAGCAGCTCACGTTCGCGCTGCCAGAGCGACCCGTCACACAAGAGCGAGACAATACGCTCGGCAAAGCGGGTCGCGTCATCGGTGACTGAAAGGAACGGTGGGAATCCGAAATTGTCGCCCTCGGCATCGGAGATCGCCCCGCGCACCGGCACTCCCTCCGCTCCAACTTGCGTCGATACCGTTGGCACTCCGCTTTGGAGCGCCTCGATCGTCTTGTTCTTCACCCCTGCGCCATAGCGGTTGGGCACGACAACCACCCGAGCGCTGCCATAGATCGAACCGAGATCCTCGACCCGACCGAGAAAGGAGATCGATTCACATGAAAACCGGAGTACCTCCGCTGGCGGCCTCGCGCCGGTCACCCGAAGCCTTGCACTGTCAAGACGCGCGAGTACACGCGGCCAGACCTCACGCGCGAACCACTGCATGCCATCGACGTTGGGAGACTTTATTCCAGAGGACCAACTTGCGACAAAGACGACACCCTCGCGCTCTGCAAAGCCAGTATCTGTCCAGCGCATTGATTTCAACAGCGGACTGTTGACCGAGAGGTTGCCCCTCGCGAACGGGCGCAAAAGGTCGGCCTCTTCATCTGAAACGAAGACCAGCTCATCCACCTCCGCGGCGATCCTTGCTTCGAGTTCTCGCATCTTCTTCGTTGCTACCTCGATCCGAGGTCGTTCCATTTCACTTGAGAACACGATTTGTCGTTCAAGTCTCCGGTAGAAGAGCGCCTCCGCGTCATAGATGATCGGCACCCCCGGGAGGTGTCTGTGCACCATCTCGATGACGTACTCATAGTTGTGCGGACGCGAGATCACCACGATGTCATAACGTCGATCTTGCGAGACCATCTGCCCGAGATGTTGGTCGAGATCGTCGGCAATGATCTCGAGCGGCACCGATCCGGACCAGGGGCGGATCGCTCCAAGGTCATTGGTCGCGTGTCGATGATCCAGGGTTGGAAAAAAAGCAACCTCGACGGATGGCACCGACTGGATCTGAGCGATCGTCTCCAGTAGTCGTGGATAGCCGGCACCGAGCGCCTCTTCGGGAACGACGTCATCGACCACCAACACCCGGCGCATGCGAACCGACTGATTCTCCATGTTCATAATGCCCCCGGATCCGCCCGTCGTGCCCGTGCAAGAACAGAGAGCGCCGTTTTGCGATTCACCTCATCGAACATCTCTCCGCCATGGCGGATCGCACCCCTGCCATCGACCTCGGCTGCGTGGCCGATCGCTTCGAGCATCTCGTTCGCTCTCGCGATCTCTGCCTCGGTCGGAGAGTAGACCGCATTGAGTACCGCAATCTGCTCGGGATGAATCGCCCACTTTCCGTCAAAACCGAGCGCACGCGTCCTCCTCGCGAGATTGCCGAGCCGATCGAGATCGCCGAGTCCATGGAATGGTCCATCGATGACGAAGAGACCATTGGTCCTTGCGGCAATGAGCAACGACATGCACACGGCATGGTAGTGGTCTCCCGGATATCCCTCGATTTCGTCACCGACGACCGTAATCGGCATACCGAGCGATGCCGCGAGATCACCAGGACCAAATGCAATCGCCTCAAGACGCGGTGAGGCGCCCGCGATCGTCGCAACGTTTGACACTCCGCGGGCGGTCTCGATGAGTGCCTCGATCCCGATGTGTCCAACATCGAGCCCGGCTCCCTGCTCAACCTGGGTGAGGATCAAATCGACTGCGACGATCTCGCTGGCGCGCTCGGTCTTTGCCAACACGACAAGATCCAACCGGCTCCCAGCCGCGCCGACGACCTCGGTGATGTCGCTCACGGTATAGGGGCTCGAGAACGCGTTGAGGCGGACACCGACGATCTTGTCTCCCCAGTCCAACTCACGGATCGCGCGCACCACCTTCTCGCGTGCGCTTTTTTTCTCACTCGGTGCGACCGCGTCTTCGAGGTCGAGCAGCACCATGTCCGCGTCAAGTCCTGCTGCCTTGTCGAGGAACCGCTCACTTGATCCCGGAACCGCGAGGACGGACCGACGAGCTCGGGCGCGGCTGTGATCAGACACGGTCTACGCCTTGTTGCCCATCGGGAGTGCCGAAATGAGATCGGCGGGGATGACCTGTTCCGTGATGAGACGCTCAAAGCGACGCGCGTCACCAGCGACGTAGTTGCGACACAGCGGGAGCCCTTCGACATAACACGAGGTATAGGCGCGCCAGGTCGGATCGAGCAGGAATTCAATCGACTTCGCTGCTCGTGCCCTTGGCTGGAGACCAAAGTACGCGATCTCATCGATGACCGTCTCGGGATCCGCGTGATCCTCATGCAGACGGAACGCAGCGTTCGCCCGCACCGAAGAAAGGACATCGCTCGCCGCTGCGACGACGGCAATCACCTCCTCGTCGTAGCTGATGCCAAGAGGTTGAAAATGTTCCGCAATCACCGCTTCAGGACGGATTCCCATCACAACTTCAAGTCCGAGATCAGCGAGTCCCTCCGCGATCAGACACTGCGGTGTACCGACGAGGGAGATCGACTCTTCGTACTGATGTCGAGTTCGCACGAGACCTGCCTCTTTTCGCGAGTGTTCGGTGTGATGTCCGGGATAGGCCTCGTGCGCGACAAGGCGCGCAAGCATGGTCGAGAGTACCGGGAGATCGATATTGATCGCGACGCGCGACCGGAGTCCACCGAGGTAGTAGTTGAACCCGGACCACGGTTTGTTGTTCACATATTCGAATTCGATGCTTTCGCCCCCCGGAAGACCGAACATCAAGTCGGTTCTCGCGCGAAGATCCTCACAAAGTGACGCGACTGCGCGTCCAAGTTTTGCAGGTTCGATCGCCTGCGCCTCGCGCCACGCAATAAGACGATCACGCAACGGGCCCGATCCTGGCATCACCAGATCAAGGTTCCGGTGCGTCTCGAGAATCATCTCCTCGGGAACGCGCTTTGGACGCACGCCATAACAGGCCTCAACCTCGTCCGCGTAATCGACCGCCTCGTTGGAGAGCACCCTGGTCGTCATCTCGACTCCGACGAGCTGAGACCGGAGATACCTACGTCGCCCGGGGGTCTCTGGACTGACCTCTTGTCCGTAAGCGACGCTGCCGAGCGCATCACCGGAGTCGATCGCGCCAACCAGGGCACGGGCATCATGGCGGAGCAGCTCAGGAGCACGCACCGATTCGACGGCGATCCGATTCGCGATCTCCAAAGGTCCGTAGTAGGAGTCGACAAAGCCCTCAATGTGTCGCCCGACACGAAGTCCGAGTTCGAGATATTGCGCGATCACGCCACTCTCATCCATCTGTGTCATCCATCTGTGTCAATCACCTGCTTCGGTCACCTTTGCCACTCGTCCCTCCGTCCGGTCGAGCCGCGCTCGATCCAAAAGGCTAGTTGGGCAGAGCGACTCGTTCTCCCGCGAGAGTTCCCATCGCCTAACCGGTCACACCAAAGCCAGACAGCAACTCGTCGGGGACTGGGCAGTCAAGATGCGAGACCGAAGGGCTTGGATGAAAGACCACTCCAGCCGCACGGACTCCCCGCGGAGTGACATAGCGAACTGCAGGATCGACGTGGATCACGCGCCGATTACGCAATACAAACTCGCCGTCATCGTCACGGACCGCATCGATCTCCTCGGTGCCGGAAGGTCCGTCAAAAAAGTCCCCACCTGGTTGTTGGCGTGAGCCCCGGAGCCGGTCCCCGTCTTTCTCATGGAGCGCGCGACCGAGGTTCAGCATCGCGCCAAACAGGTCCTCTGGCAGCACACGTCCAACACCGGCGAGAACGACGAGCGCGAGTCCACGGTCTTCGGCGAGCCTTGCCAACCGGGCACCCGCCCGGTTCATCAAGATGCCGTTCTGGCTCACGGCAAGCGCCTCGACGACGACGAGCGTCGCATCGCGCAGGGCAAGCTCGCTCTCGTTCACCTGATAGGCCCCGACCGGGGCAATCGAATCACCGAAGGCACGCACCCCGAGTCGCAGACTGCGTCCATCACCGACGAGTCGTACCGTCAAATCGACCCGACCATACAACGCGCGCACGATCTGACGAGAGCTCTCGATAACGACCCGGTCGTCTGAGGTCGGATAGGCGAAGAGTTCATCGATGCTCGCGTCTGCCTCAAGTTGATTCACAAGCGAGATAGCGCAGGAGCGAACATCGAGAGCGTCGATCAGATGCGCGCAGACCCACCACAGCGCGCCGACGTGGGGATGAAATTCGAGCAACCTGCGACACGACCCAACAAGCGCGGCGCGGTCATCGGCAAGGCCTGCGAGCGCGTAGGCGGCCTCGCCGGCGAGTTCGGTCGATTCGACCTCACCGGCACGTGCGATCGAGCGGAGTCGTTCGATTGCGTGCATGAAACCAACGCTAACCAAAGAAGCGGGCGGACATTCGACCGACTCGTTCAGCCGACGATTCCGCCCCTGGTCATCGCGAGAACGTCAAGCGCCCGGTCGACCTCGTCCTCACCGAGCAATCCCATCTCGAGCACTACCGTGCGAAGATCCTTGTTCTCGGCAAGTGCGATCTTGACAACCTTGGCCGCATTCTCGTATCCGATATAGGGATTCAACGAGGTTGCGATCGAGGGCGACGAGAGCGCGTAGCTCTTGCACCGCTCGACGTCGGCCTCGATGCCATCGACACACTTGTCCGCGAGGGCCCTGCTCACCGACGCAAGAAGTCGGATCGACTCGAGCAGATTACGCCCGATGACGGGCAACATGACGTTCAGTTCAAAGTTTCCCGCAGAGCCCCCGAAGGCAACTGCTGCATCGTTTCCAATCACCTGCGCGACGACCTGACAGACCGCCTCAGGGACGACCGGGTTGACCTTGCCGGGCATGATCGACGAGCCGGGCTGAAGATCGGGAAGGTGGATCTCGCCGAGTCCACAGCGAGGGCCAGAGGACATCCAGCGAAGATCGTTGGCGATCTTGTAGAGCGAGAGCGCAATGGTGCGCAGCATCCCAGAGGCTTCGACGAGCGCGTCACGCGCCCCCTGTGCCTCGAAGTGATCCCGCGCCTCGGTCAGATCAAGCCCCGTGCGCGCTCTCAGTCCTGCGATGATCTTCGGGGCAAAGCCATGCGGGGCATTGATCCCCGTACCAACAGCGGTACCACCAAGTGGCAACTCACCAATGCGCGAAAGACTTGACTCGAGGCGTTCGACACCATATTCGATCGCCGCGCCGTACCCACCGAACTCCTGTCCAAGGGTGACTGGAGTCGCATCCATGAGATGTGTCCGTCCCGATTTGACGACCTCGTTCCACAGCTCTGATTTTGTGCGCAGCGCAAAGGCGAGATGGTGAAGTGCCGGAATGAGATCCGTCGTGATCCCAAGCATCGCGGCAAGGTGGATCGCAGAGGGAAAGACGTCGTTCGACGACTGAGCCGCGTTGACCTCGTCATTCGCCTTCACCGTCCGCCCAAGACGCTCTCCGGCGAGATCGGCGAGCACCTCGTTCATGTTCATGTTCGTCGATGTGCCAGATCCAGTCTGGTAGACGTCGATCGGAAACTCCTCGAACCACATTCCCGTCGTCACCTCGTTGGCTGAATGGATGATCGCCTCGGCGACATCTGGCTCGATTAGTCCGAACTCGTTGCTCACCTTTGCCGCCTCTGCCTTGATCATCGCCAGTGCCGCGATCAACGAGGGCTCGACGCTTCTCCCCGAGATCGGGAAGTTCTCCACTGCCCGCTGGGTCTGCGCGCCCCATCTGGCACGCGCGGGAACACGCACCTCTCCCATGGAATCGTGTTCAATGCGAAACTCTCCATCGGGATTCGGGGTGTGTTCTTGAGATTTCGACATCGCCGGTTCCTTTCACCTGCTCGGGATCCCGCAGCACTGCGCCGAGAGGTTGCCCACGACTTACGCTACCCGCAGGGCCGCGAGCAGGCGAAAAGACACCGCCTTGCTTTGAGCGCGCTCGGCCGATACGGTCGGCACCACCGTGGTGCGCAGCACATGTCACTCCCTCGCGCGGCCATCTCCGCAGGTTTTGATTCGCCGGCTGTCAAGGTTGCTCGTCACCTTGATGATCATCGGCGCGCTTGGGCTCTGGCCAGGCCACGCTGCACAGGCGGAGAACATCACAACACTCAAGTCCAAGGCCGCCGCGCTCGCGGCGAGGGTCGATGCGATGAACATCAGACTCGGCATCCTCTCCGAGGAGTACAACCAGACGCTCCTCCAAAAAGATCTCCTCACGCAAAGAATCGCTCGCGCAAGGATCGAGATCGGCCAGCTGCAGGCGACCATCGACAAAGATCAGCGGGCGATTGTGCGCGAGGCGATCAACACCTATGTCCAGGGTGGGTCGCAGTCCGGGGCCCTGCCGGGCGCGAACCCCAACTCAGCGCCGGCGCAACAGACCTATCTCGAGGTCGCCGCTGGAGACCTGAACACCTCGATCAGTGAGCTCGAGAACGATCAGCACCGGCTCGCGATGAGACAGCTGACGCTCGCCATCTCGGTGAACGAGGCAACCAGAACGACGACCCTCCTTGCCGGGTCCCGGAGCTCGGCCACCAACATCGAGGCACAGCTGAGTGTGGCGCTTTCGAGCGTGAATGGCCGACTCGCCCCCCTGCTCGCTGCCGAGGAGGCTCTCCAGCAGGCGGCCGCGACAAAGGCAGCCGCCCAGACTGCAGCGACAGCGAAGAATCAACTCGCGAGGACCCAGTCCCAGGTGGCAGTGACGACTGTGGCGATCACGACCAGTTCGAGCAGCGCAGGGCTCGCTGCGGTCAGCGCCGCGCAGACCCAGATCGGCGTTCCCTATCTCTGGGGCGGAGCGACTCCAGGTTCAGGATTTGATTGCTCCGGGCTGACGATGTGGGCCTGGGGCAGGGCCGGGATCAACCTGCCCCACAGCGCTCAGGCGCAGTACGACTCGATCCCCCATGTCCCGCTCTCGGCGCTCCAACCCGGTGATCTCGTCTTTTACGCCTCGGGCGGGTACATCTACCACGTCGTGATGTACATCGGCCAGAACGAGGCGATCCAGGCGATCGATTATGGCCAGCCGGTCGCGATCACGCCCTTATGGGGAGGCGCATACGGCGCTGGACGGCCCTGAACCCGAGTCGAAACTGGCAATAGCCGACTGGCGCGAGTTCATCTACAGTTCACAAATCAGACACAATCATGAAACGCTCTGATGAGAGGCTCATGGCCGTATGAAGGGACCGGTGCAAGCCATCGGAGAGTAAGAGGCGCCACCCCAGTCAGGCATGGCAGGCGGTAGCGTCACCGAGAACAACGAGACCCGTAGGAGAGGTACGTGAGCTACCAAGCTGAGTACATCTGGCTGGATGGAACCAAGCCATTCGCCCAACTTCGCTGTAAGACAAAGATCATTGCCGACGGCAAGGAGCCCGGAATCTGGGGCTTCGACGGTTCGAGTACCAACCAGGCTCCGGGAAGCAATTCGGACTGCGTGTTGCGGCCCGTCTTCTCTTGCCATGACCCCATCCGGGGTGGCAAGAACGTTCTGGTGCTGTGTGAGGTGCTCCTTCCGGACTTCACCGCGCACGTCACCAATACCCGTGCCGCCTGTGTCGCCGCGGCCGAGAGGTACGCGAAAGACGAGCCGATGTTCGGCATCGAACAGGAGTACACCTTCTTTCAGGAGGGTCGGCCGCTCGGTTGGCCAGAGGTTGGATACCCGGCCCCCCAGGGCCCGTATTACTGCAGCGTCGGTGCGGACTTCGCGGTCGGCCGCGAGATCATCGAGCGCCACACCCAGGCGTGCATCGACGCGGGTCTCAAGATCGAGGGAACGAACGCCGAGGTGATGAAGGGCCAGTGGGAGTTCCAGATCGGTATCTGCACCGTGCCCGAGATTGGAGATCACCTCTGGATGGGACGCTGGCTGCTCGCACGCATCGCCGAGGACTACGGCGTACAGGTGAGTTATGACGCAAAGCCGGTCAAGGGCGACTGGAACGGCGCAGGAGCGCACACCAACTTCTCCACCAAGGCAATGCGCGAGGGATGGGATCCGATCATCGCCGCGTGCGAGGCACTTGGAACCAAGGTCGAAGAGCACATTGCCGCCTATGGAGACGGGATCAAGGATCGGCTCACCGGCGCACACGAGACCGCCCCGTGGCACACCTACAATTACGGAACCTCGGACCGCGGCGCATCGGTGCGTATCCCGTGGCAGGTCGGCGTCGACAAGAAGGGTTGGATCGAAGACCGTCGGCCGAACGCGAATATCGACCCCTACGTCGTAGCTGGTCTCATCATCGAGACCATCTGCGGAGCTGCAGCGAAGTAAGTCTTTTCCGGCCCCCTTCGCTCGCTCACAGAACCCCTGCCAGTGGCAGGGGTTCTGTCATTCTCAACGGAACCTTTCGAGGCGTGCCTTCGTAGATCGGCCGCAACTCGGGTTCGCCATGCTCCATCGTTGGGTACTACCGTGAATTTTCCAGGGAGCTGTCAGATCTGATCCTGGAGACGACCCGGAACGGACTTTCGAACGGTTTTCGAACAAAACGAACAAAAGGAGCATCATGCGCTTTGCGACCGTCAGGACCGCGTCAGGGACACAGGCCGTGCGCGAAGAGGGAGACCAGCTCGTCGGGCTCAACTTCCAAGACGTCGGCGAACTCCTCGCCTCGGGCGATCTCGCCCGCTCTGCACAAGATGAATCGGGGGCGACCTATGCGAAGAAGGACGCCTACTTTGCAACGCTTGTTCCGCGCCCTTCAAAGATCATCTGCGTCGGCCTCAACTACAAAAGTCACATCCGTGAACGGGGTCAGGAACTCCCGAACTTTCCAACGCTGTTCGCAAAGTTCACCAATGCTTTGATCGGGGCGAATGACGAAATTGTCCTTCCGAAGAACGCGAGCTGTCCCGACTGGGAGGTCGAACTCGGTGTCGTAATCGGAAGCCTTGCGCGCCACGTCGATCAACGGGGAGCGCGCGCCGCCATCGGCGGCCTTTGCACCCTGAACGACATCACGATGCGTGACTGGCAGCGCAGAACGCTTCAATGGCTCCAGGGAAAGACCTTCGAAAAGACCACGCCAGTCGGGCCATACCTCGTGACTCCCGATGAGGTCGACTATGGACTTGATCTCGAGGTGCGATGTGAGATCGATGACCGCGTGATGCAGATCGATCGCACCCGCGAACTCGTCTTCAATCCAATCGACATCGTCTCGTACATCAGCGAGATCACCACCTTGATGCCCGGAGACATCATCGCGACTGGCACTACCGGAGGTGTCGGCGACGCTCAGGTCCCGCCGCACTACCTCGCGCCGGGCACGAAGGTACGCACGGTCGTCGAGGGACTCGGGGAGTGCCTCAACGTCTGCGTCGCCGAATAGGGAGCTCCCCGGTCAATTCGCGCTCCACAACAGAGAGAGCCCCCCAACACGGGGCAGTCTCGCGAATAGCACTCAGCCGGGCGGCCACGCGAGAAAGCGGCCACCGAGCAGATGAAGGTGCAGATGCGCCACCGAGTTGCCCGCGTCGTCACCAACATTGAAGGCCAGGCGATAACCGTTCTCATCGATCCCCTCGTTGCGGGCGATGACCTTTGCGGCGAGGAACATCGCGATCAGCTCAGGTTGGTCGCCACGCTCGATGGTGCTTGCATCGACGATATGGCGGCGCGGCACGATCAGCACATGAGTCGGAGCGACCGGGACAATGTCACGAAACGCAACGACGAGTTCGTCTTCGAAAACTCCGGTGCTGGGTATTGCTCCTGCGACGATCTTGCAGAACAGACAGTCAGATTCTGATGACATATACGAACAATGTTAGGCAGGCCACCACTGCGATACGGTAAATCACCGTCAACTCTCCTCCGATTCGTCACGGAGGTTCGCATCCGATCAGTGTTGCCGACGCGATGAGGCCCAGTTGACGTGACCACCAGTTGACGTGACCACCAGTTGACATGACCACCAGTCAACGTGACCAGCGGGCAATGTTTTTGACAAAGCACACTCGGAGACATTGACGCGACAACAATGGTCAGATGGCGATGAGGCGCACCAAACCGGCGCAACCAACGGAGATGGGCACCGGTCGACTCGAGGCCTTCAGCGACAGCGTGCTCGCCGTGCTCATCACCATTACTGCCTTTGAACTTCGTTCTCCGAGCGGCCCTGGCTTCCACTCGCTCAGTCAGCGTCTTCCTGAGGTACTCGTCTACATCCTCAGCTTTGCCTTTCTTGGTATCTACTGGAACAACCACCATCATCTGCTTCGCGCGGCGACCCGCATCAACGCCGCGGTAATGTGGGCAAACCTCTTCCTCCTCTTCTGGCTGTCTCTCATTCCGGTGCTAACCGAATGGGTCGCGCGGTACTACAGATCCACCTGGCCAGCCGCGAGCTACGGCATCGTCTCGCTCGCCTCCTCGGTTGCATTCATGGCACTTGTCCGCTCGATCATCCGCGCGGATGTTCCCAACTCCTTGGTCGCGCGGGCAATCGGACATGACCACAAGGGCAAGATCTCGCTCTTGCTCTACGCGGTTGGCGTGGGATTTGCCTTTGTCAGCCCGTGGATCTCCTATGGGTGCTACGCGCTGGTCTCGGTGGTCTGGTTCGTGCCCGATCGCAGGTTCGCCTGAGACAAGTTCTCCCACGTCCGTCGCGCGAGGAGTTCAGGATGCGAACGACGGCTGCTCCGGGCGAGAGAGGAGCCGAATGGCGACTTCGTTCGCAAGCAGACGGCCGCGTACGGTCAACGTCGCTCGCTCTCCATCGCGCTCCATCAGGCCATCGTCAACGAGGCTCTCGTCGACCAGTCCCCGCGGAACGCCAAGTCTGGTCCGCAACAACAACGCAGCGAGCTCCGCGGCGCGACCTGATGAATCAAGAAATTCGCTCCGTGCGATAGCCTCGCCCGAGGAGAAAATCGCCTCAACATAGCGGTCGACCGAGAAGACGTTTGCGCTCCGTTCACCCGAAAGATGGCTGTGCGCAGCACAGCCGATTCCGAGGTAATCACCACCGAGCCAGCAGGAGAGATTGTGTCGACACTCGGCTCCGGGTTTCGCCCAGTTCGAGATCTCATACCAGTGAAACCCGTGTGCGCCAAGGATCGCCTCCGCAGATTCATAGCGTTCGGCCAACACATCGTCATCGGGATGGCGATCTGGCGAACGCGAGAGTGGCGTCCCGGACTCGACGGTGAGTGCGTAGGCGCTGATGTGGGCTGGACTTGGCGAGAAATCCAACACCTCGAGAAGCCCCTCGGCAAAGTCCTCGGCGCTCTCACCCGCGCCCCCGAAGACGAGATCGACGTTGTAGTTGGAGATCTCTGCACGCGCAATAGCATCGAGCACCCGTGATATCGATCCCTCCTGGTAGGTCCTGCCGAGACCCTTGAGCACGTGGGGCTTAGTCGATTGCACTCCAAGCGAGATGCGATTCACTCCAAGCCCTGCGATCCCGGCGAGAAAGTCCGCGTCGGTCGATTCCGGATTGCACTCAAGGGAGATCTCGGTTGACGCGCCGGGCACGACGCGATCGAGCACTCGAGCGACCTGCTCGACGCTCAGCAACGACGGCGTCCCTCCACCAAAGAACACGGTGTCCGGAGACCGCCATCGGCCACGCTCTTTCGCCCGATCGATCTCAAGACAGAGCGCATCGACATATCGCTCGACCAGTTCCTCGCGACCCGTCCATGTTGCAAACGCGCAGTAGTCACAGCGCGTGGAACAGAAGGGAATATGGACATACAGACCAAAGCCATGTGCGATCTCGGCAAACTCACGGGGTAGTCCTTCGACGAGATCCATCTCAACAGGCCCCGATGACACCTGAACGCATCGCGCTCATCAGCGTCGCTACGCTGATCGCCGCTGTCTCGACACGAAGGACGTTCGGTCCAAGCCCAAGGCGTCGCGCGCTCTTGGGCACCTCGCCTGGGTCAAAGCCTCCCTCTGGGCCGATGATGACGCAACAGACCGTCGCGTCGAGAGGCGCTCCTCCTGGCTCGGCGAACACGGTGTGTTGCGGCGCATGCTTGAGAAACTGTTCGAGCGTCTCGGGCTCGGTGACTAGCGGGAGATTGAGACGTCGCGACTGAGAACATGCCTCTCTCGCAACGCGGACAAGTCGCTCCTTGCGGCGCGCCCGGTCTTTTTCACCAAGACGCACCACGGTGCGCCTGGTGACAAGCGGAACGATCTGATCGATACCGAGTTCAGTGAGTTTTTGCACGATGAGATCAAGACGTTCACCCTTTGGCATCGCGAAGGCGACGATCAACTCAACCCCCGTGCCAACATGACTAAAGTTCATCGGGCCGGTTTCAAAGACCAGTTCCTCCCCAGTTCTACCAATCTCACGCGAGCGACGCGGGGTCTTTGGCAACGAGACGATCAACGCCTTTCGCCACGATCCCCTCCCATCAGAGAGCGCGAAATACTGGCCAACCCTTGGTCGCAAGACATCGACGAGATGGTGCGTGTCCTCGTCGCGCATCACCGGATGTTCAAGGTCCTCGACGAAAAAGAGCGCCTCGGCGTTTCGGAGCTCTGCATCCGGTATGGCCCCGTCGCCGCCGACGACACCCATCAGGAGAAGGTGGATTTGATGCGGGTAAAGAGCCCGCTCTCTTGAATCGGCTCTTCCCGCAGAAGGGCGAGTTCGCGAAGCAGCTGTTCCTGTTCCTTGTTGAGATTCGTCGGAGTGTCGACCACGATTCGGATATGGAGATCTCCACGTCCCCTCGAGCGCAGATGTGGCACTCCCTTGCCGCGCAGCCGGATGGTCTTGCCCGTCTGGGTCCCAGGAGCGATCTCGATCCTCTCCTCACCATCGAGGGTATCGACCATCATCGCGGCCCCCAGGGCCGCCTGGGTGAGCGCAACATTGAGCGTCATCAAAAGATCCGCTCCGTCGCGTGCATAGCGGTCACTCGGCAGCACGCGCAGATGCACATAGAGGTCCCCGGCAATACCTCCGCGCGGCGGGGCCGCACCAGATCCCGTGATTCGGAGCGTCGTTCCCGCGTCGACGCCAGCGGGAACCTCGACCGTGACGTTGCGTTCCTCGGTTCTTCGTCCCTCACCACGACAGTCCTGGCAGGGCTTTTCAATGATCTCGCCCAGCCCGCGACAGATCGCACACGGCGAGGTCGTAACGACCTGTCCGAGTATCGACTGGCGGACCCGGCGCACCTGTCCCTGACCGTCACAGTCGCGACAACGTGTCGGTGTCGTACCGGGTTCTGCGCCGGTCGCCGCGCACGTCTTACAGGCCACCGGACCGCGATAGGAGACGGAGCGCTCGATGCCAAAGACCGCCTCTTCGAAGGCGATGTCGAGCACGACCTCGACGTCGTCTCCACGCCGGGGGCCGCTCTGGTGCTGTGTGCCGCCAAACCCACCGCCTCCAAAGAAGGCGTCGAAAAGGTCGCCGAATCCCCCGCCGAATCCCTCCGAGGGGCCGCCCACACGCGGACCATCGGCCCCGAACATGTCATAACGACGTCGACGCTCGGGATCGCTCAGTGTCTCGTACGCGACCGAGACCTCCTTGAACTTCGCCTCGTCTTCAGCACTGCCGCCGTTCACATCGGGATGAAGCTTTCGGGCGAGCTGTCGATAGGCACGCTTGATCTCGTCATCTGTCGCGCTCTTCGAGACGCCAAGTAGCTGGTAGTAATCGGTTGCCATTGCGTTATTCTCCGGCTAGCTGTTGACCGAGGCGTTTACTGACGACCGCAACCGCCGCGAGGGCCTGGGAGTAGTTCATCCGGGTCGGACCGAGCACCCCGATGGTTCCGACGACCTCTTCGCCGACCTGATATGGAGAGACGACCAACGAACACTCGGCGAGCGACTTGACCTCGTTCTCTGCGCCGATCGAGACCGTATTGCCCTTTGCGACAACCTCGCTGAGCAGCGTCACCACAACGAGGGACTCCTCGAGGATGGCGAGGATCTGGCGTACTGTATCGACGGTCGCGAACTGATTCGCCATGTTCGCCGCCCCACCGATGTACACCTCGCCCTGCTCTGGACTCTGAGTGTGGTCCTGGTTGAACGATGCCACACACGAGGAGATGATCGCATCGACGCCCGTAGAGCTTGATGGCGGCGGTGCCGAGAGGCCAGAGAGCGTCTGACCGGCGAAATGGCGGCGCAGGATCGTATTGGCAGCCTCGAAATCGTCATCTGGAAGCGAAACATCGATCTCGAAGACCTGCTTGTCGACGAAACCATTGGAGAGGACGACGACGACCATCGCGGTTGACGGGGCGAGGCGGGTGACAAGCGCCGAACGGACCAGCAGTGTCTCATGCGGAGGGCCGACGACGAGAGCTGCATAGTCGGTGAGTGTTGAGAGGAATCGCGAGGTGTCGCGCAGCATGGAATCGAGTTCGCCATGTGCCCTGGTGAAGAACTCCGAGACCTGCTCGGCCCGGAGCGGGTCAAGTCCATCTCGTTCGCCGAGATGGTCGACGAAGAATCGATAACCAAGGTCCGTCGGGACACGCCCCGCACTCGTGTGGGGATGCGTGAGATAGCCGTCGCGTTCCAATGTCACCATCTCTGCGCGCACGGTCGCGGCCGAGACATCGATGGTCTGGTCCCGGACGACATGCTGGGATCCGACCGGCTCTCCGGTCTCGATGTGCTCGGAGACGATCTTTCGAAGAATCGCTGACTTTCTCGCGTCAAGCATCTGGTTCTTGGCTACCTCGACCTCACATCGCGCTTTGGCGGCTGCCCAAGCGATACCTCAATCATTAGCACTCGATTCTAGTGAGTGCTTAACCGATACTGGCCCCATCCCCATTTCAGAGTCAACCGCTGAGCTGGCATGACGCGGATCACCCCTTTCGATCCGCTCACGCGAGACCTTCGCAACCTGCGATGGACCGAGCGCCCAACGCAAGATCTTGCCAAACAGCACCGCTCCGAGACGACGCGGGATGACCTTGAGACGATGCCATCGATCGAGTCCCAGCTGTTCTCGTGCATAATCTGGCAAGAGGTCGATCGCCGCGCCGACGACGATACGATGCGCGATGTTGTTGACGTAGGTCATCACCGACCCCTGACCGGTCGGCAACGAGGTCGCGCCGAGAAAATGCACCGCTTCGAGCGCCTCAGAGGTAACCCGGAGCTCGCCTCTCATCTGTGCAAAGTATCTCTCGACCTCATCGACCGACCTTGGGACGTAGGTCGCCCCAAGGCGCATGGGAATGGTGGAGACGTCGTCAAAATATCGATCTTCGAGATCCCTGCTGAGGCGATTTGGGCCATAGCGCTGATATGAACGGAGAAAGTGACGCACCTCGGTGATGTGCACCCAGGTGACGAGATCGGGATCGGCTGCCGAATAGGGAATCCCGTCGCTCGTCGTGCCCTTGACGCGCCCATGCACCGCGAGGACCTCGCTGATGAGTCGCTCCACGAAGGGGGTTGGGCCAAATGTTGTCCCCGCCACAAAACGCGCCGTGCGGGTCAGTCTTCCCGTCGGGTCATTCCGGTAGTTCGAGTGCTGGGCAACTCCTGCCATGGCGCGCGGATTTAGCGTCTGGAGCATGAGCGCGGCGAATCCACCGTAGAGCATCGTGGCGAGATCTCCATGGACGATCCACGCCGGTGAGTCCGGTCCGAGAAGACCCGGGTCTCCACTCGGCTCCTCGTATTCGACAAGATCCTCCGCGCTCCCTCCAACGGCCGCCTGGACGTTACGCGCGATGCGCGATTTGAGCCAGTGCGTCGGTCGATTCGCGAGCCTTCGCACAAGACTCTGATCAGGCACTGTCATGAAACTCCCCAATTCATTCGTCAAGACGCAGTGCCAAGACGAACGCCTCCTGGGGAATCTCGACGCGACCGATCGATTTCATCCGCTTCTTTCCCTCTTTCTGTTTCTCGAGCAGCTTTCGTTTCCGGGTGATGTCGCCGCCGTAGCATTTTGCGAGTACATCCTTGCGTTTGGCCTTGACCGTCTCGCGTGCGATGATCCGGCCTCCGATCGCCGCCTGGATCGGAACATCGAACAGCTGTCTTGGAATCAGCTCGCGCAGCTTTGCGGCCATCTTCTTGCCGTAATCGTCCGCCTTCGATTTGTGGACTATCGAGGAGAATGCGTCGACCGGCTGGCTGTTCAACAAGATGTCGACGCGCACCAGATCTGCTGTTGCGAGACCTGCGGGCTCATAGTCGAGACTCGCGTACCCCTTTGAGCGGCTTTTCAGCTGGTCGAAAAAATCGATCACAATCTCCGCGAGGGGAATCGTGTAGACGAGTTCGATGCGAGATGCCGAGAGATACTGCAGCTTCTCCTGCATCCCGCGACGGCTCTGGCACAGATCGAGAATCGTTCCCGTGTATTCTGCCGGCGTGACGATGGTGATGCGGAGCAATGGCTCTTCGATGTGATCGATCTGTTGTGGCGAGGGGAGCGCCGAGGGGTTATCGATCACCGTCGACGTCCGGTCCGTCAGGTACGCGACATAGGCAACTGAGGGACTCGTCGCAATCATCGAAAGGTTGAACTCGCGCTCGAGGCGCTCACGTACGATCTCCATGTGCAAGAGTCCGAGAAAGCCACAGCGGAAACCAAATCCGAGCGCGAGCGAGGTCTCCGGGGAGAACGAGATACTCGCGTCATTGAGCTGGAGCCGTTCCAGTGCCTCGCGCAATTCCGGGAACTGATCGCCATCAACCGGATAGAGCCCACAAAAAACCATCGGCTTGGGATCTCGATAACCCGGCAGGGGTTCATTCGCCGGTCTGCGTGCATCGGTGACGGTCTCTCCGACACGTGCCTCGCCGACGTTGCGTACGCCAGCAACGAGGTAGCCGACCTCTCCCGGACCGAGCTCGGCCATCGAGCGCTCGACCGGGGTGCGGATACCGATGTCCTCGACTTCATGAATGGTTCCCGCCTGCGAGAACCGGATCTTGGAGCCCTGTTTTATTGCACCGTCGACGACACGGATCGCGCTGACCACCCCGCGGAACTGGTCGTAGTAGGAATCAAAGATGAGTGCGCGAAGTGGAAGGTTCCGATCGGCGTGCGGGGCAGGGATACGGGAGACGATCTCGTCGAGGAGTTCGGGAACACCCTCTCCGGTCTTCGCCGAGATCTGCAACACGCTCTCTTTCGAGATGCCGAGCACCGTCTCGATCTCCTCGGCATAGCGCTCCGGGTCTGCTGCAGGGAGGTCGATCTTGTTCAGCACGGCGACGATCTCAAGATCGTTCTCAAGCGCGAGATAACAGTTCGCGAGCGTCTGGGCCTCGATGCCCTGGGAGGCATCGACGAGCAGAACGACACCCTCGCACGCGGCAAGAGAGCGGCTCACCTCGTATCCAAAGTCAACGTGGCCGGGCGTATCGATGAGATGAAGAGTGTAGTCACGCCAGTTGACGCGCACGTTCTGCGCCTTGATCGTGATCCCCCGCTCGCGTTCGATATCCATGGAATCGAGATACTGCGCACGCATATCGCGGGGATCGACCGCTCCGGTTAGCTCGAGGACACGGTCAGACAGCGTCGATTTCCCGTGATCTACGTGGCTGATGATCGAAAAATTTCGAATATGGGAGGGGTCGATCACGTCCTCCATCGTGCCACTGAATTGTACAACGTTTGATTCAAACTGGGTCAACGGCGCTGACCTAGCAGGCGAGACATCTCTCCCCTGCTACCATGGAGCCTTCATTCACCGGTTCTTTTGAGGGATTCCATGGCAAACATCAAGAGTCAGATCAAGCGCATCAAACAGAACGAGGTTCGCCGCGAGCGAAACCGCGCCGTGCGAAGCGAGATCAGAACCCGTACCAAGAATGCGCTCAGCGCGGTCGAGGTCGGAGCAGAGAACAGCGTCGAGACACTGAAGACTGCCATCCGGAGGATCGACAAGGCAGCCGCGAAGGGTGTCATTCATCCAAACCAGGCTGCACGACGAAAATCACGGCTCATGCGTCAATCCAAGGAGTCCTAAATAGACGCACTCGTGTTTCGATCGCGGCCCATCTCTTAAATAGACTCAATGGCTCTAGCCGGTCGAAACCGACGTAGCGAGCGGCAGCTTTAGTGGAGTGTTCTCCCCGGTGAGCGCGTTCAACATCTGCAGGTCGCCCCCTTCCATGGACATCGCCCAGACACCGACTCCCGCGATGTGAAAGACCTGGGCAAGCGCGGTCTTGAGCGCCAATGAGACCGAGTTGTCGTACCAGTCCTGATGCCAACCGTCGCTCTCACGAAAGACGCTATAGGGCGTCGCGGAGGCAACATCCCAGAGTGCCGGTCGTCCCGCCGCCACCACCGCGCTGTAGAGCCTTGCACTCGGAGCGTCGCTGACTAGTTTCGATCCGGGCAAGTTCGTTTTCGTTGCGAAGTTCAGACCATAGAACGGCATACCAAGGATGATCTTGTTCGCCGGAACCACCGCACGATATTGCACAAGCGTCTGCGCAGCGCTCCAACCAAGGGTCGCACTTCCGAGCGGGCTGTTCGCCGAAGAGCGTTTCCCGTTCTCCATTGCGTAGGCCATGACAAAGAATTGATCGACGTAGTGCGAAAGTCTCGCGACATCATAGAAATCTGACGAACTTGCGGCCGACTGCGGATAGGTGTCAACCATCAGGTCGAGCGAGGGGTTCGCAGATTTCAAGGAACGAGAGAAATCACGCACGAAATTCACATATCCGACGCGATTGGCCGGGCCCCTGCCCTCGATATCAAGGTTGATACCGTCAAAGCCGTAGGTACTGACAAGAGCAGAGAGGTTCTGTTCGAGTGTTGGTGCGAGGGTTGCAGCATGAGTACCGAGCGAGTGGATGATGGCTGGATCAATCGTTTGGACGCTCAGCAGCACCCGGACACCGTTCATGTGAGCGAGTTGCATGAATGAGCCAAATGCTGGCGAGGCAAGTCCGGCCATCCCATTCGCGCAGTCAGTCGTCAAGGTGATGAGCGTCCCAGCTTTACCCACACAGACACTCGAATAGACAAGTTCGGTGGAGTCAGTAATGTCCACTGAGGCCTGCCCGCCTGCGACAAGTGTTGGCACAGTCCAGTAGGGGACAAAGCCAACGACGAGGTGTCGGATGAGCGGGCGGACAAAGAGCTTTGCCGGAGTCGCCGGAGCGCTCGCGCCCTCGTGCGACGGAAGCGCGACATTGACGAGCAGCTTTGCCCGGGCAATGACCGAATACTCTTTTTTGGCGAGCGCAGCGAGTCTCGCCCGCTGTGCCTTTGCCGCGATCTGTGCAAAATTGAGTGTCGAACCGTTGTTGACCGACACGAACCGAAAACCAATAGCGGCAATCATCATAAGGAGGACGAGAACGGCGACACCTCGGCGCCGTTGGTACTTGTTCACTCGATGAGCGTACCTGCACATTGGTCTGTAACGGGGATCGCTAAGATCAGATTGTTCACAGGGCCAGATTGTTCGAGATGTCACCTGCGCCACTGCTCGCGACCGCGACATCCAAGAGAGAATCTTCATGACGACCACGACGAATGTCCGCGTACGGTTTGCGCCATCGCCAACCGGGTATTTTCACGTCGGCGGTGCGAGAACCGCGCTCTACAACTGGCTCGTCGCCCGGCAGGCCAACGGCAGCTTTCTGCTTCGCATTGAAGACACTGACCGAGAACGCAGTGATGACCAATGGACCGACGGGATCGTCAATGCTCTTTCATGGCTCGGGATCACATGGGATGAAGGACTTTTCCACCAATCTGAACGTCACGAACTCTACAACGACGCCGTAGCCCGGCTTGTCGCCAACGGTCACGCCTACGCCTGTGACTGCCCCCGCGATGCAATAGACGAACGCACCAAGACCCGCCAGACACCGGGATATGACGGTTTCTGTCGCGATCGGAATCTCGAACCTGGAGCTGGAAAGGCGTTGCGTTTTCGCGTCCCCGATTTGGGAGTAACCACGGTGCATGATCTGGTACGCGGGGATGTTGATTTTGCGAATGAAACGATCGAGGACTTTGTCATCGTCAAGTCCAACGGCGATCCGCTTTATGTGCTTGCCGTTGTGGTGGATGATGTCGACATGGGAATAACCCATATCATCCGCGCTGAGGAGCATCTTCCAACGACGCCCAAAGCAGTCTTGATCTGGCAGGCCCTTAGTGACACTCCATTGCCAGCATTTGCGCATCTCCCGGTTCTCGTCAACGAAAAACGGCAGAAGCTTTCAAAGCGGAGGGATCGGGTTGCCGTCGAGGACTATCGGAATCTTGGATATCTCCCTGAGGCGATGATCAACTATCTCTGTTTACTCGGATGGGCGCCAAATGATGGCCGCGAGCTCCTC
>Ga0307374_10001361_pt1 | contig 45256 bp, 50 predicted proteins | sample OX3MG_FD_202532 | JGI IMG/M metagenome (GOLD analysis project Ga0307374, IMG submission 202532) | Soil microbial communities from Risofladan, Vaasa, Finland - OX-3 | ecosystem: Environmental > Terrestrial > Soil > Coastal area > Acid sulfate soil | place: Finland: Risofladan, Vaasa | collected...
CGGCCGTGGCTGAAGAGCTCGAAGGGCTTCACCTTCGACAAGCCGCAGATGGGGCTCGGCCGCTGAGCTGAGGCCGGCGTCAGCCCGCGCTCGCCGCCTTGGCGTCGAAGGTGGCGACGAGGTGGCGCGCCGCGCGCGCCTCGTCGACGCGTCGCACCGGGGTGGTGTGCGGCGCGCCAGTGAAGGCCTCTCCCCCGCCCTCGGCGCGCGCCGCGGCGGCGATCGAGACGAGTGCCCGCGCCAGCGCGGCGACCGTCTCGGGACTCTCGGTCTCGGTCGGCTCGATCATCAGCGCCTCCTCGACGATGAGCGGGAAGTAGACGGTCGGCGCGTGGAAGCCGTGCTCCATGAGGGCCTTGCCGACGTCGAGCGCCCGTACCCCCGTCTCGCGCTTCAGCGAGGCCGCGGAGACCACGCACTCGTGCATCACCGGTCGGTCGTAGGGGAGGTCGTAGGCGCCGCGCAGCTGCTCACGGAGCCAGTTCGCGTTGAGCACCGCGGCGTCGGCGACGCGCCGCAGCCCCTCCGCGCCGTTCAGCTTGATGTAGCTCCAGGCGCGCAGAAGGACGAGGGCGTTGCCGTGGAAGGAGTGGATGCGGCCGATCGAGCGCGCCGGCCGCTCGAGGGCGAAGTGCCCGTCGCGGCGCACCGGCCGCGGGCCGGGGAGGAACTCGACGAGCCGCGGGCTGACGGCGACGGGTCCCGCGCCAGGGCCGCCGCCGCCGTGCGGCGTGGCGAAGGTCTTGTGCAGGTTGAGGTGGACGATGTCGAAGCCCATGTCACCGGGGCGCACGACGCCGAGGATCGGGTTGAGGTTCGCCCCGTCGTAGTAGAGGAGGCCGCCGACGGCGTGCACCGCGGCCGCGATCTCGACAATGTCCTCCTCGAACAGGCCGAGGGTGTTGGGGTTGGTGAGCATGATCCCCGCGACGTCGGTGTCGAGGGCGGCGCGCAGCGCCGCGAGGTCGACGAGCCCGCGCGCGTCGGAGCCGACGGTCGTCACTTCGTAGCCGCCGAGCGTCACCGAGGCGGGGTTGGTGCCGTGCGCGGAGTCGGGGATCACCACCCGCGTACGCGTCTCGCCGCGAGACTCATGGTAGGCGCGCATGAGGAGCAGCCCGGTGAGCTCCCCGGCGGCGCCGGCCGCCGGCTGCAGGGTGGCGGCGGCCATCCCGGTGATCGCGCAGAGGTCCTCCTCGAGTTCGACGAGGACCTCGAGCCAGCCCTGCACCGCGTGCGCCGGCGTCGCGGGGTGCACCGCCGCGAAGGCGGGCAGGCCGGCCACCTGGTCGCAGAGCTTGGGGTTGTACTTCATCGTGCAGGAGCCGAGCGGGTAGGCGCCGAGATCGACCGAGTACTGACGGCTGGCGAGACGGCTGAAGTGGCCGACGAGGTCGCGCTCGGAGACCTCGGGGAGCGCGACCGGCTCGGGGCGCAGGTGGGAGGCGGGGACGAGCTCCTCGGCCGACCACTGCGGGAGGGCGCTCTGGCGGAGGCTGAAGGCGCGCCGCCCCGGCGAGGAGAGCTCGAAGAGCGTCGGCTCGGCGGCGTCACCGAGGAGCGGCGCGCTCGCCGCCACGCCACCGCCGGGGCGGGGGGTGGCGGCCTGGTCGGTGAGGGTCATCGGGCGGCCTTTCCGAGGGCGGTGAGGTAGGCGTCGATCTCGTCGCGGCTCCGGCGCTCGGTCACCGCGACGAGGAGCGTGTCCTCGAGGTCGCTCCCCTCGAAGCCCTCCTCGAGGGCGATGCCGGCGAGGAAGCCCTCCTCGAGCATGCGGTTGACGACGACCGCGGCGCCCACCTCGCAGCGCAGCCCCACCTCGCGCAGCACCGGCTGGTCGTGCGCGCGCCGCACCGGTGGCGGCAGGTTGTCGAGGAGGTAGCGGGTGCCGCGCGCGCAGGCGAGCGCCACCTCGCGAAGGCCCGAGGCGCCGAGCCAGCCGAGCTGCACCGCACTCGTCACCGCCATCAGGGTCTGGTTCGTGCAGACGTTGGAGGAAGCCTTCTCGCGGCGGATGTCCTGCTCGCGGGCGCGCAGCGTGGTCACGTAGCTGAGGCGGTCGTCGAGGTCGACCGTCTCGCCGACGAGCCGACCGGGCAGGCGGCGCACGAGGTCCTCCCGGCAGGAGAAGAGGCCGAGGTAGGGGCCGCCGAAGCCGAGCGGCGTCCCGAAGACCTGCCCCTCGCCGACGACGACGTCGGCGCCGAGCTCGCCGGGCGAGCGGAGCAGCCCCGCCGCGATCGGGTCCTGGCAGACGACGAGGAGGGCGCCGCTCGCATCGGCGAGGGCGCGCGCCTCGCGGAGCTCCTCGATCACGCCGAGATAGTTCGGGTAGGCGACGACGACCGCCCCCGCCGCGCCGCCGTCGGTCGGCCAGGCGCTCCTGCCCGCGGCGAGGGGGACGGTCTCGATCTCGTGGCGGGTGCCGCGACCGAAGGTGGCGAGCACCTCGCGGTAGTGGGGGTGGACCCCCTGCGAGCAGAGGACGCGCTCGCTGCCCGTCGTCGCCACCGCGAGGTTCACCGCCTCGACGAGCGCCGCGGCGCCGTCGTAGAGGGAGGCGTTGGCGATCGGCAGCCCCGACAGGCGCGAGACCATCGTCTGGTACTCGAACAGCGCCTGCAGCACCCCCTGCGCGACCTCCGGCTGGTAGGGGGTGTAGGAGGTGACGAACTCCGGGCGGGAGGCGAGGGCGCGCGTCACCGCCGGCACCTCGTGGTCGTAGGCGCCGCCACCCGCGAAGCAGACGAGCTCGCCGCCGCGCACCGCGGCGTTGCTCGCACCGAGCTGTTCGACGCGCGCCACGAGGTCGAACTCCCCCATCCCCGGCGCGAGGCCGAGGCCGCCGGCGAGGCGGATCGCCGCCGGGATGGTGGCGAAGAGCTGTTCGGTGCTTTCGAGGCCGAGGGCCCCGAGCATCGCCGCGATGTCGGCGTCGGTGTGCGGGACGAAGTCAGCCATCCACGCCAGCTCCTGTCAGCTCGTCGGCCGCGACGACGGCCTTTACGTCGAGGCGGTGGAAGGGCCCCTTCACGACGGCTGCCGTCCGCGGCCCGCCGCGGGCCTCGACCGTGACGGCCTCGCCGGGGGCGACGCTCGGCGGCAGGAACGCGAGGGCGATGCCGCGGCCGAGCACCGGTGAGAAGTTGCCGCTCGTGAGCACCCCCGGGCCGATGGCCGTGGTGCAGCCCTCTCCGGCGTGGAAGGGGCGCCGCCCGCCGCCGAGCAGTGCCCGCAGCCGCCGCGCTGGGCCGGCGGCTCGCTCGCTGACGAGCGCCTCGCGCCCAGTGAAGGGCCCCTTGTCGAAGGCCACCACCCAGGAGAGGCCCGCCTGTAGCGGGGTGATCCCCGCGCCGAGCTCGTGGCCGTGCAGCGGCAGGCAGGCCTCCAGGCGGAGGGTGTCGCGGGCGCCGAGGCCGGCGGGCACGACACCCTGGGCGACGAGCGCGCGCAGGAGCGCCGCGGCAGCCTCGGGAGGGAGCGCGCACTCGACGCCGTCCTCCCCCGTGTAACCGGTGCCGGCGACCACGCCCTCGGCGCCCCCGAAAGAGAAGGGGGCGACGCCGAAGTGGCCCACCGCGGCAGCCTCGGGGGCGACCGTCGCCAACTGTTCGCGGGCCCGCGGCCCCTGCACGGCGAGGACCGCCCGCTCGGCGGTGACGTCGTCGCCTCCGACCGCGGCGCGCACCCGCTCGGTGTTGGAGGCGTTCGGCATCAGGTCGAAGCGCTCCTCGTCGACCCACCAGACGATGCAGTCGTCGAGGACCGCTCCCTCCTCGTCGAGGAGGTGGGTGTACTGCGCATGACCGGGGGCGATGCGGTCGAGGTCGTTCGAGAGCCCCCGCTGCAGCGCGCCCTTGGCGTCGGGGCCAACCAGGCGGACCGTGCCGAGGTGGCTGACGTCGAAGACGACCGCGTCGCGACGGCAGGCGAGGTGCTCGGCGAGGGTGCCCGTCGGATAGGCGAGCGGCATTTCGAAGCCGCCGAAGTCGACAAAGCGCGCCCCGAGCTGCTCGTGTTCGTGGTGCAGTGGGCTGTGTCGGAGGCTCACGCCGGCGTTTGCGATGGGCTCATCCTACGGCCCGGCGCGGCTCCAGGAGCAGCCCCGCGGGGGCGAGCAGACCGGCCTTCACGAGCAGGTTGGCGTAGTCGCGGCGATAGAGGATCCGCACCGAAACCTCGGGGTAGAGCTCCTGGAGGCGGCGCAGCTTGCGGTTCTTCCGGGTCACGAGCTCCTGGCGGAGCGTCGTCAGCTCCAGGAAGAGGTCGTGCTCGGGGAGGTAGAAGTCGGGGCGGAAGGCCGAGGTCGGCCGCCCCTCGGCGTCCCAGGAGAGCACGAACTCGACCGGCTCGTACTCCCAGACGATGCCGTAGAAGTCGAGCAGCTCGGCGAGGCGCCCCTCGGACTCGTGCGCGAACCGCGGTGCGGCGACGAGCCTCGTGGGGGCGCGCACTCGGCTAGTTCTCGCCCGCGGCCCGTGGCGCCGGCGCGGCCTCGGCCGCGGCGCCCCGCGCCCGGTCGATCTCGAGGATCGCGGCGTTCACCTCGTCGAAGACGCCGGCGAGGGGGACGATGTTGAAAACGCCCTGCCCGCCGCGCAGGAGGTCGATGATCTCCTCGCCGTTGCGCAACAGCACGCTGTCCTCGGCGGCGAGGACGAGGTTGGCGGTCGTGAGGTCCTCCCCCGAGTCGCGCAGGCAGGCGATCGCCTTGCGCGCCTTTTGCAGGTTGACGCCGCCGTCGAGGAGCTGTTTCACGACCTTCAGCTCGAGGACGTCGCGGTAGTCGTAGATCCGCTGGCTGCCGCTCCCCTTGGCGTCGACGAGCGAGGGTCGGAGGAGGCCGGTCCGTGCCCAGTAGTCGAGCTGGCGGTAGGAGATCCCGACGATCTTGCAGACCTGTGGCGCGTGGAACCCGATGTCGTTGCTTGGCACTGCGTCCTCCCTGTCCACCCGTGACCGGGCGGCGGCCGTTCTCGGTCAGCCGTCCTACACCCGCGTAGTTACGCCGGTGTGAGGAGATTAGCGCGTCGACTCCGCAGGTCAGCGTCATTTGCGACGCCGCGGGTCCGTCAGCCGGAGAAGTCCTCGGGGCGGATCTGGTTGAGGAAGTCGCGGAACTGGCCGACGAGCTCCTCGGGGTTCTCCTCGACCGCGACCTCCGGCTCCTCTTCGATCACCACGCCGGCGATCTCCATCAGGTCGTCCTCGACGTAGATCGGCGAGTCGGTGCGCGCCGCCAGCGCGATCGCGTCGGAGGGGCGCGCCGAGATCTCGACCTTGCGCTCGCCCGCCTGCAGGTGGACGACGGCGAAGAAGGTGCCCTCGCGGATCTCGGTGACGACGATGCGCTCGACGGTTGCGCCGAACGCGTCGACGAGCTCCTTCATCAGGTCGTGCGTCATCGGCCGCGGCACGGCGACGCGCTCGAGGGCGTAGGCGATCGCGGTCGCCTCGGGGGCGCCGATGTAGATCGGCAGCGAGCGTTCGCCCGCGACCTCTTGGAGCAGCACCACCGGCGTGTTCGTCGGCAGGTCGACCCGCAGCGCGGCTAGCCGCACCTCCAGCATTTCTGCAACTTACCCCCGCCCGTGCAAAGTTGCGCCCCCGGCCCGCGGGCCGTAGAGCGCGAGGCGGGCGGCTGCCGGGTCAGCGTCGAGGACGAGGGGGTCGACGGCGTAGATCGCGGGCAGGTTGCGGTACTGCTCGGAGAGGTCGAGGCCGTAGCCGACGAGGAAGCGCTCGTCGGTCGCCTGGCCGCAGTAGTCGACCTCGAGGGGCAGGATGTGGCGCTCGCGGCGGTCGAGCAGCGCGCACAGCTGGACGCTCTTCGCGCCACGCGCCGCGAGTAGCTCGAGGACGTAGCGGACCGAGAGGCCGGTGTCGACGATGTCGCGCACGAGCACGACCTCGCGCCCCTCGACGTCGACGTCGAGGTCCTTCATGAGACGCACCCGGCGTTCGCCGGGGCGGTAGGCGCTCATCGAGAGGAAATCGACGACGCAGGGGCTCTCGATCTGGCGCAGCAGGTCCGCCAGGAAGATCGCGCTGTCCTTCAGCAGCCCGACGAGGACGACCTCGCGGGGGTGAGTGACGGTGATCTCGGCACCGAGCCGGGCGACGTGCGCCGCGATGGCGTCGGGCTCGAGGAAGGGTCGGAGGCCGACGGTCACCCGCCGAGCAGGTCGCGCGTCGCCCGCTGCACGAGCGAAGCCTGCAGCGCGGCGCCGAGGGTGGCGAGCTCCTCCAGCTGCTCGCCGGCGAGCACCCGCGAGGCGGGGTTGCGCTGCAGCAGCAGCGGCGTCACGACCTGGGAGAACAGGCCGGCCTCGCGCTCCGCGGCGTGCTTGAAGGTGCGGAGGTGGCGGGCCTCGATGCCGAAGCGGGCGAAGCCCGCAGCGGCGCGCACGAGTGGCAGCACGTCGTCGGTGAAGCAGGCGACGCCGGCGATCGCCGTCGCCTCGATGAGGCCGTACTCCTCGAGCGCGGAGACGAGCGACGGCTCGACGCCCGCCGCGGCGGCGAGCTCGGCGCAGGTGAAGGCGCCGGCGGCGAGCGCCCCGCGGGCGGCCGCGGAGGGGCGGGCGGAGCGCGGCTCGGCGGGCGGGGCGGCGGGAGGCGAAGCGGGCTCCTCTTCGCTCCGGGCAGCAGGGGCCTCCGGCGCCGCGGCGACAGCCTCCGGTGGGGCCGAGGGCGGCTCGGGGGCGGGCCGGGGCGCGGCCGACGCCTCGGGGGGGCGCGGCGGCGCGGGGCGCTCCTCGAGCGTCGCGCGGGCGGGGGCGATCACACGCGCGCTGAGCGCCGGGACGCGCGCCGCGGGCGCGGCGTTGCTCGCCGGGGCGCGCAGCGCGTGCGCCGGGATGCGGACGTCGTCTGCGGGCGGCGGGCCGTCGGGGACGAACTCGTCGAAGAGCGAGGCCTCGACGGGCTCGGTCGATGCGCGGCCGTTCCCGCTCTCGAGGCGCCCCTTGATCACCTTCAGGGGGAGGAAGTGCTCGCGCTGCTGGCGCAGGATCCAGCGCAGCCGCTCGACGTCGGGCTCGTAGAACTTGCGGTAGCCGGACGGCGTGCGCTCGGGCGAGATCAGGCCGCGGCTCTCGAGGAAGCGGATCTTCGAGATCGTGACGTCGGGGAACTCCTCGACGAGCAGGTCGAGGACCTCGCGGATGGACAGGTAGCTACGGTCGGTGGGGCTCCGCCCCGCTGCACCCATCAATGCGACCGGGAGACCAGGAAGACGAGCTTGAACTTCCCGATCTGCACCTCGTCGCCAGAGCTCAAGGCAACCTTCTCGATCCGCTCGCGGTTCACGTAGGTGCCGTTCAGCGAGCCGACGTCGCAGAGCTGGTAGCCGGCCTCCTCCCGCAGGAACTCCGCGTGCCGACGGGAGACGGTGATGTCATCGAGGAAGATGTCGCTCTCGGGGTGGCGGCCGACGCGGGTCGTCTCGTTGTCGAGCAGGTACTTCGCCCCGCTGTCGGGGCCGCGCTTCACGACGAGCACACCGATCCCCTCGGCGAGCTCGGGCAGCGCGAGGGCGAGCTCCTCGTCGCCGAGGTCCCCCGAGACATCGTCCGGCATGAACGCGACGGTGTTCACCGTGCTCGGGGTGAGTGCCGCACCGCACGACGAACAGAAGTTCGCGTCGGGGGGGTTCCGGTGGCCGCAGTTGTGGCAGAACACTCCGTCCACGGTAGTCCCTCCCTGGGGCCCGTGCCCCTGGCGAAGACGCCCTCGCGCGTCAGGAAATCGTTAACTCGCGGTAGGCATGCGCGTCGAGCAGCGCTGCCAGCGCGGCGGCGTCGGCGCCCTCGAGGACGCAGACCCAGCCCTCGCCGTAGGGGTCGGCGTTCATCGTCTCGGGGTGCTCGGCGAGCGCCGAGTTCACCTCGACGACCCTGCCGGCGACCGGCGCGTAAACCTCCGAGACCGACTTGGTGGACTCCACCTCGGCGAGCGCCGCACCGGCGGCGACCTCGGCGCCGACGGTTGGCAGCTCGACGAAGACCACGTCGCCGAGGGCCTCCTGGGCGAAGTCGGTGATGCCGACCCGCACGCGTCCACCCTCCTCGCGGGTCCATTCGTGGTCGGTGCTGTAGCGCAGGTCGTCGGGGATCTCCATGTGCGAAATGTATCGAAGGGAGGCCGGCCCTGACCGTGGCCGCGCCGCGCGTCAGCCTTCGGTGAGGATGCGCCCGATGTCCTCGGCGGCGGCACGCGCCCGCCCGCTCGAGGCGGCGGGGTCGTCGGCCTCCGCGTAGACGTGCGTCACGGGGTCCTCGGCGTCGGGGACGACGAGGGTCCAACCGTCGGGATCGACGCTCTTCACCCCGTCGATCAGCACGACCTGGTCGCCGCGCGCGTGCTCGAGGAGGCCCCGCATCACCGTGCCCTTCTGCTCGAAGGGGGTGTGCACCGCGAGGTGCACGACGTTCACCGAGGGCAGGCCGACGAGGGCGTCGGAGAGGTGGGCGCCGCGGTGGGCGAGCAGTGCGAGCAGGTGCACGAGGGCGGAGACGCCGTCGAAGGCGGGGAGGAACTGCGGGAAGGCGATCCCCCCCTCCCCGTCCGCCGCGAAGTGCGCACCGCTCTCGCCGGCGAGCTCCATGAGGTGCGAGGTGCCGAGCTTGGACCACGCCACCTCGGCGCCGAGCTCGGCGGCGAGCTCGTTCACCCGCCAGCTCGCGCTGACGGGCATCGCGATGCGCGCCGCGGGCACCGACTCGGCGACCAGGCGGGTGAAGGCGAGCAGCGTCTCGCCGTCGCTGAGGACGCGCCCGGTGTCGTCGACGAGGGTGAGCTGCTCCCCGTCGGGGCTGATCACCGCGCCGAGGTGGGCGCCGGAGGAGCGGACGAGATCGGCGAGGCGGTGTGCGTGGACGGAGCGGTCGAACTCGAGGACCCCGACCGTCGAGACGAGGGGGTTGACGACGAGGACGTCGGCGGAGAGCTTGGCGAGGACGTTCGGCATCACGAGGCTCGCCGCCCCGTAGGCGTAGTCGAGGACGAGCTTGAACCGGATCTTCCTGAGCGCCTCGAGATCGATGCCGGCCATCAGCCCGGCGGTGTACATCTCGACCGTGCGGGCGGGGAAGTCGATGTCGCCGATCTCCGCGGCGAGCACGCGGCGCGGCCCCTCTCGGTCATAGAGACGCTCGATCCGCCGCTGCATCCCCTCGTCGATGTCGACGCCCTCGGCGTCGAGGAAGCGGATCACGACCGACTGCGGGTCGTCGTTCGCGAGGCGCACCGTGACGCCACCCGAGGCGGGCCCCGAGCGCACCTGGAAGCGCGTCACCGGGATCGTCGCCACCTCGAGGTCCTCGACGTTCAGCCCCGCGGCGGTGAGGCCGACCATGATCGCCCGCTTCAACATGCGCGCCGAGCGGGAGGAGTCGCGCGAGGTCGTGACGACCGAGCCCTTCGGGAGCGTCGTCGCGTAGGAGAGCGCGACGCGCACCGCGAGCTCGGGAGAGAGGTCGACGTTTGCCAGCCCGGAGACGCCGAGGCGGCCGAAGAGCGAGCGCGAGCCGCGGGACTCCCAGATGATCGACTGGGTGACCGTCGCCTCGTCCTCGACGACCTTGTTCGGGTAGATCTTCACCCCGGAGGTGATCACCGCCTGCTGGCCGATGCGGCAGTTGTCGCCGAGCACGACGCCCTCCTCGAGGTGCGCCCCCTGGCGCAGCTCGCCCGAGCGGCCGATCACGCTGCCGCGCACGTTCACCCCCGTGCCGAGGAAGCAGTTGTCGTGGACGACGGACTGCTCGAGCTCGGCGCTGTCGCTGACGCGCACGTTGGCGCCGAGCACGGTGTAGGGGCCGAGGCGGGCGCCCGGCCCGATTCGGCAGTTGTCGCCGATCAGCACCGGCCCCTCGATCACCGCGCTCGGGTCGATCTCGGCCCCGGCGCCGACGAAGACCCCCGGGCGGAGCGGGAAGGCGTCGATCTCGACGTTCACCTTGCGGTCGAGGACGTCCTTGTGCGCCGCGAGGTAGGCCTCGAGCGTGCCGACGTCCTCCCAGTAGCGGTCGGTGACAAAGCCGTAGAGGCGGGCGTCCGCGGCGAGCAGCTCGGGGAAGACCTCCGAGGAGAAGTCGACCGGCGTGTCCGGCGCGACGTGGTCGAGGACCTCGGGCTCGAGGACGTAGATACCGGTGTTGATGGTGTCGGAGAAGACCTGCCCCCAGGTCGGCTTCTCGAGGAAGCGCTCGATCCGCCCCTCGTGGTCGGTGATCACGATCCCGAACTCGAGGGGGTTCTCGATCGGCTTCAGGCAGAGCGTCGCCGTCGCCTTCTTCTCCTCGTGGAAGGCGACGAGCTCGGTGAGGTCGACGTCGGTGAGGACGTCACCGGAGATCACGAGGAAGCGCTCGTCGAGCTCGTCGCGGGCGTTTCGCACCGAGCCGGCCGTGCCGAGCGGGGTCTCTTCGGTGGCGTACGCGATGCGCACCCCGAAGTCCGAGCCGTCGCCGAAGTAGGTGCGGATCGTGTTCGCGAGGAAGGCGACGGTGACCACGATGTCGGTGAAGCCGTGGCGCTTCAGCAGGCCGATCACGTGCTCGGCCATCGGCCGGTTGGCGAGCGGGAGCATCGGCTTCGGCTGGCTCGTCGTGAGCGGGCGCAGCCGCGTCCCCTCACCTCCCGCCATGATCACCGCCTTCACCGCCGGACCTCCCCCGCGCTCGCGCTCATGCCGCCCCGCCGGCCGAGCCGCTGCGGCCGGCGAGCGCGCGCCGGGCAGTCGGGAGGTAGCTCGCCGTCGCGACGCAGCTGAGCGCGAAGGCCGCGATCGCCATCACCCACCCCACTACCCGCACGACGTGCCAACCGCTCCCAGGTCCGTAGGAGGCGACGAGGAGCGGGATCGCGCACATGAGGCCGAAGGTCGCCGCCTTGCCGACGAAGACGACGTCGATCCGCCGGCCGGCGAGCGTCGCGACCACGAGCATCATGGTCGAGGTGAGGAGCTCGCGGACGAGCACCGCCGCCGCCAGCCAGAGCGGCACCGCCCCGTAGACGACGCTCGCCACCACCGCGCCGGCGACGACGAGGCGGTCGACCGTCGGATCGAGCATCTTTCCGATCGTGCTCACCTGGTTGAAGCGGCGGGCGATGTAGCCGTCGAGGAAGTCCGTCGCCCCGGCGACGCCGAGGAGCGCGGCCGCGACGACCCGCCCGCCGTCGGCGAAGAGCGTGACGAAGAAGGCGGCGAGGAGGCCGAGGCGGGCCACCGAGAGCAGGTTCGGGAGGGTAAGGACCCGCCCGAGGGCGGCGGTGTCGAGGGGCTCCGCAGCGGGGGTCACGGCGGTGCCGTCGGGGGTGGCCACGTCGGGGCCGGCCGGAGCGGGCCTAACGGCCACGGAGAATATTGCGCAGGACGAGCGCGAAGACCGTGAGCACCGCGCCTGCCGCGGTGGTGGTGCGTACCCGCTGCGCGGTGGTGCCGGCCCGCACGATCGCGGCGACGACGATCTCGGCGTCGGCCTCGGTGAGCTCGGGGATGAGCTGGTCGACCACGGCACGCGCCGCGGCCTCGTCGGGGCGATGGTGCAAGAAGCGGGCCTGCGCGAGCTCAAACTGCGCGGCGCGGCGGAATTCACCTGCGAGCGCGTCGGCGTCGCGACCGTGGCGCCACTCCCCCGGGTAGGTGGCGCCTTGCAGCTGCCGATCCCACCACGACTGCAGGTACCGACTGAATCGCGCACCGCGGGCCGCCATGGGGGCGAGTCTAGGTCCGAGCCGCCGCGGCCCTCTGGAAGACTCGCAGGTGACGGGCGGCGGCGCCGCCGGTCAGACGAGCGAGAGGGACGGGAGGGAGATGGCGGACCAGGAGCAACTCCTCGAGGCGATCGGAGCGCGCTTGCTCGAGCAGATCGGCCTCGGCGCGACGAGCGACACCGTGCTCAAGCTCGCGGAGGCGTGGGCGTGGGTGCACTCCCCCGCCGCCGCGCACGGGGCGCGCGCGAGCGACTGAGCCCCGGCAGCCGTCGCCCGGGGGTGCCGGCGGCGACTGGCTACCCTCTCTCGGTCATGACTCCCCCGCCCCCTTCCCGGCGCGCGCCGCGTGAGAGGACGCGCCGGTGATCGCCCCGCTGCTCGCGACGCTGCACATCACCCCGCTCGGCGTGCTCGCGATCGCGGCCGCCGGCTTCGCGGCGGGGACGATCAATGCGATCGTCGGCTCCGGCTCGCTCGTCACCTTCCCGACGCTCGTCGCCCTCGGCTTCTCACCGCTCGTCGCGAACGTCTCCAACAACATCGGCCTCGTCCTCGGCAACGTCTCCGCGGTGCACGGCTACCGCCGCGAGCTCGTCGGCCAGGCGCCGCGGATGCGCAAGCTGATCCCCTGGTCCGCGGCGGGCGGGATCACCGGCGCGACCCTCCTGCTCGTCATCCCCGGCACCTTCCACGACGTCGTGCCGTGGCTCGTGATCCTCGCCGTGTGCATGGTGCTCATCCAGCCGCGGGTCGCGAAGGCGCTCGCAGCGCGCGGGCCGCGCGCCGAGTCCGGCGGCCTCGCGCTGCGCCTCGGGGTCTTCCTCGCCGGCGTCTACGGCGGCTACTTCGGTGCCGCGCAGGGGGTGATCCTCATCGCCCTGCTGGCGATCAACCTCGACGACCACCTGCAGCGGCTGAACGGCCTGAAGAACGTCCTCGCCGCGGTGGTGAACGCCCTCGCCGGGGTGCTCTTCATCATCTTCGCCCCGGTCGACTACGAGGTCGCGCTGATCATCGCCATCACCTCGGTCCTCGGAGGCCAGGTGGGCGCGTCGGTCGGGCGCAGGCTCCCCGCGCCGGTGCTGCGCGGGATCATCGTGGTCGGCGGCCTGACGGTCGCGATCAAGCTGCTCGTCGGCTGAGAAGGGGGCTCAACCCCCGTCGCGACGCCCCTCGGTCACCCGTTGGCAGCGCGAGCACCAGGCGACCGGTGTGCGCTCGTCCGAGGGGTGGATCAGCCCTCCGCAGGAGGAGCAGCGCCAGATCGTCGGTGACTGCTCGGAGTGGTTCATGGCCACGTCGTTGTACCAGATCGACCGGTGGTCCCGGCAAACTGCCGCACGCCCGCCAAAAGGACGGCGGCGCCTCAGGAATGTGCCGGGGAGGGCCCCCGCAGGGCGCGCTCGCCCCCGCAGGGCTCGTCGCGGGTGAGGCGGTTCCCGGCGACGATGAACAGCTCGCCGAGACGCCAGCCGAGGTGACGGCCGACCTCACGGGCGGGGCGGCCATCGCGGCGGGCGGGCAGCCGCTCCGCCCGCAACGACACCACGGGCGCCTCGGCGCGGGCGCGGCTCGCCTGCCTGGCGAGCTGTTCGAGGATCAACGGGTTCACGAGGGACAGACTAGCGGATTTTCCATCCGAGATCAACTAATTCGTGATATAGTGATCTCGCTATGCAACTCACCGAGGACCTGCAACTGCCCGCCGTCGAGCACTCCCTCGCCGTCGAGCTCGAGTGGGTGTTCTGCACCGCCTCCCAGGACTCCGCCAAGACGGCCTGCACGGCCAACGGCGTCCTCGAGGACGCGGCGCTGTGCGCCGAGGCACGGGGTTTCTGGGGCAGCGGCGTCGGCCACACCCCCGAGCTCCTCGTGCTCGCCGCTCAGGCGGGCGTCCTGTTCGAGGAGGAGCCGGAGCGCCTCTTCGCCGCGCTCGCCGACCGCCAGGCCGACCCCGGCGAGCTACGGCTCGCGTCGGAGACCGAGGGGGACCGCCGCCTCACCCTTGAGCGGCTCGCTGCCCTCCGCCGCTCCTCGGCGCTGCGCCGTCGGTACGTCGAGCTCCTCCGCCGCCTCTGGGCCCAGATGCAGCCGGAGTACGCGGCGATCGGCGCACCGGCGGTCGGGGGGGCCCTCGCCCACTACCGCTCGCGCCTCGCCGCCGGCACCCCCTGGCGGGACTTCGTCCCCCAGCCCTTCGCCGAGTCGGTGCTCGCGCCGCTGCTCGAGCGCCTCGGGCCGAGCCTCCCCGTCGTCGTCACCCCGACCTACTTCTTCGGCAAGCTCCTCGTCGTCGAGCTCCCCGACCTGCTCCTCGTCGGCGCCGGGGCGGCGGCCGGGCCGCGTCCCACCGGCGCGCACGATGCGCTCGCCAAGCGGCTACGGGCGCTCGGCCACCCCACCCGCCTCGGGATCCTCGCCAGCCTCGGCGAGCGCCCGGCGTCGGTCGGCGAGCTCGCCGAGGAGTTTGGGGTCGCGCAGCCGACGGTGACGAACCACGTGAAGCTGCTCCGCGAGGCGGGGCTCTTGCAGGGCGAACGCAACGGCAGCCGCCTCACCCTCTCGGTCGACCCCGAGGCGCTCTCCGGCCTCGCCGCCGAGTTCAGCGCGCTCACCGCCTCCGGAGGTGCGCCAAGTCGTTAGGGCATCGTAGTATTCGCCGGGCGGGCGCGGACGGCGCCGGGCGAGGGGGATCACGATGACGGAGCTGAACACCGGGGTACAGGCGTCGACGGGCTGGGACGAGACGGCCGCGGCCGACTGGGCCGCGCGCGACGAGTCCAAGACCGAGCTCACGACACCGTGGAACCTCACCGCCGTGATCACCGCCTCCGAGGGGCACCCGGTGAGCCGCATCCTCGACGTCGCCTCGGGGCCGGGGGGCTTCCTGCAGACCCTCCTCGAGCGCCTGTCCGACGCGAGCGGCGTCTGGTACGACTTCTCCGAGACGATGCGCACCGAGGCGATGCGCAACCTCGCCCACCTCGAGGGGCGCGTCGAGTACCGCATCGGCGACATCGTGGACCTCGACGCCGCAGGGCCGAAGGAGGCCTTCGACCTCGTCACCACCTCGCGGGCGACGCACCACCTCACGGTCTTCGACCTCGGCCGGTTCTACTCCCAGGCCGCCGAGCGCCTGCGTCCGGGCGGGTTCATCGCCAACCTCGACAACCTGAACCCCGGTGAGCCCTGGTCGGGGCGCCTGCGCGCGGCGCGCGCCGCGCTGCGCGGCCCACGCCCGTCGAGCCCCTCCAACCACCCGCACCTCGTCCCGGCGCCGAGCATGGAGGACCACCTCGCCTGCATCCGCGCCGCGGGCTTCGAGCCGGCGCTCGTCGTGTGGCGCAACCTCTCCTCCGGGCTGCTGATCGCCCGCAAGCCGGACTGAGGCGCGCCCTGCCGAACCTCCCCGCCGTGCCGGAGGGCCTCGCCCTCCGGCGCACGCCGCCGGTGCTCGAGATCGAGTTCGACCGCCCGGCGAAGCACAACGCGATCAACCTCGCCATGTGGCGGGCCCTCCCCGGCCTCGTCCAGCACGCCGTCGACGACGACGAGCTGGCGGTGATCGTGCTCTGCGGTGCGGGCGGCGACTTCTCCGCCGGAGCGGACATCGGCGAGTTCGCCGAGGTGCGCTCGACCCCCGAGCAACGCACCGCCTACTCCGCGGCGGTCGACGCCGCGGAGCGCGCCCTCAGCGGCTGCCCGATGCCGGTCATCGCGCGCGTGAGCGGCTACTGCCTCGGCGGCGGCCTCGAGCTCGCGCTCGCGTGTGACTACCGGATCGCCGGCGAGAGCACCCGGGCGGCGATCCCGGCGGCCAAGGTCGGCATCGTCTACAGCGCCCAGTCCACCCGTCGCCTCGTCGCTGCGGTCGGCGCCGGCTTCGCGAAGTTCGTGATGTACACCGGCGAGACCTTCCCGGCCGAGGTCGGCCTCGCCAAGGGGCTGTTCGACGAGCTCTGCCCCGACAGCGCCCTCGGCGAGGTGACCGCTCGGGTCGCCGCCGCGATGGCGAAGGGCTCACCGCAGACCATCGCCGCCGCGAAGCTCGTGATCGAGTCGACGATCACCGGTGTCTCGGCCGACGACGCGCTCCTCGAGAAGCTGGCCGGTGAAGGCGCGGCGGGCAGCGCCTATCGGGACGCGGTGGAGCGCTTCCGCCGTTAGCGCAGCGAGCCGAACGCTTCGGAAGGTCGTCGTGGGGCCCGCGAGCTCAACGGATCAGCTGCCCTCGAGTTGCGCCGCGCAGGTCGAGCGGCGAGAGCGCGCCATCTGGCGGCACGGCCTCGGCCTGCACCGCCCCCGCAACGCGGCGTCGTTCGAGATGCACTGCTCCGGGGTGGCGGCACCGATCCCGCGACAGCGCGACGGCGCAGTGAACCAATCAGCAACGAGCATGAGCTCCACCCCAGTGGCGCGAGCAGAGCATGCGGCGTCGAGCGCCGCGACCCGCAGTCAGGTCGAGGAAGCCAAGCCGGAGCCGCCGCGGGCGCTCCGGTGGGCGACGACGAGCGAAGCGATCCCCGCCGCGGGCTCGAAGAAGTCGGGCGTCGGAACACGGCGGGCGTCGACCGCCTGGTGCTGCACGGTGTCGACGAAGGGGTCGAGCCGCACTTCGTACGGACGGGTGGGGCGGGAGCTCGTCGGGAGGGTTGCGGAATAACTGGAACGGCTACGACCGAACATTTCTCATCATCTGCTGACTTCGCCTCTGCCACATTTAGCAGAGCCGCCACGGTTTCGAGCGGCTACATGAGGTAGGACGACCTATCCCCGGCTTCCGAAGGATATCACGCATCGCCTCATCAGCCGGGGTTGCATATGCACACAAGCGGACCAGCTCTGCTGCGATACACCAAATTCCCATAGACACATTTCCTGACCTGCCATCTTGCGCCAGCGAGGCGCCCGAACCGGAGGCCTCTCAGTGGGAGGCGCCGGGGCCGAGCGGTGGGCCGGGGACTCGGGAAGTGGGTGGAGCAGCGGGCTGCGAGGGCGTGGCTCGAGCCTCGATCACCCGCCGACGGCCCGCGCCCATCGTCTGCACCCGGCGAGACAGCCGGTGGCCGGCGGCCCTGATGACGAGGTGGCGCACGGGCCCAATCATGAGGAGCAGGCCGAGCGCGTCGCCGACGAAGCCGGGCACGCAGATCAGCACCCCAGCGAGCAGCACGACGACTCCGTCGAGCAGCTCCCGGTTCGCCAGCTCGCCGCGGGCGAGGCGCTCCTGGGCGTGCGCCAGCACGCCCAGCCCGACGCGACGGACGACGAGGGGACCGAGCGCGCTCACCACGAGCACGAGGCCGAGTGCCGAGAGGAAGCCGACGTGGCCGGCGACGAGCGCGAAGGTCGCGATCTCGACACCCACCGCCAGCAGGACACCAATGAAGAACACATCGCAAGCTATCGGGAATCGGCCGCGACGAGCCCCGCGTCGGCGCGCTCCGGAGGAGCGTCACCCGCGCGAACGCGATGCTGCGCTGATGGTGCGCTTCGAGGCACTCGTCGCCGAAGGAGCGGCGGAGCCCACCGAAGGCTGGGACTTCTCCTGGTTCGAGGGGCGCGCCACCGAGGCGCGCCCCTCCTGGCGCTACGCGGCGCTGCTCTCCTCGCGTGCCGCGGCTGCCGCGGCCGTCCTCGACGTCCAGACCGGAGGCGGTGAGGTGCTGGCGACGGTCGCCGAGCCGCCGCCGAAGCTCGTCGCCACCGAGGCCTGGTTACCGAACGTCGAGCTCGCCCGATGTCGACTCGCCCCGCTCGGCGCCTCGGTCGTCGCCGTCGGGAACGAGGTGCTCCCCTTCGCGGGCTCCTCCTTCGACCTCATCGTCAGCCGGCATCCGGTCACCACGGCCTGGGAGGAGATCGGGCGGGTGCTGCGGCCGGGGGCGAGCTACCTGTCCCAGCAGGTCGGCCGGGGGTCGAACCGGGAGCTCACCGACTTCCTGATGGGGCCGCAGCCGGTCAGCGAGGCGCGCAGCGTGAGCACGCACGTCGCCCGTGCCGAGGCCGCCGGGCTCGAGCTCGTCGATCTCCGCGAGGAGAGCCTGCCGGTCACCTTCCACGACGTCGGTGCCGTCGTCTACTTCCTCCGCAAGGTCCTCTGGACCGTCCCCGGCTTCTCGGTCGAGTGGTACCGGGGCCGCCTCCTCGCCCTCCACGAGCAGATCGAGAGCGAGGGGCCCTTCGTCTCGCATGCAGCGCGCTTCCTGATCGAGGTGCGGCGCCCGCCGGCCTGAGCGCCCGCCTCCGCGACGGGGTCAGCCGCCGAGCACGTCGGCGAGCGCGTCGGCCAGCAGGTCCACCTGTTCGGGGTCGGGGTCCGCCGGATTGAGGATCAACTCGTCACAGCCCGCCTCGGCAAAGCGGTCGAACTGGGCGCGGACGTCCCCCGCCGTGAGCAGCGCGCTCGTCGCCCGCTGCTCTGCACCCTCACCGCGGTAGGCGTTGTAGGCGCGGACGTAGTCGTCCACGGCGTCACGGCCGTTCGGGCCGAGGGCGAAGCGGGGCGTGAGCGCAAGGAGACGGGGACGGCCCTCGCGCCCGGCTTCGCGCCAAGATGCCTCAAGGAGGTCGGCACCACTGCGCAGGCCGTCGACGCCGCCCGAGGTCGCACAGATCCAGCCGGTCCCGTACTCGGCGACCCGCCGGAAGGTTGCCGGCGAGCGCCCACCGAACAGCAGCGACGGCCCGCCTGCGGTCGCGGGCTTCGGGCCGAAGGCGGCCGGCTCCCCCGTCCACAGCGACCGGCACTCGGCGAGGAGCGCGTCGGTCCGCCGGCCGCGCTCGTGCAGGTCGACGCCGGAGAGCGCGAAGTCGTCGACGCGCGAGCCGACGCCGAGGCCGAGCACGAAGCGCCCCGCCGAGAGACGATCGATGCTCGCCGCCTGCTTCGCGAACTCGGCGACGTTCTTGCGGAGCGGCGCAACCACCACCGAGGCGGTGATCCGCACCCGTTCGGTCACCGCCGCCGCGGCCGCCGCGGTGATGAGAATCTCGTAGCCGTCCCAGACGAGACGTTCGTCGACGACGAGGCTGTGGAAGCCCCGCGCCTCGGCGCGCCGCGCCCACTCGAGGACGGTGCTTGCCTCCGTCCCCGGTATGAGCCCGGGCAGACCGATCGCGATGTCCATCTCCACCTCCGGCGCCCGACCGTAGTCAAGGTCGCGCCGGCGGCCGGACGTCACCCACGGCGGCGCGGCTCAATAACGTGCTCTGCGGGTATCTGCTCTGCGGCGGACGAGGAGGTCTCGATGAGCGACGGCGCGAGACGCGAGGAGCACGATGAAGTGCTCGAGGTCTTCTGGCGACCGGGCTGTCCCTACTGCTACCGGCTGCTCGACGCGCTGGAAGCGGCGCGGGTGCGCTTCCGGGCCCACAACATCTGGGAGGACGAGACGGCGCGGGCGATCGTCGCCGCCATCAACTCAGGCAACGAGACCGTGCCCACGATCGTGATCGGCGACCTCAGCGCGACCAACCCGGAGCCCGGCGGGCTCCTCGACACGCTGCGCGCCGAGCACCCCGGCCTCTTCTCGCCTGCCGAGGTCGGCTGACCCCGGCCTGCAACTGCGGGCCGGCGCCTCCTACGGCTCGGCCGTCGCCTGCTCAGCGGCCGCGCGACGCCCGACGGCGCGACGGCGGACCGCCCCCTCGGCGAGGCCGACGCTCGGGTTGCGTGCGTCCTCGCGGTTGACGACTCCGCCCGGCGGGACGAGCTCGTCGAGGCGGTCGAGGGTGGCATCGTCGAGCTCGACGGGGGCGCCGGCGATGAGGTCCGCCATCTGCTCGTAGGTGCGGGGGCCGACGATCGCCGCGGTGACCGCGGGGTGGGTCATCACGAAGGCGAGGGCGAGGTGGGTGACCGAGATCCCGGCATCGGCGGCGATCTTCTCGAGCTCGGCGAGGAGGGCGTACTTCGCCTGGTTGCCCGGCTGCGCGAGGTCGAAGCGATAGGGGGAACGCTTCGCGCGCGCCGAGTGGTTGCGCACGTCGTCGTCGCTCCTGTAGCGGCCGGTCAGCCAGCTGCCGTTGAGCGGGCTCCAGACGATCGCCCCCATGCCGTAGCGCTCGAGGGTCGGGAAGACGCTGCGCTCGGCGCCGCGCACGAACAGCGAGTACTGCGGCTGCTCGACGCGGAACTTCACGTGCCCGCGTCGCTCGGCGACCCACTGCCCCTCGACGATGCGCTCGGGGGGCGTGTTCGATGCGCCGATCGCCCGCACCTTGCCCTTGTGCACGAGGTCGCTCAACGCCCCGAGGGTCTCGTCGAGGTCGGTGCCGAAGTCGGGGCTGTGCAGCTGGTAGAGGTCGAGCCAGTCGGTCTGCAGGCGGCGCAGGCTCGCATCGACGGCGCGCTCGATCCAACGCCGAGAGCCGCCCCGCTCGTTGAGGCCGGGCCCCGCGGGGAGGCCGAACTTGGAGGCGAGGACGACCTCGTCGCGCCGCCCGACGAGCGCCTTCCCGAGGATCTCCTCGGAGCGGCTGTTCGAGTAGCGGTCGGCGGTGTCGATGAAGTTCACGCCGGAGTCGAGGGCGAGGTGGACGACGCGGGCGCAGTCGTCGGGATCCTCGTTGCCGGCCCCGAAGGCCATCGCCCCGAGGCAGATCGCCGAGACCTGCATCCCCGTGGCGCCGAGGTTGCGATAGCGCATCGAAGCTCCTCCCCGGAGGCGCCGCCCGGCGCCCTCCGTCGGCCGCATCTTCGCAGCTGAGCACCGCTGCGGTCATCCACGCGCTACAACTGGCGATGAGCGCCATGGACCGCACCCCGTCCCCCCATCGCACCGAGCGGCGGATCGTCGCGCTCTCTGTCGGGATGTCGGTCGCCTTCGGCCCCCTCGGACTGCTCGCGGGGCGCATCCCCCTCCTCGGGGGCACGAGCGAGAGCGCCGGCCGCTGGATCGCCTTCACCGCCTGGTTCGCCCTCTACGGCCTGGTGATGGGGCTCGCCCTCGCCTTCGCCTGGAGGGTCGAGAACCCGGCCCTCGTGGCGCGCCGTCGCCGGCGCGCCCGCGAGCGCGAGGACTACTGGATCGGCGACTGGAGCACGCTCCTCGAGGAGCCGCCCGAGGGAGCCGCCCTCGGCGCGGAAGAGCGCCGCGAACCGCGGTAGGCGAGGCACCGCGCCGAGGTTGCCTTGACGCACCCGCGAGCGGGCGCGATCGTGGCTGAGCAGCCATTTCCGCTCGCAGGGGAGTCATCGATGATCGAGCAGCCGCGTCCGAACCCGCCGACGTTCACGACACTCGACGAGGAGCGCACCTACCGCAAGCAGCACCTCGCCGCCGCCTTCCGGCTCTTCGGCCGCTTCGGCTTCAGCGAGGGCACCGCCGGCCACATCACCGCCCGCGACCCCGAGCTCCTCGACCACTTCTGGGTCAACCCCTACGGGATGCACTTCTCGCGCATCAAGGTGAGCGACCTCATCCTCGTGAACGAGTCGGGCGAGGTGGTGGAGGGCAGCCGCCCCGTGAACCGCGCCGCCTTCGCGATCCACTCGCAGGTGCACGCGGCGCGCCCCGACGTCGTCGCCGCGGCGCACACCCACTCCATCCACGGCCGCGCCTGGTCCTCGCTCGGGCGCCTGCTCGACCCGATCAACCAGGACGCCTGCTCGTTCTTCGAGGACCACGCGCTCTTCGACGACTTCACCGGGGTGGTCCTCGACCCGGCCGAGGGCGAGCGCCTGGCGAAGACCCTCGGCCCGCACAAGGCGATGATCCTGCAGAACCACGGCCTGCTCACCGTCGGAGAGACCGTCGACGAGGCGGCGTGGTGGTTCTTGAAGATGGAGCGCACCTGCCAGGCGCAGCTCCTCGCCGAGGCCGCCGGCAAGCCGATCCTCATCGACCCCGAGTACGCGACCCTCACCCGCCAGCAGAGCGGCCACGCCCGCGCCGGGTGGTTCAGCTTCCAGCCCCTCTACGACCTGATCATCGAGGAGGAGCCGAACCTCTTCGACTGACCGCGGGGCGCGCGGCGCCGCCTAACGACGAGCACCTCCCCGCACGGGGGCGGGGTCGTTCGCGACCCGCAGCAGCACCTCGGCACGGCAGGGATCGCCCGGACCACACCAGCAGAGGAGGTCGCGGCCCGCGAGGGCGGCGCGCACCTCGTCGGGGCCGAAGGCGAGCGCCCCGGACCACAGCGCCTCCTCGTAGCGGGTGGCGCAGGTGGCGGCGTCGCTGTCGACACCGAAGCGGAAGGGGTTGCCCCAGCGCGAGGGGCGCGAGACCACCACCGCGCCGGTGGGCTTGCGCCAGCCCTTCGTGCGGTGCAGCTGCAGGCGGCGCAGCCAGCTCAGCTCCGCAGCTGGTCGAGGGCGGCGAAGAACTCGGGGAAGGTCTTCGCCACACAGCCCGGGTCGTCGATCTCGATGCCGGGCACGAACAGGCCGAGCACCGAGAAGGCCATCGCGATGCGGTGGTCGCCGTGGGTGCGCACGAGGGCGCCGTGCGCTGCGGAGGGAAAGACCGTGAGGCCGTCCGGATCCTCGCGCACCTCGACGCCACAGCGGCCGAGCTCGCTCACGACGGCACCGATGCGGTCGGACTCCTTGGCACGGATGAAGCCGACGCCGCGGATCTCGGTCGGCCCCTCGGCAAAGGCCGCCACCACGGCGAGCGTCGGGACGGTGTCCGAGAAGGAGCCGCAGTCGACCGAGACCCCGCCGAGGCGACGGGGGCCGCGCACCTCGGTCGCCCTCGGCGAGGAGGAGACGGCGGCACCCATCGCGGCCAGCACCTCGACAAAGGCGAGGTCACCCTGCACCGAGTCGCTCCCGAGGCCGTCGACGGCGACCCGCCCGCCACCGATCGCCGCCGCGGCAAAGAAGTAGGAGGCCGCCGAGGCGTCGGGCTCGATCGCGAGACTGGCGCCGCGGTAGCCACCGGGCGCGACCCGGTAGCGGCGCCCCTCCGCGTCGACCTGTGCGCCGAAGTCCCGCATCACCGCGGCGGTCATCGCCACGTAGGGCGCCGAGACGAGGGCGCCCTCGACGGTGATCTCGAGACCCTCGGGGGCGAGCGGCGCGGCGAGCAGGAGCCCCGAGAGGAACTGGCTCGACACCTCGCCCGAGACGCTCGCCCGCCGCCCGACGATGGGCCCGGAGATCTCGACGGGCAGCGAACGCCCCGCCGGGGCCTCCCCCACCACCGCGCCGAGCGCGCGCAGCGCACTGAAGAGATCCCCCATCGGTCGCGCCGCGAGCTGCGGGTCGCCGTCGAGGCGCCAGGGCCCCCGCGCGAGGGCGACGACGGGGGCGACGAAGCGCGCCGTCGTCCCGGACTGCCGGGCGAAGGCCGTCCCCGTGGGCGGCAGTGCCCCGTCGATCCCCTCGATCTCGGCCGTCGCCGCCGCAGGGTCGTGGTCGACGACGGCCCCGAGGGCGCGGGCGCAGTCGAGCATCGCCTCGGTGTCGTCGGCGAGCAGCACCCGGCTGAGCGAGCTGTGGCCACGGGCCAGCGCGGCGGCGAGGAGCGCCCGGTTGGTGATGCTCTTCGAGCCGGGGAGCTCGACGTCCGCGTCGATGCGCCGTTCGAGGGAGGCGACGGTCAGCGCCATCGGCGCCAGCGCTACAGCTGGAAGGCGGCGGCGATCGAGCGGTCGGCCTCGGCGTAGGCGACGCCGGCCTTCGCGAGCAGCTCGGAGATCGCGACGAGCGCCTGGTGGACGTGCTCGGCACCGGCCTGCCACTGGGCCCAGAGGTCGTCGAAGGACTCGCTCGCGCTCCCCTGCCAGTCCGTGGTGAGCGGCCGCACCTTCGCGGCGAGCTGGTCGAGGAGCGTCTCGATCGCGGTCGCGCCCTGCTGGATCTCCTGGGAGAGCTCCTGGAGTGTCTCCGGCGTTGCCCCAATTGCGCTGGGCATCTGCCTCTCCTCCTTCGCCTGTCGGGGCCGCCCCGGCCCGGCGGGCCGAATCGTTCGAGTGCTGCAAGGTTAGCGCCCGACGGAGCATCGACCCTGATCGAAGCGCTCAGCCTGCGGCGCCCGGCGGTGCCTGCTCCCCGTGGGCGAGGTCGAGGCGCTCGGAGAGGAAGCGGGCGAGGTGCTGCCCCCAGCGGCGCTGCGACTCCGCCGTGATCCGGAGCGGCAGAGGGCCCTCGACGGGGGCCGGGGCCACCTGCTCCTCGGGCACCGGTGCCGCGGAGGCGACGGCCTCGCCGCCGCTCGTCTCGGCTCCCCCCGCGGCCTCCGCCAGCGGCTCCTCGGGGGCCGCCACGGGGACGGCAGCGGGCTCGGGCTCGATCCACTGGTCGAGCGAGACGAGGATCGACGGCTCCTCGGCGATCGGAGCGGGTGGGTCGTCGTCCGCGACCTCGGTCGCCTGAGCGGCGACGACCGGCGTCATCGGCAGCCCGAACGCGTCCTCCTCCAGCTCCGCGGCCGCGGCCGAGGGGGCCTCGCGCGGCTCGTCGGGCGCGGCCGCCTCCTCGCTTCTGGGCGCTCCCCCCGCGGTGGCCGCCGTCGCGGGGTCCTCGGTGCGCGCCTCGGCGCCCTCGACCTCGCCGCTGCCGAGCGCGTCGGGGCGCTCCGCCTCCCCGATCGCCCCGACCGCGGCCGCCGCCGCGTCCGCGAGGCGCGCGCGGCGCACGACGCTCGTCGGTGCGAGCACCTTCAGCGCGAACAGCCGCTTCGCCGAACCGGACTCGAGGAGCGACCGGGTGGCCTCGGAGAGGCCGAGTGCCTTCGCCGCGAGCGGGCCAGGGGTCGCGATCGGCAGCAGCAGACCCCTCGCGACCTGCAGCTCGGCGAGGGGGGTAATGCCATGGGGGGAGGCGAAGGCGTCGACCGAGAGGCCCCGGTGCGGCCAGTGGGCGCGCAGCACCGGGACGAGCTCGTCGGGCTCGAGGCCGAGGTGCTGGGCATAGCGAAAGAGGACCACGACCGCAGCCTGCTGGGTGTGGAGCGTCTCCAGGCGGCCGCGTTCGAGGGCGTCGAGGTCGACGACCGGGACGCTGATCGCGTCACGCACGTCCTCGAGGCGCAGCTCGGAACGCTCACGGGCGGTCCGCAGCAGCAGGCCGAGCTCGATCGGGTCGGCGGGGGGCGCGGGCCGCACCTGCACCGCGACCGAGGAGGTCTCCACCTCCGGTGCGCTCCGCCGGAAGAGCCTCACCACGTCGGCGTGACCCCGACCGGCCACGTCCGCGACGAGAGGGGGTGCCGATCCATCGGGAAAGCATGCCCGATCGCCGCGCCATGGTGCGTCATCGACCTCACGGGCCGGGCGGCGCCGCCCCTGGCATGATTGGCGGCGTGGTCGTACACCCCCAGGCGAGCGCCTTCGACAACGTCGCCACCGAGTACGAGCAGGGACGTCCCGGCTATCCCCGCAGCCTCCTCGACTGGGTGATGGAGCGCGGCGCGCTCGCCCCCGGCTCGACGGTGGTCGACCTCGCGGCCGGAACCGGCAAGCTCACGCGACTCCTCGTCGAGAGCGGGGCGCGCGTCATCGGCGTCGAGCCGCTCGCCGCGATGCGCGAGGAGTTCCGCCGCATCCTCCCCGACGTCGAGATCCTCGACGCCGCCGCGGAGTCGATCCCGCTGCCCGACGGCTGCGCCGACGTTCTCACCTGCGGCATGGCGATCCACTGGTTCGCGAACACGGTCGCGCTCGCGGAGATCGCGAGAGTGCTGCGCGACGGTGGCGAGTTCGTGATCGCGATGAACGGCCACGACAAGACCAACCCCGTGCAGCGGCGCATCTCCGAGATCCGCCGCATCGCCGAGGCCGAGGGGGGCGAGGTCACCCCGGGGGGCGACTGGCGCTCGGTCGTCCTCGCCGATCCGCACTTCGAGCTGATCGGGCAGGTCACGCTCGCCAACCACCACGTCATCGACCGCGCCGGCCTCCTCGGCCGCGTCCGCTCCTCGAGCCCGGTCGCCCGCCTCCCCGAGGCGCGGCGCGCCGAGCTGCTCGCCGGCCTCGACGAGCTCGTCGAGGGCGACAGCGTCGACCTCACCCCGATCACCGAGGTGGTGGCGCTGCGCAAGGTCGCCGCCGCGCCAGCACCGGGCTGACCATGGACGACGAGGCGGTCACCCGTCGCCTCGCCGGCCGTGCGGTGCTCCTCGACGACGCGGCGGCGCGCGCCAAGCGCTACCTCGCCGAGCTCGCCGGCCGGCCGGTGCGCCCGGACCCCGGCGGGATCGCGGCGCTCTCCGGTTTCCCCGCGGCGCTCCCCGAGCGGGGCCTCGAGGAGACCGAGGTCCTCGCCCTCCTCGACGGGCTCGGCTCGCCCGCGACCGTCGCCACCGCCGGGCCCCGCTTCTTCGGCTTCGTGAACGGCGGGGCGCTGCCGGTCGCGGTCGCCTCCTCGTGGCTCCTCGCCGCCTGGGACCAGAACGTCGCGCTCGGGGTGATGTCGCCGGCGGCCCCGCACCTCGAGGCGATCGCGCTCGGATGGGTCGTCGAGCTCCTCGGCCTCCCCGCCACGACCGGTGGCGGCTTCGTCACCGGCGCCTCGATGGCCAACGCGAGCTGCCTCGCCGCGGCACGCGACGCGGTCCTCCGCCGGCAGGGCTGGGACGCCGCCGCCGACGGCCTCGTCGGGGCGCCGCCGGTCGAGGTCTTCGTCGGTGACGAGGCGCACACCACAGTGCGCAAGGCGCTCGGCCTGATCGGCCTCGGCCGCGACCGCGCCCGCCGGCTGCCCGTCGACGACGAGGGGCGGATCCTCGCCGAGGCGCTCCCCGCAATCACCTCCCCGGCGATCCTCTGCCTGCAGGCCGGCAACGTGAACAGCGGGGCGAGCGACCCCTTCGCTCCGCTCGTCGAGTGGGCGCACGCCGCCGGCGCCTGGGTGCACGTGGACGGCGCCTTCGGCCTGTGGGCTGCGGCGTGCCCCTCCCTCGCCCACGAGGTGGGGGGCGTCGAGCTCGCCGACTCCTGGGCGACCGACGCCCACAAGTGGCTGAACACCACCTACGACTGCGGCATCGCCCTCGTGCGCGACCCCGAGGACCTCGCGCAGGCGATGCAGGCCGCCGCCGCCTACCTGCCGCGGGGGGCCGGCCGCGACCCGATGCGCTACACCCCCCAGACCTCCCAGCGCGCCCGCGGGGCGGAGGTCTGGGCGGTGCTCGCCTCGCTCGGGCGCGAGGGCCTCGCGGCGCTCGTCGCCGCGAGCTGCGCGCACGCCCGCCGCTTCGCCGCGGCGCTCGTGGACGCCGGCCACGAAGTACTCAACCGCGTCCACCTCAACCAGGTGGTCGTCGACTTCGGCGGCGCCGAGCGCAACGCGGCGGTGATCGCCGCACTGCAACAGGAGGGCACCTGTTGGTGCGGGCCGACGCAGTGGCGGGACCGCTCTGCGATGCGGATCAGCGTGAGCTGCTGGGCGACGAGCACCGAGGACGTCGAGGCGAGCATCGCCGCGCCGCTCGGTGCGGCCGCAAAGGCGGGGATCCGGCGGGCGCGTAGGTTGAGCTGATGCAGCAGATCACCCTTGGTCGCACCGGTCTCACCGCGAGCGTCGCCGGCCTCGGCGCGGGGGGACCGAGCCGCCTCGGCCTGCGCACCGGCGCCGACGCGCAGTCCCCGATCGACCTCGTCCGTCACGCGCTCGACCTCGGGATCACCTTCGTCGACACCGCCCCCACCTACGGGACCGAGGAGATCGTCGGCAAGGCGATCGCCGGGCGGCGCGACGAGATCGTGCTCTCGACCAAGGTCCGCCCCCGCAAGCGCCTCGGCGAGCGCAACTCCGCGGAGGAGGTGCGCCAGGCCCTCGAGGAGTCGCTCCGCAACCTCGGGACCGACGTCGTCGACCTCCTCCACCTGCACGCGGTCGAGGTCGCCGACTACGAGTTCGCGATGGAGGAGCTGCTACCGGTGCTCGAGGAGTTCCGCGCCAAGGGCTCGGCGCGCTTCCTCGCGATCTCGGAGGACTTCGGCACCGACCTCGAGCACGAGCTGCTGCGCCTCGCCCTCGTGGACGACCGCTTCGATGTCGTGATGGTCGGCTTCAACTTCCTGAACCCGAGCGCGCAGCGCTCGGTCCTCCCCGCCGCGGCGAAGCGCGGCACGGGCGTCGAGGTGATGTACGCGGTGCGCAGGGCACTCAGCCGCCCCGAGCGCCTCCACGAGATCCTCGCCGGGCTCGTCACCGACGGCCTGGTCGACGCCGAGCTCCTCGGAACCGGTGAGCCGCTCGAGTTCCTCGTCCGCGAGGGCGGGGCCCGCTCGCTCGTCGACGCCGCCTACCGCTTTGCTCGCCACCAGGCGCCCGGGGCGGTGATCCTCACCGGGACGGGCAGCCCCGAGCACCTCACCGAGAACGTCGCCTCGATCGACTCGCCGCCGCTCGACCCCGCGGCCGTGCGCCGTCTGGAGGCTCTCTTCGGCCATCTCGCGACGACCTCGGGGGACTGAGCGCCCTTTCGGTGCGGCGCAAAGTGGTTAGCCTTGCGAAGTGCCTTCCGCTAATACCCTCGGCGCAGGGCGCTGCGAGCGGGGGTGAGCCAGTGAGCACCGCCGCCAAGCTCCCCGACCCCGTCGGGGAGGAGACGCCCGAGACACTCGATCCGCGGGGCCACAAGATCCACCCGTACCTCATCTTCACCGTCGCCGTCACGGCGATGACGATGGCCTCGCTCGACCAGTCGATCGTCGCCACCGCCCTCCCGACGCTGCGCCACGACCTGCACGCACCCCTCAACTGGGCGGGATGGACGATCACCGCCTACCAGTTCGGCCTCGTGATGGCCTTTCCGGTCGCGGGTCGGATCAGCGACCAGTTCGGGCGGAAGAAGGTCTTCTTCTTCGCCCTCGTGCTGTTCACCGCCTCCTCGCTCGCCTGTGCCACGGCGAGCAACATCTACGTGCTCATCTCCTGCCGGGCGGTGCAGGCCCTCGGCGGCGGCGCCTTCACGCCCTCCGCGATCGGGATCATCACCGACCACTTCGGCCGCAACCGCGACCGCGCCGTCGGGATGATCTCGAGCACCGTGCCGATCGGCTCCCTCGCGGGGCCGGTGCTCGGCGGCGTCCTCGTCACCTACTGGTCGTGGCGGGGGGTCTTCCTCATCAACATCCCGATCGGCATCGTGGCGATCGGGATGACGGTGCGCTTCGTCCCCCGCTCGCGCCCGCTCGTCGTCCCCAAGCCCGACGTGAGCGGGGTGGCGCTGCTCGCGGGGATCCTCCTCCCCCTCATGTACGGGATCTCGGCGCTCGGCAACCGTGCGACCTCGCTCTGGTCGGCGCCGGTGATCGCCCCGATGGGCGGCGCGATCGTCTGCGGCGCATTCTTCGTCCACCACATGAAGGTGCGGACCGACCCGATCATCCCGATCCACCTGCTCCGGGAGCGCTCCTTCGGCACGCTCAACCTCATCAACTACCTCTACGGAGGGTGCGCCCTCGGCATCGGGGCGATGCTCCCGCTCTATGCCGAGCAGCGCTACCACTTCGGCTCACTCGAGGCCGGCAGCTTCCTCTCGACGAGGGCGGTCGGCGTGCTCACGATCGCCTCGACGACCGCCTTCCTCATCCGCCGCATCGGCTACCGGCGACCGATGATCGCCGGCTTCAGCTTCGCGGCGGCCGGGATGATCGTCCTCGGCATCGCCCCGCACGCCCTCACCGTCTACGCATGGCTGGCCATGGGCGCCGCGTTGATGGGGATCGGCAACGGGATGGCGGCCCCCTCGACGAACAACGCGATGCTCCACCTCGCGCCGCAGTCCGCCGGGTCGATCTCGGGGCTGCGCGGCATGTTCCGTCAGTTCGGGGCGATCTCGGTGGTCTCCATCGCGACCTCGATCGCGGCGCGCAGCGCGGACGAGGGGATGGCGCTCTCGCACATCTTCATCGTCTGCGCGATCGTCGTCACCGCGATCGTGCTCCCCCTCGCCTTCAGCATCTCGGACCACCGCGGCAGCTGGTAGCGGGTGCCGCGCGCGTCGTCGTGCGCGCGGCGGGCCGCAGGGTCACTCCCCGGCGAGCGCGGCGAGCGCGGCGTCCAGGGTCGTCTCGAGCGAGCCACCCGAGGCGCGGATGAAGTACTCGACCTGCAGGTTGATCCGCGACTGGTCGTTGTCCCCCGCGAGGCGGAAGTCGCTGCGCAGCCCCACGACCCGTCGCCCGAGCGCTGAGGCATAGCCGACCTCCGCGGCGGTCCCGGGGTCGGGCTCCGCGCCATCGAGGAGGGCGAGGACGACCGAGCACTGGCGGATGAGGAGGGCGTTCTTCGCGCCGGTCTCGTCGTTCAGCCGGCGCAGCGCCGTGTCCCGCTCCTCTGACCGGGGGGTCTCCACCAGCACGGCGAAGCGTCCGTAGGGGTCGAACCAGGGGTCGAGCACCTCGTAGCCCTCGGCCTCGAGACGGGGATGGAGCACGTCGGTGAGGTAGTGGCGCCCCGGCTCGCTGAAGCCGAGGGGGCTCGCGACGTAGACGGCGCCCGCTTCGCTCACGCTCACCAGCCGACCGTACCGGTCCGGCGGCCAGAGCGCCTGTCGTTCGACCGCCGCCACGCCCGCCTTGCGCCGCCCTCTAGTCTCGCTCGCAGGAGGGCCGCCCTCCGAGTACCCGGGAGGTGCCATGACCACGAGCGAGCTCGTCGCGCCCGCTGCGACGACCGGCTGTTCCGAGGAGGAGTGGGCGACGCGCGTCGACCTGGCCGCCTGTTACCGCCTGGTCGCGAAGTACGGGATGAGCGACCTCATCTACAACCACATCACGGCGCGGGTCCCCGGGGAGGAGGGCCACTTCCTCATCAACTCCTACGGCTACCTCTACGAGGAGATGACCGCCTCGAGCCTCTACAAGATCGACCTCGAGGGCACGGTCCTCTCCCGCCCGGACAACCCGTACGGCATCAACCAGGCCGGCTACGTGATCCACAGCGCGGTGCACGGCGCCCGCGAGGACGTCGGCTGCGTGATCCACACCCACTCGCGCGCCTCCATGGCCGTCTCGATGATGGAGTGCGGGCTGCGCCCGCTCAGCCAGCACGCGATGCGCTTCTACGGCGACGTCGCCTACCACGACTACGAGGGGGTCGCCCTCGACACCGACGAGCGGCAGCGCCTCGTCGGTGACCTCGGCGACAAGCACGTGATGTTCCTCCGCAACCACGGCCTGCTCGTCTGTGCGGAGACGATCCCCGAGGCCTTCAACATGACCTACTGGGTCGAGCTCGCCTGCAAGGCGCAGCTCGACGCGATGGCCTCGGGGGCGACGCTCGTCGAGCCCTCCGAGGCGGTCCGCGAGAAGACGGCCAACCTCTACGACCCGAAGGTCCGCCGCCGCTTCGGCGACATGGAGTGGGAGGCGATGCTCCGCCTCCTCGAGCGAGACAACCCCGGCTTCAGGGACTGAGACGTCCCCGGCGCGCGCCGTTGGCGTGCGCGAGCGCGTGGTGCTGGGCGAGGAGGTCGGCCCCGTAGTCGTTGCCGTTCGGGGTGCGGACGACCGAGTGCACGTGATTGCGGGTCGGCTCGTCGTTGTCGAAGGCGATCCCGGCGAGATGGTCGAACTCGATGAGCAGCACCGGGCTGTGCACCCGGTAGTAGAAGGGGTCGTCGTCGCCGCGCCCGCCCATCCAGGCGAAGCGCGTCTCGTCGAGGTGCTCGCCCACCTCGGCCATGCGCAGTTCGGAGTGGCCGGCGCGGATGCGACCGACGTGCACGGCGACCAGCTCGACGAGGCGCTCGCGCTGCTCGTCGTCGAGCTCGCCGTAGGCGATCCCCTGCGGGTCGAGGACGAGGTTGTCCCGGTAGGCGGCGGTGAAGATCTCGCCGGGGGTGGCGGTCGCGAGCTGCGCGACCGCGAACTGCTCGGCCGAGAGCGACTGACCGAGGCGGAGCGCCTTGTGCTCCTCGGCGGCGAAGACGCGCGTCCCCTTGTACTTCCCCGACGCGGCGAGCACGGGCTCGGAGCCGAGGAACATCGGCGTCACCACCAGCTGGTCGCCGAGCACGAAGCAGTTGACGATCAGGTGGTGGCCGTCGAGCTGGAAGCCCCAGGGCTCTGTAGCCGAGGGCTCGCCGAACAGCGACAGCCAGTAGAGCCACTCCCCGTACTCCTCGTCCGAGCCCGAGATCTCGCGCAGGTTCTCGTTGAGGCGCATGACGTCGCGAGCGGCCTCGTAGCCCTCCTCGGAGAGCGCCGCGGCGACGAGCGCGAGGGCCCGTTCGCGCTTTTGCGCGACGAGGCCCTCGAGGGACAGCCCGTGGCGCATAAAGAAGGGGTGGATGTTGCTCCACCGCCGCCAGGCGTCGCTGTCGATCGGGAAGCACGCCTCCTCCCGCTCCGGGAGGCTGAGCGACTCGAGGAGGTGCCGTGCTGCGCTGACGAGGCGCTCGGTCCCCACCCCGGTGCGCCTGAGCGGGAAGAGGCCCTCCCGGCGGCCGACCGCCGCGACGATGCCCGAGAAGGGCTCGCGGAGCTGGCGCTCGCCCTCGGCCTTGGCCTCGATGAGCCGCTCGGGCAGCTGGTCGGAGAGCGTGCGCGCCGACATCGGCGGTCGCTGACGGAGCTCCGGCACGACTACCTCCCGTGCCCACGCGGCCGGGCGACTGCCGCCCGCCCCCTCGGGGCACCGCTCAATATACGAAGGGCGCGCCACCGGGCCGGTCGGCGGCCCGTCTCACTCGCCGACGGGAAAGGACAGCGCCGCAAAGTCGTCGTCCTCGGCCGGCACCACACAAAAGGCCAGCCCGGCCGGGTCGGCGAGCACCGTGCAGTCGTCGTGGCGCGCGACGAGCACGGCACCGGCGTCCACCAGGCGAGCGACCTCCGCGGCGGGATCGTCGCTCTCGATGTCGAGATGGACCCGGCTCGGCCCCTCGCCGAGGCGCTGCGCGAGCACCGGACCGAGCGCGCTCGGGTGCTCGAGGACGTGGTACTCGGGATGGATCGTGCCGGGACGGCCGGTGGCGAGAAGGGCGCGCTCCCAGAAGGCGAGCGCGGCGTCGTGGCTCTCGGGAGCGAAGTCCAACACCACCGTGCGCAGCAGGATCCGGTGCACCGCCCGAAGGTAGTGCGCGGCACCGTGCGAGCCCGCGCCCGCGGGCGCGGGGCGCACCGCGGGAAGGCACACTTGTCCCGGTGGCCCCCAACGCCGAAGGCTCCGATGCTCGCTCCTCGGTCCCGCCGACCCTGCACGCCCCCCGTCCGGCCGAGGGCGCCGGTGCCGACGAGCCGACGCTCCTCCGGGCGTGGCTCACCTTCCAGCGGGAGAGCGTGATCTACAAGCTCGAGGGCCTCGACGACGAGCAGCTGCGCTGGCGGCCAGCCTCCTCTGCCAACAGCCTCGGCGGCATCGCCACCCACCTCGCCTACGGGGAGCGCTTCTGGTTCCGGGCGGTCTTCGCCGGCGAGCCACTCGACCTCTCCTTCACCGATGACCGCTTCGCGATGACCTTCGACGTCCCCGATGGCGCCTCGGCCGCGGAGGTGATCGCCTTCTACCGAGCCGAGAGCCGCGCCGCCGACGCCGCCATCGACGTCGCCACCTCCCTCGATCAACGCTCGGTCGGTGAGCTCCGCCCGACGACGCTGCGCTGGGTCCTCGCCCATGAGATCGAGGAGACGGCCCGCCACGCCGGCCACATGGACATCACGAGGGAGCTGATCGACGGCCTCGTCGGCCGCTAGCCGGGAAGCGGCGCGAGCGGCAGGTAGTAGAGGGTCCCCGCTCGCACCCGGTGCCCCCGGTCCTCAGCCCGGATCGTCGCCAGCACCTTGGCCCACGCCACCACGGCGCGTGCCGAGACCCGGTAGTTGTAGATCCCGCTGTCGACGTTCTCGATCGCGGCCGGCAGGTTGTAGAAGCCGGCGCGGCTCGGCGAGGAGGCGGCGATGCCGTCGATCCCGAGGGCGCGCAGGTAGGAGACGACCGCCTTGGCGCCTTCTGCGAGCGGGAGGTGCGGCGCCGGCGAGCTCCCCCCGACGACGTCGAGGGTGGTGAACGAGGAGCGGGAGAAGTCGAGGAGCGCGGGCTCATCGACGGCGGCCAGCACGTAAGCGTGGGCGGGGATCGCGCGGTCGAGCGCCGCGTACTCCCGGCGCTCGTTCGCGTAGTGGTCGAGGAGCACCTCGCGCCCCGAGAGCAGGTCGCTCCCCCGCTCGACCGCGGCGAGCGCGGCGGGGCCGTAGAAGGAGAGCGGCACGCCGAGGAAGGCGACGAACAGGCCGAGCGCGCCGAGCAGCGCGGCGCCGACACCGAGACGGGAGGCGGCGCGGGAGGCGGTCGCGGGCCGCTGTGCGCCGGCCACCTCGAGAGCGAGGAGCAAGGCGAAGCAGAGCACGGCGAGCGTGCTCGGCGCGCTGTAACGGCCGAGGTCGGTGGGGAGCGCCCCGGAGAGCTCGACCGACTCCGAGGCCAGTGCGAGGGCGCAGCCGAGCACCGCGGCCAGGACCACGACGGCGCCGACCGCGAGGCGCGCCCGCTCCTCGCCGCCGAGGGCGAGGCGGCGCACGACCTCGCCGAGCAGCGCCACGAGAAGGAGAGCTCCGAGCAGCGCGACGTCCCAGTGGTCCTGGCGCGCGCCGAGCGCGAATCGGTGCAGGTAGCCCGAGAGGGAGTGCACCGCGGGGTCCCGCCACTGGTCGGCCGAGGTCCAGTTGCCGGCGAGCAACGGGAACAGCGCCGTCCCCGACGAGCGGGCGAGCGCGATCGCCCAGCCGCCGATCCCCGCGACGGAGGCGACCGCGGCGGCGAGCAGCGCCGCTCGGCCGGCCCGCCCGCGCACCACTGCGAGGGGGACCACGACGACCACGAGCGCCGGAGCGAGCAGGAACTCGAAGCGCAGCGAGAGGAGCGCCGCGAGGAGCAGGCCGGCGAGCGCGAAGCGCCACCGCTCCCCAACCCCGTGCCGCGCACCGCGCACCATCCGCATCAGCGCCAGGGTGAGCGCGGCGCCGGAGAAGGTGGGGGCGACGTTCACCCAGATCCCGACGGGGCGGACGAGGACGATGCCGGCCGCGACGACGAGCACGGCGAGCGCGAGCCAGCGACGGCGTACCCCCTCGACGACGAGCGCCACGAGGAGGAGGGCGAAGAGGAACCACTCGACGCCGAGGCCGGCCGAGTTCCCCGAGATGCGGAGCACGAGCGCCTGGAAGAGCTCGGCACCCCCGTAGGAGTTGACCCGCCGGGTGTTGAAGGGGTCGATGAGACCTCCCGTCGAGAGCAGGCGCTGCGCAAGGTAGAGATAGGCCGGTCCGTCGTCGTTGGCGTTGAAGGGGCCGCTCAGCGCGACGCCGAAGGCGCAGAACGCGGTGGCCCCGAACGCCGCCACGCCGCCGAGGGTGGCGAGCGGGGAGTACATCGGCCCGTGGATGCGCAGCAACCTCCAGAGCAACAGCGCGCAGCCGGCGATCTGCCACCCGAGGAGGAAGGCCAGACCCCCCACCCCTGCCGCGACCGCGTAACCGCCGACCGCGAGGAAGGCCGCGAGGCCGAGGGCGACCCGCATTGCCACGCCGAACTCCTCGCTGCCGGCCGCGGTGCGGCGGCGCGCGAGGGTGAGGAGGGTGCTCCCCCAGCCGTAGCTCGCGCCGACGACGAGCGCCATCACCGCCAGGAAGCGCAGCGGCGCGCTCACCGCGGCGGCACCCGACGGCCGCTCAGGAGACTTGGCCTTCGGCGAACTCACTGCCGAGCAGGCCCATGAAGAGCCGCCCGAGAAGTAGCTGGAAGCCGACGACGAGCGCGGTGATCGCGGGGATGATCAGCCGCACCTCGTGGCGGGTGTTCAGCGCCCCGAAGCCGGCGTGCTGCCATTCGAGGGTCGCGATCACGACGCCGGCGACGCCGGCGCCGATCAAGAGCGCCGTCGCGGCCGCCACCCGGACGAAACTGAAGGCGCCGAAGAGGCGTCGCGGGGTCGAGGGCAGCGAGAAGAGGTGCATGCGTGCCCCGTAGAGGTTGGCGAGCAGGCCGAACTGCACCGCCTGCACGCCGATGATCAGCGCCGCCGCGGCGACGGCGAGGGTGTCGACGTCGAAGCGCACCCCGAAGAGCGCGACCGGGCCGAGCGCCGTCGGGATCCCCGCGGTGAGCCCGATCGTCATCAACAGCGCCCCGGGGACGAAGAAGAGCCAGCGCGGGCAGTAGAGGAAGAGGAAGAGCAGGTGGCGGAGGCCGTCGGAGAGGGCGCGCAGGTGCGAGCCGCCGGGGCGGCCGTCGCGCGACAGCGTCGTCGGGACCTCGGCGATGCGCAGCCCGGCGAGCTGGGAGCGCACGATCATCTCGCTCGCGTACTCCATCCCCGAGGTGGTGAGGTCGAGGGCGGAGATCGCCGCGCGGTCACAGCCGCGCAGTCCGCAGTGGAAGTCGCCGATGGTGATCTTGAAGAGGCGTCGGCCGACAAAGGAGAGCACCGGGTTGCCGACGTAGCGGTTGAGGAAGGGCATCGCGCCCGGCTCGATGCCCCCTTGGAAGCGGTTGCCGACGACGAGCTCACTGCCGTTGCGGAGCTCGTCGAGGAAGGGCTGGAGGGCGCTGAAGTCGTAGCTGTCGTCGGCGTCGCCCATGATCACGTAGCGCCCCCGCGCAGCGTCGACGCCGGCGCGCAGGGCGCTGCCGTAGCCGCGGTGGCTGACGCGCACGAGCCGCGCCCCGGAGGCCTCGACGATCGCGACCGAGCCGTCGGTGCTGCCGTTGTCGGCGACCACGACCTCCCCCTCGACCGCAGCGCCGTGCAGGTAGGCGAACGCCTTGTCGATGCAGCTGCCGATCGTCGCCCGCTCGTTCAAGCAGGGGATCACGATCGAGAGCTCGAGCTCGGGATCGGGTTGCACGAGGGAGACGGTCATCGGTGAGGAGGTGCCCGCACCGGGCACGCGGGAGCGAGGAGCGGCGCGGGAACTCCCCCCGATCCTACTGATGGGCGCGATCTCCGGCAGGCTGTCGGGGTCCGTCTCGTCGTCGAGGAGCAGAGCATTGCCAGCAGCACCCCACCCCGCTGGCCCGGCCGGCGACCTCAAGTGGCTGGACCGGGCCCTGCAGCGCATGCGGATCCGCAGAGCCGCCCCGTTCATCGGCCGTGAGGACGCGGTCCTCGACATCGGTTGCGCCGACGGAAGCCTGTTCACCCGCCTGCCGTGGATCCGTGAGGGGGTGGGGATCGACCCCGACCCCGGCGTGAGCGCGCGTGTGGGCATCACCCTCCGGAGGGGTCAGTTCCCCGATGCGCTCGCTCCCGACGAGCGCTTCGACGTCCTCACCGCCCTCGCGGTCCTCGAACACGTTCCCGCCGAGGGCCAGCGGGCCTTCGCGAAGGGCTGCCGGCAGGCCCTCCGCCCGGGAGGCCGACTCGTGCTGACGGTGCCGGCACCCCTCGTCGATCGCCTGCTCGACGTACTCATCGCCCTGCGGGTGCTGCGCGGCATGGAGGCCGAAGAACACTGGGGCTTCTCCCCGGCGACGACGGTCGCGCTGTTCAGCCGCGAAGGCTTCCGCCTCGAGACCCACCGCCGCTTCGAGCTCGGCCTCAACCACCTCTTCGTCTTTCGCGCCCCGTGACCAGCGCGGCCGACTAACCGGCCGCCATCGCCTCGATGATCGGCGCCACGCCGTCAAGGGATTCCAGTCGCCGGGCCAACTCGGCGAGCGCGCCCAGACGGCCGCGGCCGCCGGGCATGCGCGGCGTGCAGCGACCGAGGTTGTCGACGAGTTCGTCGAAGAGCCACGCCATGCGGTCGTATGGGTAGACCCCCGAAATGGTCGCCCCCGAGCGCAGGCGCACGCTGATCGAGGGTGAGAACATCGGCTGGTCGTGTACGCCGACGAGGCGCACCCGCTCGGTCATGAAGTCGATGACCGCCTGGTCGTGGAAGACGTCGTCGCCCGTCGGCCCGAAGGTGTCGCCGCCGACGACGGGGAAGCCGCCGTTCACCGCGGCGTGCGCGCAGAAGAACTGGATCGAGCCGACGCGCGGCACCGTCGGGTCGGCGAAGCGGGGGAACTCGGGGCTCGGATAAAGGGTCTCGAGGTAGTTCATCGAGATCACCACCTCCTCGATCTCCGCGGGGTCGAGGTGGTGCTCGCGGTGCAGCTCGGTCATCAGCTCGATGACCGGCTGGTTGTAGCCGGAGGTGTTGTAGATCCGGAACATCACCGTGAGCATCGTGTAGCGCTCGCCCAGTCCCTCGGTGATCGAGGCGAGGTCGATCTTGCGCTCCCCGCGAAAGACGTACGAGAGGTGGCCGTCCCTGCTCCCGGCGTACGCGTTGTAGAAGCCCGCGTCGCCCTCGATCGCGCTCTCCGACCCGCGGGCGCCGCCGAAGCTCGCCATCAGCGCGGCGAACACGCCCTGTCGCGCCGCATTCGGCTCGTGGAAAACCCGTTCGTCGCCGCCTACCCGCCCCGGCTCATTGAGTCCCGAGGCGCTGCTCGCGGCAATGGCGATCATCGTGACGAGCTGGTCCTCGTCGAGGTCGAGCAGCTTTCCCGCGACCATCGCCGCACCCATCGTCGAGAACACGGGCGCAGGCCGAAAGCCCTGAGCCGAGGTGCTCGGCACGAAGTCGTCGGCGAGCCGGCACTCGAACTCGTAGCCGGCAGCGAGCGCGGTGATCAGATCCTTGCCGCTCTTGTGATTCAGCTCGGCGTTGGCGAGCGCCACCGCGATGAGCACGGGCCCGGGATGGGTGATCATCCGGAACGAGTCCCAGAGGCCCGCGATGTGCGCGAGCTCACAGTTCGCGAGCACGGCGCCGGTGCGGGTGACCTTTCCCCCGTCGACGAGGATCGTGGCCCCGTCGGGCTTGGCCTCCTCGCTCTTCACCAGTTCGACTAGCGCCCGAGCGTGATCGTCCTCCGCACCGAACAGGTCGGCGACGAGATGGAACAGCACCAGCGCCTTCACCTTCTCCACTACCTCGGCGGGGAGGTCGTCATAGGTGACGGAGGCGGCCCATCGGGCAAAGGTACGGCTGATCGAGGGGGTCATCCGGTTCCGCTGGTTCGTCGCCGATTCGGGCTCGAGCACGAATCAGGCCACCCCGTCAACTTGCACGGGCCGGGCGATGTTCAGCGCGTACCCACGACGAACCCCATCGAACACTCTCCGTATTCGAAGCACGAATCGGAGTAGGGAACCAAGCGGGCAGAGATCACCAGGACGTCGATCCTAGAGAGCGCAACCCTCGGGTGAGGGAGCCTGTGCAATCGGGCTACATCGGCATCAGCAACGGTTCGACGTCGGGCGACGGACCGCGAACGAGTAGGCCAGGACTTGGCCTCGCAGGGAGCTGCGCAAGACCGCCCGTTGCCGACGGGCGGTTCGGTACCCAGCTGCCTGCATGTTGGGCGCCGCCTTCCACCAGAGTTTCTCGGTGCGGCGAACGGTGGCCCGGGGGCGGGGCGCTGAGCCATGGCCCGCGCCGTCCTGACGTGAGTGACTTACGCGCAGATCACCCACACGGTGGGTTGTTTGTTGGCCGCGGAGAAAGTGACTGACCAACCGTGGGCAGCGCCCGCTGCGGTGAGGACGGCGCCGCTGCCATCTGTAGGCGCGGAGACGAGCAGCTGTCCAGGTCCTGGCTCGCTCCCGCCGCCACCAAAAGCGAGTTCACTCCCGGGACAGACGACAAAGAACGTGGCTTGATTTCTCGGGGAGGTGGCGGTGAAGGCTGACGCGCCCGCAGTTCCAGCGGCACCGGTCGCGCCTGAAACCCCGGTGGCGCCCTGGGAGCCGGTGGCGCCAGGCACGCCCGTGGCACCCGTGGCGCCCACACCGGTCGCACCGGTCGCGCCCGCACCGGTCGCACCCGTCGCGCCACCAAGACCAGCCGTACCCTGGGCGCCGGTGGCGCCCTGCGGGCCGGTCGCGCCGTTCGCTCCATTCACACCAGAGGCACCCTGGGGTCCGGTCGCGCCAGCGACACCCTGAGCGCCCTGCGCACCAGTTCCTCCGTTGCCACCAGCCAATCCTGTGGAACCCTGGGTGCCCTGTGCCCCTTGGGTACCTGTTACACCGGTGGCGCCGAGCAACCCACTCGGCCCCTGGACTCCGGTCGGTCCAGCCGGACCCTGCGCGCCGGTGGCGCCGTTCGATCCGCTCACGCCTTGGATGCCCTGGGCACCGGTCGCGCCGGTGAGCCCCGTCGGTCCCTGCACACCGGTCGGTCCCGCCGGACCCTGCGCGCCGGTGACGCCGGTGGTGCCCTGCGCGCCGGTCGCGCCGTTCGCTCCGTTGGAGCCGTTGGAGCCGCTGACGCCCTGGATGCCCTGGATGCCCTGAGAACCGCTCACGCCCTGGACGCCCTGGGCACCGGTCGCGCCGGTGAGACCCGTCGGTCCCTGCACACCGGTCGGTCCCGCCAGACCCTGCGCGCCGGTGACGCCGGTGGCGCCCTGCGCGCCGGTCGCGCCGTTGGAGCCGTTGGAGCCGGTGGCGCCGGTGGCGCCGTTCGCTCCGTTGACGCCCGAGCTCCCGGTCGCGCCGTTGGAACCGTTGGAGCCCGAAGCTCCCTGGGCGCCGGACGCGCCGTTGGAGCCGCTGACGCCCTGGATGCCCTGGGCGCCGGTCGCGCCGGTGAGGCCCGTCGGTCCCTGCACACCGGCCGGTCCCGTCGGACCCTGCGCGCCGTTGGAGCCGTTGGAGCCCGAAGCTCCCTGGGCACCGGTCGCGCCGGACGCGCCGTTGACGCCCTGGATGCCCTGAGAACCGCTCACGCCCTGGACGCCCTGGGCACCGGTCGCGCCGGTGAGGCCCGTCGGTCCCTGCACACCGGTCGGCCCCGCCGGACCCTGCGCGCCGGTGACGCCGGTGGTGCCCTGCGCGCCGGTCGCGCCGTTGGAGCCGTTGGAGCCCGTGGCGCCGGTGGCGCCGTTCGCTCCGTTGACGCCCGAGCTCCCCGTCGCGCCGTTGGAGCCCGAAGCTCCCTGGGCGCCGGTCGCGCCGTTGGAGCCACTGACGCCCTGGACGCCCTGAGAGCCGCTCACGCCCTGAACGCCCTCGACGCCCTGGGCACCGGTCGCGCCGGTGAGGCCCGTCGGTCCGGTATTTCCATTACTGCCGGCGGTACCGCTCGACCCCACGGCCCCCGTGTTCCCCGCGGTTCCAGCGAGTCCTCCCGGCCCGGTCGCTCCAAGACTCCCGGGGTTCCCCCGGAGGCCGGGCTGACCGGAATTGCCGCTCGGGCCCTGCGCCCCTGTCAGCCCACGCGCGCCCGCCGCGTTGCTCCCACCCCCGAGTCCGCTGGCACCCGTGGGGCTGGAGTTGGGTGTCGAAGGCGAACTCCCCGCAGGGGAGGCATTGCCGAGGCTCTGCAGGAGCCGCCGCACGACCGGGTTGGTGGAGGTGCCGGAAGTGGAGCTCGCGCCGTTGCCCGTCGGGGGTGGCCCGTACCCGAGGAGCTGGAAGGCCACCGGATTGAGCCTCTTCACTGGCTGCGCGTGCTGTGCCGAACCGGCGGTGATGGGGACGAGCTTCACGCCATCGACGACCTTGCCGTTCGCTCCTCGGTTCGACGCGAACACCGCGCCCACGGTGCCGCTGCCACCGGTGCTGGCAAACGCGGCCGGCGCCCAGAGAACGGAGGTCCCAGCGAAAAGGAGGGCGATCTCCACACCTCGCGCCGCGCGGGCAACGGGGCTACGGTCAGAGCGCACCACGCACCAGGCGCCGCTCAGGCCGCGCCGCGCCTCGAAGTCCCCGCCAGGCTTGTCGCCTGCCGGACCATCTGTTCGCGTCATCAGCTGGCGACGCTTATTCGGCAGGCGTGCGTGAACGAAGACGGCGGTCGGCGGCCAGGTGCGCTGGTCCGCCCACTACTGCCCCGCGGGCCCGCTGGCGAGCGATGTGGTTGCGGACGTGCCAGCCCCACATCACGTGGCCGATCGCGCTCACACTGAGCAGAGCGACCAGCCCCACCGGCACGGCCGCCCAGCGGAGCAGCGTGAGTGAGCCGGCACCGGTGGCTCCGGCGACGAGGCCGAGGCCCGCCGAGACCGAGAGGAAGAGGCCGAGTGAGGTCAACGACGCTTGGTAGGCGATAAAGGAGAGCAGCAGGAAAATGCCGAGCCAGGACAGCGCGTAGACCAAGAGCACCGTGGTGAGGGAGTCAATTGGGATCGCGTACCAGTCGTGCGAGACGCCGAGCTGCAAGAGCGCGTAGCTAAAATTGAAGCCGGCGAAGGCTCCGTAGACCGTCGCAATCGGGTACTGCTTGGTGATGGTGCACCAAAGTGAGGCAAACACCAGGCCACAGCTGCCGACGGCGAACATCGGCACGATCTCGCTGCCCTGGAGATAGCCGAGGAGGACGGCACCGAGGGCGACCGAACCGATGATCAGCGAGGCGTGGCCGATGATCGTCTGGCCGTCCGAGACGCGGTAGCGCTTGGTCGTCGGGGCATCGGCACGGGCGCTCGCGCCTTCCGCAATCAGCACACCGGTGATCACGAGCGCGCCGTCACCTGCTCTGCTCTCCCTCTCCGAGCTGTGACTTCGCGACGACCGCATACCGTGCAGGCTACCGGTGGGGCGACGGAGAGTGGTAGGGACTTTAGCCCTCTTCACGCTCCGCGGTCATCTCCGCCAAGCTGCGGAGCTGCCCGTTCGCCCCTACGACACGTCGTCCTCGCGGTTGAGGCGGCGGTTGCGCCCGGCGGCCTTGGCCCGGTAGAGGGCGTCGTCGGCGAGGCGAACGAACAGGTCACGGGCGCGTGCTTCGCCATCCGTCGCACCGGCGCTCAACGTCACCGCACAACTCCGTCCGTCGCCGAGGACGACCAGGCGCTCGCTCACCTCTTCGAGCACTCGCTCGCCGAGCACAGCGGCGCCCTCGAGCTCGGTTTCGGGGAGGATGAGGAGGAACTCCTCTCCCCCCCCCAACGCGCCGCGACGTCGCCGGCGCGCAGCACCTGTTGCATGCGCCGCGCCGTCTCGCGCAGCACGCTGTCGCCGCCGGCGTGGCCATGGGTGTCGTTCACCATCTTGAAGTGGTCGAGGTCGAGCATCAACAGCGACAGCGGCCGGTGGTGGCGGTGGGCCCGCTCGATCTCGGCGTCCAGACGCTCCTCGCCGTAGCGGCGATTGGCGAGGCCGGTGAGCTGCTCGGTCTCGCTCAGCTGGTCGAGCGCGGTGTTTTGCTGGCTGAGCTGCTGCTGGAGGCGGGCGACGCCGCTCGCGCCGCGACAAGCTCCCGCTTCAGCGCCACGTTCTCGTCGTGCGCGGTCGCCGGTGTCGACCGCCGGGCCGAGGCCGGAGCTGCGGTCAGGCGCTCTTCGCGAGGGCCGCGATCCCGCCCTCGAGGGAGGCGATGCGGCAGTCGAGGGCGCTGATCGCCGCGGAGCTCGCCGAGGCGAGGCGCCGGATCTGCTCGACCAGCGCCCCGTCGGCGCTCGCCGGCGCCACCGGGTCGGTCGGCACCATGGGCACCGGGTTGAGGCCCCCGTTCGCCACCGCCACCGCCGGTCGCCTCGCCGCCTCTGCCGAGGGGCTGGCCTTCACGTAGGTGACGTAGGAATGCCACTTGCGCTCGGCGTGCAGGTAGGCGAGATCGGGTGTGACGGGAAAGCCGAGCCCCGCCTCGCGGATGCGGTACTCGGTGACGTCGTCGACCGCCCAGAGTGCGGGGAAGACCTCGTAACGCTCGGCCATCTCGGCGAGCGCTTCGCGGCCGACGGCATCCGCGCGCTCGTCCTCGAGGGTGCGGTGGCCGTAGGGGTGCGGCGGGTTGTCGTCGAAGATCACGTGCTCGATCCCGACCCGGCGGCACTGCTCAAGGCGGGCCAGCTGACGGTGGTGGTCGTCGAAGAAGGCGAGCGGCGTCGTCGCCGCGGCGACGTCGCCCGCGATGTCGGCACAAGAGAAGTCCTCGCGGAAGTAGCGGGCACGGGGCGAGCGGTAGACGGGCTGCGGCTCGCCGCCGAAGAAGAAGATCGGGTCGAAGGACCAGACCTCAGCTGCGGGCGCGGCCTGCTCGATGAGCCACGTGCTGAAGCCCCGCCACACCCCCACCTCGAACACGACGTCCGGCTGCAGCTGCTTCACGAACCAGTAGAGGGCGAAGGCGCTCACGCCCCGCAGCCCCGCCTCGTTCTGGAAGGGGCGGCGCTCCATCACTCGCGCGAACTCGATCGCCCCTTCGAGCAGTGCTTCCCGCTGCTCTCCCCACTCGGCTTCTGTCGTGATGTGCATAGGGGAATCAACGGCCGAGCCGAGCGCGTGTTGAGATGCGGAGCCGCGAGGCGCGCCCTGTCCGGCGGGTCGGCGGCGTTGCGAGCTCGCCTCCCGGACTCGGAGAGCTCAGCGCCAGTCGATCCACCGGCCGGCGGCCCACCGTTGCGAGTCGCGTACCCGAAGGGCCCGGTCACGGGCCGCTATGGCACAATCGGAGCGTGGTGCTTCGTGGGCCGAAGCACTTGCCCACGACCGACCCGGTTGCGGTCGTCCACCCGAGGAGGCACCCATGACCCAGCAGCAGGAACGCGAGCAGACCCCGACGCGCGAGCAGACGGCGCAGAACGTCCACGTCTACAAGGACCGCTACGACCAGGAGCGGATCTACGTCCGCCAGGTCGGCAGCATGCGCTACACCCTCACCGAGGAGCGCCGTGAGCGCCTCGACACCGTGCCGCGGGTCTTCACGCCCTCGCTCGGCGAGGGCACGAGCGAGAACTGGAAGATCATCGACCCGGGCGACGAGGCCTTCCGGACCCAGAGCCTGAACCTGCACTTCGTGACGGTGCAGCCGAACGGCCGCAACGACGGCCACGGCCACCAGAACGAGGCGCTCTTCTACGTCCTGCAGGGGAACGGCTACGAGCTGCACGACGGGAAGCGCTACGACTGGAACGCCGGCGACGCCGTCGCGGTGCACAACGACTGCGTGCACTGGCACAACAACCCCGACCCCGAAGAGCGCGCCGTGTGCCTGGTGATGAAGCCGAAGCCGCTGTCGATCTTCCTCGGCCTCGTGCAGCAGGGAAAGATCGGCACCAAGCCCGCCGAGGACGACCGCTGGGAGCCCCGCACCGAGTGGGCGACGGCCCGCCCGGAGGGCGACGAGCTGATCCCGAAGGTCCTGAAGTCCGACGCCACGCCGTGGGAGGTCACCCCCTTCGGCAAGATCCGCAACATCGCCGGTGACGGGGTGCCGTTGCGCATCAAGGGCACCGACGCCTACCTGCACGAGATCCCGGCGGGGAGCCGTTCGGGGAAGCGCTGGCAGATGGCCGACGAGTCCTCCCTCGTCCTCGAGGGTGAGGGCTATGACCTGCAGTGGGACGTCGAGGCCGAGATCGACGACCAGTTCTACGCGCGCATCGCGAAGAAGCCGACGAAGTGGGAGTGGAAGAAGGGCGACGTGATCTGGGCTCCGCAGAACACGATCGTGCAGCGCTTCAACACCTCGAAGTCCGAGCCGGCGATGCTCGTCTCCGCGTCGAACCGGATCTTCAAGCACCTCGGTTACTCGCGGGTCGTCTATTTCGAGAACGCCCCGGAGTACGAAGCGGCCAAGGCGTAGTTGCCGTAGGGCCCCCGGGCCCTACGGCAACTGATAGGGCCACAATCGCGCCTGTCGGGCGCGTGCGGGACGAGGGGGATCAGTGCGGGTGAGCAACACC
>Ga0307374_10001366_pt1 | contig 45208 bp, 47 predicted proteins | sample OX3MG_FD_202532 | JGI IMG/M metagenome (GOLD analysis project Ga0307374, IMG submission 202532) | Soil microbial communities from Risofladan, Vaasa, Finland - OX-3 | ecosystem: Environmental > Terrestrial > Soil > Coastal area > Acid sulfate soil | place: Finland: Risofladan, Vaasa | collected...
TGCCGGCCGCTGTCGTCAAGAGGGGAAAGAAACGATCGAAGAGCGAGGCACCCTTCAGGGCCGCGCGGTAGCCCGAGACGGTGGCCTGGGACGAGAGCGCGTCCATGTATTGAGCGCGCGAGATTCTCGGCAAGAGGTCAAAGGAAAGTATCGTCACCCGACGATCGTTCAGCGCTTTCACCACGTCCAGAGCGAGTAGGGGCGAAAGAAACGAGAGATGCACCGCTCCTTCAGGGAGGAGTGACACTTCCGCCACCGTGGGCGGATTCACGCGCACGGTGATGTCGCCGGTTGGTGCATCGGAGATCGTCGCGCCGACCGCTTCGTAGGTGGCGTCATTGAAGTGCGAGAGCGCTCCAGCGCCGCGCTGCACCAAGACCTCCCAGCCGTCTGTTACAAGGGATTTCACGGCGTCAGGGGTGAGGGCGACCCGCGTTTCGCCCGCGCGCGACTCCTTGCAAACCGCAATTTTCATACCCTGTTTCTAGCAGCCCGTTTGATACCCCTCGTAGGGTCATGCGTCCTATCGTCGCAACATGCGTTCTGACGAGATCGTCACCCGGCCGTTGGTGACGGGTGCGAAAACTCGTGCCGTTGTCACATCACCGCACTAGAGAAGGACTATGAAAACTTTTATCGCGAACGTGAAATCACCCGTCGGGATGTGGAGCGTCGTCGGCACCGACGAAGGCGTCACGCATATTCATCTGCCGCAGGACGAACTGACAGCGTCCAAAGGTGCGATGCCGAAGCCAGTCGCCGACACCGTTACCCAACTCAAGGAATACTTCGCGGGCTCACGACGGACGTTCAAGGTCATATTGGCGCCTTCACCGGCGACATCTTTTCAGCGTGACGTGTGGGCAGCGCTTAGAAGGATCCCCTACGGCCAGGTCCGCACCTACGGCGAAGTCGCCGATGAAATCGATCGACCGCGCGCCCATCGAGCGGTCGGCAACGCGAACCACGCCAATCCGTGGCCCATCGTCGTGCCCTGTCACCGGGTCGTCGCGTCGAGTGGTCTCGGTGGCTACGGAGGCGGCGATCGGGTCAAGCGATATCTGCTCGATCTCGAGGGCGTCCACTACGACTGAAGCGCCTTCGCCGATACATCACGAACTCGGACGCTTAGGAAACGGTGACCGGCTCTTTCAGGGCGGCGAACATCGCCAGTGATCCATCGGCGAAGTGTCGGCGCTCGTCGTCACTGAGGACGTCAAAACATTCAGCCATCTTGGCTGAGGTCAACTCTTCGGCCCGCACCTTCTTGGCCGCGGTCTCGGGCGTCACGCTCGGCGTCTCGTCTTCGACGTAACCGTGAAGGGTGAAGATCATGGGGTCTTGGAGATAGCAGGCTTCGACCGCGCTCAGGCCGACTTCGTCCACCGCGTCAATGTGCATACAGCCCCGAAGCTCGCGCATCAAGATGCAACCGAGATAGGCGGCGTGCAACGGATTGTCCGGCACCTTGTATTGCTTGTAGCCATCGACGAGGTGATGGCGGCCACTCTCGACCGCGGCGGCTACCTTGTGGGCCGCGGCGGCGAAGTCACTCAGCACTTGGACATCAACCGCGCCGAACGTACGATCGGCGAACTCATAAGCCGAGCGAACGTAGTCGGCCGCGACTGCGACGGGATCGACTCGTTGTTGAGGCGATGTCCACAGTCGTTCGATGACTCTCGGGTGGAAGAAGGTGAAAGCCTCGATGATCACCTCGGTGTCGACGTTGCCGAGGGTGCCACCTCGACCGACGCCGTAGTACTCGTAGATATTGAGACCATTTTCCTTGGCGCGCGCGCCCGTCAGCGGATCGAAGTAGAACGACATACCGAGCACCTGGAGCGCGTCAGCGGTGAGTTCAGCGAGTTCCCAAGAGTTCATAGCGCACCTTACGTCGGGTGCGACAGCCAAGTTTCCCCTACGTTGGGTGCTCCGCCGTCTCGCCGTACCCGAAGTTCTATCTTCGTGCCGTGATCGGTCGCCACGAAACGCGCGTGGCCGCCGTGGCGCTGGACGATCTCGGCGACTATGGCGAGTCCCAGGCCGGTGCCGCCGGAATCGCGTGCGCGCGCCGGGTCCGAACGAGCGAATCGTTCGAAGAACCGCTCGCTCTGACTGACGTCGATCCCTTCGCCGTCGTCGGCGACTGTGATCACCGCGTCGTCGCCGTCGTAGTGCGAATCGAATCGCAACTCGTGAGTCGCGTAGCGCGACGCGTTGTCGACCACGTTTCGGATCATGCGTTTCATCATCGCTTGGTCCGCGGTAACGCGCGTGGGATGCACCTGCGTGGTGTCCACTCGAAGCTCACTGAGCAGGCGCACCCGGTGACCTTCGTCGAACAGCACGTCATCGAGGTCGACGTCGACGCGGTGGATCTCGGCGCGGTGTTCGTCATGTCGGGCTAACCACGCGAGATCGTCGATCAGCGTTTCGAGCCGACGACCCTCGCGCATCACAACCTCGCTGACCTCGGTCCAATTCGCTCGCTGCGGATCCTTCGCGGCCCGTTCGGTCGTGGCGAGAAGTGTCGTGAGCGGACTTCGCAACTCGTGGCTGGCGTTCGACACGAACTCCTGCCCGAACACCGAGGACGCTTCCAGTCGTTCCAGCATGGCGTTGACGGTGCGAGCCATCCTCGCAATCTCGTCGTTGCCGCCGGTGGCGGGCACTCGCTGGGAGAGATCGGTCGCGGCGATCGTGTCGACGCGTCGTCGAATTGACTCGACGGGCGCGAGCGCCAAGCCCATGCCGACCCAAATGAGTGCGGCGGTCAGCAAGAGCAGCAGCGGGAACGAGATGCCCAGACTGGTGATCAACACCCCCACGCTGTGGTCGATACCTTCGCCGTAGACGAAGCCAAAGATCAAGCCTGATCCGCGCTTGCTGGAGAACGTCTCGACCTGGCCGGAGCTGATCGCAGACAACGTCGCCGCAGTCGCATGCGTTCGAACCAAATTGACCGTCAAGCCGTCGATCGATGCGTTGTCGAACGTTTCGTGGGCCAGGACCGGCGCATTTGCAATGGCGGTACTGGCGGCCCAGACCTGCGTACCCGTGATATTCGTGACCTGGATCACGACGTTGCCGTGCATCGGAAGAAGGACTCGGTGGTGCTGGACTGTTTTGTAATTCGCGAAGCGCTCCTGCGTGCGGAGCATTTCGCCTTGAATCTGAGTATTGGCGTTCGTCGCGAGAGAGTTGCGTACGAGGTGCACGAGCGCCAAGCTCGTGACGCCCAGGATCAACGCGATCGCTGCGACGAAGATCATCGTAAGACGCGCTCGGATTGAGAACCGGTGCAGCAACGTAATCAGCCCGCGTGAACGCTGTAGCCGACGCCCCGCACGGTCTTAATCATCGAATGATTGGACCCGAGGTCGATCTTGCGACGCAAGTAGCCAATGTAGACCTCGACGATGTTGGGATCGCCGTCAAATCCGCTGCCCCACACCGCCTGGAGGATCTCACCTTTGGCGAGGGGCTCGCCCACTCTCCCCATGAGGTATTCGAGCAACGCGAACTCGCGAGGGGTCAACGTGACGTCGCGACCGTAGGCGATGACGGCGCGTCGCATCGGGTCGAGCGAGATCGGTCCAACGACCAATTTGCGCGGGCGACCGCGCTCGTGTCGCCGTAACAGCGCGCGGAGGTGAGCTATCAGGATCGAGTTCTCGAAGGGCTTGTGCAAGAAGGCATCGGCACCGGCCTCGAGCCCTTCGACCTCGTCCAATTCCCCATCCTTGGCGGTCAGCACCAGCAAAGGCGTATGGACGCCCGCCGCGCGCAGATCCTGACAGACGCTGAATCCGTTTCGCTTCGGCAACATGAGGTCGAGCACGATGACGTCGAAGTCTCCTTTGAGACCGACCATCAATCCCGATTCGCCGTCATAACATTGCACGACGTCAAAACCGTCGTCTTCCAGCAGGTTCGCCACTGCTCGCGAGAGGTGCTGGTCATCCTCGATGACCAGCACTCGCCGGCGTTTTCCACTCATTGCAAGTAGAGGTTACCTTTCGAGCCTTTGACAGTCCGGAGCTTTGCCAGACCGTGCGTCGCGGGATCGTGGAGGACGTCACCGGTTCCGAGCGAGATCGCAACCGTGCCACGGGCAGATGACGGTGTCATTGGGTCAGTGGTAGCCGGCCTTGCGGCTTGCCGACGGGCCGAGCGTCTCGTTGGCGAGGAAATAAATTCGCTAACCGGGTCTTGACGCAACCCCCATCAAGAAGAATGGACGAGTGCTCGCCGCTTCCATTGTCTCGTATCTGCTGAACGAGATTCATCGACTCCCGAGTGGGCTGGTCTACGGACTCGTCACCGCACTCGTCTTCGGCGAAGCGGCGTTGTTCATCGGTTTCATCTTGCCCGGCGAGACCGCGGTCTTGATAGCCGGCGTCGTCGCCTCGCAACATCACGTGAACATCGGGGTCGTGTGCATCTTGGTGGTGGTCGCCGCCATCACCGGCGACTCGGTGGGCTACGCGATCGGCCGACACTACGGCGAGTCGCTGATGAGACTTCCCCTGCTTCGAGGACGACGCGTGACCCTAGAGCGCGCCCTGGAAGGACTTCGACGACGCGGTCCGTTCTACGTCTTCATCGGTCGGTTCACGGCCTTCTTGCGGGCGGTCATGCCGGGGCTCGCGGGCATGAGCCGGATGAATTATCGGCGATTCCTGATCGCGAACGCGCTCGGTGGTCTCCTCTGGGGCATTTCTTTCACACTGCTCGGTTATTTCGCGGGAACGGCCCTCACTCGGATCGAGAAGTTCGCGAGTTGGGCGGGTCTCAGCGTCCTGCTCGCGATGATCCTCTTCCTCATCATTTTTCACTTCGTGAAGAAGCGTCGCGAGGCCAACGAAGACACGGCGATGATCGACGGTGTCGACGACTCAACGAAAGATGACGACTCAACGGAGGACGGTGAGTAGTTCTTCGGATGCATCCACTCGCCAGCCGTCGGATCCTTTGACTAACAGCCCGGCACTCGCGCTGGGACCGTGTCCACGCACGAGGGACCGAAAATACAGTTCGTCACACTCGGTCTCGAGCGCTCCTCGTATTTCACTCACCGGTTGATCCACCCGAACACACGCGCTTCTCACGATCATTTTGGGACCAACGATGGCATCGTCGCGTAACACCTCGATGATCGACTCGATCTGCGCCCGCGCGAGATCCGCGTCGACTCGAGCGTTTCGTCGCCACGGTGGCGCACTGGAATCCAGAAAGCCGTTTGCCAGTGACTGGGGATTGGCGAAGACAACGACTGCTTCGGGCGCGATCGACGTCACGACTCGTTTTGTCTGTTCAACCACCCGTGGGACGACCCACGGCAGGAGCCAGGCCTCGAGTCCGAGCCAGGCCGGCCAGGCCGCGTCAACGATCACTGTCGTCACGCCGAGTCCCAGGGACTGCGCGTGGCCCACGACTTCGGAGTAGCGCGCCAGGGCCGATTCATCCACCTCGCCGCGGCGAGGCTCGACCCGGGCCCACTCGACGTTCAAGCGGATTCCGTCGAAACCCAGCGCCGGGACAAAGTCGAGCACGGCTTCGTAGCCGTGCCAAAGGTCGTCGGCGTCACCGGGTCCCGCGTGGCGACCGAGTGCGATCGTCGGGCGAAAGCAGGTCGACGGTTGATACGGTCCGTCGAAACCACCTTCGACGGCGTAGCCCTCGAGGGTGACGTAGCGCCGCGGTCGTCTTTGCACCGGTTCAGTTTCGCACGCCCCGTTCCGACTCAACTCCGGTATCGTTCGACTCGTTGCCCCTCGGGGCCGTTCGAAGGAGCACCATGGCTGACGAAGTACTACGCGAGCGACGCGGACACGTCGAGATCCTCACCATCAATCGCCCCGAGGCGCGCAACGCGATCAATCGAGCGACGGCCATCGCGCTCGGCGACGCCCTCGACGCGTGCGAAAGCGACGACGACGTCTGGGTCGTCGTCTTGACCGGCGCGGGCGACAAGGCCTTCTCTGCTGGCATGGACTTGAAAGCCTTCGCCGCCGGCGAGCTCCCGATCACCGAGAAAGGTTTCGGGGGCATCACGCAACGCGATTTTCCCAAACCACTTATCGCTGCAGCGAATGGCGCAGCGCTGGCCGGCGGTTTCGAGATTCTGATCAGTTGCGACATGGTCGTTGCGGCCGACCACGCGAAGTTCGGCATTCCCGAAGCGTCGCGCGGTCTGGTTGCCGGTGGCGGCGGACTCATCCGCTTGCCCAAGCTCATCCCTCTCGCCGTTGCCTACGAGATGGCGTTGACGGCCGATCCCATCGACGCGAATCGCGCCTACGAGCTCGGCCTCGTCAATCGCGTGGTGCCGGGTGCAGCGGTCCTCGACGAAGCCATAGCGCTCGCGGAACGAATCGCCAAGAACGCCCCGCTCGCCGTGCGAACGTCGAAGGATGTTATGAAAAAGGCGCGCGAGCTGACCGAAGCAGAGTGCTGGGACCTCAACACCCAAGCGTTCGGCCTGATCGGTCGAAGTGCTGATGCTCTGGAAGGGGCAATCGCCTTCGCCGAAAAACGCGATCCCGTGTGGCAGGGCAAGTAGTCGACCTCGGCGTCGTTGCTCAATGCAGGTGATAGACGAGCGCGGACGTGGCCGCCGCCGCCACGACGACGACCGGAAACGGGGCCCTGGCGAATAGCGCCACGAGCGCGACGCCCAGTCCGGCGAGACGATGATCGATGACGACGTGCGTCTTTACGACGACCCCCTCGGCGACCACGAGGGCGCTCAGCAATGAGATGGGAATCAGCGCGTTGATGCGCTGCAGTCGAGCGTCGCCCAACCATCGTTCGGGTATCAAGTAGCCCAGCAGCTTGATCACGAAACACAGGGCACTGGTCGCGCCCAACACGATCCACATTGTCGTCGCGCTCATCGCGACCTCCACCCGAAGATGACAGCCACGACGACGGTCGTGATGATCGGCAGCCCGGCCGGCAACAACGGCGTGACCACGATGGCGAAGACCATCGAGGCGACGGCCACCACGCGCAAGAAGTTCGTTCGCAGTCGCGGCCACAAGAGACCCAAGAAGGCTGCGGGCACCGCCGCGTCCAGACCCCACGACGCCGGATTGCCAAGCGCCTTGGCCCCAAGGGCGCCGAGCAGGGTGAAGATGTTCCAGAAGATGAAGACGCCGGTCCCAGTGATCCAAAAGCCTTCGCGCATCGCCGCGACACCTCGCGGAGCCTGGGAGAGCGCGACGCCAGTCGATTCGTCAATCGTGATCTGCGCGGCCACCACCCGACGTACGCCCCTCACCTTTAACAGAGGCGCCATTTGGATCCCGTACAAGGTGTTTCGAGTGCCCAGTAGCGCGGCCGCCGCGATGGCACCGGCCGCCGCACCGCCCGAAGCGACCACGCCCACGGCGGCGAACTGGCTCGCGCCGGTGAAGGCGAGGAGGGAAAAGAGGCAACTTTGGAGCACCGAGAATCCCGCGGCGACACTGGCCGCGCCGAACGCGACACCGTAGGTACCAACCGTGACCGCGACACTGAGCGAGTCGCGCACAGTGCTCCTGGTCAGGTTCGACATCCGAACAGTCTTGTCGAATCGAATAATCAACTGATACGAGGCGCCTTCGCGGAGCGAAGCGGTGCGCACTACTCTGGAACTAAGCACGTCAAAGGAGAAGGCAGTGTTCTTAGGCGAAATTTTTGGGCCCGATCTCTTGATCGTCATCATCGTCGTCGCAGTACTCCTTTTCGGGGGCGCCGCCATTCCGAAGTTGGCCAAGAACCTCGGTTCGGCCAAGTCCGAGTTTGAAAAAGGACTGAAAGAAGCGAAGACGTCTGACGCCTCGGCTGATAAGCCGTCGAGCACCGCCGAGACCAAGCCCGACGCCGACAAATAGTTCGACGTCGTCAAGGAGCCCGTTTCAAGCCATCGTCACCGCGATCTCGGGTACACCCCTCGGTGCCGCGACGCCGTTCTTGGCGCGAACTTGCACCCGCCGCGCGGCAAGTCCCAGCGGATTTTTGACTAGTGTCGTGACGTGGAATCACCTACCCTGCCCCCACAGGGTGTAACCGTTCGCACTCGTCGTTGGCGTCGCGTGCGTCGTTTAGTTGCACTCCCGATTGCGGCCCTGGCCCTATCAGGCTGCACCGTGCCGTCTTTCGGCGCTCACCAGGGTGCGACGACGCAATCGAGTTCCGTCTACCACCTCTGGCAGGGATTCTCGATCGGTGCCGCCATCATCGGCGGCTTCGTGACGGTGCTCTTCGTGTTCGCGATTATCCGGTACCGCCGCAAGGGTGACAACATTCCGCGCCAGGCTCAGTATCACCTCCCGGCCGAAGTGGTCTACACCGTCGTGCCGATCCTGGTCGTCTTTGGGCTATTCGCCGCGACGTTGGTCGTCGAGAACAAGGAAGTGGCCAACCCCAAATCCGACGTCACCGTGGACGTGAACGCCTTTCAATGGGGCTGGAAATTCACCTACCCGCATACCGAGACCGTCGTGATTGGTCAGACGACCCAGGACCCGACGATGGTCATCCCGGTCAACACCAACGTGCACATCAACCTGACGTCGACCGACGTCATCCACGGCTTTTACGTGAAGGCCCTCAACTTCTCGCGCTACGCCCTGCCGGGCGTGTTGAACCAGTTCACCATCGAAGCCGTAAAGACCGGCACTTTCGCTGGTCAGTGCACGCAACTCTGCGGTCTCTACCATTCGCTTATGTTCTTTAACATGAAAGTCGTCTCGATGTCGCAGTACACCGCGTGGTTGGCCAGTACGGCCAACCCGACGGCGTTCGCCGCGGCCGAAAAGACGACCACGCAACAGACCGCCACACAGGTGCCGACCAAGCCGGCCTCGAGCCACGGGGATAATTAATGACTGACCTCATCACCCCGCCTCCGACCATCATCGACCTGAGACCGTCCGAGGAACACTCAGGACACGAGCACCACGGTGCGACCGGGATCCTGAAGTGGATGACCTCGACCGACCACAAGGTCATCGGACTCTCCTACACCGTCACCTCGGTCGTGATGATGATCATCGGGGGGCTCTTCGCCGAGCTCATCCGGGCGCAACTCGCCTCACCCAACGGGACGCTGGTCTCGCTCGCCCAGTACAACGAACTGTTCACGATGCACGGTTCGGTGATGATCTACCTCTTCGTCGGTCCTTTCGCCTTCGGAGGACTGGCCAACATCATCGTGCCCATTCAAATCGGGGCGCCGGACATGGCCTTCCCGCGTCTCAACGCCCTTTCCTATTGGCTCTATCTCATGGGATCGATCACCATGCTGATGGGTTTTTTCACCGCCGGCGGGGCCGCCAACTTCGGCTGGGTCGCCTACGCCCCGCTCTCGAACTCGATCAACACCCCCGGAGCCGGCGCCGACTTGTGGATCGGCGGACTGTTGCTCACGGGGTTCTCGGCGATCTTCACCGGCGTCAACTTGAGCGCCACGATCTTCTACCTACGCGCGCCGGGCATGACGATGTTCCGAATGCCGATCTTCACCTGGAACATGTTGGTGACCGCGATCCTCATTCTGCTGGCCTTCCCGGTCTTGACCGCCGGGCTCATCATGCTCTACTGCGACCGACACTTCGGGACACATATCTACTCAGTATCCGGAGGAGGTGTTCCGGTGCTATGGCAACACATCTTCTGGTTCTGGGGCCATCCGGAGGTCTATATTCTCGCCCTGCCGTTCTTCGGCATAGCGACCGAAATCATTGCGGTCTTCTCGAAGAAGCCCGTCTTTGGCTACAAGAGCATGGTCTTCGCCACGCTCTCAATCGGCGCGCTGTCGCTCGGTGTGTGGGCGCACCACATGTTCACGACCGGGGTCGTGTTGTTGCCATTCTTTTCGATCATGAGTCTCTTGATCGCGGTACCGACCGGTATCAAGATCTTCAACTGGATAGGCACCATGTGGCGAGGAGAGCTCTGGTTCACAACCGCCATGTTGATGTCTCTCGGCTTCCTGTTTACATTCCTCGTCGGGGGCATCACGGGCGTCTACCTGGCCAGTCCCCCGTTGGACTTCTTCACCCACGACACGTACTTCGTGGTCGCGCACTTCCACTCCATCGTCATGGCCCTGGTGCTCGCGGCAATGGGTGGAATGTATTACTGGGGTCCGAAGTTCACCGGGTACATGCTCAATGAGAAGTTCGGTCGGATACAGTTCTGGTTCCTCTTCATCGGCACGCAAGTCTTCACCTTGCCGCAGTACCTCCTCGGACTGGACGGCATGCCGCGCCGCATCGCGATCTATCCGCACAGTCCGCAGTGGAAGACCTTGAACGACTGGAGCACCTTCGGCGCGGTCCTCGTGGGCATCTCGATGATCGTGTTCGTCGCCAACGTGGGCTACAGCTGGAAGAAGTACCCAGCTGGCGACAATCCATGGGACGGCCAGACACTGGAGTGGTTCACGACCTCTCCCCCGCCGCACCACAACTTCTACCGCTTGCCCCAGATCAGATCGGAACGTCCGACGTGGGATTACAACCACCCGGAACACCTGTCGCTGGCTCACGGAACGCTGAGCATCGGTCATCACCATGAACCACCGCTCTCCAATATGGTCGTCGGAGCTCTCGAACACGAACAGGATCACGACCGATGAGGGTCGAAGCCAAGATCCTTCTGAGCCTCGGCACCTTCTTCGGCATCATGTGCGCCGTCTACTGGAACTGGAGCCTCGAAAACGCCGGTGGCGTGATGATGTTCGCCGGCATGTTGCTTTGCTTCTTGCCCGGCAGCTACTACTACTGGTGGAGCCGTCGGATGAAGGCTCGGCCAGAAGACGAACCGCACGCCACCCAAGCTGAAGGCGCTGGCGTCGTCGGCTCCTTTCCCGGTTCATCGATCTTTCCCTTCACACTGGGCATGGGAGCATTTTTCGTCGTCCTCGCGCTGGTCTTCGGCATCTGGTTCTTGGTACCGGGACTCGGGCTTGTCACGTGGGCACTCCTTGGTGCGACCGCCGAAGGTCGTCGCGGGGGTCACGTCTAAGCAACGTGTGGGCTCACTTTTGACTGCAGCACAACACGCGCTCGCTTTCGTCCAAGCGCTGGTACACGACCGGCCAACCATCATCTTTGTGATGACATAATTCGGTTCATAACGAAGTATGTCTCGCCTGGCAAGGGGCGACTACCGAATTTGTAATGGGGATGTTCGAAGAGGTGAGAAGGGATTGGGGCCATGGCACACAGCCAGGAATGGAGTGCGTCTTTCGCATCAGCACCGACCAGTGCTCTCTGTTTCTATGACGAGATCATGGTTCCGCGAATGTTCGATCCGTGGGCCGAACTCTTGCTCGATCAACTCACATTGCAGAGTGGACAAGCGGTTCTCGACGTCGCCTGTGGTCCTGGAACTGTGGCTCGACACGCCGCGCAGCGCGTTGGCCCACGAGGACGTGTTACGGGTTGCGATCTGAGTCAAGCGATGCTTGAGCTCGCGCGCTCCAAGAGATCGGTTGGAGACAGTGCCCCAATCGAATACCTGGAGTGCCCGGCCGATTCGCTGCGCGTCGCTGACGACGCGTTTGATGTGGCGACCTGTCAGCAGGCCGTGCAATTCTTTCCCGACCGCCCGGCAGCCTTGGCCGAGATGCGACGAGCCTTGCGTCCCGGCGGACACTTGGGCATTGCCGTGTGGTGCGCCATCGAGGACAGTCCGCCGTTCGCGGCCCTGAAGAGTGCCTTGGGACAGGTGCTTGGAACAGATGCTGCGGATGCGTTCGGGGCCGGTCCCTGGGGATTTAGTGATCCGGATTCGCTGGCTCGACTCGTCAATGACAGCGGATTCACGGATGTGAAAGTACGTAGATATGAGTTGCCGTTGGTTTTTGAAGGTGGCCCCGGTCAGCTCTTGCTGACGCTGCGCGCGACCTCAGTGGCGACGGCCCTCGCGCAACTCCCTGAGTCGGATCTATCGGAGCTCGCTGCAGCCACTGAGGAGGCCACTCGCTCGATCACCTTCGACGGAATCGTGCGCTCGCACGCAACTTCGAACATCCTGACTGCGCAAGTCGGATCGTCGTAGGCAATCCATATTTTGTTGCCGACAAACGTCGAACGACTAATAGGACTGGAAAGTCTAGAGAGAGCCGATTCGTGAGAGCGGCCAAATCCGAAAGAACGCCTTACCGATGATGTCCGAGCGAGGGACAACGCCCCAAAACCGGCTATCGCACGAGTTCGCGCGATTGTCGCCCATGACGAAATAACTGTTCGCCGGCACCGTGATCTTCTTGATCGGTGGATTGAGAGTGTGGAAATACGTCCATGGTTCGTGCAACTTCCGCGGCCGTGGATGCTGTGTCGTACTCACGAACACGCTATTGCCTTTGGAAGTCAGGGTTTGGCCCGGTACTGCGATCACTCGCTTCACCAAATCGCTGTAGTTGCCGTCATCGCACTGCTCGGCGGGCGGTGCCTTGAAGACGATGATGTCACCAACATTGATGGTCCCGAATCGGACGCTCAACTTGTCGACCAGAATGCGATCGCCGGTGTGGAGCGTGGGATTCATCGATTTCGACGGAATGAAGAACGTCTGAACTGCGTACAGGCGAACGAGGAACGAGGCGAGAACGGCAATGACGAGGATCACGCCCCACTCAATGATGATCTTTCGCTTCGGCCTATTCACCGAACACCGTCCTGGAGGACGATGTCATGCGTAACGGATTGTTCGGAGCCACAGCGACATTGTTAAAGGCTAGTGATGACGTGAACACTGAGATGCAGCACTCACTCGATTTCGACGATCAATGAAGGAATCGTTGGCGCAGGACCGAACTATCAAGCGTCTCGCTTCTCCAACAGCGAGGCACCGATGAGCAACAAGGCCACGGCATAGATGCCCATGACGATCATGCCGACCCACGGCGAAAACGCCTGGAACACCTTCCCGTGAGTTGTCACCATCTGGACCGCGATACGGTCCGGCATGAACTTGCGTACGTCGAGTGAAAGTTGTGTGGGCAGCACCTGGACGATGATCGGAAGCACCAGCAATATGGCGACGAACGAACTGATCGCACCAGCCGTGTGACGAATGATCGTCCCCAAGCCCATGGCCATAAGGCCAAGTGCGCACACGAAAAGTCCGCCGCCGAAGACCGCGCGGAGAGCTCCGGGACTCGAGAGCGAGGCGTGGGTGGCCGGCGCCGACAGCAGAGCCTGTCCTAGGAAGAAGGCCACGAACGACGTCAACTCAGCGACGATGAAGGACAACACTCCGAAGACGACGGTCTTGGCGGCTAGAACCCGCGTCCGGTTGGGAGCCGCACAGAAAGTGGCTCGGATCGTCCCGGTGGTGTATTCGGCGCTGATGACCAGCACCCCGAGGACACCGACAGAGAACTGAGCGAACAACAGACCGGTGAGACTCGTCGCCGTCGGGTCGAAGCCCGCGTGATTCACAGGACCCATGCTGTACCAGTGCGAGCGGGTCAAGGCGGTAACGAGCGCCCCGATGCCGATGCCCAGGGCGATCGTCACGCCAATAGTCCACATGGTCGAACGAACCGTTCGAATCTTCGTCCACTCGGATCGCACGAGGTCGAAGAAAGAGTAGTGACCCTCCGGCAACTTGGTGGAGGTGACCTCACTTGGGGTGGTTACTGTGCTCACGACTTGGCTCCCGTCGAGTTGGTCGGACTGGTGGCAGCCCCGTGAAATTCGATGCTGTCTTCGGTCAACTCCATGAACGCCTCTTCAAGCGAGGCCGACTGCGGGGCGAGTTCGTGCAGGACCACTGGTATCTTCGCGGCCATTTCGCCGATGGCCACTTCGTTGGCTCCGCGCACGGAGAGCGAGCCGTCGTCTTCGAGCGTGACCACCGCACCTTCGCTTTCGAGGGCGACCTTCAACTTCGCGGCCTCCGGTGAGCGCACCCGCACGAAATTCTCGGTGCTTTGTGAGAGCAGCTCTTCAATCGAAGTCTGTGAGATCAGTTTCCCTTTTCCGATGATGACGACCTCGTCGGCGGTGAGGGCCATCTCGCTCATGAGGTGACTCGAGACGAACACAGTGCGACCCTCGCGAGCGAGCCTCTTCAACAAGTTGCGAACCCAGCGGATTCCGTCGGGGTCGAGACCGTTCACCGGCTCATCGAACAGCAAGATCCCCGGATCACCGAGGAGTGCTGCAGCAATGCCCAGTCGCTGACTCATCCCCAGGGAGAACTTCCCTGCGCGTTTGCCGGCGACGGCCGTCAGTCCCACGAGGTCGAGGAGTTCATCGACTCGTGCGTTTGAGATGTGATTGGTCTGGGCGAGCATGATCAGGTGCGCACGTGCACTTCGTCCGGGATGGATGGCCTTGGCTTCCAAGAGGGCACCGACTTCGCGAAGCGGCCACGCCAGATGGTTGAAGTGCTTGCCTTTCACCGTGACGTCCCCGGCCGTAGGCATATCCAAACCCATGATCATTCGCATCGTCGTCGATTTTCCCGAACCGTTCGGACCGAGGAAACCCGTGACGACTCCCGGACGGACCGTGAAACTCAGTTGCTCTACGGCGCGCTTGTCGCCGTAGTGTTTCGTCAGTCCCTTGGCTTCGATCATCGGTGAACTCCCGTCGCGACCGCGACGTGTGCGGCCGCCTCCAAACTTACGACAGTCACCGAGCACCAAAGGCGGCGACAACCCTGAGAGATCCACCAATACGAGTCAGGATCTCAGGGTTATCCCCCAGACGGGTCACGGTTTACGAAGACTTCACATTTCGATGTCGATCACGTGACTGACCTCGGATCCGAGATCGGCGACCGCCGGAACCTCGGTTGGAATGAGTCCCCCCAGATGGGGAATCCGATTCCACGAATCGCCGAAGAGCTCGAATGTAACGACGCGTCACCGAGCGTTGCACGCTGCGGCCAATCGGACCCGAAAGTCGGGCCAATAAGTCGACAGGTCGCGAGAAGGCGCTGACGGTGAAGAACGTCGCGCCATCGATCCGTTGGAGAACGAAGCTCTCCTCACCGATTTCGGGGTGACCGGGTAAGGTCCCGTACGAAAAACCAAAGAGGTTCGGCTCTTTGAAGAGCGCGACGACCCGACACGGCGCCACGATGTGCACGAAGCCCAAGGACGTCACCGCGACCACTGTTGCGTCGAATGCCACGTCGTCATTCGGATAGATACGAAGACCGGCGCCTTCGTGGGCAGCCCAGGTACGAAGACCGACGACCGCCCGATCGAACGTGGACGGATCACCGATCCGTTCTCTCATACGCACGTGGTGATAGCCGGAAGGCGGTCTCTCGTCGCGAGAGGCGCCGACCTCTCGGTAGGTGGGCGCCGATCGGCGAGCGTCCGTGAGCAGCGCGTCCAATTGGACGGGTCCGAGTCGTCGCAGCGATAGCACTCCCCCGTGCTAGCAGACCAACTTGCGCACACCAAACCCGTGTGGATCGAAGTGCGAGTCAACCACAGCCCATGCGTCCAATGAATCTTCGATATCGATTCGCGAGATGCGGTGCATTTGCTTGACGCCGGCGACACTCGATTGACCGCTCCACGATCAGGACGCACTCTCATCAATGTCTAAGATTGGCCGGGCGCTTGAAAAATCGGCCGGTAACAGGGAGAGTGCGTGACTGCTGTGGAGAGTTCGACGAAGGTAGTGCTGGGCGGCACCCGAGGCGGACCTGAAACTCCGACCCTGCGACAGGACCGCTGGTGGATCCAGCCAGTCGTCACGGTGTCGATCCTGACCGCCTTCGTCATCTACTCGACCTGGGCCGCCTTCCAGAACCGTTACTACTTCGTCGGCGCCAGTATGAACCGCGACCTCATCAGTCCTTTCTATTCACCGTGCATCGGGGGCGTGTGCGTGCCTGGGGCCAAAGCTGGCTTCACGCTCAATTGGTTCCGACTTTCACCAGCGTTGTTGATCTTGATCTTCCCGTTGGGCTTTCGCCTCACGTGTTACTACTACCGACGCAGTTACTACCGGGCGTTCTGGTGGTCGCCGCCCTCGTGCGGCGTCGCCGACGCGCACGGCAAGTATTCCGGTGAGACCAGGTTCCCACTGGTCATGCAGAACTTACATCGCTATTTTTTCTATGCCGGTCTCGTCTTCAACACGTTGTTGACCATCGACGCCGTCGAAGCCTTTCGTGAGCCCAGACTCGGTTGGGGCGTGAGCGTCGGCACGATCGTGCTGTGCGTGAACGCCGTCTTGCTATGGATGTACTCAATCAGCTGTCACGCTTGTCGTCACCTCGCCGGAGGACACGTCAAGAGCTTCAAGGCGCATCCCTTGCGGTACCGAATCTGGAAATTCCTGACGCCGCTCAACGCGAAACACATGAACTACGCGTGGGCCTCGCTCATCTTCGTCGCACTTACTGACGTTTACGTGCGCCTGGTGGCCTCCGGCGCCCTCACCGACTACAAGATCTTCTAGAAGGACAGCGAGTGACTGACTCCCCCTATGAACATCACGGGTACGACGTACTCATTATTGGCGCGGGCGGTGCCGGACTTCGTGCCGCGATCGAAGCGAAACAGCGCGGGCTGAAGGTCGGCATCATTACCAAGTCGCTGCTCGGCAAGGCGCACACCGTCATGGCCGAAGGTGGTATTGCGGCGGCGATGGGCAACGTGTACTCCGAGGACAACTGGATGGTGCACTTTCGCGACACCATGCGCGGCGGCAAGTACCTCAACAACAATCGCATGGCCGAACTTCACGCCAAGGAGTCACCCGACCGAGTCTGGGAACTCGAGCAGTGGGGGGCACTCTTCGACCGCACCAAGGACGGAAAGATCCTCCAGCGCGACTTCGGCGGCCACCGCTACGCGCGCCTCGCCCACGTCGGGGACCGCACCGGTTTGGAGTTGATCCGCACGCTCCAACAAAAGGTCGTCTCCATGGACACCGACGTCTTCATGGAGTGCAAGGTCCTCAAGCTGGTCCACGACGACGCTGGTCGTATCGCCGGGTGCGTCGCGTATTGGCGCGCGTCGGGTGAGTTCGTCACCTTCTCGGCCAAGACGGTCATCATCGCGACCGGCGGCGTCGGCAAGTCGTGGAAGTTCACGTCGAACTCGTGGGAGGGTACCGGCGACGGCCACGCCATGGCGTTGTGGGCCGGTGCCAAGTTGATTGACATGGAATGCATCCAGTTCCACCCGACCGGCATGGTCTGGCCGCTCAGCGTGCGGGGTCTCCTCGTGACCGAGAGCGTGCGCGGCGACGGCGGCGTGCTGCGCAACTCCGAAGGTAAGCGATTCATGTTCAACTACGTCCCCGAGATGTTCCGCGCCGAGACCGCCGACACCGAAGAAGAAGGCGACAAGTGGTATGACGACCACTCCGCTGGCCGTCGACCACCGGAACTGCTGCCTCGCGATGAAGTGGCGCGCGCCATCAACACCGAAGTCAAGGCCGGCCGGGGAAGCCCCCACGGCGGCGTCTTCCTCGACATCGCGTCGCGTCGTACGCCAGAGTTCATCCGCCGGCGCTTACCCTCGATGTACCACCAGTTCATGGAACTGGCCGGCGTCGACATCACCCGCGAACCTATGGAGATCGGTCCGACCTGTCACTACATCATGGGCGGCGTCCAAGTCATCGCCGACACTGCCGCCACGGCGGTGCCGGGACTCTTCGCCGCTGGCGAAGCGGCCGGGGGTATGCACGGCGCCAATCGTCTAGGTGGCAACTCACTGAGCGACCTGATCGTATTCGGCCGACGCGCCGGCATTGGTGCCGCTGAGTACATCGAAGCTGGCGACGTCGCGACGACGTTCAATATGGACAAAGCCGAGGCGACCGTGAAAGAAGCCCTCGAACCCTTCGATCGAGAGAGCGGTGAGAACCCGTATACGATCCACCACGACCTCCAAGAGATGATGCAGAGGCTCGTCGGCATCATTCGAACGGGCCCCGAGCTCGAAGAGGCCCTGGGCAAACTCGACGAGTTCACCGAACGCGTGAAGAACATCTCGGTGAAAGGCGGACGGGCCTACAACCCCGGCTGGAACCTGTCGACCGATCTGCCCGCAATGCTCACGGTCTCTCGCTCTACGGCACTCGCGGCGAGCCTGCGCAAGGAGTCGCGCGGCGGTCACACCCGAGAGGACTTCCCGAATCCCGACCCCGAGTTCGCGAAGTTCAACTTCGCGCTCTCGAGCGACGGCGGAAACTGGGACAGCCCGATCTCGGCCGTGGAGTCACCATTGCTGCCGATGCCCGATGAGCTGAAGGCGCTACTCGAGGAGGCGCACTGATGGCGGACGTGACAATGCGAATCTGGCGCGGTGACGCGACCGGCGGTGATTTCGAGAACTACACGCTCGTTCAGAACGAGGGTGAGGTCGTCCTCGACGTCATTCACCGAATTCAGGCCACCGAAGCCCCGGACCTCGCCTGTCGTTGGAATTGTAAGGCTGGTAAGTGCGGGTCGTGCTCGGCCGAGATCAACGGCAAGCCGCGCCTCATGTGCATGACACGAATGGACCAGTTGCCCGACGGCCCGGTCACGGTGACGCCGATGAAGACCTTCCCCATCATTCGAGATCTGGTGACGGATGTCTCGTTCAATTTCGAGATGGCCAAGCGCGTGCCAGCGCTTCTTCCGCCACCGATGCCCGAAGGCGGCTATCGGATGTTCCAACAAGACGTCGAACGCGGACAGGAGTTCCGCAAGTGCATCGAGTGTTTCCTTTGTCAGGACGTCTGTCACGTCATCCGAGACCACGAAGAGAACAAGACGAACTACGCCGGTCCGCGCTTCTTCATTCGTTACGCCGAGCTCGAGATGCACCCCCTCGATACGAACGACCGTCGCGAACTCTTGAAAGAGGAGATGGGCCTCGGCTACTGCAACATCACGAAGTGCTGCACCGAGGTCTGCCCCGAGCACATCCACATCACGGACAACGCGATCATCCCGCTGAAGGAGCGCGTCGTGGACGCCGACTACGACCCGGTGGCGTGGATCGGTCGAAAGATTCTGCGACGCACGAAGAAGACGGCCGCCGAAGCCGCCGTTCAACCGACCCCCTAGGACGTGGCGGACTTCCTTTCGAACGAGTGGTTCCGGGAGCTCAACGACACACTGGCGAACGCCGAACCGATTCCCGCGGACCTCGACCAACCGACAGTGCTCGTCGTGATCGAATTTGCCGACGCGCCGAGTAACGGACCGCACGCGATCACGTTCTCGATCAGTCCCGAGGGCGCTCGCGTCGATTCGGGCGACCATCTGGCGGCCGACGCCATCGTGGAGATCTCCTTCGCCGACGCGTCCGCCCTCACCAGTGGCGATATCGACAGCGCGTCGGCGTTACGCGAGGGCCGTATCAAAGTGCGCGGCGACATCAATGCGATCGTCCCGCTACTCACTTGGCTCCAACGAGCCCATCCCAACGCCAACTAGGTACTCGCGATGGAACTACCGCTCCACGAGAACGACCTCTCAGAACCCGGCGTCCTCGAAGCGCACATGTTGCACCGTCACGGGGCTGACATTTCACCCGTCGCCGTGCTGTGCTTCTTCAACGAACTTCTCGAAGAAATGGCCCAGGACGGCCTCCTCGAAACGAAGTACGTCCTGCGCAGCGAGATCGGTCACAACCCCGTCTATGAGTTCCTCACCGACGAGGGCCCCGTGTCGGTGATCCATCCCGGCGTCGGGGCTCCGCTCGCGGCCGGGTTCGTGGAAGAGATCGCATCACTCGGCGTAACCACGCTCGTCGCCTGCGGCGGAGCCGGCGCATTGCTCGACAAACTCGACCTCGGCCACGTCATGATCGTGGCGTCGGCACTTCGTGACGAAGGCACCAGTTTCCACTACGCCGCGCCGAGCCGAATAATCGACGCCGATCCTCTCGGGGTCCGAGTCCTGGGCGAGGTCCTCAACGAATACAACATCAAGCACTTCGTCGGGCGAACGTGGACGACTGACGCATTCTTTCGCGAGACGCGCTCGAGGGTCAATCGACGAATCGACGAGCACTGTTCCGTCGTGGACATGGAATCATCGGCCTTCATCGCGGTGGCCAAGTACCGAGGTCTCAGGTTCGCTCAGCTGCTCTACGCCGGTGACTCGCTGGCGGGTGAAGAGTGGGACAGCCGTTCGTGGTCTGGTGCGCGCTCAGTGCGCGAAGAACTATTTCGGGTCAGTGCGGTCGCGGCCCGTCGTCTTCACGTGACGTCGGCGAATTAACGACATCGCAATAGTCGTAGCCAATGAACGTGACGGGGTGATGATTTGGTATCAGTTCTCGTTGAGGTGACCGAGATTAACCTTGACCCCATGATGAATAAGGGTGGTTGATGCACGGTTTCGACCACTTTCTTCATGACATCTTCGGTTGGACCGGCACCTTCAATGAACCAGGAAGTTGGTACGGCTTCTGGTCCGGATTTGCGGGCGGATTCGGCATTCTGACCATCGTGATAATCGGCTATCGCAAGATCAATTGCCACACTCAAAGGTGTTGGCGGATCGGCCATCACGACCTGGTCGTCAAGCATTCGCCCGCTGACCCGGGGACGACCTATCGCGTCTGTCGACACTGCCATCCCGAGATTCAAGGCAAGCGTTTCAATCGGGAGGAATTACACAAATTGCATCGTGATCACGTGGAAGGGGGTACGCAATGACCTGGTGGGATCGATGGGTTTGGCCGGCCGGAGGATCGGGGGGCATTCCCGGCGACATCGTCGCCACACTCATTTGGGTCATCATTGCCGCAATCGTCACGATTCTGGCGTGGCCACCGCTTCGTCGATTGATTTGGCGCGTGCTTGGTCTTCACGCCTTGCACGCGAAACTCGACCACATCATTCTCGAGCACCCGTCAATCGCGGACGAGATCCCTGGACTCGAAGCACAGTTCCAGCCCAAGCGACAACCGAACGCTGACGGTGCCGCGACACCGCCGACAGCTTCCCCACCCAACACAATCTCGTAGTGTCGTAGTCACGGGCCGCGCTACCCGCCACCCGTGAAGTGAAACCCTCGCGAGCAATCGTTGGTGTTGTAATTGAGAGGACTGAGTTGCCACCAGGGTCCGTTCAGGTGCACGTTGCATGTGTCAGCTGGTGGTGAGTATCCGTCCAGGTATACGAGTCCGGTGTAGTTCGAACCAATGCCTACGTGAGTCAGGAAAAATACGACAACTCGTTTGCCCGAGGGAGATCTTTCGACCATGACCTTGACGATCTTCCCGACGCCGGGTAGATCACTGAGGGGGCCCTTCGGCACAACCTGAACTCCCGAACCACTTGCTGAGAGAGCAATCCCGACGTCCGCTCTCCAAGTCACAGCGTTAGCGCCCGTTGGATACAGATGAGGAGGACGATTGTAGAGAACCCACGTAACGAATACCACCGCCACGATGATCGTGACCAGCGTGAGGAACTGCAAAAGCTCCCGGAGCCCTTTTGCAACCTTTGTCTTCACGTCCCGCTCTGAAGTTGTCCAACGGACGGCCCCACTCGGAGGAGTTGTCATCATTGCAACCGTAATGCGGACGACAGATTCTCTCCGGATTAAATCAACCCAAGGGCCCTGACCTCGTCGCGCTCGGAGAGCAACTCGTCTGTCGTGATCTTGATGCGATCCTTGGTGAAGTCGTCGGAGTCGAAACTCTCTTTCACCTTCCATGAACCGTTCCCGTCAGACGTCACGGGGAAACCGAAAGTGAGTCCCTCCGGCGCGCCGTACTCACCGTGACTGGTGACCGCGACCGATGCGCAGTCGTCACCGGCCGTCGCACTCACGAGGCTCGCGACCGTATCGATAGCGGCGTTCGCAGCGCTGGCCGCGGAACTTAAACCGCGTGCTTCGATGACCGCTGCGCCACGCTTTTGCACCGTCGAGATGAACTCTCCGCGGAGCCACGCGAGATCAGTGATCGCGTCGGTCGCCTTCTTGCCGTTGATCGTGGCGTTGACGAAGTCCGGGAACTGCGTCGCGGAGTGATTGCCCCAGATGGCGACATTCTTCACGTCCTTCACGGGGACGCCAGCCTTTTTCGCCAACTGAGTCTCCGCTCGATTCTGGTCGAGGCGAGTCATGGCGAACCAGCGATCGTCGGGAACATCTTTCGCGTTCGAACGCGCGATAAGACAGTTCGTGTTGCACGGATTTCCCACGACGAGGACTCGCACGTCGCTGGCGGCGTTCTTCGAAATCGCCTCGCCCTGAGGCTTGAAGATGCCGCCGTTCACCTTCAACAGATCGCCGCGCTCCATTCCGGCCTTGCGCGGAATCGAGCCGACGAGCAGAGCCCAGTTGGTATTGGTGAAAGCGTGATTCAAGTCACTCGTCGCCTCAATGCCCGCAAGCAGCGGGAACGCACAGTCGTCGAGTTCCATGACAACACCTTCAAGTGACTTCATCGCCGGCTCGATCTCCAAGAGTCGCAGCACGATTGGGGTGTCAGGTCCCAGCAGCTGGCCGGACGCGATGCGAAAGAGCAACGAGTATCCGATCTGACCAGCGGCGCCGGTGACGGTGACGTGAATGGGGGTGGTCATTTTTCCTCCAGTATTCGTTAAAGACGATCGACGATCGCGGCGGCGAATTCCGAGCACTTCACTTCAGTGGCGTCGTCCATGAGACGCGCGAAGTCGTAGGTGACGATCTTCTCCGAGATCGTCGCTTCCATCGCGCGCACGATGTCGTTCGCGGCCTCCGTCCAGCCCAAGTGCTCGAACATCAAGACCCCCGAGAGCAGCACCGAACCGGGATTGACCTTGTCGAGTCCGGCGTATTTGGGAGCCGTACCGTGGGTCGCTTCGAAGATCCCGTGACCAGTCATGTAATTGATGTTCGCTCCCGGAGCGATGCCGATGCCGCCGACCTGAGCCGCGAGCGCGTCCGAGAGGTAGTCACCGTTCAAGTTCATCGTTGCGATGACATCGAACTCCGAAGCGCGCGTGAGTGACTGCTGGAAGCAGATGTCGGCGATGACGTCCTTGACGAGAAGCTTTGATCCCGATTTGCCGTCACAGTCGTTCCAACCGACGGCGACGTCGCTGAATTCGTCCTTCACGAGCTGATAGCCCCACTTCATGAAGGCCCCTTCGGTGAACTTCTGGATATTGCCCTTGTGAACCAACGTGACCGACTGGCGATCGTGTTTGAGGGCGTAGACGATTGCGGCTCGAATGAGTCGCTCCGAGCCCTCCTTCGAGATTGGCTTGATGCCGATGCCACTCATGTCGCGAATGTTCCAGTCGAAGTTCTCTTTCAAGAAACTCCGCAACTTCTCGGCCTGGGGCGAACCGGCTTCCACTTCAAGACCCGCGTAGACGTCCTCGGTGTTTTCTCGAAAGATCACCATGTCAACGAGTTCCGGTTGCTTCACCGGCGAGGGAACGCCCTGAAACCAGCGCACCGGTCGCAGACAGACGTAAAGGTCAAGGATCTGGCGAAGCGCGACGTTGAGCGAGCGGAATCCGCCGCCAATCGGCGTGGTGAGCGGCCCCTTGATGCCGATCAGGTAATCGCGGAAGTCGGTGACGGTCTGTTCGGGCAGCCACTCGCCCGTCTCGTCGAAGGCCTTCTGTCCGGCGAGGACTTCTTTCCACTCGATGGTCTTGCCATACTTCTTGGCTGCGGCGTCGAGGACCAACTTGGACGCCGGCCAGATGTCGACGCCGATGCCGTCACCTTCGATGAACGGAATAATCGGATTGTCCGAGACGTTGAGTTCGCCGTCGGCCTTCTGTGTGATTTTGTCAGCCATAGAGCAATCCTACGGCGATTCTCAAGGGCACTCATTTGACGAAAGCGCTTGGTGACGAGTGGGAAACCTAATCGAACAACGCGTGATAGATCTCACTCGTGGTGCTCGATCGATTGAGCGTATAGAAGTGCAAACCAGGAGCACCTTGATCCAATAACTCACGACAGAGCACGATCGCGGCGCGAATACCTTCGGCCCGGACCTCCTTGGCCCCGCCGCGTTGATCGGCATCGACGAGTCGCTCGACGAGCGACGCAGGCACCGCAGCGCCCATCCATTTCATGCGATCAATGCCCGAAAGTGTCGTCACCGGCATGATGCCGGGCAGTACCGGCTTGTTGACGCCGAGTTCGGCGAGTTCGGCGATGAGACGAGTCCACTCGGTAACCTCGAAGAAGAACTGCGTCACGGCGAAATCGGCGATCCTGAGCTTTTCTGCGAGGTAACGCCGGTCCGTGGCGAGGTTCGGCGACCTCGGATGGCCCTCCGGATGTGCGGCCACACCCACGGAAAAGTCACCTATCTCTCGAATTAATTCAATGAGGTCGATGGCGTGTTCGAATTCAGAATGTACGGCGGACGCTTCGCTCGGGATGTCGCCGCCCAGCGCCATGATGTTCTGGACACCGGCGTCGGAGTAGTTCTTCAAGAGGTCACGCATCTCGGCTCGGGTATGCCCGACGCAGATGACGTGCGCCATCGCGGTGACGTAACCGTCGCTCTCGATCTGCGTGACGAGGTCGTAGGTGCGCTGACGAGACTCTCGTCCGCCGCGGTACGTGACCGATACGAAGGACGGTTGCAGCGGCTGGATGTCGGCGAGCGAGGCCGCGAGTATGGCGCTCTCCTCGTCCGACTTGGGGGGAAAGAATTCGAATGAACGGGTGAGGCCGGCTGCGAGCAGCTCGTCGATGCGCACCGAGTTAGTTCGCCCGTCCGAAGTCGTCCTCGAGACGCACGATGTCGTCCTCGCCGAAGTACGTTCCGTGTTGGACTTCGATGAAGATGACCGGCACCTCGCCGTAGTTCTCGCAGCGATGCGCCTGGCCGATGGCGATGTCGATACTGCCTCCGGGTCCGAGGTCGTGTTCGACCCCGTCGAGGATCACGGTCGCCTGACCACTCACGATGAACCAGTGCTCGGCACGCTTGGCGTGGAACTGATAGCTCAGACGCTTACCAGGCGAGACCACGATTCGCTTGACGTGGTGGTCGAACATCTCGTCGTCGAGCACGGTGTAATTGCCCCACGGTCGCGCGCTGTACTCGCGGCCCTTATCGTCAGTCGTTTCTTCAGTCATCGCACCTTCTCCGCGGCTAGAACGGCGTTGCGTAACAGCATTGCACGGGTCATGGGACCCACGCCACCGAGCCGTGGCGTGATCCAGGCGACCTTCTCCGCCACGTCATCGGCAACATCACTCAGGAGCTTCTTGCCGGCAAACGACGTTCCCGCGCCGACCACCGCGATGCCTGGTCGCACCATATCTGCGGTGAGGATGCCCGGCACTCCGGCCGCCGACACGATCACGTCAGCCGTCCTCGTCAACGCGGCGATGTCCTCGACGCCCGTGTGCACGACCGTCACGGCGGCGTTGCAGTTCGGACGACGCATCGCCATCAACAGCGCCAGCGGTCGTCCGATGGTGAGTCCACGACCGATGATGACGACGTGTTGGCCTTCCACCGGGACCTTGTATTCCGCGAGCAACTCGACGATCCCGGCTGGGGTGCAGGGCAACGGCCCCGGTACGCCCATAACCAGCCGTCCCAGATTCGTCGGATGCAGACCATCGACGTCCTTTTCCGGATTGACGCGTAGAAGGACCTGTTCCTCATTGACGCCATCGGGCAACGGCAGCTGCACCAGGATCGAATGAACGTCGGGGTTGGCGTTGAATCGGTCGATGACCGCTTCGATCTCTTGCTGGCTCGCCGTCGAGGGAAGGTGTTCGTCGAACGATCGAACGCCGATCTCCTTGCTCTCCTCAACCTTCATCTCGACGTAGCGAGCGCTCGAGGGATTGCCGCCCACGAGCAGAGTGCCGAGCCCTGGGGTCCTGCCCATCGCGGTGAGTCGCGCGCATCGTTCGGCCAGTTCCATCTTGATCCGCTGGGCTAATCGTTCTCCGTCAAGTAGTTGCGCTGTCATGACTCTCCTAGTGTCGGAAGTGCCTCTCACCGGTGAGCATCATCACGATTCCCGCGGCGTTGGCCGCGTCGATGACCTCTTGGTCGCGAACCGAACCACCGGGCTGCACGACGGCCGTGACCCCGGCGCTCGTCAACGACTCGAGACCGTCGGCGAAGGGGAAGAACGCATCTGACGCAGCGGCGGCACCTTTCGCGAACTCGCCGGCTTTGGTCGTCGCGATATTCGCAGCCACCACCCGAGACTGTTGACCAGCGCCGATACCTACTGCCACCCCGTCGCGCGCGATCACGATCGCGTTCGAGGTCGTTCGCGCGCACACCCGCCAGGCGACCGCGAGGTCCTCGAGTTGCTGATCGGTCGGTTTCGCGACGGTGACACACTTCCATTCGCTCACCGGCACCAAGAGTTCGTCCGCGTTCTGCACCAGCGCCGTCTCGCCGAATGTCCGCACCGATAGACCGAGCGGCTCGGGCGACGGGGCACTGAGGAGTCGCGTCGATTTTCGGCGCTTGACCAGGATGTCGACCGCGTCGGAGTCGATGGACGAGGCGATGATGACGTCGGCCTGGGGGCCTTCAGCGATGAGCGACGCCAACGCACGATCGAGTTCGCCGCCCACGGCGATGATCCCGCCGAAGGCGCTCTGAGGGTCGGCGTCGAGCGCCTTTTGGAACGCGTCGACAAAAGTCGCACCCACGGCCGCTCCGGAGGCGTTGGCGTGCTTGATGATGGCGACCGCGCACGAATCGGGCACGTCGACGTTCAGCTCGTGCACGAGGCGCCACGCCGCGTCAGCATCGAAGAGGTTGAGATAGGAAAGCGCGGTCCCGGCATGTTGGGTGACGCCGTCCCACCACGGCGTCGTGCCGGCGAAGCGGTAGCGCGCGCCGGTCTGGTGAGGGTTCTCGCCGTAGCGCACGACCGAGGCACGCTCCAATGTGAGGTGCAGCGTCGACGGCACGACCGCGTCAGCGCCATGTGGTGCCTCACCGATCTCGCCGCCTCGATCGAGCCACGCGACGATCGCGGCATCGTAGGCCGCAGTGTGCGCAAATGCCGCGCGGGCCAGCGCGTGACGCGTCGAATCGGACAATGTCCCGGTCGAGACGATCTCTTCGAGCACTGCGCCGTACTGACTCGGACTGGTGAGCACGCCGACGTGCTCGTGATTCTTCGCCGCGGCGCGAACCATCGAGGGACCGCCGATGTCGATCAGTTCGATCGAGGGATTCGATGAGAACGGATAGAGGTTGCACACCACGAGATCGATCGCCGTGATGTCGTGCGCGGCGAGCGCGGCGAGGTGATCGGGTTTCGAGCGGTCGGCCAGTATCCCGGCGTGGAGGCGAGGATGAAGGGTCTTCACGCGGCCGTCCAGCATCTCCGGAAAACCAGTGACATCGGCGACTTCGAGGTGTGCGATGCCGGCGTCGCGCAGTGCCCCAGCGGTGCCGCCCGAGGCCACCAGTTCGACGTCGTGCGCGACGAGACCGGTCGAGAGCTCGATCAGCCCGGTCTTGTCCCAGACGCTTAGTAGCGCTCGCATCTATTCCTCCGGCGTTTCCGCGATTGATGACGGCTCGCGGCCCTCGCGCATTGCCGCCATCACCCTACCGACCACCAGCGGGTACAACTCTCGTTCGACCAACTTGATTCGTTCGTGCAACGTCGCTTCAGTATCCTCGGGCTCGACCACCACCCTTCGTTGGGCAAGGATCGGACCGTCGTCCAGGGCTTCGGTCGCGATGTGCACGGTGCACCCGGTTTCGGTGACGCCCGAATCCAGCGCTTGGGCGACGGCGTGCCAACCCTTGAAAGCGGGCAGCAGGCTCGGATGCGTATTGAGCACTCGCCCTGGGTACGCGAGATGAAACCTCTTGGTCACGATCGTGCCGAATCCGGCCATCGCCACCAGGTCGATGTCACGACCCGTCAAGGCTTCCGTGAGCTCATCGGTGAAGCCCTCGCGATCGAAGGAAGGTGCGAATCCACCGAAGTCTTCGCGCGATACCAACAGCGTCTCGATTCCGGCACCAAATGCGACGTCGAGTCCGCGACAGCGTCGATCCGACGCGACGAGTGCGACGTCGAGACCGGCGCGCACCATCGCTTCCAAGATGGTGCCCGACCCGGACACCAACACACAGAGCCGAACGTCGTCCAACGCGCTACAGCGCCTTGACGATCTCGCCCATTTTCTGGCCGGCTTCGGTGGGGTTCAGGCAGACGTGTACACCCGCCGCGGCGAGCGCGTCCATCTTCGCTTGCGCGGTGCCTTTGGAGCCCGAGATGATGGCGCCGGCGTGTCCCATCTTTCGCCCCGGGGGCGCAGTGACGCCGGCGATGTAGGAGACGACGGGCTTGGTCATGTTCGCCTTGATCCATTCGGCGGCCCGTTCCTCTTCGGAGCCGCCGATCTCTCCGATCATCATCACGGCCAGGGTCTCGGGATCGGCCTGGAACGCGGCGAGACAGTCGATGAAATTGGTTCCGGGCACCGGGTCGCCGCCGATGCCGACGCATGTCGTCTGTCCGATGCCCTGCTGGCTGAGTTCATAAAGCGCTTGGTAGGTGAGCGTCCCGGAGCGAGACACGATCCCGACCGGTCCCCCGGCCAATGCGATATCCCCCGACGTGATCCCGATGTTGCATTTGCCCGGGCTGATGATGCCCGGGCAGTTCGGACCGAGCAGACGCACGCCGGGAAAGTCCTCGACCAAGCGGTTGTAGGTGATGGCCTCATCCTGAGCGGGAATGCCCTCAGTGATGCAGACGATGAATTTGATTCCGCCTTCGGCCGCCTCGATGATCGCGGCAGAGGCGAACTTCGGCGGTACCACGACGAACGACGCGGTAGCACCGGTCGCCTCGACGGCCTCTTTGACCGAATTGAAGACGGGCACGCCGTCCACGTCGGAACCGCCCTTACCGGGCGTGACGCCGCCCACGACCTTGGTGCCGTAGTCACGATTGCGCAGTCCGTGAAAACGACCTTGGCTACCGGTGAGTCCCTGGACGATCACCTTGGTATTCTCATCAACGAAAATGCTCATGTCGCTTCCTTTAGGCGTTCGCGAAGGAGACGGCTCGGCGAGCGGCATCCAACATCGTGGGTTCGGTCATCAGTGAATCATTCAGGTGCGGTGCAAGGATCGCTCGGCCCTCGACGGCGTTGGTGCCGTCGAGTCGCAGCACGATGGGAGTGGAAATCGCCACTCGCTGCAGAGCCTCCAAGACGCCGTTAGCGACTTCGTCGACTCGGGTAATGCCACCGAAGATGTTGACGAAGATCGCCTTCACTTTGGGATCGGTGTTGATGACTTCGAGCGCGGAAGCCATGACGTCGGCGTTGGCGCCGCCTCCGATGTCCAAGAAGTTCGCCGCGGTCCCTCCCACTTGATTGACGACGTCGAGCGTCGACATCGCGAGTCCAGCACCGTTGGCGATGATCCCGACGGAGCCGTCGAGGCCGATGTAGTTGAGACCTTTCTCCTTGGCCAACTTCTCTCTCGGGTCCTCGAACTCGTCAGCGCGGAACTCCTCCCATTCGGGGTGGCGGAATGAGGCGTTCTCATCAAGGCTCACCTTGGCGTCGAGCGCGTGGACCTTATTATCCGGGGTCAGGATCAGCGGATTGATCTCGGCGAGGTCGCAGTCGCCTCTCGTGTAGCACTCGTAGAGGTGCACGAGGAGTTCGGCGGCCTGTTCGCGCGCCGCCTCATCGAGTTCGGCCTCGTTCACCCAGCGCCGCGCCGTTTCCACGTCCAGTCCGCGTACCGGGTCAATGGCGAGAAAGGCGATGGCGCCGGGATTCTCCTCGGCCACGACTTCGATCTCGACGCCGCCTTGGGCACTCAGCATGCCGAGGTGCGTCTTGTTCTGGCGGTCCAACGTGAATGAGGCGTAATACTCCTTGGCGATATCACTCGAACGCTCGATCCAGAGTCGATGCACGACGTGACCTTTGATATCGAGGCCGAGAATGTTGCCGGCGTGCTCACGCACATCGTCGACGTTGTTGGCGAGCTTGACCCCGCCCGCCTTGCCACGTCCGCCGACTTTCACTTGAGCTTTGACGACGACGGGATAACCCACGCGCTCGGCGACCTCAACTGCCTGGTCGACGGTGTCGGCGATATCGCCGGGTGACACCGCGATGCCGTAGCGCGCGAAGTACTGCTTCCCTTGGTATTCGAACAGATCCATCTACTTCAACTTTCAACTAGAAGACCGTCGGATGACAGTCACTTCAATTCAGTGCAGGTGCTCTCGGGCATCCAACGTGGATTCGAGCCACGAGCCGATCTCGGCCAACGATGCCCCGGGCGTGAAGACCCGGGCAACGCCCAACGCCTCGAGTCCGGCAATGTCGTCGTCGGGGATGATCCCGCCGACCAACAACAACACGTCCTCGCGGCCCTCGGACTTCAGCAGATCAATGACCCGCGGGACCAGGACAGAATGGGCACCGGAGAGCAGGGAGAGCCCGAGGGCGTCGGCGTCTTCTTGAATGACTGCCTGGACGATCTGCTCGGGCGTCTGGTGAAGTCCCGTGTAGACCACCTCGAACCCGGCGTCCCGCAGGGTTCGCGCGATGACTTTCGCGCCGCGGTCATGCCCGTCGAGACCGGGCTTGGCGACGACGACTCGATACGTGCGGTCCATGGAAATCCCATCTTAAGGGACTTTCATGACCCCACTCTTTGAGTCATGGCCACGTGGACGCGGCACAAGACGTCTTTAGTAGCGTCACTCATTGAGACGTCGACTCTGCTCGACATTGCACACGGATTGGAATCTGCACCCATGGAGAACAGTTTCGGACAGCCCCAGAGTGTCATCGTCCTGGGCGGGAGTTCCGACATCGCGCGCGCGCTCACGAAGCGCCTCGCCGCTGCGCGCGCCCAGACCGTCGTGTTGTGCGGTCGAAACCAGGAACTGCTCAACGTCGCGGCCGAAGAGGCCAAGGACTACGGCGCGACGACCACTGACACCGTCCTCTTTGACGCCGAGGACGTCACCGACGCCGCGCGCGTCGTATCCGAGGCTTTCGAGAAGGTTGGCGGCGGCGTCGACCTCGTCGTCGCCGCGGTCGGACTGCTCGGCGATCAGTTCGCCCAGGAGAATGACGCCGCAGCCGCGGCGAGCGTCGCGCTGGTGAACTTCGCGTGGCCCGTCGCGGCCCTGGCCGAGATACGTCGTCGTCTGGTCGCCCAGGGCTACGGGCGAATCCTGGTGATTTCCTCGGTCGCCTCCATCCGGGTTCGACGAAATGCCTATCTCTACGGCGGTGCCAAGGCCGGACTCGACCGGTTGTGCGACGGCTTGGCCGACTCCCTGGAAGGCACCGGCGTCAAGTTGCAACTGCTTCGACCGGGCGTGGTTCGCACCCGCATGACGAAGGGTCAAGCGCCGGTTCCCTTCACGACCGGACCCGAAGAAGTGGCCGGCTACGTGATGAAGGGGCTCGAGACGAACGATCGGGTGATCTGGAGTCCACCGGTCTTGCGCTACGCCTTCGCCGTGTTGGGCCATCTGCCCAAGCCGATCTGGCGAAAGGTGGTCGACCGCTAGCCAGATGTGGTTGTTGTCGTTGTGGTCGCGGTTGACGAGTTCGACACGGTTCGGTGCAACTCGTTGTCGCGCAGCGACATCGTGAAAAGGTCGTGTTCCCAGAACGACGAGAAGTAGCGATCGGGCTCGCCGGGCATCGACGACAGGAGACTCGTGCCGTTACTGGCGTCGATGACGTCGCCGGGAACGCCCGTGAAGCTCGAGAACTGAACCCAGTCGAGACCGTAGTCAAGTTCCATGCCCTCTTCGACGCCCGCACGCAGCATCACGTCGGCAAGGTCACTGAGCGACATGCCCGGTCCACCGACGTAGACCAACGCTCCGCTCTTGGTGATCCCGAGCCCCGAGCGCCACACGTCTTGGTTAGGACCTACGACGTCACCCCACCTCGTCGACTTAGGATTTCTGAGTCCGTGAATCTCCTTGGAGTTGTCGACGATCAGGTCGAGGTTCTGGCGAACCGAGGCGATCTGATTGGTCATGAGCACGTCGCGGCCCCACTTCGCCACGACCATGCGGCCGTTCTTGAAGATGACCACGGACGCCGCACCGTTACGCAACTTCTTGTAGGTCTTGCCGTCGGTGAAGTAGCCACCGTCCGCGTTTTGCATCAGGAACCCCGCGTTGAAAGCGGCGCCCAGCGTCTTCGATCGAGCCGAGCCGATAGGCGCGTTGTGCCAGAACGGTCCCCCGCCGGGAATCTGTGAACCGCAGTACAACAGCGCCGTCAAGAGGTTCGTGTCCATCCACACGACGCCCACCACGTAGCTGGTGTGGACGGCGTCGGGACGCACGAACGCCTCGTACATCGTGGGGATGCCGTTGGCGGTAGTGCGCCCGGCCGCGTGCCACACGCCTTCACCGACTAGCGCGTGCTTGGCGGGCGACACGATGTCCACCGGCGGCGCGAGGACTAAGGGCGATTTATAGGCCTTGGTCAGCGCTCCGGTGCCGAAGGACCCCGCCGGCGGAGTGCCGCCTTTCTTCGGGAGGTCCCAGTGATAGGCCTCGCTGGAGGCCCACGACACGACGCTCGCCAGGCCGTGCTGACGGCCCCACTGCGAAGCTCGCGTCGAGAGACTGGCGCCGTAGGAGGGATTGAGGAGGGCAAAGAAGAGCGAGGCGGCGAGGTAGCCCACAAAGATCAAAGCAGCCAGAGCCAGCATCACGACCGAGCGCCGACGCCAATAGACCGGACGGGGAAGACGATGGGCATGGGGTCGGGGCGCGGCCGGAGGTCGATAGGCCGGGCGCGAATAGGGCATGAGTCCTCATTCTGGCACTCACGTGACATGAGCATTCGGTTGAATTGTTGCGATCGGTGCGGCGGCAACGTGTGGAGGCGTGTTGGAGAAATTGGCGGACGCAGACCAAGTAGCAGAGTAAGTATTCGACAAACGGTAGCGTAGAGGGACGACAAACGGTAGCGTAGAGGGACGACAAACGGTAGCGTAGAGGGACGACAAATGGTAGCGTAGAGGGACGACAAATGGTAGCGTAGAGGATGATGGCAAGAACCGTGCACGCAATGGTCGCCTACCAGCGACGTGTAGTCGACTCGGAGCTCGATTCGCTTTTGTTGAGTCTGACCGCACTCAGCCTCGAGGGCCCTAAAGGCGTCGGCAAGACCACAACCGCCAGGCGCCGGGCAGGATCGATCTTCCAACTAGATGATCCGGGGTTCCTCGAGGTCGTCCTCGCCCAACCGGACCGGCTCACACGAGCAAAACCACCGATTGTCATCGACGAGTGGCAGCTCTACCCGGCCTCCTGGGACGTGGTGCGCCGATCGGTCGACGATGATCATTCTCCCGGCCGCTTCATTCTCACCGGGTCGGCCACCCCGACAACCAAGCCAACGCACTCTGGCGCGGGCAGGATTGTGCCCATCAGGATGCGCCCCCTGACGCTGGTCGAACGCGGCGTCGGTACTCCCACGGTGTCCTTGACGGAACTCCTGAAAGGGGGCCGCCCCGCGCTTGGAGGCACTACTGACATCACCTTGTCCGATTACACGGAGGAGATCATCGCCGGAGGATTTCCCGGAATGCGCCACTCCTCTCCTCGTGCTCAAAGGACAGCACTCGATGGATATCTCGAGAGGATCCTCAACAGGGACTTACCCGAACTCGGCGTCGAGGTCCGCAATCCAAACACGCTGCGACGTTGGCTTCGCGCGTACGCGGCCGCAACCGCGACGACCACCTCTTATGAGAAGATCGGCGACGCCTCGCGCGGCGGGGAGGAGACAAAACCGGCAAAGCGAACTGTCGCGGCGTACCGCGAGGCTCTTGAGCGGATCTGGATCCTCGATTCCGTGCCGGCGTGGGCTCCGACGAACAGTCACCTCAATCGTCTCATCGCCTCGCCAAAACATCACTTGGCTGATCCCGCCCTCGCCGCTCGACTGGTCGGAGCTGATGCCGCTTCCCTCTTGCGCGGGGAAGCTGCACTAACACTGCCTCGCGACGGGACGTTCTTGGGCTCCTTGTTCGAGTCTCTGGCCACGCTGTGCGTGAGAGTATTTGCCCAGGACGCCGAAGCGCGAACATCACACTTTCGAACTCGCGGCGGTGAGCACGAAGTCGATCTCATCATTGTGCGTGATGATCAGCGTGTGGTTGCGATCGAAACGAAGCTCGCGGACAACGTGACCAACGGCGACGTCGCTCACCTGACTTGGTTACGTCAGAAACTGGGCGACACCCTACTTGACGCAATTGTCCTCAGCACTGGGCGTGAGGCGTATCGCCGCGTGGACGGGATCGGCGTGGTGCCCCTGTCTCTCTTGGGTCCTTAAGTGGCTTTCAGGGGGTTCGCATGACCGGTGCTTGAGTCGTTTTACGCCCGATGCAGTGGCGTCATGGCGAGTACCAATTGCTTCGTTCCGTGCTCCTCGAAGTCGACGGCGGCGCGCGTGTGGGAACCAGATCCTTCGACCCTCGTCACGACGCCCGGGCCGAAGCGGTCGTGCACGACCCGGTCACCAACTTCCAATCCCAGCTTCTCAGCACCCGTGGATCGAACCGGAGGTGCGGCACCGGTGCCGAAGGCCCGTCCCTCGGTGAACTCGGTGCTTCGGCCCGTGAAGCCGTCGGCGTCGCGGTAGTCGATTCGTCGCATCGGCATCGTCGCCGAGATGTCGTTGATGAGCTCGGACGGGATCTCCTGGAGGAAGCGGCTCGCGAGAGCATCCATGCGGTTGCCCCACATGGTTCGGCTCCACGCGTGCGTCAAGATCAAGTGACGCATGGCGCGCGTGATCCCGACGTAACACAGTCGTCGTTCCTCTTCGAGTTCGTTGTCGTCCGAGAGCGCCCGCCGGTGCGGGAAGATCGTCTCTTCGAGACCGGTGATCACGACCGCCGGATATTCCAGGCCCTTGGCGACGTGCAACGTCATCATCGAAATGGCCCCGGCACTGCCGTCGAGTTGGTCGGAGTCCGCGACCAACGCCATTCGTTCGACGAAGTCCATCAAGGTGTCGTACTGACTCGCGGCTGACGCCAGTTCACCGAGGTTCTCGAGTCTCGAATAGGCCTCGTCGGAGTTCTCCGCGCGCAGGGCGTCACCCATGCCCGATTCACGCACGATCGCGTCAATGACCTCGCGTGGGGCGAGGTCATTGGCGAGCGCGCGAAGTTCGTCGAGCATGAACGAGAACTTCTGCGCGCCGGTGAGGGCCCGACCGGTGAGCCCCGCTTCCTTGGCGTAGTGCGCGGCCTCGGCGAAGGAGAGTCCGTGTTGGGCGGCGTAGATCCCGAGCTTGGCCTGCGCGGCTTCACCGATGCCCCGCTTGGGCTCGTTGATCACCCGCCGGGCCGACGCCTCGTCGCGGGGATTGACGATCAATCTCGCGAACGCGAGCGCGTTCTTGACCTCCTTGCGGTCATAAAAGCGCATGCCCGACATGACGCGGTACGGAATCGAGGCCCGAAGCATCTCTTCTTCGAGCACTCGACTCTGGGCGTTCGTGCGGTAGAAAACAGCCATCTGATTCCACGAGAGCTTGGATTCGGTCGCCAACCGTCGCAGCTCGGTCGCCACCCAGCGGCCCTCGTCGTATTCGTCCCCGGCGCGGTACAGGCGGATCTTCTCGCCCTGGACGTCGTCGGTGAAGAGGTTCTTGGCGTGACGACTGGAGTTCTTGGAGATCACGGCGTTGGCCGCGTCGAGGATCGTCTGGGTCGAACGGAAATTCTGTTCCAACAAGATGACTGAAGCGTCGGGGAAGCGCTGCTCGAACTGAAGGATGTTGCGCACGTCGGCCGCGCGGAACCGGTAGATGGACTGATCGGAGTCGCCGACCACGCAGAGGTTGCGGTGCCTTTCTGCGAGTAACATCACCAACTGGTTCTGGACCCCGTTGGTGTCTTGAAACTCGTCGACCAACAGATATTTGAAGCGGTTCTGATAGCTGGCGCGAACCTCGTCGTCCTTCTTCAACATGGCCAAGGCGTTGAGGAGCAGGTCGTCAAAGTCCATGGCGTTGGCCAGCTTCAAACGCGCGTTGTAGAGGTGGTAGATCTCGGCGATACGTCGGTGGTGCGGATTCCCGTCGCCCGAGTCGGCGTAGGCGTCGGGTGAGAGCATCTCGTTCTTAGCCGCCGAGATCGCCGCCGACACGCTGCGCGGTGAAAGTCGTTTGGTGTCGAGATTGAGTTCCTTCATGATGCGCTCGACCGCGGTCTCGGCGTCACCGGCGTCATAGATCGTGAAGCCGCGCTGGTAACCCAACACGTCGGCGTGCGAGCGCAGCATGCGCAGGCACGCCGAGTGGAAGGTGGAGACCCACATATCGCGAGCGTCGGCCCCGACCAAGTCGATGACGCGGCGACGCATCTCCTCAGCCGCCTTGTTGGTGAAAGTGATCGCCATGATCTCCCAGGGTCGCGCGTCGCCCATGGCCAAGATGTGGGCAATGCGCCGCGTGAGGACCCGGGTCTTACCCGAACCGGCGCCCGCGATCACCAGCAGTGGTCCTCCGCGCTGGAGAACGGCCCCTCGCTGCGGCGCGGTCAGTCCCTCAAGCAATGAATTCGGATCCAAACGCTCTTCGAGGACTGCACCGTCGGTTCCCCAGAGCGACTCCTCGGAGAACGAGCCCCGGGTCACTCCCACTCAATGGTGCCCGGAGGCTTGCTCGTTACGTCCAGGGCGACGCGGTTGACGCCGTCGACCTCTCGAATCAGTCGGTTCGCGATCTTCTCGATGACGTCGTAGGGAAGACGGGCCCAGTCGGCGGTCATCGCGTCGTCACTGGTGACGGCCCGGATGATGATCGGGTACGCGTACGTCCGGCCATCGCCCATGACACCCACCGTACGCACCGCCGGTAACACCGCGAAGCTCTGCCACAGTTCGCGGTACAGCCCGGCCTTCTTGATTTCGTCGACCACCACGTAGTCGGCGTTGCGCAGTATCTCGGCGCGTTCGCGCGTCACCTCTCCCACGATGCGCACGCCCAGTCCCGGACCAGGAAACGGCTGGCGCCAGACGATCTCGGCCGGCAGACCGAGCTCTTCGCCGACGTGGCGCACTTCGTCCTTGAACAAGTTGCGAAGTGGCTCCACCAGGTCGAAGGAGAGGTCCTCGGGTAGACCACCGACGTTGTGGTGGCTCTTGATGTTGGCGGCGTGACCCGAACCTGATTCGATGACGTCGGGATAGAGGGTTCCCTGGACCAAGAACCTGGGACCGTCACCGCCCTTGCCGAGTTCTCGCGCGACCGTTTCGAACTCTCGGATGAACAGTTCGCCGATGATCTTGCGCTTCTCTTCGGGATCGGTCACTCCGGCCAAAGCGTCAAAGAATCGATCCTGCGCCTTGACGTGGATCAATTCGACACCGAACTGTCGGGTGAACGTCTCTTCGATCTGCTCGCCCTCGTCTTTGCGCATGAGTCCGGTGTCGACGAAGACGCAGGTCAACTGGTTGCCGACCGCCTTGGTGACGAGCGCCGCGGCGACGGCGGAGTCGACGCCACCGGAGAGTGCACAGAGCACCCGTTCGCTGCCGACCTGATCTCGGATGGCCGCGACCTGATCTTCGATGATCGACGTGTTCGTCCAGGTCGGCGGTATCTGCGCTACGTGGTGCAAGAAGTTGGCGAGTAGGTCCTGACCTCGTTCTGAGTGGGCGACCTCGGGGTGGAACTGCACCGCGTGCAGTCGTCGCGCCACGTCCTCCATGACTGCGACCGGTCCTTCGGGCGAGGAACCGGTGACCCCGAAGCCGTCCGGCGCCGTGGCGATGGCGTCACCGTGACTCATCCAACAGGTCACGCTCGTCGGCCACTCGTCCATCAACACCGAGCGACCGTGACGCGTCAGCGTCGTGCGGCCGTACTCACCGATGCCGGTGTTGGCGACGGTGCCACCGAGCTGTTGGGCCATGAGTTGTGCGCCGTAACAAATGCCCAGCACCGGGATACCGAGTTCGTAGATCGCGGGATCGAGCGATGGCGCCGGTACCTCATAGACCGACTTTGGACCGCCGGAAAGGATGATCGCGGCCGGTGCCTTGGCGCGGACTTCGTCGGCGCTGATGGTGCTCTGGACGATCTCGGAATAGACGTGAGCTTCGCGCACACGACGCGCTATCAATTGGGCGTACTGGGCGCCGAAGTCGACGACGAGGACGTGCTGGGTCAATGTCCCATGCCGACGCCCTGGGAGCGCTGCAACTGCTTTCCTTCGGTCTGGAGTGACGGGGCGAGCATGATCTCGGCCTTCTGGAACTCCTTCAGCGTCTCGTAGCCGCACGTGGCCATCGAAGTTCGAAGCGCGCCGAAGAGGTTGAGCCGTCCGTCGTTCTCGTGCGCCGGGCCGAGCAGGACTTCCTTCAACGTGCCGCGAACCTGCGTGCGTACCCGCGTGCCGCGCGGCAACGTCGGGTGAAAGGTGGCCATGCCCCAGTGGAATCCCCGGGCCGGCGCCTCGACGGCGCTCGTTAGTGGCGAGCCGATCATCACGGCGTCGGCGCCGCAGGCAATGGCCTTGGCGATGTCGCCGCCCTTGCTCATGCCGCCGTCGGCGATGACGTGCACGTAGACGCCGGTCTCATCGAGGTGGCGCATGCGCGCTCCGGCGACGTCGGCGATGGCCGTGGCTTGCGGCACGCCGATACCGAGCACGGCGCGCGACGTGCAGGCGTTGCCGGGTCCCACACCCACGAGTACGCCCGCGGCGCCCGTGCGCATGAGGTGGAGTGCCGCCTGGTAACTCGCGCAACCGCCGACGATGACGGGCAGTTCGAACTCGCGAATGAACTTCTTCAGGTTGAGTGGTTCGACGGTCTTGGAGACGTGCTCGGCCGACACGACGGTGCCCTGGATGACCAGGATGTCGAGACCGGCGTCGAGGATGGTCTTGGCCATCCAGTCGGTGCGCGCGGGCGTCACCGAAGCGGACGTGGTGATACCGGCGGCCTTCATCTCGGCGATGCGCTGGGCGACGAGTTCGATCTTGATCGGCTCTAGGTACATCTGTTGCATCCGGGCCGTCGCCTTGTCGTCATCGAGTTCACGGATCTCTTCGAAGAGCGGCATCGGGTCCTCGTAGCGAGTCCAGAGTCCTTCGAGGTTCAGCACACCTAGTCCGCCGAGACGACCGAGCTCGATGGCGGTGGCGGGCGACATGGCGCCGTCCATCGCTGAACCGAGCACCGGGAGCTCGAACTTGTAGGCGTCGATCTGCCACGAGATGTCGACGTCCTCGGGGTCGCGGGTGCGACGAGACGGCACGATGGCGATGTCGTCGAAACCGTAGGCCTGTCTCGCCGATTTATAGATGCCGATCTCTACTTCTGCCATGATGTCCTCCGCTGAAAGAAACAAACATCCCAAAAAAGGGTGCGCGTTGCAACCAATCTACTAGGCGCACTTACGGCCAAGCTCGCTTCACTTCCAGCCACTCGACGCCGGTAACGACGCAGAGCAACTCGGTGAGGACGCGCGCGGTCGCGCCCCAGATGAGGTCGCCGGGGACACGGTAGAAGTAGATCGGAAAAAAACCGTCATCGTCGGCCCCGGGTCGAGCCAACTCGCGACGCCACCGCTCCTCCAGAAACGCCCCGTCGGCAAGTAGCTCGATCAAGGGCACGGTGAAGGCGCGTTCGACCTCTGCGGGATCAGTCACAAATTCTGGACGTGCGTCCATGAAGCCGATCACCGGCCAAATCGCTGATCCGAGGGCCAGCGTCACGACGGGACTCAGCCAACCCACGACGTGTACCGAGCTCTCGTCGATGCCAACCTCTTCACGCGCCTCTCGAAGCGCCGTCGCGACCGGCGTCTCGCCGTCGTCACTGCGTCCGCCGGGTAGCGCGATCTCGCCACGGTGCTGGCGCAACGAGAACGACCGCCGCGTGAGGACAATCTGTGTCTCGCCGGCCTCTTCGAACAGCGCAATGAGCACCGCCGAACGACGACTGATCGGTTGACCTTCGATATCGGTGACGGCCATCGAACTCGGGTCGCCCGGAATGGAGGAGTTGTCGACGTGTCGCAACGAATCGCGCAGTCTCGACTCGATCCGTTCCAGCGTGAGATTGGATCGTTCTTCGAGCGACAACGAACTCCACGGTGCCGCGGCTCCCGCTTGGATGTCGTCCGGTTCGGGGAGGGTCTGGGGATACTCGTGACCTTCGAATCGCGCCGACCGCGAGCCATCTGGCGCCATGATAAAACTCCCGTAATGTTGTGATGCTGCTAACGCAGTGTCACGATTTTATCGGTCCCCCTCTCGTTCATTCAGGAGAACCCACGTTCATGAAGTCCCTCGCCCGCTTCGCCTACCGACGACGATGGTTGGTGCTCGCTATTTGGGTCCTGCTCTTGGTCGTCATGAACGTCTTCTCCCAGACCTTCGGCACCGCCTACGCGAATACGTTCACCTTGCCGGGAACGAATTCGACCCACGCGCTGTCACTCTTGCAGTCCGGATTCAAGAGCAAGTCGGGTGACATCGACGAGATCGTCTTCCAAGCACGATCGGGCACGATCGCGAGTCACAAGAAAGCAATCCTCGCGATGGACAGAAGGGTGGCGAAGGTCCCCTCGGTCGCCAACGTCGTCTCACCCTTCGTCGGCGGTTCATTGCAGATCAGTCCCAACGGCAAGATCGCGTACTCCGTTGTCTATTTCTCGAAGCAGGGCTACAAGCTCAAGAACGCGCAAATACAGCTTGTCGAGAACGCGGGCATCACCGCACGCTCGGCGTCGCTCAACGTCCAGTTCGCCGGCAATGCCTTCGAGAACCTCGCCTCGCAAAAGGGAAGTCCGGACCTGATCTACGGACTCATCCTCACGGCCATCGTCCTCTTCCTCGCCTTCGGCTCGATCTTTTCGATGTTGCTGCCCCTCCTGGTCGCCATTAGCGCCGTCGGCATCGCCACCGCGTCCACGACGCTGTTGAGTCACGGCCTCTCCATCGCCACCTTCGCACCTATCCTGGGATCGCTCATCGGATTGGGCGTGGGGATCGACTACGCCCTCTTCATCGTGACGCGTTGTCGACAGGGTCTGAAACGCGGCCTGAGCACCGAAGAGGCGATCGTCACGGCCGTCAACACTTCGGGCCGCGCGGTGCTCTTCGCCGGCGCGACCGTCTGCATCGCGCTGCTGGGCATGCTCGTCCTGCAACTCTCGTTCTTGAACGGCGTGGCGATCGCCGCGTCGTTGACGGTGTTGATCACCATGTTCGCCTCGCTGACGTTGCTCCCGTCTCTCCTCGGATTCTGGGGCAATCACACCCTGAGCCGAAGAGAGCGCCGATCGCTGGCCGACCACGGACCCGAGCCGATCGTCACCAACACCGGGTGGCAGCGCTGGGCCAACACGGTGACGAAGCATCCACGGAAGCTCTCGCTCGTCGCGCTCATTGCGATCGTGTTGATCTGTGTTCCCTTCTTCTCGTTGCACCTCGGGAGTTCCGACGCGGGAACCGACCGGGCGGGCTCGACGACTCGTCAGGCGTATGACCTGCTCGCTACGGGATTCGGTCCCGGCTTCAACGGTCCGTTGCAGGTCGTGGGGTCCATCCACAACGCCAAGGACCTCTCGACGATGGTGGCGCTCGACCAGAAGTTGCAGGGCAAGCCCGACGTCGCCGTCGCGGCGCCGTTGCAGGTCTCCAAGAGTGGCAGGGTCGCGGTCATCTACGTCGTGCCGAAATCCAGTCCCGATTCAAAGGTCACCGAGAACCTGATCGCGACCATTCGCAACGACTACGTACCGGCCGTGACCTCGAAGAGTCACACGGCCATCTACGTCGGCGGACTCACGGCGATCTTCGTCGACTTCGCCCAGGTCTTCACGTCGAAGATCCCTCTGTTCGTCGGAGTCATCGTCCTGCTGGGATGTCTCTTATTGATGGTGGCCTTCCGAAGTATCGTCATCCCGCTGACGGCGGCCGCGATGAACATCTTCGCGGCCGGCGCGTCCTTCGGACTCGTCGTCGCGGTTTTCCAGTGGGGTTGGGGAAGTTCCTTGATCAACTCCGGCACCGGACCCGTGGAATCGTTCCTGCCGACGATCATGATCGCCATACTCTTCGGCCTCTCGATGGACTACCAGGTCTTCTTAGTGTCGCGAATGCACGAGGAGTGGCTCAATACCGGCAGCAACGAAGAGGCCATCAACCGGGGCCAGGCCAACACCGGACGCGTGATCTCGGCTGCGGCGCTCATCATGATCTGCGTCTTCTTCTCCTTCGCCTTCGGGGGCCAGCGCATCATCGCCGAATTCGGTATCGGCCTCGGCGGCGCGGTGTTGATGGACGCCTTCATCTTGCGTACGGTGCTCGTGCCGGCGCTGATGCACTACTTCGGCAACGCCAACTGGTACTTCCCGAAGTGGCTCGACCGAATCGTGCCCCACGTCGCGGTCGAAGCGACCGAGGACGTCGCGATCTAACCCTTAAGAATCCTCTAAATGCTTAGGGTTTTTGACATTGCCGTCGTTGTCCGATGCGCTGCTCGCCAGTAAGTTCTCTATAGGGCCGAAAGAGGGATTCACGTGTTCATGCAAAGACAGACTCACGTTGGACCCTTCGGACCCAACGGCGGACCTTTTGGTCGTGTCTTCAACGGAGGTCCCGATTGGGGCTTCGGAATATCGAGGTTGATCATCATGATCCTGTTTCTCATCGTCATCGGCGCGATCGCGTACTTCGTCATCCGCCACTTCGACCACGCACAGATGCACCAGCACTCCCACGTCAACGCCGCAGGCGGTGGGGCTTCGTCGGACAGCGCGGCGGCTGACGTCTTGAAGATGCGATTCGCCAAAGGTGAGATCGACGAAGACGAGTTCACTCGACGAATGAACACGCTGAAGGACCATCTGTCGGTTAGTTGACACGTTCGCGGTACGTGATCGCGCGACGTTCGGTTCTCCGTTTGACCCCTTACGAGTGCTTGTCCTCGATCTCCCAGGCGTGATCGAGCACGTGCCAGGCGATTCGTCGAAGCGAATACCGCGGTGGCCAACCTCCGTCGGGAGAGCCGGCGAGCAACGTCGCTGAGACAGTGATGCGCTGATCGGCCCAGGGAGTTCGAGGCGGGACCCGCGTGCCCAGTTTCGAGCAGTAGTGACGCTCGGCTTCTCGCACGTGGTCGACGATGCCGTCACGGTCGCGGCCCCCACCACGAGGACCCTTCGTCAACTTCGCGGGAGAAGATTTCACGGCGGAGTCGAAGTACGCCCAGCAATCGTTCAAGACCGTGACTTGACGCTCGAGGTCACGTTTCGTGATCGGCTCTGAGTCCCAGGGTGACACCAGAGCGGGCGCACCGAAGTCGGTCGTCGCGTTGCCGCGAACCGAGCCCACCACTTCGAGCTTGCCGGGCTTGAAGGGCGCCGAGAGCACCGCGGCGTAACGATCTTGATAATCGAGCAGGCCTTCGAGCGCCAGGTCGGTCGACTTCGCGCGCCGACACCATCCGGGCCAGTCGATCGCCGCAGCAAAGACCGAGCTCTTGCCTTCTTCAAAGTAGACGCGCGTCGCCACCGTTCTCCTAGCTCGCCACGACTCAACCTAATGACAGGCTGCGACAACGTCGTAGGTAAGGTGAACCACGTTCACCGCGGAAGGACCCGGTGTCACGAGTGAAGGACGATCAATGGCGACAACCCGTAACGCACGAGCTCATTGGGAAGGCACGCTTCTCGAGGGCCAAGGAACGGTCGAACTGACCTCGAGTGGCATCGGCACCTACCCCATCACGTGGGCATCCAGGGCCGAAACACCCGACGGTCGCACGAGTCCCGAAGAACTGCTCGCCGCGGCCCACGCGTCGTGCTTCTCGATGGCGCTCTCGAACGGGCTCGCGAAGAGCGGCAATACCGCGATCTCGCTCAATACCTCGGTCGAGGTCGACTTTCAGCCCGGCACCGGGATCACCGAGATTCGCATCACCGTTTCGGGTGAGGCCGATAATCTCGACGCCGAAGGCTTCAGGGCCGCCGCCGAAGATGCCAAGGCCAACTGTCCGGTCTCCAAGGCGCTCGCCGCAGTGCCATCGATCAAGTTGAGCGTCGTCTAAAGGAATCGTCGCAGGACCATGAATGGGAGCCGCGACGACGGAAGTGCCACCGACTCCGAGTCGCGACTCCCCACGTCAGACACTCAACAAGCGAATGGCGCCAGTGTCCGTCTCATTACCGCCCGGATTCTCGGCCTCGTCGGCATCGTCCTCTACAACTGGTGGATATGGGTTCTCGTCGCGACGAATCTGCTCACTGACACCGACGAGTTCTTCAGTGACTTAGAGGCGACGGGCCGCCCCGACGCCACCCTCTTCCAACATTTCGACCTAGCGGCGGGTTTCGTTCTGCTGGTCGCCTTGCTCCTGCGCGGTCCGTGGGGTCCCAAGGGAAAGCGAAAGGAGTGGCGCTGGTTCTTGTTGTTCGCAGTTGCGAGCGCAGTGGGCGGTCACTACAGCTACGCCTGCCCTGAAGGATTGAGCCCCGCCTGTCGAAACGCCGAGTGGCATTTGCAACTTCCCTCGCATCACTACGTGCACGTCGTCTCAGGCATCGTCGAATTCGCCGCCATGACGATCGCGGTTTATCTCGCGTGGAAGCGGACACGCGAGGACTCCGGTTGGGTGGCACGAAGTGTAAAGGCCACCGCGGTCACGATGTTGATTGGTTACCCTTTGTTGGCCGTCGCCTACCTAACGGACAACTTCGGTGCGGTCGTCGAGCCGATCTTCTTCGTGTGTTTCTCGGTGATGGTCGCGGTCGAACAGTTGGAGCCGAGACGACGTCCGATGGAATCGAAGGCGACGCCGGTCAGTTGATCGCCGTAGCCGGCACCGCTTCGACGTAGTTGACCAGTTCCAGCTTCTCGGACGTGCCGGTCAAGTACGCGACGGCCGCCGAGACCATCAACAACAGTGCCGAAGCGATCAGCGCGATGTCGAGGCCGTGCGTGAGGGCACCGTAGGCGGCTTTGATGACCTTATTAATGGTCCCTTGGAACGCCTTTCGGGTGGCGGGATTGAGGCCCGCTTCGGCCGACGCCGTCTGTCCGGTCGTTACGGCCGTAATGACCAATTGTCGATAGGCCGCCGGAATACCCAGCTGGATCAGCCGCGCGGTCAGATTGACCGTCAACTGACCGTTCACGATGGAGCCGAGAATCGCCACGCCGGCGACGGCGCCGAGTTCGCGACTGGTGTTGACAGCCGACGAGGCCATACCAGAATTCGACGCCGGTAGAGACGACAGCGCG
>Ga0307374_10001367_pt1 | contig 45169 bp, 46 predicted proteins | sample OX3MG_FD_202532 | JGI IMG/M metagenome (GOLD analysis project Ga0307374, IMG submission 202532) | Soil microbial communities from Risofladan, Vaasa, Finland - OX-3 | ecosystem: Environmental > Terrestrial > Soil > Coastal area > Acid sulfate soil | place: Finland: Risofladan, Vaasa | collected...
ACCCGGTGGCCACGGCGTCGGCAAAGGCGAAGGTGGCGAGGGCCATGTACAGATCGCGGAGGCGGATGGCCGGGAGGGCGATGAGCGCCCCCACCCCGGCACACACCACCGTGGCCGCCAGCAGTCCGAGCAGCGAGCCTCCCCCGGCGATCTTCCCCATGACGAACGCCCCGATCCCCATGAAGGAGAATTGGCAGAGCGAGATCTGGCCCGAGTATCCGGTGACCAGCACCAGCGACAGCGCCACGATCCCCAGGCTCATGACGATCCCGCCCAACGCCAGAATGGTCGTGCCGTTGAACTGGGTGCTCTTGAAGACGACGGAGACCACCACGGCCAGCAGGAAGAAGATGGCTCCGGCCACCAGCGACTCCTTGCCCCCGGCCACCCGCGGCGCCCGCATGGTGGTGAGGCGGCCCACGGCCCGCAACCGCACCGATGGCAGGGTGACCAGGGCGATGAACAGGAACACCATCGGGAGTGCCAAGGTGATGTCGGGCACCAGACTCTGTGGCACGTGGGGCAGGACGTAGTTGATGACGTAGTTCTCGGCCAGGCCGATGCCGATGGCGGCCACGAAGGTGACCGGAATGTTCCGGAGCCGACCGACGATGGCAGCGGCGTAGCCGTTGACCACGAGCAGGGTCATCGCCTCGATGCTGATGCCGGTGGTCTGGGTCGGGGCCAGCAGCACGCCGGCCAGTGCCGCCATGGCAAAGCCCAGTATCCATCCGTACTGGCTCATCCGGTTGGGGGAGGCACCGGACATGGCCAGCAGGTCGGGATCATCCACCACCGCGCGGAGGGCATAGCCGGTGCGGGTGGAGTAGAAGAGCGCCCGGAGCCCGATCGCCACCAACACGGCGACGCCGATGATCAGGACCTCCTGATATTGGATGTTGATGCCGACGAAGCCGAAGAGGCCCGAGACCATCGGCTGCACGCTCCGCTGGGTGCTCGGGTTCCAGATGATGGCGGCCAGGCCGGTGAGGATCACCATCAAACCCAGGGTGACCATGACCGGTCGCTCGGGGGACGCGCCGTGGAGCCGGCGCATGAGGCCCCGCTCCACCAGGCCACCGGCGATCGGTGCCCCGACCAGCATGATGATCACCAGAGCCAGCACGACCGGCACGCGCTCCACCACGACCAGTTCCCAGTAGCAGAACGCCGCGATCATCCCCACCGCCCCCTGGGCGAAGTTGAAGACCCCCGAGGTGGTGTAGGTCACCACCAGGCCGGTGGCGGCAATGGCGTACCCGGCCCCGAGCATGATCCCGAACACGGTGTACTGGAGAAAGTTGCTCACCGAACCATCCTCGTCACCCGGTGCATCACATCACGAGCCTGTGCGTGCTCTCAACCGGTTCAGGAGGCCGGTGGGGTCACGTACTGGTAGTCGCAACGGTACCCGTTGGTTGTGCTGGTCACCGCCGGATCGTCCAGTCGCTGGAAGTCGCCGTTGGCCACCTGACCGAGCAGGTAACAGTTGCCCACCGTCTTGGCGGCAGGATTGGTCGGGGCGATGATGTTGCCGGCGTCGAAGGTGGTGATCTTCGACAGGGCCTGCAACAGAGAACCCCGGCTCGGGTTGGAGCCCGCGCCCTTGAGGCCCTGGGCGAAGAGCTGGGCCGACACCCAGCCGTACATCGTGAAGAGGTCGGCGTGAAACCCCGGTGAGGCTTCCTGGACCCAGTGGTTGAAGGTGCTGACCGCCGGGATGGCCGACGAGTCCTGACCCAGGTACAACGAGTAGTTCTGATCAAGGAAGTCGCCGTTCACCGCGGCGGCACCGCCCGACGACGGGACCAGCTGGCTGCTGTAGCTGGCCGCGCCCAACACCACGGTGGGATGGAAGTTCTGTTGGACCAGGGCCTTCAGGACGCCGGACGTGTAGAGCTCGGGCATCTGGTCGAGGAACAGGATCTTCACCCCGTCGTTCTTCATGGTGATGACGTTCTGGGTGAAATCGGTCTGCGACGTGGCGTAGGTGGCGTCGTAGATGATCTTGTAGCCGACCTTCTCCATGACGTACTTCTCACCGTTCCATGCCGTGGCGGCCGACGGCGAGCTGGCCAGCAGGCTGGCGGTCTTCGGGATCTCTTGCGGGAACTTCTTGGCGAAGTACTGCAGGGGGCCCTCCTCCCAGCCGTCGCCCAAGGGGACCGCGCTGTAGACATTGGGCAGCGTGTTGGTGGCGGGGTCGAGGACCACCGACACGTCGGGCATCCCCGGGTTCTTCTTCAACAGCGAGCCCCCGTAGTTGTCCTGGAGCGAGAAGCTTCCGACCATGGCGAAGTCGTTGTTGATGCCGTTCTGGGTGGCCTGCAGGTTGCCCGAGCCGCTGAAGTTGTCGTCGCCGTTCTCGACGACGAGCTTCCGTCCGTTGACCCCGCCGGTCGAATTCACGTAGTCGGCATAGGCCTGGGTGCCCACCTGGGCCCCCTTGAAGAGGCCGCCGATGGCGAGGGTGGACACATTGCCCACCTTGACCGAGGTGGCGTCGATGCCGGTGTGGTCGGAGAAGGCACTGGACGGGATCTTCGAGCCACCCGAGCTGCCGCCCCCCGTCGTCGTGGTGGACGACGAATTGGTGGAGCTGCATGCCGCGGCTGTGGTCGCCAACACGACCATCCCCAGCACGGCGAGGCGCGTCTTCCACGTTGCAGAACCCAAGGCTCCCCCTTGTACTCGTGATGCGCCTGCGTCGGCCCTCGACGACCCGGCCTGGCCACTTCTGAATATGTGACTCTACGTCAGAAACTCGGCTCCGTGTCCAGCACCGCTGGTCAGGGAGCCGGCCCGCTCAAGCCGGGGGCAGGCCCGCCGGGGCATCGGCAACGGCCCGAATCCTCATGCCCTCGAGGAATCGGATCGCCCCCATCGTGGTGTGCCGGCATCGGATCGACGCCAGGACGTCGAAGGCGTGCTGGGCCCGGGGAAGCTCGACGTAGGCCACCGGGGCCCGGGACACCAGCCGGAGCTGCGAGACGAAGTGCCGGGCCACCGCCAGAGGCACCAGGGTGTCGTTGGTGCCGTGGAAGACCAGCATGGGAGGGGCGCCCGCGGTGACCCGGTGGTCCGGCGAGGCCTGCTCGAACAGACGCGGGTCGTCGGACCTGGTGGTCTTCATCACCCGTCGCTCCAGAAGGTCGAGGGTGCCGGACCCGTAGGCCCCCGATCGGGCCGGATCCCCGGTCATGTCGTAGACGCCGTAGAAGGGAATGCACGCGTCCACCGAGGTGTCCTGGTCCTCGAAGCCAGGTTGCCACTCGGGCTCGTTCGGAGTGAGGGCCAGCAACGAGGACAGATGCCCGCCGGCCGAGCCGCCCGAGACGGCGATGAACCCGGGGTCTCCCCCGTACTCGGCGATGTGCTGGCGCACCCAGGCCACGGCCCGTTTGCAGTCGACGATGTGGGCGGGCCACGTGGCCCGTGGGCTCAACCGGTAGTTGATGGCCACGCACACCCAACCCCGCTGGACCAGCTCGTGCATCATGGGGATACCCTGCTGGCGCTTGTCCCCGATCATCCAGGCGCCCCCGTGGATGTAGACGAGCACCGGCGCCCGCTCCGGCACAACTCCTCGCCTGGTCAGGATGTCGAGTTTGTGGCGGTAGTTGCCGTCACCCCAGTAGTCGATGTTCCGGGTCCGGCGGATCCCCCGAAATCGGAACGGAACGGCGATCAGGAGGTGCCACCAGTGGTTCCACGCCGGGTCGAGGTCGAGCCCCTCCACTGCGATCGCCCCACCCGTAGCCCCCTCCAGCGCCCCGTCCACCAGGGCCCGGGAACGGCCGGCGACCGCGGCCAAGCGGAGAAAGCCGACCCACGACACCACGGCGATGGCGAGTCCCACCCACCCGGGCCAGGAACGGAGGACGCCGTTGACGATGAACGCCACGGTGCCGGCCACCTCGAGGGCGCAGAGATGCATCGGCAACTCGCCGGGGATCCATCCCATGGCGAAACTGGCCACCGTGAACGGCTCCCGGCGCAGGGGAAAGAAGGCGTTGACCACGAGGATCCCGAAGGCAATGCTGACAGCAAGGAAGACCCAGGCCACCCCTCCATACAACACGGTCTGGCCATCCAGGTGAAACCACTCGACGCCGGGGCGGCCCAGTCGATGGTCTGCGGTCGGGTGGACACAGGGGGAAGGAGTACCGGTGGAACAGCTCAGTGGTCTCGACGCCAGCTTCCTCTACCTCGAGACCCCGAGCCTCCACATGCACATCTCCCTCACCCTGATCTTCGACCCCTCGACCGTGCCGGGGGGCTACTCCTTCGAGACCATGAAGCGGTCGATCGCCGCTCGCATCCCGTGTGCCCCGGTCTTCCGACGGCGGCTGGTGGAAGTGCCGTTCCGGCTCGGGCACCCGGTGTGGGTGGACGACTCGGGGTTCGACATCGACTATCACGTCCGGTTGGCCGCGGTGCCCCGCCCGGGTGGGCTACGCCAGCTGGCCGATCTGGCCGGGGACATCTCGGGCCGTCAGCTCGACCGGTCGAAGCCCCTGTGGGAGATGTGGGTCGTCGAGGGCCTGGCCGATGAGCGGATCGGCCTCATCGCCAAAATGCATCATTCGACGGTCGACGGCGTCTCCGGTGCCGCACTGCTCTCGGTGCTGTTCGACCTCGAGCCCGAGCCCGGGCCCGACGCGGTGCCTCCCGAACAACCCTCGGACGCACGGGTCCCCTCGGGCTTCGAGCTGACGAGCCGGGCCCTGGTGGCCCGGTCCCTGCGGCCGTTTGAGATCACCCGGGACATCGTCCGAACCGGACACCGGGTCCTCGATGTCCGGCGAGTCCGCCAAGAGCCGGAGCACCGCGGTCCGACCGCCAAAGCGGCACTGCCGTTGTCGGCTCCACGGACCTCGTTCAACGGTTCACTGACCTGGCGCCGGAGTGTGGCGCTCAGTGCCATCGGCCTCGACGACGTGAAACGGCTGAAGAAGGCCACCGGAACGACGGTGAACGACGTCGTGCTGGCGGTGTGCACCGGCGCCCTCCGCTCCTTCCTGTTGGAGGGCGACGAGTTGCCGGACAAGCCACTGGTGGCGGTGGTACCGGTGTCGGTCCGGCCCGACATCGACTGCCCGAAGGGCTCCAACCAGATCTCGTCGATGTTCGTGCAGCTGCCGGTGGAGCTGGAGCGACCCATCGATCGCCTGATGGCCATCCACGACGGGACCAAGGGGGCCAAGGAGGAGCACAACGCACTCGGGGCCGACACCCTGCTCAACTGGGCGGAGCACGCCACTCCCAGTGTCTTCGCCTCCGCCGCCCGGCTCTACTCGCGGATGCGGCTGGCCGACCGCCACCGGCCCATCGCCAACCTGGTGATCTCCAACGTACCGGGCCCGGACTTCCCCCTCTACCTGGCCGGTGCCGAGCTCGAGGCCGGCTTCCCACTCGGGCCGGTCATGGAGGGCATGGGGGTGAACATCACCATCATGAGCTACCAGGGTGTCCTGTACTGGGGGATCATGGCCAGCCCCGATACCATCCCCCGGGTCTGGGACCTGACCGCGGCCATTCCCATCGCGCTGGACGAGCTCCTCGACGCGGCCGGGGAGTCTCCGGCCACCTACCGGTCGGCGGCGGCGCTGGCGGCCGTGCGGGCATCGGGGATCGGGATGGCCGAGCCCGCGCCCTGACGTCGGCCGGTCGATCAGGGTGCGCTGGCCACCGTCATCGAGGATGCGCCCGGGCACACCGGAATGGGCCGCCCGAAGGTCTGTGGGCCGGGTCGATAGGGGATCACCGAGTCGAAGTCGTCGACGATGAACGCACCGGTCGGGCCCGGACCGAGCACGATGTCGGTGGGGTGCCGGGTACCCGACGAGGATGTTCCCGACGGTTGCTCCGGCAACCGGACGGGTTGCGGTGGAGTGGCGAAGGTGGCCACGACGACGGGGTTGACCCAGTTGTTGGCCGAGTCGACCACCAGCAACGAGGTCCCGTCAGGAATGACAGCGAGCGCAGCCGGGTCGGCGATACCGAACGCGTCGAAACCCGTTGCCGCCCGAGCCGACCCGGTCGCGGTGGCGATGGGCAGCACCCGTCCCCCGAAGCTGGGCGGCCCCTGACCGACGACGTAGACGGTGGACCCGTCGGCGGTCACGGCGATGCCGTGCGGTGAGTACACCGACGACACCGACAGACCGGTCGGGATCTCCGCTCCGGCCGAGCCGCGAGCGGTGTCGACCGGAAAGACTCCCCCGGCAACCAGCGCGTAGAGCGTGGTCGACCTGGGGTCGAGCGCCATCCCGACGATGGTGTTGCCCGGCCCGAGCTGGAGCGGTCGGCCCACCTGACGGGTGACGGCATCGACGGGGACGATGGTGCTGCCGCTCGCAGCCAGCACCGAGCGCCCTCCGGCGAGGACGACGATGGCATGGGTCCCCCCCTGGCCCGGTATGGCAATGGGCGGCTCCGCTCGTTGGGCGGTGAGGTCGATCGGGACGACCACGTTCTGGACCTGGGCGTCCGATGTCACCACATAGGCCCATCGGCCGTCGGGGGACGCGGCGATGGCGAAGTTGCCGAGGGCCGGAGTGCCCGAGATCGGCAGGGGGATGGGGGCTTCCGCGGTGTGGGTGGCCAACTCCACCGGGGTCACCGCGGTTGGGCACACCACGTAGCCCACCGCGCCGGCCGGTGCCAGCGAGGCTCCCGGCACCGGACCGGGCTGAGGACTGGCGAACGCCGAACAGCCGGACAGCACCGCCGCTACCGCTCCCCCGAGCGCTGCGCCACGGCAGCGGGAAGAGGTGATCCGATTCCGGACGGAACGTGGTCGTGCAGCCATGGCGGGTCTGACCATAGCGACGGGCATCTCGGGGCGGTGCGACCCGTCGATGCGATCGATGTGGGCGGGGAGCCGGTCGGCTCAGGTGTGTTGGTAGTTCGGGACACCCTCGACTTCGAATGCGAACTCATCGACGTAGCACCACCACCACTCCTCACCCGGTTCGAACGACTGGATGAGGGGATGACCGGACGCATCGAAATGACCGGTGGCATGGTGGCCGGGTGAGTTGTCACAACAGCCGACATGCCCACAGATCATGCACATGCGGAGATGCACCCACTGGCCGCCTTCACGCAGGCAGTCCTCGCAGCCGTCGGCCGAAGGAGACACCTCCTGCACCTGGTCGAGATGGTGACAGAACTCCTCGGGGTCGGTCATGGGCTTCTCCTCGGACCCGCTGGCGATCGCTCGTCGATACGAAGCGGTGCAACGATGGTACCGGGCCACTCCCGCGGCCAGACCGGTCATCCGCCGTGGGAGCTCAGCCGGCCCGATCCGGGGACCCGATGGCCTGGACGGCGAGGGGCACCGGCATGGCTCCGCTTCCGGCCAGCGCGTTGTGGAACTCCTTCAACCCACCTCCCGCGGCCAACCAGTCGTCGCGGGCCCGTTCGATGGCCATGGCCCCTGTCAGGTAGGCCGACGCCTGGGTAGGCCACGCGCAGTAGCGGGCCACCTCCGATCGCGCCGTCGGGAGAGGCACCAGCACCTTCTCGCGCATGAACGTCACCGCCTGGTCGACGGACATCTCTCCGGTATGGAGTGAGGTGTCGACCACGATTCGGGCGGCTCGGAACAGCCGGGCCTCGAGCTGGCCGAGCTCCTGCTCGGGCGTGAAGAAGCCCGCGTCCCGCATCATCCCCTCGACGTAGAGCGCCCATCCCTCCACGAAGTAGTCGGAGGTGAAGACCCGCCGGAGGGGACGGGCCTCTTTGATGGTCATGAGGTGCCAGTGGTGCCCGGGGTAGGCCTCGTGGACCGCGGTGGTGGCAATGGAGTAGTCGGCGTTGCTCTCGAGGAGGCCGGTGACCTCCTCTGCATCGTGATCGTCCACCGGATAGGGCACGAAGAAATGGCCTACCCGGGACGGCTCGAACATGGGCGGCGCGATGTAGCAGGCCACCGCCAACGCCGCCCGCACCGACATGGGCGCGGGCATCACCAGGCAGCGCTCGTCGGCCGGGTCGGTCACCAACCCACGGTCGGTCATGAACCGGCGGGCCTCGAGGCAGATGGCCTCGTAGTCGTCCCGCATGCCGTCAATGGTCGGTGCATGCGCCAGCTGGAGCCTCCGGATGACGGTGGGCCAGTCGTCGGCACCACCGGAGATCCTCGAGGCGACCTCGGCCATCTGGCTCTCCACGCGGTGATACTCCTCCCACCCTCTCCGCCGCAGCTCCCGAAGATCGATGTCGAGGAGCTCGGCCCGCTCGAGCACGATGTTGTAGCGGTCCTCGCCGAATTCGAACGTGCCCGTGCAGGTGGGTGCCAGCGCCCCGAGGAAGCGGGCGAATGCCTCGTAGGCGCGGGCCCCGATCTGACCCGCCGACCGGAGGCGTTCCTGATTGGCGGGGTGAGACGCCAGTTGGGCCACCTCATGGCGGGCGAACCCGATGTTGGCCACGCACTCGGCCAGGCTCCGCTCGATGATCAGGCGGCTGGCCAGTGCGGGGTCGATATTCCGCTCGGCGTCGCGCAGGACGCTGCCGATTCCTTCGAGCCTGGCCACTGCGCTGTCGGTCAGCTCGTCCTCGGGGCGCAGGGCCATCAGGAAGAGCTCGGTGATGCCCGTCTCGAGGTACCCCTCCGGCGAACGCCGCCATTCCTCCCAGCCGGCCAGGGCCACCCGATGGTCCATCGCCGCCATGGCCAACGACCGATCGATGGCCTGCTCGGGGGAGAGACTGTCGGGGTCCACCCGGGTGAAGCGCTCCAGCCAGGCCCGGTCATCGGACCGGCGCCGCTCGAACCCGGCTGCGCTCCGGTCGTCGAGCCGGTGGTCGAAGCCGCGGCGGCCGAGGGCGGAGGCCATGCGGGGCGACTCCTCGAACTCACGGTCCAAGAGCTCGTCGATCAGCGCGTCGAAGGTCTCGGAGGATGGGGCCACCACCACGATCATAGAAACGCAGTTCGTCGACGGGGAACCGGCGATAAGGTCCCCCGATGTGAGCACCCCGCTCCGCCACCGGGCCGGTCGCCGCGTGTCGAGGATTCGGAACCTTTGGACCGTGGTGGCGGTGACCATGGCCTTGGTCATCGGACTGACCGGGTCAGCGGCAGCTGCGTCGAGCCCGGCGCATCCTTCTGCCAGCCCCACTGCTCCGGTCGATCTCGCCACCCCCGTCGACTGGTCCCACAGCACCCCACCCGCGTCCGACATCGTGCGATCGGGTCATGCGCGCATCGAGGTGCTGAGCCCGACCCTCCTCCGGCTCGAGTACTCGCCGACAGGTATGTTCGAGGACAGCCCGACCGTCAACGCCGTCAACCGGCGGATGGGGGCGCCGGACTACCGCGTCCGGGTGTCCGGGGGTTGGCTCACCCTCCAGACCAGTCGGACCACATTGCGCTACCGAGTGGGATCGGGACCCTTCTCGGCCGCCAACACCTCGGTGCGCCTCGCGGTGGCCGACGGCACCAGCACGGTGCAACCCACCTGGGACTGGGAGTGCCCGTTCGACCAGACCTGCCAAGCCGGTGCCGCCTCGTTGACCGGCGGCGCCGCCCTGAGTCAGAACCTGCCCGGCTACCAGAGCAGTGCGGGCTACGTGGGCTACCTCTTCCGGCCGGGGGCTGCCGTCACGTGGAAGGTGCTGGGCGCACCGGCCGGGCCGGCCCAGCTGTCGGTCCGCTACACCAACGGTGCCAACCCCCTCCTCACGCCGACGAGCACCATCGATCTGGTGGTCAACGGCCGTCGGATCACCACCCTGGCTGCCGCGCCCACCACCAGTGCGACGCCGTGGTCGACACTCACCACCACGGCCCCGCTGCAGTCGGGCACCAATTCGGTGCAGCTCGTCACCAGCTCGGCCGACAATCTGACCCTCGGCATCGACTCCTTGTCGGTCGGCCCGGCAAACACCCCCACCCCCACCCCCGCACACACCGACCCACTGGGTGGATGGATCCGCGGCTTCGACACCTCCACCTACGGATCGGACCCGACCTGCCCGGCGGGAAGTGCCGGCTCCACCTGCCTGGCCCCCCTCGAACCGCTGCATACGGACGGCCTGCTCGACGGCGCCGGATGGCGGTTGCTGGACGACACCCGGAGCGGCGTGTGGAACCGGCAGGGCTGGGTCCAGCCTCGACCGTCGAACGGAGACGCAGAGGACGGGTACCTGTTCGCTTACGGTCATGACTACGCTGGCGCGCTGCACACCCTGGCCCGGCTGACCGGTCCTGCCCCGCTCCTCCCCCGCTCGCTCTTCGGGGTCTGGTATTCGGACTTCACCCCTTACTCCAGCAGTGCCATCGAGAGCTCCCTGCAACCGGCGTTCGCACAGCACGGGGTGCCACTCGACACCTTGTCCCTCGACACCGACTGGAAGGCCCCGAACAGCTGGAACGGATGGGAGTGGGACCCTTCCCTGTTCCCGGATCCGGGGTCCTTCCTCCGGTGGGCGAAATCCCACGCCATCGGCGTCACCTTGAACATCCACTCCAGCATCCAGAACGACGATCCCAAACTGCCGGCGGCCCAGCGCATCGCCGGGACGACGCTCGCCACCTCCAACCCGGCCTGCTCGGCCGGGCCGTGCAAGGTCTGGGACTGGAGCAAGGTGCCCCAGGCCGAGTCGAACTTCGCCCTCCAACGGAGCTTCGAGCAGCAGGGCGTGGCCTTCTGGTGGCTGGACTGGTGCTGCGACGAGTCGACGGTGACCATGCCGGGGCTCACGCCCGACTCGTGGATCGGCCACCTCTACGCCCAGCAGATGGTGAACGGAGGCAACCGTGGATTCGTGCTGGCCCGCGTGGGGTCGTCCAACGACTACCCCGAGCAGGTGTACCCGGCGGGGCCGTGGTCCGACCACACCTCGGCCATCGCGTTCACCGGCGACGCCTGGGGCACCTGGAACACCCTGGCCCGGGAGGCCGCACTGACACCGGACGAGGCCACCATCGGCGAGCCGTATGTGAGTGACGACATCGGCAGCTTCCTCGGGCCCCCACCGCGTGGGACCCAGGACCCGCCGGACCTCTACGCCCGGTGGGTCCAGTTGGGGACGTTCCAGCCCATCCTGCGGCTGCACTCCTTCGACCAGAACCGGCTGCCGTGGCAGTACCCGCAGCCGGTGGCCGGCATCGCCTCGGACTTCCTCCGGTTGCGTGAGGCCCTGGTCCCCTACACCTACACCCTGGTCGCCGGGGCCCACACCGACGGTCTGCCCATGACCCGCCCGCTGTACCTCGACTACCCCGACCAGGCCGCGGCCTACGCCAACCCCGGGGAGTACCTCTACGGGCCCGACATGCTGGTGGCACCGGTCACCGCCCCGGGCAGCGTGGCCGACACCACGGTGTGGTTCCCTCCGGGGCGTTGGGTGGACTACTTCACCGGGGCCACCTTCACCGGCCCCTCCAGCAACACCCTGTCGGTCCCGCTGGGTCGGATGCCGGTCTTCGTCCGGGCCGGGGGGATCATCCCCGAGCAGTCGGCGTCGGCCGGTGCGTCGGGGGTGCCGACCGGTCGTACGGTGCTCAAGGTGTTCTCCGGGTCGCCGGGATCATTCAACCTCTACGGCGACAGTGGAACCGGATTGGGATACACGACGGGCGCGTCCACCGAGACGTCGATCACCGACTCCCCCGGTGCCACGGCCGGAGGCGGCCGGGTGCCGGCGTCCCACGTGACGATCGGGCCCGCTCGCGGGCACTACCCCGGTGAGCCGGCGTCAACCGCCTATCAGGTGGAGATGATCGACCTGACCCGACCCACCCAGGTGACGCTGAACGGCCGACCACTGGATGAGGTGGCGACGAGCTCGACAGCTGCCGGTTGGTACTACCGCACCGACACCCAGACCGTGGTCATCGACACTCCCGCCAGGCCCGCCTCCGGGACGGTCAGTGTGATCGCCACCGGCGCAGCGCCGGTCGACCGTTCCGAGCCGGTTCCATCGTCGTCGTGAACCGCACCGGGCGGCAGGAACCTCCACCGTTCGCCGGGGAGGAGGTCCGGGCGGCACTGGTACGCCAGTGGCAGGCCATCGGCGCTGCCGTCCCGGGCATCGAGCTCGACCGGCCGAGTCGGGTCGATGGCTGGCGGAACCGGGAGGTGCTCGCCCACCTCTATGTCCAGCCGATCATGCTCGGTCGCTTCCTCGAGACGTCCGGCGAGGTCCGATCGCCGGCGTTGACCGCCACCACGAACCTGGCCGGGACCCGATCGTTCGGCGCGGCGATCGACACGTCAGCCAGGGAAGGGGCGGCACTGGGGAAGGCCGACCTGGCGGCGTCGGCCGAGCGGGTCCTTCCCGCCCTGCTGGCGGCCGACCTCGGTTCCTCTGTCGTGACGGTGCAAGGCTCGATCCTCCTCGTCGACTACCTGGTGACCCGATGCGTGGAGGCGGTGGTGCACGGTGGTGACCTGATCGACCCGGTCGAGCCCGATCCGGTGGCGCAGTCCGTCGCGGCCCGGGCCCTGATGGACGTGCTTGCCACCACGGCACCGGACCTGGTGACGGTGGCCGAGTCCCAACCGATGCCGGACTGGATCGACCTCGCCACCGGCCGGAGGGTGGGCGCCGGCGCCCTGGCCCAGGTGCTGCCGGTGATGGCCTGATAATGCACGGGCCGACGACCACCACCGCCAGGTAGTCGACCATACGAGCACCGGGTCCGGCCGCCGCCTACGTTGTCCGGACGGAGGCGCACGGTGCGGTCCCGGATGAGGCGCCAGGCTGACCCACAAGGAGCAGACGATGGACATACGACGAGTTGCCACCGGTCACGACCGTGACGGCAAGGCCGTGTTCGTGAGCGACGAACAGGTGCCACCGCTCACGCTGTCGCTCATGCCGGGCATGGAGTTCCACCGCCTGTGGGGATCCGACACGACCGTCACGTTTCCGGACTCCGGGGCAAGACCGGCGAGCGAGCGCTACTTTCCGCCTGTCGGAGGATTCCGATTCGGCTTCTTCACCATTCCCCCTGACCGTGACGCCGCCATCCCGGCCGATCTCGACCTGGGAGCGGCGTTCTCCGAGTTCGCGGAGAAGCTGCCGGGGATGGCGGACTACGTGGAGTTGGACAACCCCGGCATGCACACCACCGACACCGTCGACTACGGGGTCGTGATCAGCGGCGAGGCTGTCCTCGAGCTCGACGACGGGGCCGTGGTGACGCTCACCGCCGGCGATTCCTACATTCAGAATGGCACCCGCCACCGGTGGTCCAACCCGGGAGCCGTACCTGCGGTCATCGCCATCACGCTGATCGGAGCGCACCACGACAACGTCCCGCCCAGCGGATAGGGCCTCCATCGGTGGCCGGCCAGGTTCACGCGCCGCCGGGGGCGCCCCCCTGCCGCCAGGACCGCAACCGGTCCGCCATCTGTCGGTAGCGCGACACCGGAATCAGATGGATGCCGTCGAACACGCCTGACGCCCGGATCCGGTCGATGAGGTCGCAGGCGATCTCGACTCCTGCATCGCCATCACGGTCGAGCTGATCGACGATCTGGTCCGGAACGGCCAGCTCCGGAATGTCGATGGACAGCTTCCGCGCCATCGACGCGCTGGGGATGACCATCACACCGGCGAACACCGGACCGGCAAATTCGATCGATGCCCGCCATTCGATGAGGGAACGGGCAGAGAAGGAGACCTGCGCCAGCAGAACATCGGCATCCTGCTTCCACGTCGGCAATGGTCGCAGACCGGATGTGACGCCGAGCCGGAGTGGTCCCTCGATGTCGGCCCTCGCCGCGAATCGGCGAGCCCCGGTCACCATCGCCCTGACGGTGAGGTCGTCCGACCGCTCCCCTGTCTCGGGCCGGTCCCCGTAGACGAAGAGGAACTCCTTGATCCCGTAGGCCGCGGCGGTCAGCAGATCCCGCTCGAACCCCAGGACGTTCCGATCGCGGGCGTTGATGCACGCGATCGACCGACCCCCCATCAGCTCGACCTCGTGGGCCACGGCAATGCTGGAGACCGTGGCCCGGCCGATGTGGTTGTCAGGGATCAGGAATGCATCGGCGATGCCGCTCAGCGCTCCCACCTGGCGTCGCACATGGGTGAGGTCCGGCCGGGTGGCTGGCTCGATCTCACAGATGACCTCGAAGTCTCCCAGCACCATGACGAGACGATAGGTCGAGGTGGTCGCACCGTCCATGACACGATTCGGGCTCACCCGTGGTGTCAGGATGACGCCATGGATGTCGGACTTCACGCCATCGGAATTGGTAGTGGCGCCGACCCCTCGGTGATCAGGGCGGTGGCTGGCGAGGCCGATGCCGTCGGGTTCTCGACGCTCTGGTCGGGAGAGCACGTCGTGATGGTGGACCGACCCCATTCGAAGTACCCGTATGCCCCCGATGGTCAGATCGCCGTGGCGCCCGACGCCGATTGGCTCGATCCCCTGGTGGCCCTGGCCTTTGTGGCGGCAGCCACGACACGGATCCGGGTGGCGACGGGCATCCTGCTGCTTCCTCAGCACAATCCGGTCGTGGTGGCCAAGCAGGCGGCCAGCATCGATGTCCTCTCCGGCGGGCGATTCATGCTCGGGGTGGGCATCGGATGGTCATCCGAGGAGTTCGCTGCCCTCGGGGTGCCCTTTCGGGGGCGATCGAGGCGGACCCGGGAGGCCGTCGAGGTGATGCGAACGTTGTGGCGCGAGGACGTCGCATCGTACGAGGGCGAGTTCGTTCAATTTCACGAGGTTCGGAGCTACCCGAAGCCGCTCCGGGACCGCCGGGTGCCGATTGTGCTCGGTGGCAACAGCGATGCCGCACTCGACCGGGTCGCGGCCTACGGCGACGGCTGGTACGGCTTCAATCTCTCCACGAGTGAAATCGTTGAACGCCTGGGCGCCCTGAGGGACCGGTGTCGCCGGGCAGGCCGGGATCCGGGCACCCTGGAGATCGCCGTGTCGGTACGCGACGGCTCACCCGAAGACGCCACCGGATTGGCCGACGTGGGTGTGACCGAGCTGGTGGTGGTGGACTCCCCTCCCGACGACCCGGACGAGGCCGGTCGCTGGGTGCGGGAACTGGCCCGACGCTGGGGAGTTGGTCCTGAACCGGCGCGCTACACGTAGGGCACGTCGGCTACGGGTCGAGCCCCTGAGACGACGTGCGTCAGCGAAGACCTTTCAGCCCGTTGGCAGGCCACACCAGGTGCGGTCTCATCGGTGTCCGCCGGACCCAGGGTGTCGGGTGGGGCGGTACCAGCAACACCGCTCGGGAGAGGGTGACCACCGAATCCAGTGGACGGCGACTCATCACCTGACGCCAGAACCACGAACCATCGGCCGCAGCCGACAGCCGCCGACTCGTCCGTCGCCACGACTCTGGTGACATGAGGAGACAGATCCCCAGCACCACCAGCGTCAGGCCGACGATCCACAGCGGCTTGGTGTTCACCCCGGTAAAGGGAAGCTGGGCCGGCGCGGCAGCGGTGGGGGTGCTCGCCGGGGACCCGAACGGCAGTGCGGCCGCGGGAGCGGGAGCCGATGCCGGAGCAGCAGCCGGGGCCGGAGCCGGAGGTGGCTGGGTGGTGGGAGGCGACAAGTTCCCGCTGATCACGGGAGGGACGACCGTTGTGGTCGTTGTGGTTGTGGGACTCGTGGTCGTCGTGGTCGGAGGGGTTGTCGTCGTCGTGGTCGGAGGGGTGCAGTCGGTGATGGTGTGTTGGAATCCACGCTTGGGCTCCCACGGGGGTCCTCCGATGTATGCATCGGCTTGGATCACGCCACAGAAATTCTTCGGGTAGGCGATGGTGAGTGTGCCCGAGGTTCCGAAGACGGTTCCCACGTCGACGGACAGCTTCGGCTCGTTCAGGAAGAACTTCCAGGTGCAGTCAGGCTGGGTAGTCGGGCACGCCGGAGTTGGAATGATGAGCTCGGCCTGATGGGCGCTGTCGTCGAAGATGATCCTGGCAACGGACGAGGTGGCGGCCGCGCTCCAGTCCGCCCCTCCCACCGTGGCGCTGAGGGCGACCAACGATATGACCGAACTAAGTATCACCGCCATGCGCTTCATACTGGCTCCTCTCATTGGCCTCATTGGCCGAATTCATCTCGTGGGAGCCTGCGAACGGCGGCCGTCGCCCCTCATGCCGGCATGCCTAGTGCCGTCATGCTGACTGATCCCTTTCGGGGATCAGTCCGTGGCCACGAATCGATCGTCCATCACTCCCTGAAACCCTGCATCACCACACGCTTCTCGGGAGAGAGCGTGCCGAAGCGGCAGAGCACTGCGGCCCGGGTGCTGGTCGGCTTTGGCAGGCTGAGGTCGACCCGGTTGGCAACGTGTTTGGAACCTTAGCCCTGCCTGCAGCCTGCAATTCCGGGGGTCCGCCGGTGCAAGTGTCCTCTTGTTGTATGGATTGCAAGGGCAACCTTGCGGTGTGCCACAATCGCTCTATGCCCTTCGAGTCTCGACCGGTGGATTCCAAGGCGTGGAAGGCCCTCGATCGGGTGGTCGCAGCCAACGAAGCGATGCGCGAAGCGGAGGCCAAGCGGGCCAAGCAGGCAAGAAAGCGGGCCAAGGCCATCGAGGACGCACGACGATACGGCCTGTCCCTTGATGCCATCGCGGAGCGCCTCGGCGTCAGCAGGGAGCGCGTTCGCCAGATGGTGGCACGGCAGGCCGACAGGGGATCCCAGGCTCAGTGATCCAGAAAGTTTCTGAATTTCGTGGTCCCTTCACGGTCTGGCGGTGACGCCGAGCCCACCGGTTGCCGGACCTCCGGCCGCACGAAACTTCAAACCACCACCGTGGAGCCCACCGATGTGTTGGCCCTGCCGGCCCCTCCCCGACCGAATCCCGGGTTCGACCGCGGTCGCGGCCGGAAGGATCCGACCGACCACGCGCACGGCCCCTGATCTCACCCGCCGGGAGTGAAGCGCCGGAGCGGCGGCTCCATTCCGGGGGTACATGGCGGCAAGTATGTGGACGCATGGTGGGGCATCTGGACGCCCCATGACGGGCGCTCGAACGCCAATACGTCGGCTCGATTCGGTGATCGAGCGGTGAAATCCAACCCCCCAGACACCTCTCTATGCACGGGTCGTTTCCCCGGTCTCAACCAGTCTGAACGGGGAGCCGGGCGCAACCATCTCGATGGCGATCCCGTCTGGATCGAGCAACTGTAGGGACGGGTTGCCGTTCTCCAGGACCACCTCGGGACGGGCGATCCCAATGTCGGAAAGGTGTTGGGCCCAGGCCTCGAGCGCGGCTCCATCAGGAACCGCGAAGGCCAGATGATCCAGCCGGCCTCCGACCGATGCCACAGTCCGGTCCTCGCCCAGTTGGTCGGGTTCGGCACCCGGGGGAGCGTCCGATGGTGTGGTGAGGACGATGACGAAATGGCCGGCACGGTGTCGGAGGGCCACATACCCCGCTTCGAACTCCTCGACATAGCGTTCGAGCCCGAGCGCGGCGCAATACCAGTCAGCGCTCACGCTCAGGTCTGAGACCAGCAGCTGCACGTGGGAGAGTCCGGAGATCGGCGAGGCGATCCGCGATTCGCTGGGTTCGGCCACGCAATGATGCTACTGGCCCGGGTTGCCGAATCGTGTGGCCACCGAGCTCATCCGCCGGCCTCCGCCGCGCACGCGAGCGCTCGCGGCCGGGAGGTCGGGTGACGGCCGATCCCAGTAGGCTCGCAGTTCCACGACCTCGCCGGAGTGGAGCGAGCGCGGGACAGCCAGGTTCAGGAGGTAGCGATGACGAGCGTCGACCTGTTGGAGGATGCGTTCGAGAGGATCCGCGATGCCGTCTATCCCGCGGTGAACGGTCTCTCCCCTGAGGATCTGGCGTATCGCCCCGACAGCGAATCCAACTCCATTGCCTGGCTGGTGTGGCACCTCACCCGTATTCAGGACGATCACGTCGCCGGCCTCGACGGCAGCGAACAGGTGTGGATGGCACAAGGGTGGGCCGATCGATTCGCGCTGCCCTACGATCCGACGGATACCGGATTCGGCCACGACCCCGGCATGGTGGCGGCGGTGACGGCCGATGCCCCGGCGCTGCTCGGCTACTTCGAGGACGTCCACAAAAAAACCACGACGTTCGTCCGGTCCCTTGCAGAGACCGACCTCGCACGGGTGGTGGACCGGAGCTGGAACCCACCGGTGACAGTGAGTGTCCGATTGGTGAGTGTCATCGCCGACGACCTCCAGCACGTCGGTCAGGCCGCCTACATCCGGGGAATCCTGCAGCGGCGCGAGTCGGCAGTGGCCTGAGGATCCCCTCCGTCGTTGCCGGTAGCTTGGACCGGTGGCGATCTCCCCCTTCATCAGGCGGCTTCGGGACCTGGTTGGAAACGAACTCCTCGTTCTCCCTTCGGCGGCCGTTCTTCCCAGGGATGAGCGAGGTCGGCTGCTCTTGGTTCGAATCACCGACACCGGTCGTTGGGCGACCATCGGCGGGGCCATCGAACCGGACGAGTCACCGCAACAAGCAGCACTCCGAGAGGCCGAGGAAGAGGCAGGGGTGACCCTGCATCTCGGCTCGATTCTGGCAGTGGTCGGTGGCCCGGACTACCGCATGACCTATCCGAACGGCGATCAAACGTCATATGTGGTGACGGTCTTCGATGCCACCGTGATCGCCGGCATCCCGAGGCCGGACGGGGACGAGACGTCGGAGGTGGCGTGGTGGGACACCGACGATCTGCCCTATGACGAGATGGGTACACTCACCCGGGCCCTGCTCTGGGACGCTGCCGCCCTCGGCGCCACCGCCTGATCCCGAACCGGGAGCATCACGGCCGGTTCGCCCTCAACGTCCTCCTGCAGGCGGGGCTGGGCTATTCACCCTGGCATTCGGCGATGACCACCGCTCCGTGGGCCGCCGGCGCATTCGTCGGCCCTGCCATCAGCGGGATGACCATGGGGCGTCTGGGGCGGCGGGTGATCCATGCCGGACTGGTGATCGAGGCGCTCGGGCTGGTCTTGGTCTTCGCAGTGCTGCGCAGCGCGGGCGCCGGTGTCGACACCCTCGACCTGCTCGTGCCGATGATTGTCGGAGGCCTGGGCATGGAGATGGTCTTCGTGCCCCTGTTCGACATCGTCATGGCCGGTGTCCGGCCGCACGAGATGGGCTCCGCCTCGGGAGTGCTGCAAGCCACCAATGGGCTGGCGATGTCCATCGGTGTCGGCGGCCTGGGTGCCCTGTTCTTCGGCCTCGTGGGCACGAAGGGCCTCCCGGCGTTGCACTTCGTCCACGCGACGGAGTGGACCTTGCTGCTGACGGTCGTCCTGCTGGCGAGCGCGTTCGCCATTGCGTTCAAGCTGCCTCGTCAGGCCCAGCAGTTCAGCGAGATCGCGGAGGTCGCTCCTGAGTGTCCCTCCCCACCTCCCGTCGGAGACTCGGTCGTTGTCGACATCGATTCGAGGATCGACCTGTCGGTGTTGGTGGGCCGATGACGTCCACTCAGGATGGCAGCCCACCCCTGTCCCGGAGCCGGGGCCTGCCCAACCGGCAGTCCCCGGCTTCGTTGTTGGATCGTCCCGCGGTCGAGGAGGGTTGACACAGCTAACGCTGTAAGCCATACTAGCTAACAGCGTTAGCCTCCACTGTGGAGGCGCATCGAGAGGAGAGACCCATGGCTGAAGATGTGCACTACCAATCGCCGGGGCTGTTGACGAGGAAGCTCATGAACCCCTTCGTGCTGGTCATGATGCGAGTCGGCATCAGCATCTGGGGGAGCCGGATCCTCGAGGTCCGTGGACGAACGAGCGGGATGCCGAGGCGCACACCTGTCAATCTGCTCGAGGTCGAGGGAGTCCACTATCTGGTCTCGCCGCGGGGTGAAGGTCAGTGGGTTCGAAACGTTCGTGCTGATGGTGGCCGGCTCGCACTCCTCCTCGGTCGCCGCCGCGAGGAGCGGATCGCACGGGAGGTTCCGGACAGTGAGAAGTCGCCGATCATCCGGGCGTACCTCCGCAGGTGGAAGATGGAGGTGGGTGTCTTCTTCGATGGCGTGTCCGCCGACTCGGAAGAAGAGGACCTACAGCGGATTGCGCCAGACCACCCGGTGTTCATGCTGTCGGAGTCGAAGAGCTGATGCACGACGGACGCGTGGCGGGAGGACAACCACGATGACTGTGGATGAACGACCGAGCGGAGCACTCCTCCCCGGCGAGATGGAGCGTCCTGATCCACCACCCGGCCGGCCGAAGCGCGTGGCCGAGACCGTCGCCGCGGCTCGCCGTGTGTTGGAAGGCGAGGGGGCCGATGCGCTGACCATGCGACGCCTGGCCGAGGAACTGGGTATGCAGGCGCCGTCGCTCTACAAGCACTTCTCCGGCAAGGGAGCCGTGGAGCTGGCTCTCATCGAGGACGCGCTGTTCGACATCGGCGATGTGACGCACGAGGCAGTGCATGAGCCCGGGTCTGTGAGTCCTCTCTCGAGCCTGCTCGTCGCCTATCGCACCTACTGCCTCGAGCACCCGAACCTGTACCGACTGGCCACAAGCGGTCGACTGGACCGGGCGGGCCTTTCAGAGGGGCTGGAGGAATGGGCCGGAAACCCGTGGTTCGTCGTGACCGGCGACCCCAACGTGGCCCAGGCACTGTGGTCCTTCGCCCATGGCATGTTGATCCTCGAACTCGATGACCGGTACCCGCCGGGTTCGGATCTGGACCGCACCTGGCGAGCCGGAGCCACCGCGTTCGAGACCATGGTCAGTACTTCGAAGCCGGGGCTGCGAGAACCACGCTCCGCCCGATAAGGTCTGATCTGGTGTCCGGGGATCAGGAGCGGATCGCAGAGATCGCTGGCCGAGAGGTGAGGATCTCGAGTCCCGACAAGGTCTACTTTCCCGAATTGGGCGCCACCAAGTTCGAGCTCGTCTCGTACTACCTCGAGGTTGGCGACGCATTGCTCAACACCGCCGGTGGCCGTCCGGCCATGCTCCAGCGCTTTCCCAACGGTGCCACCGGCAAGTCGTTCTTCCAGAAGCGGGTGCCGTCCGGCGCCCCGTCGTGGCTGGAGACGACCACGGTCGCAACTCCGAACGGGACGACCTCCAATGCGCTGGTGGTGGCCGATGTGGCCCACGTGGCGTGGGCCGTCAATCTGGGATGCCTCGGTATGCACCTGTGGCCGTACCTTGCCGAACAACCCGCGTTCGCGGACGAGTTGCGGATCGATCTCGATCCCCAACCCGGCATCGGATTCGACGAGGTGCGTGCGGTGGCGTTCCTCTGCCGAGATCTTCTCGCCGAGCTGGGACTGGTCGGTTACCCGAAGACCACCGGCAACCGGGGACTGCACATCTACCTTCGACTGGAGGCCCGCTGGGACCCGACCGAGGTGCGCCGCGGGGCAGGGGCGTTGGCCCGGGAGCTGGAGCGCCGCCATCCGACACTCGTCACGGCCAATTGGTGGAAGGAGGAGCGGGGAGAGCGGGTCTTCGTCGACTTCAATCAGAACGCTCCCCACAAAACGGTGTTCGGCGCGTGGTTCGCGCGGCCCCGAACGGGTGGCCAGGTGTCCACGCCCCTCTCGTGGGAAGAGGTCGGCGACGTGGTTCCCGACGACCTGACCATCCGCACCGTCCCCGATCGGTTGCGGCAGCGGGGTGACCCCTGGTCGGAGATCGGCAGTGCGCTGCAGTCGCTCCAACCCCTGCTCGATCTGGCCGAGCGCGATCGGGCCGCGGGACTCCACGATGCACCGTGGCCGCCCGAGTACCCCAAGGGCGCCGACGAGCCGACCCGGGTGGCCCCCAGTCGAGCGAAGAAGTCCTGACCCGATGGATCCGGTGTCAGCCCTCCAGCGGATCTCCTACCTCCTCGAGCGGGAGGGCGCGGACACCTACAAGGTCCGTGCCTTCCGGCATGCCGCCGCCGCATTGGAGTCGATCGCCGAGCCGGAACTGGCCAAGCTGGCCGCGGCCGGACGCCTCCAGAGCATCCCCGGTGTGGGCAAGTCGACAGCACAGGCCATCGGTGAAGCCCTCGCCGGTGATGTGCCTACCTACCTGGCGAAGCTCGAGACCGAGCCGCCGGCTATTGCGCTCGATGCGCCGTCGCAGGCATTGCTCGATCAGTTGCAAGGCGACTGTCATTCCCACTCCGACTGGTCCGACGGAGGAAGCCCGATCCGCGAGATGGCCGAGACGGCAAGAGATCTCGGGCGGCGCTACCTCGTCCTCACCGACCACAGCGCCCGCTTGACGGTGGCGCACGGGCTCGATGCCGAGCGGCTACGGAGCCAGCTCGACGTGGTCCGGGCCTTGAACGATGAGTTGGCCCCATTTCGGATCCTCACGGGCATCGAGGTGGACATCCTCGAGGACGGCGCCCTCGACCAGGACGAGGACCTCCTCGCCGAGCTCGATGTCGTCGTCGCCAGTGTGCACTCCAAGCTTCGAATGGACGCACCGGCCATGACGATGCGGATGCTCGCCGCCGTCGAGAGTCCGCACACCGACATACTCGGCCACTGCACCGGTCGACTCATCACCGGAAAGGGGCGTCCGCAGTCCACCTTCGACGCCGAAGCGGTCTTCGCCGCGTGCGCCCGGACCGGTACCGCGGTGGAGATCAACTCCCGCCCCGAGCGGCAGGACCCACCCGAGGACCTGTTGCGCCTGGCCATCGCGCTCGGGTGCATGGTCTCGATCGACACCGACGCCCATGCTCCGGGGCAGCTGGAATGGCTCGGCCGGGGCTGCGCGCTCGCCGTGCGTGCCGAGGTGCCCGAAGATCGCGTGGTCAATCGAAGCTCCGCCGACGACCTCCTGGCGTGGGCCACATCCCATGCAGCCTGAGAGCCACCTTCCGATCGTCGATACGATCAGCACGTGACCCTCCCCGTCCACCCACCGGTCGCACCCATGCTGGCCAAGCTCACCCGCGAATTCCCCGAGGCCGAAGGCCTGTTCTACGAACCGAAGTGGGACGGCTTCCGCTGCATCGTGTTCCGGGACGGCGACGACGTGGAACTGGGCAGCAGGAACGAGAAACCGCTGACCCGGTACTTCCCCGAGCTGATGGAGCCGCTCAAGCGCGATCTTCCCGATCGATGCGTGCTCGACGGAGAGATCGTCATCGCCGGCCCGACCGGTTTGGACTTCGACGCCCTGTCCCAGCGGATCCATCCGGCAGAGTCCCGGATCACCATGCTGGCCTCGACCACACCGGCATCCTTCGTGGCTTTCGACATCCTCGCCGTGGACGATCGGGATCTGTGCGACACCCCCTACGCCGAACGACGCAAGGCACTCGAGGAGGCGCTCGGATCATCCAGTGCGCCGGTACATCTCACGCCGGTGACGGACGATCCCGAGGTGGCCCGCGACTGGTTCTCACGATTCGAAGGTGCAGGCCTCGACGGTGTGGTGGCCAAGCCTGGTGACCTCAAGTACCTCCCGGACAAGCGGGCAATGTTGAAGGTCAAGCACGAGCGCACCGCGGACTGCGTGGTGGCAGGCTTCCGATGGCACAAGCAGGGTGGCGTCGTCGGATCACTCCTGCTCGGCCTGTACGACGACCAGCACGTCTTGCACCACGTCGGCGTGGCCTCAGGGTTCACCGCCGTCCGGCGCACGGAGCTGGTCGACGAGCTGGAGCCGTTTCGGACCGGCGCCATCGAGAGCCACCCATGGTTGGAGGCAGCCGTTGCGTCCAGCCGACGACCGGGTGGCACGAGCCGTTGGAGCGCGGGGAAGGACATGACCTGGGAGCCCCTGCGTCCTGAGCTCGTCTGCGAGGTGGCCTACGACCACCTGCAAGAAGAGCGCTTCCGACACGGCACCTCGTTTCGTCGATGGCGTCCCGACCGGCTGCCAGCCTCCTGCACCTATGCCCAGCTCGAGGTTCCGGTTCCCACCGAGTTGTCCCAGGTCTTCGACGCCCTCACGTAGGGGCGATCGAGGCGGCTCGCTCGGCGAGGGCCGGGGAACGCAGGTGTCGGCAGATGGCCTCGAACCCTGGTGTCGGCCCCTGCCACCGGAGGTCGTCGGTGTCCGACAGGAGGGCCCGATCGATCCGGAGTGTCGCCAAGGTGCGGAACAGTTCGACCAGCGTCCGTTCGCCGGCAAGCGTGGTGGCCAACCTGTCAGCACCCCGCACGGCCTTGCGTACGGAAGGCTCCCACTGGTTGACATCGTCAGGTATGGCATCGAGGCGCTGGTAGTGGGCGAGGACGACCGCGGCCGAGCGCTTGCCCCACCCCACCAGCCCAGGGAACCCGTCGGCGGAATCACCCACCAATGCCAACCAGTCGGGGATGGATCCGGGTGACACGCCGAACTTGGCCCGCACTCCGTCCTCATCGGTGACCACGTCCTTGCGGCGATCGAGTTGGACCACCCGGTCGCCCATTACGCACTGAGCGAGGTCCTTGTCCGGCGTGCAGATCACCACCTGCTCCACATGAGCATCATCGGCTGCGACCGCGGCGGCCGATGCCAGCGCGTCATCGGCTTCCACCTCGACCATCGGCCACACCACGACTCCGAGCGCGGTGAGCGCCTCCTCGAGCAGGTCGAACTGTGATCGCAGCACGTCCGGCACACCTTCGCCCGACTTGTAGCCGGGCCACAGCTCATTCCGGAACGATTCGATGACATGGTCCGTGGCCACCCCGAGGTGGGTGACGCCGCCCCCGAGCATCGCCACCACCGAGGTGACGACACCATAGGTGGCGCCGATCTCCGTGCCGTCATCCGCGGCTCGTTCGGGCTGGCCGAAGAATTGACGGAAGAGCTCGTAGGTCCCGTCCAGTAGGTGCACGCGCATGGGTTCCGTCCTTGGTGGCTGCAGCAGCCCATCATTCCATGGCGGTGGCCCGGTTCGTCGACGGCTACTCCATGGGTTGCATGGCGATACCGGAAGGCTCACGTCCGGCGAAGAGCCACCCTCCGGCCGCCGCGAGCAGCGGCATGCCGATCAGGATGATCAGGAGGTTGTTGGTGGGGACGCTGGAGAGCGCCGAGAGCCCGCCGTTGAGGGTGCTGCCTCGGAACCAGGCGATCGCCGCCACATAGCCGGCAACCGTTCCGATCACCGCCCCGAGGAGGGCGAGCGCGCCGGCCGTGGCCGCGGTGAGGGTGCGTCTCGTCGAACTGCCGGCCCCGGTGGCGGTGAGGACTCGCAGGTCGCCAGCGGTCTCACTCCGGATGAGACCGACGGTCATGGCCAGGATGCCGAGGGCGAGGAGGATGCCGAAGGCGGTGGCCCAGTTGATGATCTCCGCCGACGTCGGCTGGTCGTTCTTCGTCTCGAGGGTCAACCCCGCCTCGGCCGACGCCTGTCGCGCACTGGTGATTTGTGTGGTCGTGAGTGGATTCGGCGCCTGGATGAGCCAACCGGCGGTGACGACCTGGAGCCCGAGGTGGTGCACGGCATGCTCCGTGATCACGGTGTTCGGCGCCGATGTTCCCGACGGGAGGGCGCTCGCCGTCACGATCTTGGGATTGGCCATACAGGATCCAATTGGGCAGGGGAACGAGGTCGGTGGACCATCGTGAAGAGTCCCGCCGCCGGCGCCGGGCCCGGGACCACCACCGGGGATGACGGTGGTTCCCTTGCTCGGGTCGCTGTAGAGGAGTTGCATGCCGGTCAGCGAGGCCAGCCCGGGCCGCATGGTCAGCACGTCGGCATTCGGATCGACGTCGGCGCTGTTGATGCCGAACGCACGGAGGAGCTGCGGCGTAGCGACGTAGACCTGTCCCCCGAAGTTCCGACCGACGGCGGCGTGGAGGAGCGTGGCGCTTGTCTGTTCGAGCTGGATCGGACCGGTGGAGCCCAGCGCGGTGGCGAGGTTCCGGGCACTGGCCGCCATCGCCTGCGTTTCGGCCGGGGTCGTCGTGCTGACCGGTCCCGCAGGATTCGGTCCCCCGCCCATCGACCCGTCGGGTGTGTACACGATGAGCTGGTTCGATGCCAGGTTGGGACCGACATAGTCGAGGACATTCCCGTAGCGCGCCGCCGCCGCGACACAGATGATGACGGCGATCAGGACACCGAGGCTGATCGCGGCCAAGGCGGACCCCGATCTGGACCGGAATCTCGACAGGTCGCGGAGAGCCAGGCGCACGGCGATCGGGGTGGACCGGGCGATCGAGGCCAGCGCAGCGATGCACAAGGGGGCCAGCAGGATGATGGCCACGATGAGAGCTACCAGGCCCAGCACAAGCTCGAGCGCTGCCCCACCGTTGCCGTTGGTGGCTCCGGAGTACGTCAGTAACAGAAAGGCGATGCCCAACGCGATGGCGCCGGGCACCGCCGAACGGTGCACCGGTCTCGGAGGGGCGGGACGCCCCGACAGGGCGGCCACGATCGGGACCTTGGTGACCGAGCGGGCCGGTCGCGACGCGGCGACGAACGTGGTCACGACGGCCAGGATCATCGCCGGGAAGATCACGGTCCACGGCAAGGCCATCACCCCAATCAGGTGATGGGCACTGGCCTCGAGATGGGGCCGGTAGACCAGCCAGGCGGCCAGGCCGAGCGCGGCCCCGAGCAAGGTCCCGACGACTCCCACCACAAGGCCGTTGGCCCGAACGACGAGGCGGATATTCCTGTCGGTGGCTCCCAGGGCGCCGAGCATCCCGATCGACCGGAGCCGGCGTTGTGCGAGGACCGTGAACCCTCCCACCGCCACCAGACCGATGAGGAGCATCCCGAGCGTGGCCAGCGTCAGCACGATGGTCTTGGGATTGATGGTGTTGCCGGGCGCTGCCGACGAAGAAGCCTGGACGTTCGATCCGAGTGACGTCGCATCGACACCAGGCGCGTCGAAGAGCACCTTGATCTGCGAGGGCGAGGCCACCTGGCCGGGGGCGACCAGGGCGAACTCGTCCAACAGGCTCTGGGGATTCTGCACGATGCCGACGACCCGTCGGTTCTGGCCCGCGTGGTGCCAGACGTCGCCGACGGCCAGGTTGAGGGACGCGGCCACCCCGCTCGTCATGGCCACCTGGTCTGAGCCAGCAGGGTAGTGACCGCTGACCAGGGACAGCATCGGCTGTCCGTAGGGTCCTTGCGGGTTCTGGGCCCGGAGATCGTAGGTGTCGATCGAGCCGGGGACAGTAAGTGCCTGGTTGTCGATGACGTCCACGGGCCCGAATCGGTGCTGCAGTTGGGCGATCCCGGCGGCCACCTGCGGTCCGGACCCCGGAAACGTGGCCAGGTCCCGAGCGGTACCGAATCCCGAGTTGGCCGGAGGCGGTGTGTTGGTGGCCACCGCGGCCCCGACGATCGTGGCGGCCACGGCCACCACGATCAGGGCGAGAACCATTAGCTGCTGGCGCCATTCGCGCCGGAACAACCGCCAGGCCCACCGCGCCATGGCCCGGCGAGCCGGGACCCCACCGTTCGAAGCCCTGCCTTCCGCTTCGACAGGTGCCGGCCGTTCGAGGACAGACGTCGTCACGAGTTCGGCCCTCGCGACACGAGCGAAGCCTCGATGCCCATTGGCGGCATGGTCTGATCGACCACTCGCCCGTCTCGGAGGAACACCACCCGGTCGGCCCACGAAGCCAGCTGCGCGTCGTGGGTCACAACGACGGCTGCGAGACCACGACGGCACGCGGCCAGGACCAGCCGCATGACCGCCTCACCGTTCGTCGAGTCGAGCGCACCGGATGGCTCGTCCGCCAGCAGCAGTTGACGGTCCCCCACCACAGCGCGGGCGATGGAAACCCGTTGGCGCTCGCCGCCGGACAGCTCATCGGGGAAGTGCGATGCCCGGTCGGCCAGTCCGAGCTCCTCGAGGGCGGCCATGCCGGCGGACTGAGCCTTCTTGGCCGACATGCCGTCCAACTCCAAAGGCAAGGCCACGTTTTCGACCGCGTTGAGGCCGGCCAGCAGGTTGTAGTCCTGGAACACATAGCCGATCGAGCGCCGCCGCATCCGGGCCTGGTCGTTGCGAGACATCCGCGACAACGCGGCTCCGCCGACCCGAACCTCCCCGGCGGTGGCTTGCTCGAGGCTGCCAGCGATCGTCAACAAGGTGCTCTTGCCCGATCCGCTCGCACCCATGACGGCCACCAGGGCACCGGCGTCGACCACGAGGTCGACCCCGGACAGGGCGCGGACTTCGGTCGGGCCCTCGCCGTAGACCTTGGATACGTTGCTCAGCTCGAGCACATTCATTGCTGCACCCCCACCCTTCGCCGCAACTTGGGCATCGGAAAGGTGGCCGGTGGCGCTGGTTCGGTGGCCGCACGCTTGAGACGGCCGTCGGCCGTATCCAGCCACCGGACGACCGAGTCCAGCCGGAACAGCTCGGCATCGACCACCAGAGCGAAACTGATGTCGAAGTGGCCCTCGTCCTCTTTCAGACGCGTCCACTGCTGCATGAGCTCCACCAGGTAGCGGCGATGGACCTGGATCAACGCGTGCACGTCGACGTCGGGCATTCGGAGGGCCACCAGAACCTTGATGACCAGTTCGTCCCGAGGTGGTGAGGAGAGGTCCGGCGGGGTGCGCAGCCACTCGTCGAGCTCCTCGGCTCCGTCGGGGGTGATCCGGAAGCCCTTCTGTGGGCCTTCGGCCTCGGGCTCATCGGACTCGACGAGTCCGTCCCGCTCCAGACGTTGCAGCGTCGTGTACACCTGTCCCACGTTCAGCGGCCACACGTCGCCGGTCCTCGCCTCGAACTCCTGACGAAGTTGGAGGCCGTATTTGGGTCCTTCGCTGAGCAGGGCGAGCATGGCGTGTCGGATACTCATCGTGTCTGCCTCTTACGTAGCATACTCAGTATATTACCCAATAGAGCGCTAGAGTCAAGTGTCGGACCCGACCAGGCGACGCAATGCACTAGCCGCAGCCGACATACTGAAGCGAATGGCAGACACACCGCTGGCTCGCCATCTGCTTCGTGCCAAGGACCTGGCAGACGCCCGATACTTCGAGCCGCTCTCGGTGGCCGATCTCGCCACCGCGGCCGGCCTGTCGCCGGCGTACTTCAGCCGGCAGTTCAAGCGAAGTTTCGACGAGTCGCCGCATCAGTACCTGTTGACACGACGGTTGGAGCGCGCTGCGGCGCTTCTCCGCACCAGCGACTGGTCGGTTGTCGACATCTGTTACGCAGTTGGTGCCAACAGTGTTGGCTCGTTCACGACAAGCTTTCGTCGGATGTTCGGCCATGCCCCTCTCGCCTACCGATCCTCGTTCCCGCCCGCAGCGTCGTATCTGCGCATCCCACGCTGCGTGGCCCAAGCCTATGGACGTCCACAGAACCGCACGTTTCGAGAAGACGGCGAGGGCATGACCTCTTAGGCTCGATGTTGTCCACTCGAGTCAGGAGAACCCGATGATCACGATCGCCAACGCACAGTTTTGGGTGCATGATCAGGACGAAGCACTCGCGTTCTACACCCGCACACTCGGCTGGGAGATTCGCGCCGATGTAACCATGGAGGGGTGGAATTTCCGCTGGCTCTGCGTGGGTCCGTCCGGCCGGGACGATGTCGGATTGGTTCTGATGCCCGTGCCGGGGCCTCCCATGCTCAGTTCGGTCGACAGCGCACAACTCGGTGAGCTCGTGGCCAAGGGCGCAGGCGGCACGCTCTTCCTCGAGACCGATGACTGCCAGGCCAGCTACGACGAGCTGTCGGCGCGCGGTGTGGCGTTCAACGACCCGCCAACGGCCCAACCATACGGTATCGACACGTCGTTTCGGGACCCGTCCGGCAACAACATCCGCCTCACGCAGGTGCTGGAATTCGACCCCGCCCGCGGCTGATGGCTAGCCCGCGGGGACGTGCGACCTCGCACCACTTGTCGAGGAGGATCCTGCGCATCAGCATGATGGCTGCCGATCGCCGCTCGCCGGCAAAGGGGCGCTGTCGGAGCGGTGCGGTCCCGGCAGGTGCTGCTACCGGGGCGGGAAAGCCGCTCGGAGGAGGCCGCGCCACCATTCAGCGAAGCGGAGTTGGAACGTTGTCAGAGGGAAGTGGTGACGCGCCGCGTGGTCAGCGGGGATGGTGTTCCATCCGTAATGCTCGATGGTGACCCGGGTCTGTCCGGGTTCGATCGGCTCGAAGGTCACGTGGAGCTCGGTGCTGAGCTCGGGAGAGAAGCTGGCCTGGCGCCACGAGAGCACGAGCAGCCTCGGAGGCGCCCAGGTGCTGATGACCCCGATCACGAAGGCGGTGCCGTCGTCGTAGGTCTCGATCAGCCGGCCGCCCTCACCCGTCTCGAAGGCCAGCGTGCCGTTGCGCCCGTCGCTGAACTGGAACAGCGGGTTCGGCTGCCACCACTGACCGATCTCGGCGGTGAACCGGGCGAAGGCCTCGGCCGGCTCGCAGGGGACCCGTACGGCCACGAGAACCCGGGACCGGTCAGCGCTCATGCTGGTCGCGGATGTGGGCGGCGAACGCTCCGAGTTGCTCGGTCCATCCTCGCTCGGTGTCCTCGAGCCATCGGCGCAGATCGTTGAACCGACCGTGGCGCAGCTGGTAGACACGGACCCGGGTGTCGAAGGATGGCTGGGAGTCGGTGACCAGGCCCCCTTGACGCAGGACCCGCAGGTGTTTGCTCATCGTGGGCGGGGTCACTCCGAGCGCGCCGGCCAGTTCACCGGCCCGGTGTGGGCGCAGCGCGAGCAACTCGATCGTCCGGCGACGGAGCGGGTCGGCCAGCGCGGCCAGCGCGGCATCGACGGGAGCCGCGTCGGTGACCGCGTTCACGTCCAGGTGGTGGAGGTGATCGGTTGACCGAGCGAGGCTTCGGCTTCGGCCCGACTCACATCGCGCATGTGCTGGGCGAACGTCCACATGTGGCCTTCGATGTCGAGAGCGCGGTAGGTCCGGTCGCCGTAGAACTGGTCCGTCGGCTCTTGGGCGATCGTTGCCCCTGCAGCGCGGGCCCGTGCACAGTGCGCGTCGAGGCCGTCGCCCAATTGCACATGCAGGCTCTGGGTGTTGGCGCCGTCCAATCCGCGGGGGCTGCGGATCGCCGGAGCCCACTGCCCACCGACCATCACCCGGCCCTTGCCCTCGAGAGCCATCTCGTAGTGGCACATCTCCGGTGATTCCGGCGGTCCGTCAATCGCCATGGTGATCTCAAGGCCGAAGACGTCGACCAACCAGGCAAGTGCGGCCTTGGGGTCCTCGTAGTACACGCTGGCAGTGAACGCTGTGTCATCCATTCAGATAGTTTCCATAATCGGCAACTATCTGTCAACTACCACCGCGTCGTCGGGGTGGGTCATCGTCACCTCGGCATGACCCGCCTGCGGTAAGCGTACGGCGTCTCGCCTGTGTATCGGCGAAATGCCCGGCTGAACCCACTGGCGCTCTGAAACCCAACCGATAGGGCTGTGGTGAGAACGTTCGACCCGGGCTGGGACAGCAGAGCCATGGCCTGAAGCAGCCGGCTCTCGAGGAGGTACTGGCGCCACGGATTGCCTGTTTCGATCAGAAACGTCCGCCGGAGCGAGCGCTCAGACGCACCTACTGCAGAACAAAGGTCGGCCAAGGTCACTGGCCGAGAGCTCCGAAGAATGCGTCGGCGACGGGATCGCTCGTGTTCCGGTCGATCGGCCAGCGCCGTGCATGGAGGATCATCTCGCGGATGACGGGTGCGGCAGGCAGCACCCGCACTCGATCTCCGGCTTCGAATTCGAGCTCCGGACCCTCACGCCTCGGTCACCCGGCTTTCCGTACCCGACACCACCTGGCGGGAACTCGAGCGTCGCCTCGCTCTGGTGTCCTTGGGGCGTACTCATGTGTCATCGGATCTACACGATGGTGTCATCGCCCGCTTGGCCAACGAGGGCCCGGACGCTCCCCAGCTCGACGAGCTGCGCCGGGCCGCCGAATCGGGGCGCGATGCGCTCCTCCAGGCGGACTTCCACGCGCTCGGGCGGGCCATGACCGACAACGTCGAGGCGCAACGCCGACTTCACCCTGGCCTCGTGTGTGCAGATGCCGACGCCGCAATTGACGTGGCCGCGTCGAGTGGCGCGACGGGCTGGAAGGTAAACGGAGCCGGCGGAGACGGAGGGAGCCTGACGGTTCTGTGCGGACCGGAAGCGGGCGCCAAACGTGAACTCGGGCGTTCGCTGCACCATGTCAATTCCCGTTTCGAAGTGATCCCGATTCATCTCAGCCTCGATGGCCTCCGTGTCTGGGACACCCCCGGGTAGTTGGTCGGCCCGGCTCACCTTCTACCGCACTTGTTCCACCACCTCGCGCGGAGTGAACCCCGGGGCTTCCCTCCCAATGCTCGATGACTCGACCGGGGCAGAGATGTCGTCGCTGGCAATGTAGACCTGGGGTCGATCGAACAGTCGTCGCGATTGTCGGAACACTTCTATCTGCCCGAACTACTGGCCCATGGACTGGACCTTCCGATCAGAATCAGAAGGTCCAACGCGCTAGCCATCGGCAGCCGGCATTGACTGAGTCGAGGTCCGGCGCACGGATGCTCAAGGTCCCCTCATCCCGGCCGATGTAACGAATTATGGATGTTCGGACTGGAGTCGGAGTACTTCCCCGGAACCGACAGGAGCTCGCTCGAATGCATAGTCTCCGGTTCGAACTCGTGGGCGTGCCAACAATGACGATAAGAACGAGTGGGTCAGTCTTCTCCGTTGACCCGCCTACAAGTGTGCGGGCGCCTGATCCGATCGGTGGCCTCCCAGCACGTACTGCAGACTCGGGATGGTGGAACAGGTGACGAACGACGAATCGGTGTCGGGCAAGTCCATTCTCGCCATAGCTGCCATGGGTCTGGCAGTAGTGATCATCGCGAACGACTTCACCGCCTTCAGCGTCGCCCTCCCGGCGATGGAGAAGGAATTTCACGCCGATGTGTCGGATGTTCAGTGGGTCATCAACGCATATGCGCTTGTATTTGGGGTGTCGATCGTCACGGGCGGCCGCCTTGCAGACATGTTCGGGCGCCGTCGGGTCTTCTTCATCGGCACGGCCATCTTTTCGGGATTCTCGCTTGCAGCCGGTATCGCTCCGAATCTCGCCACGCTGATCGTGGCCCGCGGCCTCATGGGCATCGGAGGCGCCATGATGTGGCCCGCCATCCTCGGCATGATGTACGAGCTGCTCCCCGCCTCGAAAGCCGGACTTGCCGGTGGTGTGATTCTGGCGGCGGCGGGATTCGGCAACGCCATTGGACCGCTCATTGGCGGGTTCCTCACCGACACCTTGAGCTGGCGGTGGATCTTCTTCGTCAACCTGCCAATCGCCGGATTGGGTGCCCTGGCCACCTGGCGCTTCGTCGATTCGGACGTCGGCGACTCGAGCCGGCAGAAGGTGGACTATCGGGGAATCGTGACACTGAGCTTGGGACTGGTGGCTGTCCTGTTGGCCCTGGACACCTCGAGCGACTGGGGCTGGACCAGCGGAAGGGTGATCGGCTTGATCATCCTGGCAGTGGCCTCCCTCGGGGCGTTCGGGATCGTTGAGCATCGGTCGGGTGCGGATGCGCTCATGCCACCTGATGTAGTGAGGAATCGTGACTTTGTCGCCCCGTGCGCGTCCGTGCTGCTGATCTCAGCCGTGTTCTTCGCCGTGTTGCTCTACGTGCCGCAGTTCATGGTGGTGGCGCTCCAGTACTCCCCGCTTCGTGCCGGGGCCGGGCTCCTCCCGATGATGGTGATCTTTGCCATCGTCTCGTTCGCGGCGGGACCCCTCTATGAACGGGTCGGCGCCAAGGTGATGGTGACCGCTGGGGCAGCCTGCATCACCGCCGGAATCTTCCAGCTGTCCTTCATATCGTCCGCCGATCGCTACGTTTCGCTGCTGCCGGGACTGATGGTCCTCGGCGTCGGCATCGGCCTCTTCTATTCTTCGGTGACGACAGCGGGGGTGACCGCACTGGACGCGTCACAAGCCAGTCTCGCGGGTGGAATTGTCTACATGTGCCAGGTTGCCGGCGGCGCGATTGGGCTGGGGATCAACACGGCAATCGTCTCCTCGGCCCAAACATCCGTGTCCGAATTCGTTGGCGGGATTGGGAACGCATTCACACTCGATGCCATCCTGGCGTCTCTGGCAACGATCGTGGCCATGGCGTTTGTCCGGTCACACCAGTCACAGCAAGTGATGGCCCCTGGTGGATGAACCGGCTCCCCGAGGCCGGACCCCGATAACTGCAGCGCCACACCTGCCGCCGCGACTCGACTGCTCTCAAGCTGAAATAGAGGACAGGAGACGCCTACGCCTAACCAGGACATCGAGTTCGGACTTGATTCGTTTGTCCACCATTGGTGTAAAGGAGTCGGAGCACGAACCCGGCGGTGACGTGGTAGTCCGCAACGCCATCAACGAGGCGGTTCTCGCCGATGCCGTCGGGATCCACTCAAGTTGGCCATCGCACGGAGCCGCACCACGGTCGAGAACTCAGCCCGAAGCGTGCGTCCGGGTGAGGATCTCCATGTTGTGCCCGTCCCTGTCTTCGAAGTAGAGGCCCTTCCCGCCAAACTCATTGTTGATCTGATTCAGTCGCTGATGCATCGGGTCCGCGTAGTAGGGAATGGCGTCACGCACCAGCCGGCGTAAGCCCGCCTCGAAGGTCTCGTCGTCTACCAGAAACGCGTAGTGCTGACCACGCACGTCGTCGGCATCGGCAAAGTCGAGAGTGACTCCATGGGCCAATCGAACCGGCAGGAATGGACCGGTTTGATCGTCGACCGTTAGTCCGAGGATTTCTGCGAGATAAGTTGCAGACGCCTTCTTGTCGGTGGCCCAAACAATTGTGTGGTCAGTTCGACGCTCATGCAGGGATTGTCCGTTCTGGCCGAGTTCCGGCGTGGCGGAGATCAGGACTCATCGGTTTCCAACGGCTTCACATTGCGTATGAGGCGATCGAGAAGGCTCGTGAAGAGCCTCGTTTCCTCCTCAGAGATGCCATCGCGCAGACGTCTGTCGAATGCGATGGCCGCATCCCGAAGGGAAAGAAAGGCAGATTCACCTGCATCGGTGAGCGCGACCTGGTGAATACGTCGGTTTGAAGGATCTCGTTCGCGAGTCAGGAGACCTTGGTCGGCCATGGCGTTGAGATGGTGGGTGAGCGTTGCCTCTTGAATTCCCACCGCGTCAGCCAGCTCACGCTGATTCGCGAGATGTTTCGTTTTCAACGAAACCAGGACCAACCACACGGGCAGGGATCCGCCGGCCGCGGCTAGGTCGTCGTCAAACGCCCTGCTCACGACCTTGGCGGTTCGGGCCAGTTGGAGGCCGATCGGAGTAACGGAAGGTGCCGACATGGCACCATCCTACATGATTCATTGATTACTAACTATTTGACATCTAACCCTTAGTATTCTAAGGTACGCCCATGGTGACGCGCTCGGACGATCCGCAAGCACCCGCAGGCCGCGATGAGCGACATCCGCCGACGTTGGACCAATCCAATCCGGATGTGACGAACCGATCGGATGCCCGGTGGATCGCGCTGATATTCGTCTCCCTCGCCCAACTCATGGTGGCGCTCGACGCCACGGTCATCAATATCGCCCTGCCTTCGGCGCAGCAGTCTCTTCACATCACCGACCCCCAACGTCAATGGGTGGTCACGGCCTACACGCTGGCCTTCGGCAGTCTGCTTCTCCTTGGCGGTCGTCTGGCCGATGTCCTCGGACGCAAGACGACGTTTCTCGCTGGACTCATCGGGTTTGCTGCAGCCTCCGCAGCGGGGGGAGCAGCCGGCAGTTTCCTGATCCTCGTGACGGCCCGTGCGTTGCAAGGCGCCTTCGCGGCACTTCTGGCTCCGACCGTCCTCTCTCTTCTTGCGCTGACGTTCACGGAGCCGAAGGATCGGGCCAAGGCGTTCGCCGTCTTCGGCGCCATTGCCGGTTCAGGGGCGGCGGCGGGTCTCCTCCTTGGCGGACTGCTCACCCAGTACGCGAGCTGGCGGTGGTGCCTCTTTGTCAATGTGCCGATTGCCGTTGTCACATTGATCGGCGGCCTTGTCTATCTCCCGAGAGTGCCACGCCGGAAACAAGGGCGAATCGATCTTCCTGGCGTTGTCACCGTAACCGGTGGCCTCGTCATGTTGGTCTATGGATTCAGCAGGGCCGCATCGTCAGGGTGGACGTCGACTGCCGTTCTCGTGCCTCTTGCCGGCGGAATTGCTCTACTCGGCCTCTTTGTCGCAATCGAATCTCGGGCCAATGGCCCGCTCTTGCCGCTGCCAATCATTCTTGATCGCAACCGAGGAGGCTCCTACCTCACCGTGGCACTGACCGTCATTGGCATGTACGGGGTGTTCCTGTTTCTCAGCTACTACTTCCAGGTGGTACTTGGCTACTCACCGGCCCGGGCCGGCGTGGCGTTCCTGCCGCTGTCGGGTGCAGTCTTGGTCGGGTCGACCGTGATCGCAAGGAAGCTCCTTCCCCACCTCCCGCCTCGTCTCCTGATCGTCCCGGGGCTTTTGATTGCCGCGGTCGGCATGGCGATTCTCAGCGGGGTCGACGTGCACGGCAGTTACCCGTCCCACGTTCTTCCGGGAGAGCTACTGCTTGGACTGGGCATGGGCTGCCTCTTTGTTCCGGCGATGAGCACGGCAACAAGTGGCGTCGGGCCACGAGATGCGGGGGTTGCATCCGCAACCGCGAACACGGCCCAACAAATCGGGGCATCGCTCGGAGTGGCATTGCTCAACACTCTGGCGGCGAATGCGACATCGGCCTACCTCGAGTCTCACCATGGTCAGAGGTACGCACACGTCGAAGCGCTCGTGCACGGGTACGCCGTTGCCACTCTCTGGGCGAGCGGAATTCTGGTGGCGGCAGCAGTGCTTGCCGCGATCCTGATCAACGCCGGCAAGCCGGAAGACCGCTGGGAGGCGATCGACAATGGATGAAGCGAGTCCCTCCAAAGACGATCGACAACTGTCATCTCCGTTTCAGCCACATGACGGCGCAGTCGTCGTGATGGCGAAACCGCCCTCCACTGGTCAGGTGTTGAACTTGCGGCGTGCAAATCTGGGCGCTCTGGTGGCGCTCATCGTTCAGTTCACCCTCGGCATCGCGGTGAACCTGTACGCATCGAGCGAAGACCAGTCCCCAGGAGGTGGGATCCTTACAGCCATCGGTAGGGCGATCTCACGTGGACCGGTATTCCTGTCACTGCACGTAGTGGTGGGTCTCCTTCTCATCGGATCTGCCGTCAGCCTGGTCATCAGGGCTGGCATCGCGCACCATCGCTTCACTTCGGTGACGTCCGCAATCGGGCTCGTCGCCATCCTCGGAGCGGCGATGGCAGGCGCGGCGTTTGCGGATAGGGGTCGGAGTGGTGCATCGATGGTCATGACGATTACCGGAGCTATTGCACTGCTGTGCTACGCGATGAATCTCTTTGTGCTTGCGTCGCCGTGGGACGATCCGAGCCACATCCACGACAGCTCATAGGGCCCAGAGGGCTTGGGTGGGTGAGAGGCGTGCGGCTCGGAGCGCGGGCATGAGTCCGGCGACCGCGCCGATGGCGAGGGAGGCGGCGAAGCCGCCGGCCCAGGCTTCGGGGGGAACGACGGTTGCCCAGCCTTTGGTGTGCGCATAGATGGCGGTGCTGATGACGCCGAGGGTAACGCCGACGGCGCCCCCGAGCAGGCCGAGGAGGACGGCTTCGGAGAGGAACTGGGTACGGATGTGGCCTCTGGTGGCGCCAAGGGCGCGGCGGAGGCCGATCTCGGAGCGACGTTCGAGGACGGAGATGATCATGATGTTGGCGACGCCGACGGCGCCGACCAAGAGGGCGACGGCGCCGAGGCCGAGGAACAAGCCGTTGAGCGCGCTCTTGGCGTCGGCTTGGGCAACGAGGGCGGCGGAGGGTTGGCTGACGTTGACCTGGTTGGGCGCTTCGGGATTGGCAGTTGCGGCGAGGAGGTTGTCGACGGCGTTCACCTGGTCGTTTTCGGCGCGGAGGTAGATGGTTGAGGGATGCCCGTCGAAGCCCAGGTACCTCGCTGCCGCGGGGTAGCCGACCAGGACGGCGGAGTCGATGGCGGGGACCAGCACGGCCGGTCTGAGGATGCCGGTCACGTACAACCATTGGCCGCCGACCCAGATCCGCTCGCCTGGGTAGGCGCGGTCGATCCCCAGCCGCTGGGCGGCAGCCGCGCCGAGCACGGCAACGGGTTCTTGGGCGGTGGCCGCGTTGAGGTAGTGACCCTGGGCGACGGTGGTGGCGACCACCGGGAGGAGGTCGAGCGATGCCGCTTGGACGGTCAGGGCGTTGGTGTTACCGGAGGGGATGTAGGGGTTGCGGTAGGCGTTGGCGCCACTGACCGCCCCGGTGGTCTGCACCTGCTGCACCCCGCTGATGCGGCCGATCATCCCCGGTGCCGTGGTAGGCAGCTCGACGATGCTGCCGGTGAAGCTCTGCCCGTTGCTGACGGTCAGCAGGTTGGTGCCGAGCTGATTGATCTCGCTGAGCAAGCCAGCCTGAGATGAGGCAGACAGCCCGAGCACGGCGACGATGGCGGCCACACCGATAGCGATACCGAGAGCGGACAGTCCGGCCCGCAACTTCCGGGTGCGCAGTCCCACGCTCGAGAGCCGGGCCAGATCGGACGGTTGCAGCCGTCTCCGGCTCGGTGCGGCGACGGTAGTCACGACCGCTGCTCGCGTACGGACGCGCCGGACGCAGTCTGGAGTGCGTAAGTAGAGGGGTGAGCCCGCGGGCGAAGGCGGAGGTCGGTGCCGGCGGTGGGGCCGGTGTCGGCGACGATGTGGCCGTCGAGGATTTCGACTTTGCGGGGCATGCGCTCGGCAATGGCGCGGTCGTGGGTGATGACCACGATGGTCGAGCCGGCGAGGTGGAGCTGATTGATCAGGGTCAGGATGGACTGCCCGGTGGCCTGGTCGAGGTTTCCGGTCGGCTCGTCAGCGAGCACGATCGCGGGCTGGCCGACCAGGGCCCGGGCCACGGCGACTCGTTGGCGTTGCCCGCCTGACAGTTGGGTGGGACGGGCATGGGGACGCTGGGCCAGGCCGACCATCTCGAGGGCGACGAGGGCGCGCTGGCGGCGTTGCTTGAGGGGGATGCCGGCATAGAGGAGCCCGTCGGCCACGTTGTCCAGCACGGTGGCGTGTTCGGCCAGGAAGAACTGTTGGAAGATGAAGCCGATCCGTGTGGCCCGTAGGAAGGCCACGTCGTCGTCGGGCATGGCGGCTACGTCGAGCCCGGTGATCCGAACGTGGCCGCTGGTGGGCCGGTCGAGGGTTCCCATCAGTTGCAGCAAGGTCGTCTTGCCCGACCCCGACGGCCCGACGATCCCGACCAGCTCCCCCTGGCCAATGGTGAGGTCCACCCCGCGCAGGGCCTGGACCGGCGGCTCGCCCGGATAGCTCTTGGTCACGTCGTCTACATCGAGCACCGGCACCCCTGCTGCGCCGAGAGCGAAGCCCTTGCCGTCGGTGACCGCGTTGTTGTCGGGTGCGGGAGGCGGGGCGCAGGTCAAGTGGCTGGGACCACCACTTGCTGGCCGGCGGCCAGCCCCGAGCCGGTGACCTGCACCAACCCCGCAGCGTCGTCGAACAGTCCGAGCGAGACCGGCACGAGATGGTCAGTACCCGCTGCGCTGACGACCTCGACGGTGTAGCCGCCCCCGGACTGGGCAAGCAGCGCCGTCACTGGTACCGCCAGCGCGCCGGGAACGTTGGCAGTGGTGATACCGACCTGCACCGGAGCCTGATCCCACGTACCTGTGGCGGCTGGGTCGGAGGGGGTGACGTCGACGGTGATCGTGGGTGTGGTGCTTCCCGAGTTGCCCGACGAGCAGGTGTCCGTCCTCGGCGCCGCGGCGCTGGAGCTCGACCCGCTGGACCCGGAGCTCGATGAGCAAGTGGCGACCGCCCCTACCGAGGAGACGGAACCTGAGGTGGTCTTGTTGTTGGGCAGGGCAATGGTCACCGTGTCCCCGACGGCCACCGTGGTCTGTTGCGAGGCGCCCAACGCCACCTGCACGATCCGTGTGGTCGAGGTGGCCTGCATGGCCGTCTGACCGGTCTGGGCGTCGCCCCCCAGCTGGGCTGACATGGTCGCCACCCGCACGGTGGTGGGTTCGAACACCGCATCGCCGAGAGTCAGTGCGCCAGTCTGGGTCACCCCCAGGGCGCCCTGGAGTTTCTCGACGGCCGTGGTGGTGGCCGACCAGAAGGAGGCGGAGGTTGGGCTGAGCTGAGTGGAGGTGGCATACCCCAGCGCGACCAGATCCGCATTGAGTTCCGCCACATCGGCGCCGGTCGCCCCGGCCGAGAGGGTCCGATAGGTAGGCGTCGAGCCATACAACAACACCACCGGGCTATCGTCCACCCGGTACAGCACCTGACCCTGAGCGATCACCTGGCCGAGGGCGGGTAGATCGGTGTACGTCCCTCGGGCCTGGTTGATCACGGAATAGGGCGAGCCATCCGCTTGTGCCTGATAGGTCAGGGTCCCATCCACGGAGACCATGGCCGAGAGGTTCCCCCTTTTCACCTTCACGGTGCTCGCAGGCGACTCCGGCGCGGCCGGGGTCGCTTGCTGCGCAGTGGACATGACGACGACGCCGGTGGTGGTGGTTACGGCCACCAGGACGGCTGCTCCGGCCAGTGCCCACGTCTTCAGCCTCACTGGCCCCCCAGCCCCATCTGGCCTGAGTAGGTCGCGCTGCACTTGTCCTTGGCGGCATTGAAGCCCGGATCGCTCCGAGGGTCCTTCCCTGCCATGGATGGGATTCGCGTCGTGTCGATAATGGGGCCATCTGCGGTGGGGTCGGGGAAATCCGAGACGCCGTCATCGCGCATGCACTGGGCAAACTTGAGGGCCGCCGCCTGCTGCTGGGCGCTCCTCGTGTGGCCCATGAACCCGGCTGGCTCCAGGTCCTTACACGCGCTGATCGCTTGCTGGAATGTCGGGGAGTTCGGGTTCAGCGACGAGCCGTTTACCACCCCATCAATGGTGAGCGAGCCTGACGCGTCCGGGTCGGGGAACGTGCTGACACCGTTTTGGCGCATGCACTGGGAAAACTTGACCGCCTTCCCGACATTGGGGGCGGTGTTGCCGCCGCCCACGCTGCTCCCGGAGCCGGTGGCGGCAGGTGCATTCGAACCGCACGCGCTCATCAGGGCGACCATGGCGATCAGAGCAAGGGCGGCCAGCGGCCGTAGTCTTCTACTCGGCTTCTCCCCGCTCACCGAGGGCTCCGACGATCGCGGCGATGACCACTGCCCGAGCAAGGGGGATCGACGGTCGTGTTCAGCTGCTGGCTGCGCTGGTTCGCTGTAGGTCATGCCTTCAGTCAAGTCAGCGTGATGTTGTCAGGACGTATGCGTTTTTCGATATGGCATCAATATGTGCCGGCTCGTAGCATCGCGAGAGGATGCGGGTGTTGATCGTCGAGGACGAGCTCTATATGGCAGAAGCCATTCGCGATGGCCTACGCCTGGAAGCGATCGCCGCCGACATCGCCGGTGACGGTGACACTGCCCTGGAACTGCTGGGCATCAACGCCTACGACATTGCCGTCCTCGACCGCGACATCCCCGGACCATCCGGCGACGAGATCGCCAAACACATCATCGCCTCCGGCGGCGGCATGCCGATCCTCATGCTCACCGCTGCCGACCGGCTGGACGACAAGGCCTCGGGGTTCGGACTCGGCGCTGACGACTACCTCACGAAGCCGTTTGAACTCCGAGAACTCGTGCTCCGTCTCCGAGCGCTCGACCGCAGGCGCGCCCACAACCGGCCACCCGTGCGCGAGATCGCGGGTTTGCGTCTGGATCCGTTCCGCCGCGAGGTGTACCGCGACGGCCACTACATCGCGCTCACCCGGAAGCAGTTCGCAGTGCTCGAAGTCCTCGTCGCTGCCCGAGGTGGTGTCGTCAGCGCCGAAGATCTACTGGAACGGGCGTGGGATGAGCATGCCGATCCGTTCACCAACGCCGTGCGCATCACCGTCTCGGCACTGCGCAAGCGCCTCGGCGAACCCTCGATCATCGCCACCGTGGCCGGCGCCGGCTACCGGATCGAGACACCACCAGACACCCGGCACGAGGGAGGAGATAGTGGATAGGCGCCCCGGTTTGAGCGTTCGCCTCAAACTCACCCTCAGCTACGCCGGCTTCCTCATGGTCGCCGGAGCCTTGCTGCTCGCCGCCGTGTGGGCGTTCCTCCTGCGTTACGTCCCCAGCCGTGCGCTCATCGTCCCGGGCTCCACTGGCACCCCCCTCGTGCATGGTGTCTTCCCCGTCCGGTCCAGGCTCCTCGACGTGTTCGCTCCGAAGGCAGTCGAGGTATTGGCGGTCCTACTGGTAGTCGGTCTCGTGGGAGGATGGCTGCTGGCCGGCCGCATGCTCGACCCTCTGGCTCGCATCACCGACGCCACTCGCATGGCCGCGACCGGATCGCTCTCCCACCGAATCCGGCTGCAGGGACGCAAGGATGAGTTCCGCGAACTCGCCGACGCCTTCGACACCATGCTCGCCCAGCTCGAATCACACCGCGCCGAACAGCAGAGATTCGCGGCCAACGCCTCCCACGAACTGCGCACCCCGCTGGCCATCACCCAGACGCTTCTCGACGTGGCCCGTAGCGATCCCAACTGTGACATCGGCGAACTGGTCGACCGCCTCTACGCCGTCAACACCCGGGCGATCGACCTCACCGAAGCACTACTCCTGATGAGCCGCGCCGATCAGCAGTCCTTCACCCCGATACACGTCGACCTGTCCCTCATTGCCGAAGAAGCAACTGAAACACTCCTCCCGCTCGCCGAGGCGCGTGACGTCACGATCGAGACCTCCGGCGCCATGACCCCCACGATCGGCTCTGAGGCGCTCCTGCTGCAGTTGACGACGAACCTCTTGCACAATGCGATCATCCACAATCTGCCCGAACAAGGCACCGTATGGGTCACGACCGGCGTTCACTCACAATCCGTAGTGCTCACCGTCGAGAACACCGGCGAGAATCTCACCCCACAGGCAATCACCAGGCTTGTCGAGCCGTTCCAACGTGGCACCGAACGCATATACAACGACCACGCAGGCGTCGGCCTCGGGCTGGCAATCGTCAAAAGCATTACTCAAGCACACGACGGAACCCTCACCCTCACCCCGCGCGCTGGTGGCGGGCTCTGCGTCACCGTGCAACTACCGGCCGCCGGGCGATAACCGCGGCCGGATCTCCGGGTTCGGGTGCGAAGGTCGAGCGGACGACGCCGCCGGGCGATGAAGCACTACGCCTCGATCTCGACCCTGTCCACGGGGGCATGAGACTGGCAAGAAGGTGGAGCCGTCACCCCGTGCGCTTGCGTCCCACGAGGTGGAAGACGCGACTGAGTTGGCGGTAGGGGTCTCTTCGGCTGGCTTCGAACTCGACCGCGGCCATCGCCGCCACCTGCTCTGTATCGCTGGGGTCCAACTGGACTCCACTGAATTCGAGCCAGTCGACAAACAGCCATACCCCGAACCAGCCCACTGGCTCGACGCCCCCGTTCCGCAGGAGCTCGCTGACCTCCTCCACCGTATCGGCTCGCCCCCGTACGCCCAGCACTCCGGTCCCGGTTCTGATGTCAAACGCGGCCAGAGCGTCGTCCCACCGGCGTTCGAGAGCCGGTTGTACAGCCGTCGCGTTGGCGTTGCCGGTCATGATCGAAATCACGCCACCGGTATCCGCGCATAGGCACAGTTGATTGACAAACGGCTCCGGCTGATCGAGGTACCCGAGCACGCCGTGGCACAACACGGCCGCGAAGCGTCGGCCATTCACCGCTTCGTCGGCGTGCAAACCGTCGGCCTGCAAGAGCGTCACCCGTCGTCGGACCTCAGCAGGCAACCGCTCGAGTCGCTTTCGAGCTCTGTCCAGCATCGCCGACGACGAATCAACCAAGGTCACGTCGTAGCCGGCTTGGGCGAGCGGAAACGATTGATGGCCAGCGCCGCCGCCGACATCGAGCACCGGCGCGGGCGACGGTGGCAGATGCTCCAGCAGCTGCTGGTGCATCACATGGGTGCGCACGTACCCCTTGACGGAGGCATACGCCTCGTCGACGAACTTGTCAGCCAGACCGGCGCTTGCCCAGGTGTCATCGTTCACGACACCAAGCTACCGCCGGGCTGAACCGGGCGGACGTCGAACAGCTTCAACTGGCAACAACGGCGACGGCCACGCGTCCGCCATCAACATCAACATCAACCACGGTGCCGTGCACGAATGCTGCCTCGTCGCTAGCCAAGTACACCACGGCGTGGGCGACCTCATCGGGGCGTGCCGCTACGTCCCGCTGGCGTACCGCTCATCATCACTTCGGATGGATGGGTGTCACCGTGGACGGCGGCCGTTCGGATCACTCCCGGTGAGATGGCATTCACGCGGACACCCGCAGGACCAAACTCGGCCGCCCAGGCCCTCGTCAATGTCTCCATGGCGCCCTTTGTGGAGCTGTAGAGCGAGCCAACGGGAACGGCGAGTCGAGCGATCCAAGATCCCACATTGATGATGGCCCCACTGCCCCGCTCAGCCATCTCCGGGGCAACCACCGCAGTCAAGAAGAACGGTGCCTACCTCGCCGGGCTGCGGTTGCTTGAGGGCCTGGCGGGCGACGTCGATGTTTTTGTTCCCGGCCACGGGTCTATCGGCGGAGCTGATCAGGTACGCGCCCTGATCGACCAGGATCGGGCGTACGTGCACGGCTTGCGTGAAGCCGAATGATTTCAGCGACCCGCGCCTATCGGCCAAATACGGCAAGGATTGGCGGCCTGGCGTGCACGCGCGGCAACTCGAGCGCTTCGCCAATTGACCCCGACGGCAATGTGATTCGCTTCGACGGCCCCATTTGCCCTTCGCCCTCGCCCCGGCTTCGCGCCGCATAGATAAGGACGGGGGTGAGAAAGGCCACCGAGGTGTCCAGGTTCAACAGCGCGGTCACCACCCCGATCATCACCACCGCACCACAGAAGAGGACGATCCCGCTCGGCGCGCTGCGGGCCAGGCAGTGGCCCACGGCGGCGAACAGGCCGTCGTCATCGGCGACTAGGCCGATCAGCAACAGGCCGGCCACCAGGACGAACGGTGGCCAGTCCAGGGCGGCCGCCGAGTGCGCCGCCGAGGGATGCGAGAGCACCGCGGCGATCAGTCCGGCCAGTCCTACCGCAGTCAGCCACCAGCCGAGCGAGGATCGCGATCGGATCGTGGTCGACCCTCCAGGGGCCTCCTGCCCGATTCGTTCGGGGGAGTCGGTCACCGGAAGGTCAGCGCCAGGTA